>LNFM01012378.1_pt1 | contig 11224 bp, 11 predicted proteins | sample 596031 | NCBI WGS metagenome assembly LNFM01 (sample SAMN04254537, study PRJNA301005) | activated carbon metagenome | isolation source: dual media filters at the Ann Arbor, Michigan drinking water treatment plant | place: USA: Ann Arbor | reverse complement strand
AACTCGCTGACGACGCTGTCGGCCGGCTTCTCGAGCTTGAGCACCTGCCGCAGCAGGTCGGTGGTGAGGTCGAGCAGGGTGCCGGGGTGCATGGGTCAGACCAGGAGTTGCGAAGCGCCTTGCAGTTGCCGCACCACGCCGCCTTCGACGCGCAGGCGTCCCTCGACGAACCAGCGCACGGCCAGCGGGTAGATGACGTGTTCGGTGGCCAGCACGCGCGCGGCCAGCGTCTGTTCGTCGTCGTCGGCACGCACGGCCACCGCCGACTGCATCACGATGGGGCCGTGGTCGAGCTGCGGCGTCACGAAGTGCACGGTGGCACCGGCCAGCTTGCAGCCGGCCTCCAGCGCGCGCCGGTGCGTGTGCAACCCCGGGAAGGCCGGCAGCAGCGAGGGATGGATGTTCAGCATGCGGCCCTCGTAGGGCCGCACGAAGGCTTCTCCCAGCACGCGCATGAAGCCGGCCAGCAGCAGCAGGTCGGGCGCGTGGGCGTCGATGGCGGCGGAAAGCGCAGCGTCGAAGGCCTCGCGCGAGGCGGCGGTCTGATGGTCGACCACTGCGGTGGCGATGCCGCGTTCCGAGGCGAATCGCAGGCCGGCCGCCTCCGGCCGATTGGCAATCACCGCGACCACTGCCGCCGGCCAGCCCTCGTCAGCGCAGCGCTGCACGATGGCTTCCATGTTGGAACCGCGGCCGGAGATCAGGATGACGATGCGCTTCATGGGGGGCGTGAGTGTAGCGAAGGGGCCGATGCCCGCCAGGCGGGCCGGGGCAGACCTGCGAGAATCGCCGCTCCCCGGCTGACCCGGGCCGACACCGGCCTCCCCACCATGCGATCCCGCGTTCTCTCCGGCATGCGCCCCACCGGCGCCCTGCACCTGGGCCACTACCACGGCGCACTCAAGAACTGGGTGCGCCTGCAGGACGAGCACGACTGCTTCTACTTCGTGGCCGACTGGCACGCACTGACCACGCACTACGAAGAGCGCGACGTCATCGAGAAGAACGTCTACGACATGGTGATCGACTGGATCGCCGCCGGGCTCGACCCCGAGAAGAGCACCATCTTCATCCAGAGCCGCCTGCCCGAGCACGCCGAGCTGTTCACCCTGCTGGCCATGGGCACGCCGCTGGGCTGGCTGGAGCGCGTGCCGACCTACAAGGACCAGATGGACAAGCTGAAGGATCGCGACCTGGCGACCTACGGCTTCCTGGGCTACCCGCTGCTGCAGGCCGCCGACATCCTGATCTACAAGGCCACCTACGTACCGGTCGGAGAAGACCAGTCATCGCACGTCGAGCTCACGCGCGAGGTGGCTCGCCGGTTCAACCACCTCTACGGCCGCATGGGCGGCTTCGAGGCCAAGGTGGCGGCGGCACTGTCCCGGCTGCCCAAGGACGACCAGCGCTACTACGAGAAGCAGCGCAAGGCCTTCGGCGAGACGGGTCTTGCCGATGCCTGGGGCAAGGGCGAGGCGCTGGTGAGGCGCGCTGCTGCCGCCATCGAAGGCTGGACCGCCGACGACACCGAACTGCTGCTGGGCCACCTGCGCGGCAGCGGCAAGAGCATCCTGGTGGAGCCGCAGGCGCTGCATACCGAGGTGCTGCGCCTGCCGGGCCTGGACGGCACGAAGATGAGCAAGAGCTATGGCAACGCCGTGCTGATGCGCGACGAGCCGGCCGAGGTCGAGAAGAAGATCCGCGGCATGACCACCGACCCGGCGCGCGTGCGCCGCACCGATCCGGGCGACCCCGCCAAGTGCCCCGTGTGGCAATTTCACAAGGTCTACAGCGACGAGGCCACGCAGGCCTGGGTCGACACCGGCTGCCGGAGCGCCGGCATCGGCTGCCTGGACTGCAAGCAACCGGTGATCGAGGCCATCGTGAAGGAACAGAAGCCCTGGCGCGACACCGCTGCAGCGCTGACGGCCGACCCGAAGAAGGTGCACTGGATCGTCGAGATGGGCACCGAGCGAGCACGCACCGTGGCGCGCCAGACCATGCGCGACGTGCGCAGCGCGATGGGGCTGGACTATTGACCACCCCCGTAGCGGCTTCGCCGCACCCGTCAAGGGGGCTGAGCCCGGACATGCAAGGTCCAGTGGACCTTGCATGCCTGGCGAAGAGCCAGGCTGCAAAGCCGGGCGCGGCCTGCAAGGCGACCCCAGCGGACGGGCATAGCCCGCCCGCGGCGTCCACTTGAGCCCAATTGCCAAGGATGCGTCGAATGGCACTGCAGACTCTGGAACTCGACCCTGGCGCCGCCCCGCGCTCCACCGTCATCGTGCTGCACGGCCTGGGCGCCGACGGCACCGACTTCCTGCCGCTGGCCGATCAGATGGACCTCGCGGCCGTCGGCCCCGTGCGCTGGCTGTTTCCGCGTGCCGCCGTGCGCCCGGTGACGATCAACAACGGCTACCGCATGCGCGCCTGGTACGACATCCTGGGCGCCGACCTCGTGCGGCGCGAGGACGAGGCCGGCCTGCGCGAGTCCATCGCACAGGTGCACGCGCTGATCGATCGGGAGATCGCGCGCGGCATGCCGGCCCGGCGCATCGTGCTCGCGGGCTTCTCGCAAGGTTGTGCCATCGCACTGGGCGCCGGGCTGCGCTGCCCGCACCGGCTGGCCGGCCTGGCCGGCCTGTCGGGCTACCTGCCGCTGGCGGCCAGCACGGCCGCCGAGCGCCATGCAGCCAATGCCGACGTGCCCGTCTTCCTGGGCCACGGCCGGCAGGACGGCATCGTCACGCTGGCACGCGGCACACAGGCGCGCGACGCGCTGCTGGGCCTGGGCTGCGCCGTCGAGTGGCACGACTATCCAATGGAACACTCGGTGTGCGCCGAAGAGGTCGCCGATCTGGCCGACTGGCTGCACCGCACGCTGGCCTGAGGTCTGCTCGTCTGTCGTCCCGAGCAAGGTCCCGGGGCGTGCGAGGCTGCGCTGGCTAGAATCCCCGGTTGATCTTTTCAGAAAGAAGCAGATGCTGGACCAGGAAGACGAAGGCACACGGATCGGCGTGTGGGTGGCGCTGGGGGTGGTGTTCTTCGTGCTCGTCGGCGTCATCGGCGGGCTCGTGCTGCGCCAGACGAACGCCTCCAAGGCGGCCCTGGCTGCAAGCACCAAACCAGCGATCGCCGCGCCGGCCGTGGCCGCCGCGGCTCCGACCGAAGCCCTGCTCGAGGGGCCGCTGAGCGGCGATCTGGTGGGCAAGGTCTACTTCGAAAGCGGCGCGGCCACGCTGCCGGCCGATGCGGCCTCGCAGATCGACGCCACCGTGAAGGCCATGGCCGCCGCACCGGCACGCGCGCTGGTGCTGTCCGGCTTCCATGACGCCAGCGGCGACGCCGCCGTCAATGCCGAACTGGCCAAGCAGCGCGCCTTGGCCATGCGCGACGCCCTGCAGGCCGCCGGCGTGGATGCCGCGCGCATCAAGCTGCGCAAACCCGAAATCACCACCGGTGACGGGTCGGCGCAGGAAGCGCGTCGCGTCGAGCTTCGACTCGTCGACTGACGCCCGCAAGGCAGTTTCCCTGCGGGCGCGCCGCCGGCAAGGGCGGCAGCCCGCTGCTATCCTTGCGGCCCCCCAGATGGCCGCCATCCACATCACCGACATCGAGAACGCCATCAACTGGTGGCGCGAGCGTTCGCCCTCGCCCGACGGCATCACCGCCTGCCGCGAGGTGCGCGCGCTGGCCGAGGTGTATGCGCTGATGGTGTACTACCGCGAGCCGCTGTGTGACGAGCAGACCATGCCCGGCCGCGCCCGCGAGGCCTGGCTGGCCTGGTACGCGACGACACCCGATGCGCCCTGCATCGCCATCTGCTCCACCAGCCAGGGCGACGAGGTCTGCAAGGGTTGCGGCCGCAGCTTCGAAGAGGTGCAGCACTGGACCGTGATGACACCGGCCGAGAAGCGCACCGTCTGGCGCCGCATCACCATGGAGGGCACGGCCTGGCGCTTCAACCGGTACGCTGAACGCGCGTTGGAAGCCACCGGCATCGACCACCCGCCGCCCGACAGTTTCAAGGCCCCGGCGACGCAGGGTCCACGTTGATCTCCGGATGGCGCGACAGCGCCCGCCGCATCGCGCCGCTGGCCTGGCCGGTGCTGATCGGGCAGTTGTCGGTGGTGGCCTTCGGCACCGTCGACACCCTGCTGGTGGCTCGCTACTCGGCACCGGATCTCGCGGCACTGGCCGTAGGCGCTGCGGCCTACATCACCACCTTCATCGGCCTGATGGGCGTGGTGCTGGCCGTCAGCCCCATCGTCGGCCAGCTCTTCGGCGCCAGGAAGCTGCACGAGGCCGGCTACCAGATGCACCAGGCGATGTGGCTGGCCCTGGCGCTGGCCGTGCCCGGCTGTCTGCTGCTGATCTTCCCCTGGCCCTTCCTGGCCCTGGCACGCGCCGCCCCGGAAGTCGAAGCCAAGGTGCAGGCCTATCTGGCGACGCTGGCCTTCTCGCTGCCGGCCTCGCTGCTGTTTGCGGCCTTCCGCGGCTTCAACACCGCCGTCTCGAGACCCAAGGCGGTGATGATGCTGCAGCTGGGCGGGCTGGCGATGAAGGTGCCGCTGTCGGTGCTGCTGCTGAATGGCTGGCCAGGCATCGGCCTGCCGGCGCTGGGTGTGGTGGGTTGCGCGCTGGCCACCGCGATCGCGCTGTGGACGCAACTGCTCCTGGCCGCCTGGCTGCTGCACCGCGACCCCTTCTACGAGCGCTTCGCGCTGCCGCGCTGGCGCCTGCACGCGCCGGACTTCAAGGCAGTGCGTGCGCAGCTGCGGCTGGGCGTGCCCATGGGCATGGGCGTGCTGATCGAGGTCAGCGCCTTCAGCATGATGGCGCTCTTCATCGCGCGCATGGGCACCACGCAGGTGGCCGGGCACCAGGTGGCGATCAACATCGTCTCGGTGCTGTTCATGCTGCCGCTGGCCCTGGCCAACGCCACCAGCACCCTGGTGGCCCAGCGCGTGGGCGCGCGCGACCTGCCCGACGCGCGCCGCCTGGGGTGGCACGGCCTGCAGCTCGGCCTGGTGGTGAGTGTCCTGATGGGTGGCAGCGTGTACCTGGCGCGCGGGTCCATCGTGGGCCTGTACAGCAGCGATCCGCTGGTGGTGGCGGCGGTGATGCCGCTGCTGGCCTGGGTGGCGGTGTTCCACGTTGCCGACGCGATGCAGGTGCTGGCCACTTTCGTGCTGCGCGCCTGGCGCGTGGCGACGGTGCCGATGTTCATCCTGGCCGCGGGCCTCTGGGGCATCGGTCTGGGCGGCGGCTACGTGGTGGGCTTCGATGTCTTCGGCATCACGCCGCGGTCGCTTCTGGGCGCCCCGGGCTACTGGGCGGCGGCCACTGCCGGACTGGTCGTGGTGGGCCTGCTGCTGACCGGATTCCTGGCCTGGGTGATGCGTCGGCAGGTCGCCGTCGAACGCGCCGCCGCGGCTCCAGGCCCCTGACCGCTCAGGCCGGCGCCGGCAGCGCCAGCACGAAGCAGCTGCCACCGCCCTCGCGCGGCTCGCAGCGGATGCTGCCGCCGTGGCGCTCGGCGATCTGACGCACCAGGGCCAGGCCCAGGCCGACACCGCCCTCGCGCTCGGCGTGGCCGGGCAGGCGGAAGAAGGGCTCGAAGATGCGCTGCCGGTAGGCCTCGGGCACACCGGGACCGCGGTCGCTGACGCGCACCTCGACCCCGCCCGGACCCGGTCCGACGCTGGCCTCGACCTCGGTGCCGCCGTAGCGGCGCGCGTTCTCCAGCAGGTTGCGCAGGGCACGACGCAGCAGGCGTTCGTCGCCGCGCACGGTGACCTGGCGCCCCTGCGCGACGGCGTCCACGCGCGAGGCCTCTTCGGCGGCCAGCGCCAGAAGCTCGACCTCGTCGTCCATCGCCAGCGTCTGCGAGGCATCGAGCCGGCTGGCCAGGAGCACCTCCTCCACGAGCGCGTCGAGTTCGGCGATGTTGTCGCTGATCTCGCGCTGGAGGACGGCGCGCTGCGGCGGCGCGGCGTCGTCCAGCAGAGACAAGGCCATCTTCAACCGCGCCAGCGGCGAGCGCAGTTCATGGCTGGCATTGGCCAGCAGGCTCTGATGAGAGCGCAGCAGGGTCTCGATGCGGCCGGCCGCGCGGTTGAAGCTGGCCCCCAGCGCGGCCACCTCGTCACGCCCGTCCTCGGCCACGCGCTGGTGCAGTGCACCCTGGCCGAAGGCCTCGACGCCCTGCTTCAGGGCCTCGAGCCGTCGCGTGAGGTGGCGCACCACCGGCCACGCACCGGCCGCCACGGCCAGCAGCAGGACCAGCAGCAGGGCGGCCAGGCCGACACCGTCGGGCAGCAGGCGCCAGGCCGACCAGGTGGGCGGGCGCGGTGGACCGCTGCCGGGCGGACGCAGGGCTCCGGGACGCAGCACCCAGAGCGTGCGGCCGTCGTCCAGGCGGATGGGCGTGGCGCGCTGCATGACCCGGCCGCCTTCGGCTTCGCGGCGCGCGAAGCTGTCGGAGCTGGCAATGCGCCGGCCGTCGGCCGATTCCAGCGCCATCGGCAGGCGCAGGCGTTGCGACCACTCGCGCACGGCCAGGACCTGCTCCTGGAGCGGCGCATCGCCGGGCGGCAACGAGCGCTGCAGCAGGTCGGCCCAGGCCTGCAGACGCTCTTGCACGGCGCCTTCGTTGCGCACTCGCTCCTGGTCGAGATGGCGTTGCACCAGCCAGCCCGAGACCCCTGCAAAGAGCACCAGAGAGGCCACCACGGTGAGCCAGATCCGCAGGTAAAGCGAGCGCATGCTTCTCGATTCCGTCAGCCCCGCATCGGGCTGCCAGACAGAGACGTATCGACGCCAGGACCGTGCATCAGGCTTCGACGTCCTGCTTGCGCGCGAACACGTAGCCGGCTCCTCGCACCGTCAACACCCGCTTGGGCGTCTTCGGGTCGTCTTCGATGACGGCGCGGATGCGCGAGATGTGCACGTCGATGCTGCGGTCGAAAGCTTCCAGCGGATGGCCCTTGAGCGTGTCCATGATCTGGTCGCGACTCAGTACGCGGCCGGGGCTCTGCGCCAGCACGGTGAGCAGGTCGAACTGGTGGCTGGTGAGATCGCAACTGGCGCCGTCCAGGCGCGCCTGGCGCGCGCCGAGGTCGATCTCCAGGCGACCGAAGCGCAGCACTTCGTCGCCCGCCGGCTCGGGCGCGGCACGGCGCAGCAAGGCCTTCACGCGGGCCAGCAACTCGCGCGGCTCGAAGGGCTTGGGCAGGTAGTCGTCGGCGCCGATCTCCAGGCCGACGATGCGGTCCATGGGCTCGCCGCGCGCCGTCAGCATCAGCAGTGGCAGGCGCCGGGTGCGCGCATCGGCCCGCAACTCGCGCGTGAGGTCGAGGCCGTCGCCGTCGGGCAGCATCAGGTCGAGCAGCAAGGCGTCGTAGGACGCGGACTTCAGGCGCTCGCGGCCGGCGGCCAGCGAGCCCGCGGCATCGACCTCGTAGCCGCCGCGGCGCAGGTAGTCACCCACCATGGCGGTGAGGCGCGAGTCGTCGTCGATCAGCAGCAGTCGTGCAGTGGCCATGCGTTTCGTATCCCTCCTGTCGGGAGCAACGGCAAAGAACATCGCCGGGACATCGCACGAAAACCCCGGCGACGGTGATCGCGCGGGGTTGCGGGCTTGGGTCATTCGGCAGACGTGCGAAGCCTTCCGGCCTCGCACGTCAGGAATCAGTTCCGGCGGCCGCCTTCCATGGCGCCGCGCTCGGCGCGATGCCGCTCCATCATCGCACCCCGCTGGGCCAAACGCTCGGCCATCGCCGTACGCTGTTCGGGCGTCAGCACGCGGCTGACCTCCAGCTTGACCTGCAGCATGCGCTTGCTGGCCTGGTCGTGCATCGCCATCTTCTGCAGGCGCAGCGTCTCGGCGGCTCGCGCATCGACGGTGGGCTGGGTGAAGAGCTGCCGCTCCTGCTGTCGCAGCGCACGGCGCGCCTCGCGCTGGCCCTGCATCTCGGTACGCGCCGCCTGCACGATGCCCTGGATCTGGGTGCGCTGCTCAGCCGTGGCGTTGACACCGTCGAGCATGCGCTCGAGGCCGCGGCCGGCCATCATGCCGCCGCCTTTTCCACCCCCCATGCCGCCACCCATCATCTCGTGGCCAGGCCCGCCGCCGTGGCGCCCGCCGGGCGAGGCTTCGGCAGCCGTCAGGGTGAACACCCCGGCACCGGCGATCAACAAGGTGCCGAGCATCAGGCTGGCAGGACGGCGCAGGGAGGACAACATCGAAGTCTTCATGGCAACTCCTTCAGGAGTGGTGATTGCAATGAAGTCATGTTGCGCCCGCGGCGTATCGCCCCTGTGGGAGCCGCGTAAAGATCTGTTCCCGGAACTGCGCCAGATCAACCTGCCCGCGCGAGCGCACAACGGTGAATCTCGCAACCACCGGCCCCCGGGGACAGATCGCCGCAGGCGATCAGGGGAGCAGCGCCCCCGAAGCGGGCCGAACCCGATCCGGGTCCCCCGGTCGGGTTCGGAGCCCCCTCGGGGGGCGGCCGCCCGAGCGGCCGGGGGCCGTCAATTCACCAACGGCGCCAGTTCCCCCGCGGCGTAGCGCTGGGCCACCACCTGCAGCGCCTGCGGCTGGATCCTGGCCGCCTGGCCTTCGCAGCCGAATTCCAGGTAGCGCTGGCGGCAGATCTTCATGGCCGCCTCGCGCGCCGGCTTGAGGTAGTCGCGCGGGTCGAACTTGCCCGGGTTCTCGGCCATGTACTTGCGGATGGCGGCCGTCATGGCCAGGCGCACGTCGGTGTCGATGTTGATCTTGCGCACGCCGAACTTGATGGCCTCCTGGATCTCGCTGACCGGCACGCCGTAGGTTTCCTTCATCTCGCCGCCGTACTGGCGGATGATCTCCAGCAGGTCCTGCGGCACGCTGGACGAACCGTGCATCACCAGGTGGGTGTTGGGGATGCGGCGGTTGATCTCCTTGATGCGGTCGATGGCCAGGATGTCGCCGGTGGGCTTGCGGCTGAACTTGTAGGCGCCGTGGCTGGTGCCGATGGCGATGGCCAGCGCATCGAGCTGCGTCTTCTTGACGAAGTCGGCGGCCTGCTCGGGGTCGGTGAGCAGCTGCTCGCGCGTCATGGTGGCTTCGGTGCCGTGGCCGTCCTCCTTGTCGCCACGCATGGTCTCCAGCGAGCCCAGGCAGCCGAGCTCGCCTTCCACCGTGACGCCCAGCTGGTGCGCCATGTCGACGACCTTGCGCGTGACGTCGACGTTGTAGTCGTAGCTGGCGATGGTCTTGCCGTCGGCCTCCAGCGAACCGTCCATCATCACCGAGCTGAAGCCCAGGTCGATGGCGCCGCGGCAGACGTCGGGGCTCTGGCCGTGGTCCTGGTGCATCACCAGCGGGACCTTGGGCCAGCTCTCCAGCGCTGCCTGGATCAGATGCTTGATGAAGGGCTCGCCGGCGTACTTGCGGGCCCCGGCACTGGCCTGAAGGATGACCGGCGCGCCGACTTCGGCGGCCGCGGTCATGACCGCCTGCACCTGCTCGAGGTTGTTGACGTTGAAGGCGGGAATCCCGTAGCCGTTCTCGGCGGCGTGATCGAGAAGCTGGCGCATCGAAACGAGTGGCATGGTGGGGCTCTCGGAGTTGGAAAGTGGATCCAGCTTGAGCCGCGCCTGACCGCGGCGGCCGCGCTGTGAGCAAAGGACAGTTTACCCGCCGACCGAGACGGTGGCGCCCCCCGGCCACCGGGGCAGCGGGGGTGAAGAAGAGCCCCGAACGTGGCGCTTTTCGCGGTCAAGACGGCGGCCGTCGGGCCGACACTGACGCTGCACCAATTTGTAACCAGCGCAGCCACCCCCGCAGCAGACGAGGCAGACATGAGCAAAGGCACACTTGCATCGAGCACCCAGTGGATCACCGCTGCCGCATTGACGCACGGCGACGACCTGCCCTCGCAGCTGATGGAGCGCCTGGGGCTGTCGCGCCGCAGCGCACTGGCCCTGCTGCGCAAGCTCGAAGCCGCGCAGTGGCTGAGACGGGACGGCACGCCGCGCCGCCCGCTCTACCGCCCCGGCGCCCTTCGCCAGGTGGTGCAGGCCTATGCCTTGCAGGGACTGCACGAGGACCGCGCCTGGGCTCGCGACTTCGCACCCTTCTTCGACCTGCCTGCGAACGTGGCGCGCATGGCGCAGCACGCCTTCAGCGAGCTGCTCAACAACGCCATCGACCACAGCGGCGGCAGCGCGGTCACGGTGTCGATGCGCCAGACGGCCATGCACGTGCAGTTGCTGGTGTCCGACGACGGCTGCGGCGTGTTCGAACGCATCGAACGCTGCTTCGACATCGACGACCCGACGCTGGCGATGTTCGAGCTGAGCAAGGGCAAGCTGACCTCGCTGCCCGAGCAGCACAGCGGCCACGGCCTGTTCTTCACCGCCCGGCTGGCCGACTTCTTCAACCTGCACGCCAACGCCACGGCATTCCAGCTGCGCTGCCTCGATCGCCCGGCCTGGGTGCGCGCCAAGCCGATCGCCCGACAAGGCACCTCGATCTACATGGCCATCGAGCTGGCGACCGATCGCACGCTGGACAGCGTGCTGCAGGCCCACAGCCAGGACGCCGGCGCGCGCGACTTCGACCGCACCGTCGTGCCGCTGCGCCTGCTGGTGGACGAACGTGCCGGGCTGGAGTCTCGCGCCCTGGCCAAGCGCGTGGCCTCCCGGCTGCCGGCCTTCCGCCGTGCGGAGGTCGACTTCTCGGGCATCGCCGACGTGGGCCACGGCTTCGCCGACGAGTTGTTCCGCGTCTTCGGCCGCCGCCACCCCGGTCTGGAGCTGGTGCCGGTGGGCATGGCGCCGCGCGTGCTGGCGATGGTGGAGAGCGTGCGGCGCAACGCCGAAGCACAGGGCCTGCCGGCGGTCGCCGCCGCGATGAAGGTCTGAAGGGCTGAGGCCTCGGGGACCGTCCCGGGTCAGCCGGCCAGGATCTGCTGCGCGCGACGGTAGCGTTCGACGCAGGCCTGGATCACGCTGTCCGGGATGGACGCGCCTGCCGGCAGGCCGCCCGTGCTGCCGAAGCCGGGATACTCGCGCTGCAGCCAGTCGCGGATGGGCTGCTTGTCGTAGCTGGGCGGGTTCTCGCCCTCGCGCACCTGGTCGGCCGGCCAGAAGCGCGACGAGTCGGGCGTCAGCACCTCGTCCATCAGCACCAGCGTGCCTTGTGCGTCCAGACCGAACTCGAACTTCGTGT
>LNFM01012377.1_pt1 | contig 11226 bp, 7 predicted proteins | sample 596031 | NCBI WGS metagenome assembly LNFM01 (sample SAMN04254537, study PRJNA301005) | activated carbon metagenome | isolation source: dual media filters at the Ann Arbor, Michigan drinking water treatment plant | place: USA: Ann Arbor | reverse complement strand
CCAACAGCGTAGGTACCTTCAATCTACTGGAGCTGTGCCGGACGCAGCCCGTGCGCCATCTCCTCATGGCGTCCACCTCCTCCGCCTATGGCGCCAATACGGACATGCCATTCCGCGAGACCGATAGTTCCGACCTGCCGATGACCATCTATGCCGCGACCAAGAAATCCACCGAGCTGATCGCCCATTCATACGCCCATCTGTGGAACCAGCCGATCACCGCTTTCCGTTTCTTCACCGTCTATGGCCCCTGGGGACGGCCAGACATGGCGTTGTTCAAATTCACCAAGGCCGCCCTCGCGAATGAAGCCATCGATGTCTTCGGGCATGGCCGGATGGAGCGTGACTTCACCTATATCGACGACCTGGTTGAATCCATCGTGCGGCTGATCGACTGCGTGCCTGTGGTGGGCAAGCCGGTTGGCGCCTTCGACAGCCTTTCGCCTGTCGCACCCTATCGGCTGGTCAATATCGGCAATGGCCTGCCGGTCGGCCTGATACCCTTCATCGAGGCCATCGAGCACAGCATCGGCCGGCCAATTGCCAGAAATCTGACGGATATCCAGCCGGGCGACGTGCCCCGCACATGGGCAGATGTAACGCTGCTGGAGACCCTGACGGGCTACAAGCCGGAAACGCCTCTAGCCGTCGGTGTTGCCCACTTCGTCAAATGGTTCCGTGACTACTACAAGACCTGAAGTCGGGCCGGTTCGAAGTCGCGCATCAGGCCAGCGCCCACCTGGACGCCTCTGGCGTGGGCGTGCAGAGCGTGATTCGGAGGTGACATCGGGCGAGGGACGGATGTCGTAAGGTCAGCCTGGGTTCTGGGATGTGCAGGATCGGCTGCGCGAACGCTCCGCACAACGCGATCCGCTGACCATGCTGTAGCGCTCGACGGACCGCCTGTGTCGTGGTGGCGCTGCCATGGCGAACTTGGCCCACAGCGCACCCGTCCATCCAGGCGACAGGAATGCACCATCAAAGCCCGGGACCAAACATCTGGGCGCCGCCCCGGAACGGTGCAAGGCCGGCTACAGCCCCGCGGGCTGGCCGGCCACCGCCACCGAAAGCCCATCCGGCCGCAGCAGCCGGGCCGCCACCCGGGTGGTGCCGTCCCGCGTCAGCGCGCCAAGCCGGGCGTTGCGGCCTTCCAGCCAATCAATCGGCCTTCCATTGCGCTGCATGGCCAGCAGCGTTGCGGCGATGCGGCGCGTATCGGTGAATTGCAGCGGCAGGTTGCCGGTCAGGAAGGCCACCGCATCCTCCAGCTCCGCCTGGGTCGGGCCGCCTTCGGCCATGCGCGCCCATTCGGCGCGCGTCACCGCCAGCGTCTCCGCCACCCGCGCATTGTCGGTGGCGGAGGAGCCGACGACGACACCCTGGCCGAACAAGGTGTCCAGCCCGCCGCCAATGCCATAGGTCAGGCCGCGCTGCACCCGCACCGCTTCCATGAGGCGGGAGGAGAATCCGCCGCCGGCCAGGATGCGAAGCACCACCTGGAAGGCCTCCCAATCCGGGTCGTCCACCGCCAGGCCCGGCTGGCCGAACTGGATGGCCGATTGCGGCGCCGGCACCGGCACCACCAGCGGCTCGAACCGCGTGAAATCCGGCAGGGGGGGCGCCTCGGGCGGGGCCTCGGCCGGCAGGCCGGCGAAAAGCTGCGGCAGGATGCCGGCCAGCTCGGCCGCGGTGATGGCGCCGCTGGCGGCCACCAGCACGCCGCCGGCGCGGATCTGGCGGGCCAGCGCATCGCGGATGGCCTGCTCGGGCAGGTCGGTCAGCGTCTCAACCGTGCCGGAGGTGGGGCGGCCGGCGGGGTGGTTCGGGTAGGCGGCGGCCCAGAAGGCGCGGCCCACCTGGCCACGCGGCGTCTCCAGCGCTGCCCGTGCGCCGGCCACGGCACGTGCCCGCACCCGGGCCACGGCGCTGGCTTCCAGCCGCGGTGCGCGCATCGCCAGGTTGGCCAGGCGCACGGCATCCGGCAGGGCCGGCACCAGGGCGCGCAGCGACCCCTCGAAGCCGTCGCGCTGGGCGGAAAAGCCCAGGCCGATGGCCGAATCGCGCAGCGCATCGGCGAAGGCCAGCGTATCCAGCTCGCCGGCCCCTTCCGTCAGCAGGGCGGCACCCATGGCGAGTGCGCCGGCATGCGCCGGGGCGTCCAGCGCGGCCCCGCCGCCCCAGCCCCAGGCGATGGACACGACCGGCACGGAATGATCCTCGATCAACCAGGCGGTCTGGCCGCCGGGGGCGGTGACGGGCTGGATCTCGATCCGGAAGCTGCCGCTCACAGCCGCACCTCCGCCGGGGCCGAGGCCCCTTCGGGCAGCAGCCAGCCACTGGCGGAGGGCGCCTGGCCCAGCACCGCCACCGCGGCCGCCGCCACCTGGTCCCGCGTCACCGCGCGCAGCCGGCGCGGCCAGAATTCCACCGTCTCCATCGGCAGGCCGATGGCCAGCGCGCCGCCGATCATCCGCGGCGCGGCGCCCAGCCCATCCAGCGCCAGCAGCGCGCCGGCGGACATCTGCCGGATGCTGCGCGCCACCTCCGCCTCGGTCGGCCCGCCCTCATCCAGCAGGCGCTTCACCTCGGCCATGGCGACCTCCTCCACCCGTCCGGGCGGCACCTCGCGGCGCGGGGTCACGGCGATGTCGAAATCCGACCAGCTTGCGGTTTCGCCGTCATATCCGGCGCTGACCCCGATCGCGAGGCCGCTTTCCACCAACGCCCGGTGCAGGCGGGACCCCTGGCCGCCGCCCAGCAGGTGGCGCAGCACCTCCAGCGGGTCCGCGTGCCGGGTCTCGCCGGCGGTCAGCGAGGGCGCCTGCCAGGACCGCACGAAGGTCGCCTCCCCGCGCAGGCGCGGGTCGTTCTTCACCAGGCGTGGGTTCGGGATCTCGGCCGGCGGCGGCGCGCGGTCGCGCGGCACGGCGGGGCCGGCGGGCACGGCGCCCCAGCTTTCCGCGACCTCGTTCCAGAAACCGTCCCCGGCCACCGCGCCGGCCACCACGAGCACGGCATTGCCGGGGGCGTAGCGGGCGCGGAAGAAGGCGATCAGATCCTCATGCCGGATGGCGCGGATCTCCTCCTCCCAGCCGATGATGGGGCGGCCATGCCAATGCTGGCGGCCCCACATGGCGGCGGCAAATTCCTCGAAGAACAGGGCGCGGGGTGACGAGCCGGTGCGTTGGGCGCGTTCCTCCAGGATCACCAGGCGCTCCGATTCCATCTCGGCGGCCGGGATCAGGGCGCTGGCGAAGCGGTCCGCCTCCATCATCGCCACCAGGTCCAGGCGGCTGGCCTCGATATGCTGGAAATAGCCGGTGACATCGCGGGAGGTGAAGGCGTTGTCGTTGCCGCCTTCCCGCGCCACGCGGCGGGAGAATTCGCCGGAGGCGACGTTCGCGCTGCCCTTGAACAACATGTGCTCCAGGTAATGCGCGATGCCGGACAGGCCGGGCGGGTCTTCCCCGCCGCCGGCGGCGACATAGGCGTAATGGGCCACCACCGGGGCGCGCCGCTGTTCCACATGCGCCACCCGCAGCCCGTTCGGCAGGGTGCGCAGCGTGGCACCGAATAGCGGGCGATCGGCCAGCTCCGCCATGGGCGGGGCGGTGCTGGCAGTCTGGGCCAGCGCGTCGGGCACGGTGCCGGCGGCTGCTGCGAGGGCGGCGGCTTGCAGGGCCGCGCGTCGGGTGAGGGGTGTCATGGCCCCAACATGGGCCTGCCGCATCGAATGGCAAAGCGCCTTGGTGCGGATCCGCCCGATCGGCTGGCCTCGACGCGGCGCGCGGGTGGGTGGTAACCGCCGAACCTCATCGACGGAATGTTGCGGCATGGGGGCCAGGATCTTGCACGCCGGCTGGGGCGCCACGCTGCTGGCGGCGGCGCTGTCCAGCCTGCCGGCCTTGCTGGCCCTGGCGGCCTTCGGCCCCATGGTCACGCCGGACAGCCCGACCTACCTGGCCTATGCCGAGGCGCTGCGCGCCGGCCCGCTGCCGGTGGGGGAGGCGCTGCTGCGGGCCGCCCCGGCGCCGGAGACCCTGTTCCGCACGCCCGGCTACCCCGCCGTGGTGGCGCTGTTGCAGGCGCTTTCACCGGCGGGCTGGATGGGCTGGCTGGTCGCGGTGCAGGTGGCGGCGCTGGCCGGGCTGACGGCGCTGGCGCATCGCACGGCGCTGGCGCTGGGCCTCGGCCCGGTGCTGGCGCTGGTCGCGGCGCTGCTGCCGGCCAGCGGCCACGCCATGCTGGCGCAGATCTCGGTGATGACGGATGCGCTGAACGGCGCGCTGGCCGGCGGCGCCGCGCTGCTGCTGCTGTGGGGGGGGCTGCGCCGCGCGGGCCTGTGGCCGGTGCTGCTGGCGGGCCTGCTGCTGGCGCTGGCGACTTTGGTGCGGGAAGCCACCGCCTATCTCGCCGTGGCCTACCTGCCCGCCGCCGCCATCGCCGCGGGCCTCGCCGCGCACCGCTTCCGCAAGCGCCGCGCCCTGGCCGGCCTGGCGCTGCTGCTGGGGCCGGTGCTGGCCGTGGCGGCGCTGCTGGCGGCCGACAACCAGCGCCGCAGCGGCACCGCGCTGCTGTCCACCAGCCGGCAGATCGTCATGGTGCAGGCGGTGCTGCCGCTGCTGGCCCGTGGCGTGCCGGTCTATGACGGGGCGGACCTGTTCGACCGCACGGCGCGGCAGACGGTGGGCCGGGACGGCTATGCCGGCATCGACCGCCTGAACGCGGCGCTGTTCGAGGCCGGGCTTTCGGCGCCCGAGATCGCCGCCCTGGCCAGCGACCGCTACCTTCGCACCTGGCGCCGGCACCCGGTGGAGATGCTGCGCGCCATGGTGGTGCGACTGCCGGCGAAGATGTTCGGCGTCGGCTTCATGCCGGTGGATATGGTGGCGGAACTGCATCGCCAGGCCGGGGCGCCGCGCCCCTGGTTCGGCCGGCCTGATGCGCTGTGGCGGGATGGATCCCCACTCGCCCTGCTGCTGCTGGCCGCGCTGCTGGCCAGCCGGGTCATCGGCTTCGCGCTGGCGGGCGGCGCGCTGCTGGCGCCGCTGCTGCTGGGCCGTGCCGGGGATCGGCGGGCCTGGCCGTTGCTGGGGGCCTGGCTGGTGGTGGGGGGCTATTTCGGCGTCTACCTGCCGGTCCACCTGGAACAGCGCTACCTGCTGCCGATCGTGCCGCTGGTTGCCTTGCTGGGCGTGGCGGGGTTGCGGGCCGCCCTGGCCTGGCGGGCGGGGCGGGCCTGAAACGTCGCGGCCGCCCCGCCCCGCTCAACTCGCCCGCAGCCGGTTGGCGAAGCCGGACACTTCCTGGCGCAGCGTTGCGCCCTGGCGGCTGACCTCCGTCCCGGCTGCCAGCAATGTGGCGATGCCGGAGGCGCCGGCCGTCACCTCCTGTGTCAGGCTGTCGATGTCCCGGGCAGCGTCCTGCGTCCCGGCGGCGGCTTCCGCGGCATTGCGTGCGATTTCCCGCGTCGCGGCGCCCTGTTCCTCCACCGCGGCAGCGATGTTGCCCGTCACTTCCTCCATGCGGCCGACGGCATCGGCGATGCCGCGCACGGCGCCGACGGCCTGGTCCGTCGCACCCCGCATGGCGCCGATCTGGGCGGCGATCTCCTCGGTCGCTTTTCCGGTCTGGGCGGCCAGGGCCTTCACCTCGGAGGCGACCACGGCGAAGCCCTTGCCGGCCTCTCCGGCCCGGGCGGCCTCGATGGTCGCATTCAAGGCGAGCAGGTTGGTCTGGCCGGCGATGTCGCTGATCAGCCTGACGACATCGCCGATGCGCGTCGCGGCTTCGGCCAGGCTGGCGACCGTGGTGTCCGAGGCGCGGGCGGCCTGGGCTGCGTCCTGCGCCGTGCGGGCGCTTTCCCCGACCTGGCGCGTGATTTCCGCGACCGAGACGGAAAGTTCTTCCGCCGCGGCGGCGACGGCGTTGACGTTGCTGGTGGTCTGGCTGATGCGGGCGGCGCTCTGCTCCGCCCGGGTGGTGGTCCGGGAACTGGCCTCCCCCACCGCGGTGGCGGCCTCGCGCAGCGCATCGGCGGAGCCGCCGAGCTGGGTCGCGATGGCGCCAACCGCCTCCTCCAGCGCCGAGGCGGTGGCAAGACGGGTGGAGGCGCGGGCAGCCTGGGCTTCCTGGCGCTCTGTCTCCGCCGCGGCGGCCTGGGTCCGGGCTGCGGCGGTCGAGTCGCGCAGCGCGGCCACGGCCCGCCCGATATCGCCGAGTTCGTCGTGGCGATCGGTGCAGGGCACCTCGGCATTCAGCTTGCCCGCCGTGATGGCACGCAGGGCGGCGGACAGCCCCTGCAGCGGGCGCAGCGACCTGCGCAGCAGCCACCAGAGCAAGGTGCCGGCCAGCACCAACGTGAACACCGTGGCCAGGGCGGCACGCTGGATCAGCGCATTGGCCCGCGCATCCGCTTCCGCCAGGGGCACGGCCACGCCGATCATGCCGACAACCCGGCCGTTGCTGTCCTTCACCGGCTCATAGGCGCCAAGATGCTGCTGCCCGAGGATGGTCACCCGGCCTTCATAGCGTTGGCCCTGGCCGAAGACCGCATCCCGCACCGGGCCAGGCCCGATGGGGGCGCCGACGGCGCGCGTCCCATCGGGGCGCATGACATTGGTCGCGACCCGCACTTCCCCGGCGAAGACCGTGGCCACGCCGCCGGTCACCCGCTTCACCGTATCGACCAGGTCATGCCGGCCATTGAGCGGCGTCTCTCCCAGCCGGAGGACGTCGCCATCGAGCCGCCATTCGGTGCCGTAGGGCTTGAGCACCTCCGCCAGCAGGGTGAGGTTGGCCTGGATGGCCTCCTGTTCCTGCTTCCGTTCCTGCGCCCGGCTATCGGACAGCATGATGGACACGGGGATGATGGAGCCAATGGCCAGCATCGCCAGCGCTGCGGCGAGCAGGCCCGCACGAAGCGACGGCCGAAAAAATCGCGCGAGCAACGCTTGGGCACGTGGGAGCACGGCTACCTCCGGCGAATGAGCGGAGGCCGTTCTGTAGATTACTTTGATGAAATGTCTGTGAAGGTCATTGCGCGGCTTGGAGAGGCGAGCATGCCGATCCCGCATTCTTTGCCCCCGCGTGGGGCGGGATCACCTGCCAGCCCCTATCGGTCCGCCTGCGGCAGCACGACCCGCCTGCGGCAGCGCGACCCGCTGGCGGCGATGCTGCCGGCGGCGCTGCGGGCCTTGCGGGCGGGGCCCGCCTCAATCGTGCCAGCTGCACGGCCGGCTTGGCATCACGCCCGAAGCTTCGCCGCGAAACCGGCCACTTCCTGCCGCAGCGCCGCACCCTGGCTGCCGACCTCGGCCCCGGCGCCGCGCAGCGTGGCGATATCCGCGGCGGCGGCGGCAATCTCCCCGGACAGGCCGCGGATTTCCGCCGTCGCGGCTTCCGTCCCGGCGGAGGCCTGCATGGCGTTGCGGGCAATCTCCCGCGTCGCCGCGCCCTGCTGTTCCACCGCGGCGGCGATGGCGGTGGAGACTTCCTCCATCCGGCCGACCACCTCCGCAATGCCGCGCACGCTGCCCACGGCAAGCTCCGTCGCGCTGCGCATGGCGCCGATCTGGGCGGAAATCTCCTCCGTCGCCTTGGCGGTCTGTGCGGCCAGGGTCTTCACTTCGCTGGCCACCACCGCGAAGCCCTTCCCGGCCTCTCCGGCGCGGGCCGCCTCGATCGTCGCGTTCAGGGCCAGCAGGTTGGTCTGCGCGGCGATGTCGGCGATCAGCTTCACCACATCGCCGATCCGCGTCGCGGCTTCCGCCAGGCCGTTCACGTTGCGGTCGGAATCCCGCGCTGCCGCGGCCGCTTCCTGGGCGCGGCGGGCGCTTTCATCCACCTGCCGGGTGATCTCGGCGACGGAGCTGGCCAGCTGCTCCGCCGCGGCGGCCACCGCCTGCACATTGCCCGCCGCCTGTTCGATCCGCGTCGCGCCAAGCTCGGCGCGGGCGGTGCTGCGATGCCCTGCTTCCCCCACCGCATCGGCGTTCCGCATCAGGGCATCGGCCGCCCCGCCAAGGCTCTGGGCAATGCCGCCGATGCTGGCCTCGATCTGGTCGGCGGTGGCGCGGCGATTGGCGGCGCGGGCCTGCTGCGCTTCCAGCCGTTCGGCTTCGGCGGCCGCCTGGCGGTCCTGGGCGGCCAGGGTTGAATCGCGCAGCGCCGTGACGGCGCGGGCGATCTCGCCCAACTCATCCCCGCGCGCCACCGCCGGAACCTCCGTATCCAGCCGCCCGGCGCCCATGGCCCGCAGCGCAGTGGCCAGCCCGGATAGCGGGCGCAGCATGCGGCGCAGCGCCAGCAGCAGCAGCAGGGCGGCGCTGGAAATCATGCCGATGCTGGTCAGCACCGCCTGCTGCGTCGAAGCCGAAATTTGTGCCTGCGCCGTCGCCAGGTCCAGCCCGACGAACAGGATGCCGATTTGGCGTCCGGACGCATCGCGCAGCGGCTCATAGATGGTCAGGTAGGGCAGGCCGAGGATGATGGCCTCGCCGCGGAACGCCTCTCCGCGCCGCAACGCTTCCCGCGCCGCGCCCGGGCCGAGGGTGGTGCCGGTTGCGCGGGTGCCATCGGCGCGGGCGACGCTGGTGGCGATGCGTGTCTCCGCGCCGAAGATGGTGGCAACGCCACCCCCGACCAATTTCACCCGGTCCGTCAGGTCGTTGCGGCCGGTGAGCGGCGTGTTGCCGATGAACAGCCCGGTTTCGCCGTCCAGCCGCCAGCCCTGGCCGAGGTCATCCGTCAGGCTGCGCAGCAGGGTCAGGTTGCGCTCAAGCTGCTGCGCCACAACTGCCTGTTCCCGCTGCCGGATCCCCGACAGGGTCAGCCCCTCCACCACCACGAACCCTGTGACGAGGATAAGAAGGGCAAGGGCGGCGATGCGTGTGCTCATGCCGATGCGGCCCAAGCGTCTACGCAGCCCGTGCAAGGCGGTCGTGTTCATGGCGATCCATCCGCAACGTCACGCAGATGTTATCGGCTGGAAATGAACACCACCTGAATTACCGACCCTTCAGCTAGCCCTGGCCGAGCGCCCAGAGCAGCACGCCCTTCTGGGCATGGAGGCGGTTTTCCGCCTCGTCGAAGACCACGCTTTGCGGGCCGTCCATCACCGCATCGGTGATCTCCTCCCCCCGATGCGCGGGCAGGCAGTGCATGACGATGGCATCCGCCGCGGCGTGCTTCAGCAGCGCGTCGTTCACCTGGTAGGGCGCAAGCAGGTTGTGGCGGTTCAGCTTCTGCTGCGCCGTTTCATCCGACATCGAGACCCAGGTATCCGTCACCACGCAGCGCGCCCCGGCCACGGCCGCCCGCGGGTCCGTGGTCAATTCGATCTTCGCACCCTCCGCCCGCGCCCAGGCGATGAGCTCGGCGGGCGGGGCGAGTTCGGGCGGGGTGGCCAGCCGCAGCGTGAAGCCGAAGCGGGCGGCGGCCTGGATGAAGGATTGCGCGACATTGTTGCCGTCGCCGGTCCAGGCCACCACCTGCCCGGCGATCGGCCCGCGATGCTCCTCGAAGGTCATGATGTCCGCCATCAGCTGGCAGGGGTGGGAGACATCGGTCAGGCCGTTGATCACCGGGATGGTGGCGTGTTCCGCCAATTCCCGGATTTTTGCCACGTTGTCGGTGCGCAGCATGATGGCATCGACGTAGCGGGACAGCACGCGCGCGGTATCCGCCGGGGTTTCGCCGCGGCCGAGCTGCATGTCGCGCGAGGACAGCACGATGGCATCGCCGCCCAGTTGCCGGATCCCGACCTCGAAGCTGACCCGGGTGCGGGTGGAGGGTTTCTCGAAGATCAGCGCCACGGATTTGCCGGCCAGCGGCTTGCCCGCCAGCTGGCCGCGCTTGGCCTGCACGCCGAGGTCCAGCATGCGGCGCAGCGTCGCCGCATCCAGGTCCATCAGTTCGAGGAAATGCCGGGGAGGGGGCTTGCCCCCCTCCGCGACGGATTTCAGCCGTGCACTCACTGCGCGGCGACCTGGGTCGCGCTGGGCGTCAGCGCCAGGCAGGCGCGGTCGAGCAGGCGCAGCGCCTCCGCCACCTCGGCCTCCCCGATGATCAGCGGGGGGGCGAGGCGCAGCACATTCATGCCGGCGGCCACCGTCAGCAGGCCTTCCGCGACGGCGGCGGCCTGCATGTCGCCATTGCTGACCTCCGGCCGCAGCTTGATGCCCAGTAGCAGGCCAGCGCCCTGTACCCCCTCGATCACCTTCGGGTGGCGCTGCGCCAGGTCCAGCAGGCCGCGCCACAGCAGCCGCGCGACGGAATCCACCTGGTCCAGGAAGCCGGGTGCCAGGATCACGTCCAGCACCGCATTGCCGGCCGCGGTGGCCAGCGGGCCGCCGCCATAGGTGGTGCCATGGGTGCCGGCCTTCAGATACTGCGCCACCTTCTCCGTCGCCAGCACGGCGCCGAGCGGGAAACCGCCGCCGATGCCCTTGGCGGAGGACATCACATCCGGCTCGATCCCCGCCCATTGATGCGCCCACAGCTTGCCCGAACGGCCCATGCCGGTCTGGACCTCATCGAGTGCCAGCAGCAGCCCGAATTCGTCGCAGACGGCGCGCAGCTCGCGCAGGAAGCGGAGATCCGCCGGGCGTACGCCGCCCTCGCCCTGCACCGGCTCGATCATGATGCCGGCGGTCTGCGGCCCGATGGCGTCCCGCACGGCGTTCATATTGCCGAAGGGCACGTGGTCGAACCCCTGCACCGGCGGGCCGAAGCCGGCCAGGTACTTCGCATTGCCGGTGGCGGACAGCATGCCCAGCGTGCGGCCGTGGAAGGCGCCCTCGAAGCAGATCATGTGGAAGCGCTCGGGGTGGCCGGTTTCCGCATGGTATTTGCGGACCGCCTTCACCATGCCCTCATTCGCCTCGGCGCCCGAATTGCAGAAGAAGACGCTGTCGGCGAAGGACGCGGCGACATGACGCGCGGCCAATTGCTCGGCCTGCGGCACGCGGTACAGGTTCGAGACGTGCATGACCTTGGCCGCCTGCTCCGCGATCACGCGGGTCAGATGCGGGTGGCCGTGGCCGATGCTGCTGGTGGCGATGCCGGCGCCGAAATCGAGAAATCGTCGCCCATCCGTGGTCCACAGCCAGGCGCCTTCGCCCCGCTCGAAAGCGAGGTCGGCACGGTTGTAGGTCGGCATCAGGGCGGGGATCACGCGATCCATCCTCCGTCACGCCGCGCGGCCAGGCGCCATTCGCCAAGGCG
>LNFM01006179.1_pt1 | contig 11226 bp, 12 predicted proteins | sample 596031 | NCBI WGS metagenome assembly LNFM01 (sample SAMN04254537, study PRJNA301005) | activated carbon metagenome | isolation source: dual media filters at the Ann Arbor, Michigan drinking water treatment plant | place: USA: Ann Arbor | reverse complement strand
CCCGCCGTGACGGCGGGCAGAACAATTGATTCAAATGCGTGAAGCGAAGAGGAGTGACTTATGAATAGGGCGATCCTGAATGGCATGCTGCTGCTGCTCGTGGCGTTCATGGCGGCCGGCTGTTCGAACCTGAACAAGAAATCCACGGCGGGCGGGGCCTCGGTCGAGGATCGCGGGATTTCGAGCGGCGAGATGAGCGACATCGATGCTGCGCGCAGCCAGGGCGTCGGCGACGGCACCGGTGCGGGTGCGTCGGAACTGAACGACCCGAACAGCCCGCTGTCGGTGCGCGTGATCTATTTCGACTACGACAGCAGCAACATTCGCGAGGACTTCCAGTCCGTCGTCGAGGCGCATGCGGCCTACCTTGCCGCACACCCCGAAACGACGATCACGCTCGAAGGCCATGCCGACGAACGCGGTTCGCGCGAATACAACCTGGCGCTCGGCGAGCGTCGTGCGCTGGCGGTTCGCCGTCAGTTGGTGCTGCTCGGTGCCACCGCCGGCCAGATTCGCACCGTCAGCCTCGGTGAAGAGCGGCCGGTTGCCGAAGGGCACGACGAGCAGTCCTACGCGCTGAACCGTCGCGCCGAAATCAGCTACCAGTAAGCCTGCAACAGGCACCGCGCGTTCGACGCGCGGTGCCGACACGACGAGGAGTGACTTCATGCGGCGCACGTCGACGCTGGTGACGACCCTGTGCGGGGCGCTGTTGCTGCCATTGGCGGCCGGCGCGCAGACGGCGAATGCGGACCTCGCGGGCCGCGTGGGCAAGCTCGAACAGGCCCTGAGCAACCGCGGACTGATCGATCTGCTGAACCAGGTTGAAAACCTGAAGCAGGAAAATCAGGCGCTGCGTGGCCAGATCGAAAACCAGGGCTATGAAATCGAGCAGCTGAAAAAGGGCCAGGCCGCGGTCTACGGCGACATCGATCGCCGGCTGCAGACCCTGGAAGGCGGGGCCCCGGCCCCGCAGGTCGTCGGCGACGCGCCGTTGCCGATGCTGGCGCCAGCCCCGGGCGATGCCGTCGCCGGGACGCCCGCGCCACAGTCGGCGCTGCAGGTCGAGACGCAGGGCCAGCCGCCCGCCGCACCGCCGGCGCTCGAACAGGATCCCCTCATGGCGCCGGGCGACGCGCCGCTGCCGGGCACCGACGAGGCGGCGGCGCTGGACGCCGACGCCGTGGGCGGCGCCGGCACGCCGCCGTCGACCCCGATTCAGCCGACGCTCGCGCCTGCGCCGCTGCCGGGCCGGCCTGTCGCCGGGGTCACCAACCCGGGCGAGGCCGCGCCCCCGCTCGCGCAGGGCCCCACGCTCGACGACGCCGCGTCCGAGGCGGCCTATCGCGATGCGTTCAGCCTGCTGCGTGCGGGCGAGTACGAGCGCGCCGTCACCGCGTTCAACGACTTCCAGACGAACTTCCCGCAGAGCCAGTACGGCGACAACGCCCAGTACTGGCTGGCCGAAGCGCATTATGCGCAACGCGATTATGCGGCGGCCGTCACCGCCTACGAGAAGATGCTCAGCCACTACCCCGCCAGCCGCAAGCTGTCGCACGCAATGCTGAAGATCGGCTACAGCTACGACTCCCTCGGCCAGCCGGCCGAAGCGCGGGCGATGCTGGAGGATCTGCGGCAGCGCTTTCCGGGTTCAGCCGCGGCGCGGCTCGCCGAAGAGCGGCTGAGCCAGATCAAGCCGGCGCCCTAGCGTGCCCGCCCGTGATGAAGCTTCATCGCGGGAGAGCTTCCTCGTGGTAGCCGGATCGCACGCCGGCGCCGCCCGATGAGCGCCGGCACGCGCAGCGTCATCCTGCTGTCCGGCGGCCTCGATTCGGCCACCGTGCTCGCCGCGGCACGCGCAGCCGGCCATGACTGTTACGCGCTGACCGTGAACTACGGCCAGCGTCACGCCGCGGAGATCGCGGCAGCGCGCGCCCTTGCCACGCGTCACGGCGCGCTCGAGCACCGTCTGGCGAGCGTCGATCTCGGCCAGTTCGGTGGCTCCGCGCTGACCGATCCGTCGCTCGCCGTGCCCGAAACCGCCTCGAGCGGCATCCCGGTGACCTACGTGCCCGCGCGCAACACCGTGATGCTGGCGCTCGCACTGGCCTGGGCCGAAGTGCTCGAGGCTGCCGAAATCCACATTGGCGCCAACGCGATCGACTATTCGGGATACCCGGACTGCCGCCCACCCTTCATCGCCGCGTTCAATGCGCTGGCGACGCAGGCCACGCGGGCGGGGCTCGAAGGCCGCGCGCCGGTGGTCGTGGCGCCGCTGATGCAGTTGGGAAAGGCGGACATCGTGCGCCTCGGCGTGTCGCTCGGCGTCGATTACGGGATGACGGTGTCCTGCTACCAGGCGGATGCGGCCGGCGCTGCCTGCGGCCTGTGCGACGCATGTCGTCTGCGGGCCCAGGGCTTTGCAGAGGCAGGACTCGCGGACCCGACGCGTTACCGCAGCCGCCCGCGCTGATCTGGCCCGGCCGTCAGGCGCGGGGCACGCCGGGCAGCGACGAGACCTGCAGGCTGCGATAGCTGCCGTACAGCGACTGGATTGCGCGCACATAGATGAGCGCCTGTCCGTAGCGGCGGTCGATGCCACCGCCGGCGTGCGCCAGCTTCAGCATCGCGACCTCGACATTGCCCGACCAGCGATTCGGATCGAGCTTCAGCCGCACTGCCATGCGGCGCGCCCGCTCGAGCCGGCCCGGCCCGAGGTTGTAAGCGGCGAGCGCGAACCAGGTGCGTTCGCCCGCCGGCACTTCGGCATCGAACTCGTTGCGCAACTCGTAGAGATATTTGACGCCGGCGTGGATCGCGCTGTCCGGGCGCCAGACATCGGCGAAACCGAGCGATTGGGCGGTGCTCGGCATCAGTTGCATGAGGCCCCGCGCACCACTCGGCGACACGGCGCCCGGATCGAACTGGCTTTCCTGATACATCTGCGCGGCGATCAGGCGCCAGTCGAAGCCATAGCGGTTCGCGTAATGCTGGACGATCGGATCGTAGGGCGACAGGCGCAGCGCGCTGGCGTCGGCGATGAAGCGCGCTGCCGGTCGCTCGCCGCCGTAGCGGGCCGCGAGCATCGGCGTCAGGCCGCTGGACTGGGCCTCACCGAGAAAACGATTGACCGCAGCGAGCAGCGCATCGTCACTGCCGCGCACGGTCCAGCGATAGTCGTAACGATGGGCGATCGACGTGCCGACGACGAGTGCCGGGTACCGCGCGGCGATGTCCGACGCGTGCTGGCCGGTGACCACCGTCGCGTCGACCATGCCGTGCGCGACGCGTTCGAGCAGCAGCTGTTCGCTGACCTGCGGCGACACGGCGATGACGGTCAGGCCCGGGACTTCTTCGCGCATCGACAGCAGCGCGCGATATTCGGCAGAGTCTTCGGTCGCGGCGAACACCAGCCCGGCGAGGTCCGCCGGCGAGCGCAGTGGCAGGTCGCGGCGGCTGACGGTCGCAAAGGCGTCATAGCGGAAGATCCGCGACGCCGTGAAGCCCGGATTGTGGTGGGCTTCGCGACTGACCACCCGGGACGTGACGATGTCGCCCGCACCCTTTTCGAGCCATTCGAATATCTGCGCGTCGTCCTGCGCGACGCGTACCTCGAGCCGCAGCCCGTGCCGTTCGGCGAAGGCGCTTGCGAGTTCCAGCTCGAAGCCTGAAGGTTTCCCCTCGCGAATGAAGTAGTTGCCGTCTTCGACGCGGGTGATGACCCGGAGCACGCCGCGCTGCTTGATGGCCGCGAAATCGCGCAGGAAGACCGACGGCTCGAAGTAGGCGGTGTGATAACGCTCGATGAACTGGTTCAGGCTGGCGAGCAGCGCGTCGTCGCGCCGGACATACCAGCTCAGCGGGCGCTCTTTGGTCAGATTGAACAGCGGTTTGACCCGCGGGTGCTCGGCAAACCAGTCCTGGCTGCCGGTGACGGCCACGATCGCGATGTCGACCATGCCGTCGGCGACCAGCTGCAACGGCGCGTCACGCTTGAGGTCATTCGACAGGGCGTGCAGTTTCAGGCCCGGCACCACCTCGCGCACCCGTTCGAAGTAGTCCCAGTACGGTGAGGCCAGCGCCATCGCGACGCTCATGCCTTTCAGTTCCAGCGGGTTGCGCGCCGGGTTGTCGGTGCGGCCGACGACCACATAGCGCTCGGTGGCGACCGGCGAGGTCGCGGCGATGGCGGGCAGTGCCTCAAGCTTGTCCGGACCCGGGCCGACAACGACATCGGTGGACCCGGTCGCGAGTTTCTCGAACAGCTGATCGGGCCGCGACACCTCGGACCATTCGAGCCGCCGCCCCAGCGCCAGCGCAAAGTCCTCGAGCATCCGGTAGGTCTGGTCGCTGCCGTCCCGATCGCGCACGGCCGAGTCGCCAGGCACGGCGAGCACGCGCAACACGCCCGGCGCCGACGGTGTCGACACCGCCGTAGACGTATCACGCGGCGCAAGGGGACGGGCCGTTGCGTGGGCGGTGTTGACGAACAACAGCAGCCACGCAGCGCACCCTAGCCAGGCGGCGCTGAGTTTGATTCCGCGAAACATGCCAGCGTAGGCGTATCGTTTTTTTAGGTCTGGTGCAGTCTATTTACGCCGCTCCGGAGCACAGTTCAATCGCGCATCCGCAACACCCGACGTACCCGGGCCATCATCCGTTTAGGTGACATGGCCTTAGGTCCGATAATAAGAAGAAAAATCACATAAAGCAACTAAATTATTGATTCGTATGGAAATGGCCTAAACCAGTCACCCCTTGCTTGTCAAGCATGCTACCCGTAGCTGCGTCTCCGCGAGGCGTTCTGGGGTGCCGACATCGATCCAGCAACCCTCATGCAACTGACCGCCGAGCACGCCGCGATCGGCCGCTGCGCGCAACAGCGGCGCGAGTGGAAAGCGACCGGCGGGGAGGTGTTCGAACAGCGCTCGCGAATACAGCGCGACACCCGCGTAGGTGTGGCGCTCGGCGCCGTCGTTCGTGATGCGATCGCCGTTCAACGCGAAATCACCGCGGGTGTTGTGTGACGGATTTCGCACCAGCACGAGATGACCGAGATCGGCATGCAGCGCCGGCAGACGCGCGAAGTCGAACTCGATCCAGACATCGGCATTGGCAACGATGAACGGCGCGTCGCCGAGCAGGGGCAGGGCCTGGCGGATGCCGCCACCGGTTTCGAGTGCGCCGGCCGGTTCGGCGCTGTAATGAAAGCGCGCGCCGTAACGGCTGCCATCGCCGAGGTGCGCTTCGATCTGCGCGCCGAGATGCGCGAGATTGATCACGAACTCGCGCACGCCGGCGCGCAGCAGGCGTTCGATCTGCCATTCGATCAGCGTGCGCCCACCCACCTCGAGCAGCGGCTTCGGCGTGTGGTCGGTCAGCGGCCGCAGCCGTTCGCCGCGCCCGGCGGCCAGTAGCATTGCTTTCATTCGGACTCCGGCATGTCAGGACATCAGGTGTCGCCCGCGCGCAGCGAGCGTCGTGCTTGCGCTGCTTACTGTAATCCGGTCGAATAGCGCCGCGTACCTGCAACACCTGTGCCTGTTTTCAAAGAGCCGCCGGCGCCAGCCGAACATCGCCCCGCATGACCGATCGTGAGCCTCCACCGTTGTCCGTTGCCGACGCTGCCCGGCTGATCCGGCTTGGCCGTGCGGTGATCGAAATCGAGACGCGCGCCCTCGCCGCCCTCGTCGAACGCGTCGACGACGCGTTCGTCGCCGCCGCGCGGCACATGCTCGCCTGCCCCGGCCGGATCGTGGTCCTCGGCATGGGCAAGTCGGGCCACATCGGCAGCAAGTTCGCCGCCACCCTCGCGAGCACCGGCACGCCGGCGTTCTTCGTCCATCCCGGCGAAGCCAGCCATGGCGACATGGGCATGATCACCGCGCAGGACGTCGTCTTCGCGCTGTCGAATTCCGGCGAGACCGACGAGCTGACGATCCTGGTACCGCTGATCAAGCGCCTTGGGGTGCCGCTGATTGCGATGACCGGTAATCAGCGCTCGACGCTGGCCGAGGCGGCGACGGTCCACCTGTACGTGCCCGTCGAACAGGAAGCCTGCCCGCTGGGCCTCGCGCCGACGTCGAGCACCACCGCGGCGCTTGCGATGGGCGATGCGCTGGCCGTCGCGCTGCTCGAGGCGCGCGGTTTCACCCAGGAAGATTTTGCCCGCTCGCATCCCGGCGGCGCCCTCGGCCGCCGCCTGCTGCTGAGAATTCGCGACCTGATGCATCAGGGCCCGCAGATGCCGGTCGTGAGGCCGGCCACGCCGGTCGTCGAGGCGCTGCTCGAGATGACGCGCAAGGGGCTCGGCCTGACGGCGGTCGCCGGCGACGACGGCCGCGTGCAGGGCGTCTTCACCGACGGCGACCTGCGGCGCGCGCTCGACCGCGGCGCCGAGGTGCTCCACACGCCGGTCGCCGAGGTCATGACCCGCCAGTGCAAGACGGTGCAGGTGGAGATGCTCGCCGCAGAAGCGCTGCGGATCATGCAGGACAGCAAGATCAATGCGTTGCTGGTGGTCGACCCGGCGCACACGCTGGTCGGCGTGTTGAACATGCACGATCTGCTGAAAGCCCGAGTGCTGTGACGGTCTTCCCGCCCGAGGTGCTCCAGGCGGCGGCCGGCATCCGCCTCGCGGCGTTCGATGTCGACGGCGTGCTGACCAACGGCCAGCTGTTCCTGGGCCCGCAGGGCGAGGAGTACAAGGTCTTCAACGTCCGCGACGGGCAGGGTCTCGTGATGCTGCGCGAGAGCGGCATGGCGATCGCGATCATCACCGGCCGTCGCTCGCCGGTCGTCGCCGCCCGTATGGCCGAGCTCGGCATCGAGTACGTCTACCAGGGCCAGCACGACAAGCTGGCCGCGCTCGCCGAACTCGAAGCGCGGCTCGGCATCGGGCCGGCGCAGATCTGCTACGTCGGCGACGACCTGCCCGACGTGCCGGTGCTCAAGCGCGTCGGCCTGCCCGTGACCGTTGCCGACGGCCATCCGGCCTGCGCGGCGGTGGCCCGCTATCGCACCGGGGCGAACGGCGGCGCAGGTGCCGCCCGCGAAGTGTGCGAACTGCTGATGGCCGCGGGTGGCACGCTGGCTGCGCAATACGCCCGTTTCGGCGTCTAGGCGCGGCGCGGGCCGCGGCACACGATGGGCAGGACACAATGGATAGCCCTGGTCGCCGTCCTCGTCAGCGCCGGGTCGTTCTGGCTGTGGCGGCTGCTGGTCGACGACGAGACGCGGCCGTCCGCCGCGGGCCCGCACGAGCCGGACTATTACCTCGTCGACATGGTGCGCCATTCGATGAACAAGCAGGGGGAACTGCAGAACGTCCTGATCGCCGACCGCGTCTACCATTACCCGGATGACGACTCGACCGAATTGGCCCGCCCGCGGATGGAGATTTACAATGACACGTCCAGCCCGTGGCAGGTCGTCGCCGAACGTGGCACGGTGAAGGCGAACACCGATCTGGTGCTGCTGCACGGCCGGGTCGAAATCTGGCGGCTCGACGACGCCGGCGAGCGCGAGTTCGAAATCCTGACCTCGGAATTGCGGGTGTTCCCGAAGGTGCAATACGCCGAGACCGACAAGGCCGCGACCATCAAGGGGCCGGGGTCGGTCACCAAGACCAGGGGATTCCGTGCCAATTTTTCCCATAACCGCCTTGAACTGCTGCAACGGGTCAGAAGCCGCATTGAAAGCAAGTAAGCGATTGTCGAGGAGCCTGCCGCTGGTGCTCGCCCTGTGGGCGGGCGGCGCCGCGGCGCTGTCCACGGACACCAGCCAGCCGGTTGAAATCGAGGCGGACTTCGCCGAGATGGACGACGTCGAAGGCCGCACCACCTACGTCGGCAACGTAATCGTGACCCAGGGCTCGATCCGGATGACGGGCGAGAAGATGCGCGCGAACTTCGACGAGAATCGCCAGCTGACCGAAGTGTTCCTCGACGGCGCGCCCGCGTACTTCAAACAGACGCCCGACGGCGGCAAGGAAGACATCGAGGGCGAGGGTGCGCAGATCCAGTACCTGGCCAAGAAGAACCAGCTCATCCTGATCAAGGACGCCCGGCTCACGCAGGGCGCGCGGCTGTTCACCGGCTACCGCATCAATTACGACACCAAGAACAGCGTGATCACCGGCCGCGGCACGCCGCAGAGCGAGACCCCGGCCAGCGGCGGCGAACGGAAGCCGGGGCGCATCAAGGTCATCATTCCGCCCAAGACGCCGGCCACCCCGTGACGCCGGCCGAAGGAACGACATGCCTGTCCTGACCGTCAGCCACCTGTCGAAGGCCTACAAGTCGCGCCAGGTCGTGCGCGACGTCAGCCTGACGGTCAGCAGCGGCGAAGTCATCGGGCTGCTCGGGCCGAACGGTGCCGGCAAGACCACCAGCTTCTACATGATCGTCGGGCTCGTGAACGGTGACGGCGGCAGCATTCACCTGGACAAGGAAGACCTGACGGCGCTGCCGATGGACCTGCGCGCGCGGCGAGGACTCGGCTACCTGCCGCAGGAAGCGTCGGTGTTCCGCAAGCTGACGGTCGAGGAGAACATCGCCGCGGTGCTGGAAATCATCCCGGAACTGACCGCCGAGCAGCGCGCGCGGCGACTCGACGGCCTGCTGCGTGAATTCCACATCAGCCACATCAAGAAAAACCTCGGAATGTCGCTATCCGGAGGTGAGCGCCGGCGTGTCGAAATTGCGCGCGCGCTCGCGTCCCAGCCGCGTTTCGTGCTGCTCGATGAGCCGTTCGCTGGCGTCGACCCGATTTCGGTCGGCGACATCCGGCGCATCATCCAGCACCTGAGCCGGCTCGGCATCGGCGTGTTGATCACCGACCATAACGTGCGTGAAACTCTGGGCATCTGTGACCGGGCCTACATAGTGAACGATGGACGCATCATTGCCGAAGGGACGCCTGACCAGGTGCTCGACGACGAGCATGTCCGGGAAGTCTATCTCGGAGAAGATTTTGCGATGTGAGGCCGCGATCGGCGCGCGCACCATTGTAAAAGATTCCCGCCGCGCCACCGGCGCCGCGGGGCGGTGGGCTAGACTTTGAACCACCGTCATCAGCACAGCAGTCCGTCGGTCCGTCGCCGCCCATGAAGCAATCATTACAGCTCAAGCTCGGTCAGCAGCTGACCATGACGCCCCAGCTGCAGCAGGCCATCCGCCTGTTGCAACTGTCGTCCATGGAGCTCGAGCTCGAAGTCCAGCAGGTGCTGGATTCGAACATGATGCTGGAGCTCGAGGACGAAGAGGTCCGCGAGACCTTCGACTTCAACGCCGAAGGCGCGATGCCGGCGAACAAGGGCGAGAGCACCGAATTCGAAGGCGGCGACGGCGACGCGCCGGAAGAACTCGGCGTGCCGACCTCCGACGACATCCCCGAGGATCTGCCGGTCGACAGCGAGTGGGACGAGATCTTCGACAACACCCTTGCCGCCGCGGGACCCACCAGCGGGCATGAGGATGCCGGCGAGTTCGACAACGTCCGCAGCAGCAGCGGCTCGCTGCGCGAACATCTGCTGTGGCAGGTCAACCTGCTCCAGTTGAGTGAGCTCGATCGCGCGATCGCCATTGCGCTGGTCGACGCCATCAACGACGACGGCTATCTCGACGCGACCCTCGAAGAAATCCGCGATGCCGTGAACGCCGGCGACGACGCCGAGGATCCGGTCGAACTCGACGAAGTGCGCGCCGTGCTGAAGCAGATTCAGGCGCTCGAGCCGGCCGGCGTCGGCGCGCGCGACCTGAAGGAGTGTCTGCTCCTGCAGTTCCGGCAGCTGCCCTCCTCGACGCCGGCACTGGCGATTGCCCAGCGTGTCTGCGAGGAATTCCTGGATGCGCTCGGCAGCCGCGAATACGCGATGATCATGCGCCGGCTGAAGATCGACCAGGAAGCGCTGAAGGAAGTCATCGCGCTGATTCAGACGCTGAACCCGCGGCCGGGCTCCCAGTACGGCGACGAGCCGTCCGAATACCTGGTCCCCGACGTGTTCGTGCGCAAGTTGCGCGGGCGCTGGAAAGTCGAGCTGAACCCGGATTCAGTGCCCCATGTGCGCATCAATCCCTATTACGCGAGCATGATTCGGCGCGCCGACAACAGCCCGGGCAACAGCTCGCTGAAAACCCACCTGCAGGAAGCGAAATGGTTCATCAAGAGCCTGCAGAGCCGCAGTGAAACGCTGCTGAAGGTGGCGACCTCGATAGTCGAGCGGCAGAAGGCGTTTCTCGATCACGGCGACGAGGCGATGAAGCCGCTGGTGCTGCACGACATCGCCGAGGCGCTCGGCATGCACGAATCGACGATTTCACGCGTGACCAGCCGCAAGTACATGCACACGCCGCGTGGCATCTATGAACTGAAGTATTTCTTCTCGAGCCACGTCAGCACGAGCATGGGCGGCGAAGCGTCGTCGACTGCCATCCGCGCGGTGATCAAGAAGCTGATTGCCGCCGAACACACCGACAAACCATTGAGCGACAGCAAGATCGCGACCATCCTGTCGAAACAGGGCATCAACGTGGCGCGACGCACGGTCGCCAAGTACCGCGAAGCCATGCAAATTCCGCCGTCCAATGAACGCAAGCGTCTGGCGTGACCGGGGCCGGGTCGGGGCCATCGCCAGGGGCTATACTTGCAATGCAAGTGAAGATCGAACGGATAAAACTGCAACGTCCAGCTCCGTATCAGGGAACCCAAACATGCAACTGAACATTTCCGGTCACCACGTCGAACTCTCGCCGGCCCTCCGGGACTACGTCAAGACCAAGCTGCAGCGCATCCAGCGCCATTTCGATCACGTCGTCGATGCCCACGTGGTGCTCGGCGCCGTCCGCCAGCTGCACAAGGCGGAGGCCACGATTCACGTCTCAGGCAACACGCTGCATGCCGAAAGCGAACACGACGACATGTACGCGGCCATCGATCTGATGCTCGACAAGCTCGACCGCCAGGTGAAGAAGCACAAGGAAAAGATCACCGACCACCACGCGCGCGAAGGCAGCGTTCGCGGTCAGGACGGCGTCTGAGCGTGGGCCCGACATGAGGTCATTGGCCAGGACGGCGCGCGGGCGCGGCCCGCTGGGCGGATAGGGACATGGCTGCGCGCCGTTTCATCATCGTCTCGGGCGTCTCGGGCGGCGGCAAGACCATTGCGCTGCACGCACTGGAAGACGCCGGCTTCTACTGCGTCGACAACCTGCCGGCCGGCTTCCA
>LNFM01012376.1_pt1 | contig 11227 bp, 12 predicted proteins | sample 596031 | NCBI WGS metagenome assembly LNFM01 (sample SAMN04254537, study PRJNA301005) | activated carbon metagenome | isolation source: dual media filters at the Ann Arbor, Michigan drinking water treatment plant | place: USA: Ann Arbor | reverse complement strand
AACATCACCACCAGGATGATGCCGATCACCTGGAGGATCACGAAGGGGGTGACTCCGCGATAGACATCGCGCGCCGTGACCTCGGGTGGCAGCACGCCTTGCAGATAGAAGAGCGTGGGGCCGAGCGGCGGTGTCAGGAAGCTCGTCTGCAGGTTCATCGCGATCAGCACGCCGAACCAGATGGGATCAATCCCCATCTGCAGCAGCACCGGCCCCACGATGGGGACCACGATGATGACGATCTCCACGAAATCCAGCGGGAAGCCGAGGATGAAGATCACGAGCATCACCGCCGCCAGCGCGCCATACTTGCCGCCGGGGATCACCTCCAGCACGGCGCGGATCATCTCGTCCCCACCCAGGCCGCGGAAGACGAGCGAGAAGAGCGTGGCCCCGATCAGCGTCGCGAAGATCATCGCCGTGACCGACATGGTGGCATGCGAGACATTGCCCAGCATGCCGCCCCGGAAGGTGCGGCGCAGCGAGACGATGATGCCCCAGGCCAGCCCCACGCCCAGCACCGCCGCCGTCCACACGGCGAAGCGGTCCATCAGTGGCGCTTCCTGCCGGCCGATCCGCAGGTCGAACATGACGCCGAGGCCCACCATGGCCAAGGCGCAGATGGCCGCGAGGTAGATGGGCCAGGCGCTGTCCTCGCTGTTGCGCAGCCCCGCCAGCAGCGTGGCCCCCACGGCGCCGACGGCGGCCGCCTCGGTCGGCGTCGCGATGCCGCCCAGGATCGAGCCCAGTACCGCGATGATCAGCGCGATGGGTGGAATGAGGGCGCGCGCAATCTCCCCGCCGGTCACCGCGTCCCGCTCGGCCTGCGGGATGGCGGGGCCGATCTCGGGCTTCAGGTAGCAGAGCGTGACCTGATACAGGATGTAGATGCCGGCGAGCATCAGCCCCGGGATCATCGAACCCGCGAAAAGCTGCCCCACCGAAATCGTCTGGATCGAGAAGAGCCCCTGCGCCAATTGCGCCTGCTGGTAGGCGGAGGCCAGCACCTCGCCCAGGATGACCATGACGGTGGAGGGCGGGATGATTTGCCCCAGCGTGCCGGCCGCGCAGATGCTGCCGCAGGAGAAAGCGGGATCGTAATTGCGCTTCATCATGGCCGGCAGGGCGATCAGCCCCATCGTCACCACGGTCGCGCCCACGATGCCGGTGGAGGCGGCGAGCAGCGCGCCCACCAGCGTGACGGAGATCGCCAGCCCGCCGCGCACCGAGCCGAAGAGGCGCGCCATCGCCTCCAGCAATTCGGGCGCGATCTTCGACTTCTCGAGCATCATGCCCATGAAGACGAAGAGCGGGATGGCGATCAGCACCTCGCTCGTCATCGTGCCGAAGACGCGTTGCGCCAGCGCGCCCAGCATGAAGGGATCAAAGGCGCCGAAGATGATGCCGAGCCCCGCGAAGATGATGGCGCAGCCGGTCAGGATGAAGACGACGGGAATGCCGATCATGATGAGGGTGCAGAGCGCCACCATCATCATGACGTCCAGGATGGAGCCGATCTCGGAGGGGCTCATCCTTCGCTCACCGCCTGGCGGAAGGGGAACAGCTTGTCGGTGGTGCCGGTGATGACGCCGAGTGCGCGGATCATCACCGAGATCGATTGCAGCGCGAGCAGCCCGGCCATCATCAGGATCAGGCCCTTGAGATAGGGGGTGAAGGGCAGGCCGCCGACGGCCATCGGCCCCTCCCCCATCATGAAGGAGCGCGAGACGTAGCCCCAGCTGGCCCAGACCAGCAGCCAGCAGAAGGGCAGCACGGTGATGAGCACGCCGAGAAGGTCGGTCCAGGCTTTCTTCTTCTCGGACCAGTTGGCGTAGAAGAAATCCACCCGCACATGCGCGTCCAGCAGGTAGACATAGCCGATGGCGAGCATGAACAGCGCGGCGTGGATATAGACCACGCTTTCCTGCATCATGATGAAGCTCGACCCGAAGGCATAGCGGATCACGACCACCGTGAACTGCACCAGCACCAGCAGCACCGCCAGCCACTTCACGCCGCGCCCGAGCAGGCGCGACACGGCATCAATCCCGTCCGCCAGCGCCAGCAGGGGGCGCATCAGCCCCAGCGGATCGGCAGGGCGCGCGAGTTGAAGTTGGCCCCATAGCTCTGCGACATGTAGCTGGCGCTGCGCAGGCGGAAGGCCGCGTAGCTGTCGGCGATGCGCTTCACCAGCGGGTCCTGGTGGTTGCGGAATTCGGCCAGCATCTCGCCCGCCGTATTGCCGAAGGCGATCAGCAGGTCGTGCGGCGCCTCGCGCACCGTCACACCATGGCGGGCGACGAGGTCGGCCAGCGCGATGGGGTGGCGCACGTCGTATTCCGTCGTCGTCTCCTCATGCAGCGACATGGCGGCGATGCGGACGATGGCCTTCAGGTCATCCGGCAGGGCGTTCCAGCGCGCCATGTTGATGCCGATCTCCTCGGCCGAGGAGGGTTCCTGCACGCCGGGGAAATAGTAGTTCTTCGCCACCTGGTGCAGGCCGAGCGGCGCATCCGAGAAGGGGCCGAGGAATTCGGCCGCGTCGATCGTGCCCGATTGCAGGGCGGAGAAGATCTCGCCCGCCGGCAGGTTCACGACGGAGGCGCCCGCCCTGCGGAACATCTCCGCACCCAGGCCCGTGGTGCGGAAGCGCAGGCCGCGGAAATCATCCACCGAGCGGATTTCGCGGCGGAACCAGCCGAGCCATTGCGGCCCGGAATTGCCGACGATGAAGGGCTTGATGCCGAAGCGGCCATAGATCTCGTCATACATGGCCTGGCCGCCGCCATGCATCATCCAGCCCTGCTGCTCATAGGCGGTGAGGCCGAAGGGGAAGCTGCCGAAGAAGCCGATGCCGGGCGACTTGGAGACCCAGAAGGCGGGCACCCCGTGGTAGAGATCGGCCGTGCCGGCCGCCACCGCGTCGAAGGCGCCAGGCGCCGGCACGACCTCACCCGCCGAGAAGAGGCGCACGGTGAGGCGCCCGCCCGAGAGCGCGCCGATGCGATCCGCGCAGCGCTGCGCCGCCACGCCGGGGCCCGGCAGGTTGCGCGGCCATATCGTCACCATGCGCCACTCGATGCGGCCCTGGCTCAGCGCCGGGGTCGAGAGGGCGACCGTGCCGATGGCGGCAGCCCCGATGGCGGCGTTCTGGGCGAGGTTGCGGCGCTTCATGCGAAGTTCTCCAGGGAATGCGATGCGAAATTGTGACAGCAGAGACAGGCTCTTGCCAAGTCTTCCGGCGACGTCACGCGTGCGCTGGCGCCGAAACCGGCCAAGCCACGGGCAATCGCCAGGGCTTTTGCCTCAGCCGGGCGCAACCACCGGGAAGTCCGGGCCATCCAGCGGCGCGCCATCCGGCAGCGTCAAATGCCGCATCGGCGGCGAGCCGCGGCCCTTGCGATCAATGAACACCGCGTCCTGCCCCACCCAGCGCGCCGAAAACACGCGGCGCCGATTCTGGCGCGAGGTATTGGCCGGCGCGCCATGCACCGTGCGGAAATGGAAGGCGACGGCATCGCCCGGCTCCATGGCCCAGCCGAGGATGCGGTAATCGGCGCGATGCGCGTCGATATCGGGCATTTCCACGGCGGTATCGCCCTCGTAGAGGTCCGTGCCGTCGAAGCGCTTGGGCTTGTGGTTCACGCCCCAGCGATGCGAGCCCGCGACCGATTCCAGCGTCGTCTCCCGCCCCACGGGGTCGAGCGGGATCCAGAAGCTGACGGTCGCCTCGCCACCCACGCAGTAATAGGGGCTGTCCTGGTGCCAGGGGGTGACGATAGAGGTCCCGGGCTCCTTCACCAGCACATGGTCATGGAAGAAACGCGCAACGGGCGAGGCCATGAGCTGGGCCGCGATGCCGGCGGCCGGGCTCTCGAAGACGAAGGCGCCGAATTCCGGGATGCGCTGCCAGTTGCACAGATCCTGGAAGAACCGGGCCGAGCCATCCTTGGGCGTGTAGCTGCGCTCCAGCGGGCTCGGCGCATCCATCAGGGTCGCGATGCCGTCGGAGAGCGGCTGCACCCAGTCGCGGAAGGCGCCGCGCAGCAGGATGGCGCCGTCCTCGGCATAGGCTTGGATCTGGTCAGGGCTGAGCTTCATGCCTGAACGCTATCAAGCCGGGCGCGGCGTAGGCAAGACTCCGGGGGGCAAGGGGCGCATGGCCGCGCAGGAGCAGACCAGGCTGCCATCCGGCAGGCGGTTCGCCATGGTGGGTTCCCCGCAATGCGGGCATTCGCGCAGCCCTTCGCGGCTGCCCCCGCTGTTCCCCCCGCTGTTCATTGGCGGGCACTCCGGTCCGGCAAAGGCCGCATGGCGCGGAGCCGGGCGGCGAGCGCCCCCTGCCCCGCATGCTCGGCCAGCAGCGCCGCTTCCTCGCGCGCGGCCTCGAAGCCCAGGCGGTAGCCCTCATAGGTGGCGCGGTCGAGCGTGCGGCTCAACGCTTTCGGGATGTTGTCCATGTCCCTGATGTGCCGACGCCTTTATCCCTTGCAAGGCCGACGCGCCCGGTTTCTGCTGGGGGCAAGAAGATCGGGAGACACGTCATGCTGCGCCGCACCCTGCTGGCCACGAGCCTTGCCACGCCCGCCCTCGCGCAAAGCCCCTTGGGGGAGCGGCCGGTGCGGCTGATCGTGCCCTATTCCGCGGGCGGCGTGGCGGACACCGTCGCGCGCATCCTGCAGCAGCGCATGACGGAAAACCTGGGCCTGCGCTTCATCATCGAGAATCGCACCGGCGCCTCGGGCGCCATCGGCGCGGGATTCGTGGCGCAGGCGCAGCCCGATGGGCATACGCTGCTGCTGGAGGGTGCGACCTCCATCACCGGGCCGCTCGCCAATCGCGGCCTGCCCTTCGACTATGCGGCCATGCCGCTGGTCGCGCAGGTGACCGCGGCCCCCTATGTGCTGGGCCTGCGCGCCGGCTTCGCGGGCGATGATCTGCGCGGCTTCCTGGCCGAGGCGCGGCGCCGCCCGGGCGAGGTCACCTACGGCACGCCGGGCATCGCCCATGTCGGCCACCTCATGGGGGAATTGCTGCAATCCCTGGCCGATGTGCGGCTGGAGCACGTGCCCTTCCGCGGCGGCGCCGATGCGGCGCGCGAGGTGGCCGGCGGGCGGATCGACGCGTGCTTCATCAGCGAGAGCAGCTTCAACCCCGTGCTGCGCGGCGAGCGCGGCCGTGTCATCGGCGTGACCGGCCCGACGCGGCGGCCGAACCTGCCGAATGTGCCCGCGATCGGCGAGATCGTGCCCGGCTATGACCTCTCCACCTGGATGATGATCTTCTCGCCACCCGGCACGCCCATGCCGATCCGCCAGCGCCTGGCCCAGGCCTTCGCCGTGGCGCTGGCCGATGCGCAAATCCGCGAGCGGATCGAGGCCAGCGGCAATGACCCGGTGAGCGCAGGGCCGGCAGCCGCCGAGGCGCTGTGGCGGGCCGAGCGGGAGAAGCTGACCGGGCTGATGCGGCGCGCCGGATTGGTGCAGGGATGATGGCCAGGGGATGATGGCAAGGGGGGGTGGCTTGTGGCGCGCGCCGGGTTTCGCTAGAGACTGCGCCCACCGACGCCCATACGGGTGCGCCTTGACAGGCGGGCGCTTAGCTCAGCGGTAGAGCACTACCTTGACACGGTAGGGGTCACAGGTTCAATCCCTGTAGCGCCCACCATTCCCCGCGCTACTGCCCCATCAGGCGGCGATCAGGCCCTCCGGCAGCTTTCCCTTCGCCAGCGCCGCCACGGCGTGATCCAGCTCCTCCAGGCTTGAAGTGCCGACGATATTCGTCGCGATTTCCGGCGCGCCGATGACGAAGCGCAGGGCCAGTTCCACCAGGTCCGAAGCTTGTCCCGCGGCGACCAGCGGCAGGTAGCGGCGCGCCGCCGCCACATCCGCGGCATAGCTCTCGCCCGAGCCGATCGGCTCCACCTTCCGCGCGCCCAGCGGGCTGCGCGCCTCGCTGCCGCTCAGGGCGCCGCCGGCCAGGATGCGGATGGCCATGACGCCCACATCCACGGCGGCCGCATGGCGGATCACCCCGCCCAGATCAGGCGCATCGGGGCGCGCGGGGCCGATGCCGCTCGGATTCAGCAAGTTATAGGGCATCTGCGCCGTGGCGAAGCCGCCGACATCCAGCACATGCCGGAGCGCCGCCGCATCGCCCAGCCCGGTGATGCCGAAGAAGCGGAATTTCCCCGCATCGCGCGCGCGCTCCAGTGCCGGCACCGCCTCGTTCAGGATTTGCTCCGGCGTGAAGGATGGCTCCGCCCCGGCCAGGGTGATGGGGTTGTGCAGTTGGAAGATGTCCACGCTGTCCCGCCCCAGCCGGGCCAGGCTCTCCTCCAGCGAGGCGGTGATCCGCCCCGCGATGTCCCCGCGCTGCCCGGCGAAGACCCGCACCTTGGTGCCGACCACGGGGTTGGCCCGCAGCCCGCGCAAGGCGCGCCCCAGATTGCGCTCGGAGGCGCCATCGCCATAGACGGCGGCCGTGTCGAAGTAGGTGATGCCATGGTCCAGCGCACGGCCGATGGCGCGGTCCTGCTCGGCCACCGTGCCCTTGACCATCAACCCGCCAATGGCGCCGCACCCATAGCCCAGCACCGAGACGGAAAGCCCCGTGCGCCCCAATCGCCGTTGTTCCATCCTGCATCTCCCCGCTTGTTGGCGCGGATGCTGGGCCATGGAGGTGCTTGCCGCAAGCGCGTGCCGCGCGTCATGATGCCGCCCATACCGGCCGCAGATGCCGGGTTGGAGGATGCCCGCCCATGTGGTCCCGCCGTTTGCTGCTTGCAGCACCGCCCAGCCTTGCCGTCGCGCGCGGCGCCCATGCCGCCTATCCGGACCGGCCGATTCGCGTGATCGTCCCCTTTGCCGCCGGCGGCAACACGGACATCCTCGCGCGCATCCTCACCTCCCGCATGGCCGAGCGCCTGGGCACGCCCATGGTGATCGAAAACCGCGCCGGGGCGGGCGGCAGCGTCGGCGCCGAACTCGTCGCGCGTGCCACGCCGGATGGCTATACGCTGCTCTTCGGCGCGGGCGGGCCGCTGACGGCCAACCCCGTGCTGCAAGCCCGGCTGCCCTATGATGTGGAGCGCGATTTCCGCCCGATCGGCCTGGTCGGCATCCTGCCCATGGTCTGCCAGGTCACGTCCCGCCTGCCCGCCCGCACCCTGCCCGAGCTGCTGGCGCTGATGCGCGAACGCCCGGGCCAGGTGACCGTCGCCACACCCGGCAATGGCAGCGCCGCGCATCTGGCGCTGGAATTGCTGATGGCCAATGCGCAGGTTCGCGCCTCGCATGTGCCCTATCGCGGCGGCAGCGCCATGATCCCCGATCTGATCAGCGGCACGGTGCAGGTGGCGATGGTGGAGCTGCCCTCGGCCTATCCGCTGCACCGGGACAACCAGGCGCCGATCATCGCCATCGCCACCGAGCAGCGCTCCGCCCTGCTGCGGGGCGTGGGCACCTTCATCGAGGCCGGGCTGCCCGGCTTCACCGCCGGCAGCTATGGCGGGCTGCTGGCACCCAGCGGCGCGCCGCCCGAGGTGGTCGCGGCCCTGCACGCGGCCTTGACCGCGACCCTGGCCGAGCCGGCCGTGCTCTCCCGCATCGCGGAGGTGGGCGCCATCCCCTCGACAGAGACCCAGCGCTCGCCCGAGGGCTTCGCCGCCTTCCTGCGGCAGGAGCTGGCCAATGCCCGCCGTGCGGCGGAACTCGCCGGGCTGCGCCCCGCTTGAGAGGTCGCCGGCGGCGTGGACGATCAGACCAGGCTGGCCGCGCCGGCTTCGCCTGCTCCGGCCGGGGCGCGCCCTCGCAGCCTCGCGCCAGGGGATGGCGCCAGGGGACGGCGCCAGGGGACGGCGCCAGAGGAGTGGCGCCAGAGGAGTGGCGCCTGAGGGGCGGGAGCTTCCCAGCCGCGGCGGGGCGCCACTAGGTTCCGTTTGGGCCCTGCTGCGCCAGCCCGGGCCGAACCACGAGGGTAGCAAATGTCCCCAGGACCGACACCAGGCCGAAGGGCCGTTCTCGCCATCGCGCCGGGCCTTGCCCTCGCCGCCTGCGCCCAGCCGCTGGTGGAGCAGACCACGGGCTATTCCGGCCCCCGCCTCCCACGGCCGGAGCGCATCTACGTCGTCGATCCCGGCGTGGCGCCAAGCGATGTGAAGCTGGATGAGGGCGTGCGCCAGCGCCTGACGCAGATGGCGAGCGACCAGAATCTCAGCCAGCAGCGCCTGGCCGCCGGGCGGCAGGCCGCCAGCAATGTCAGCACGGAGGTGGTGGCCAAGCTGCAAAGCTTTGGCCTTCCGGCCGAGCGCGTCGGCCGCGCGCCGCCGCCCAGCAACGCCCGCGTGGTGATCGTGGAGGGGCACCTGCTCTCGGTGGACCAGGGGAACCAGACGCAGCGCAACGTGATCGGCTTCGGTCGCGGGCGCAGCAGCGTGGCGTTGGAGGTGCAGGTGTATTACCGCGATGGGCACGCCCCGCCGCGGCTGATCAGCAGCTTCGAGGCGATGGCCCAAAGCCCCATGACGCCGGGCGCCGCGGGCACCATGGGCGTCGGCGCGGCGGTCGGCCGGGCGGCCGAGGCCGCGGCGTCCAGCGCCATCCTGAGGGGCGTGAGCGAGGCCCGCTCCGCCGATACCGGCTCGGAAGGCCGGCGCATTGGCGATGCGTTGGGGGTGCGGCTGGGCGGCATCTTCGCCCAGCAGGGATGGATTTCGGAATCGGTGGTGCGGTAGGGCGATCAGCCCTTCAGGCTGTCCGGAACCTGCCCGCCATTCTCGGCGAGCTGCTGCCACACCGCACGGGACAGCGCGACATTCTGCTCGGCGGAGCCATCGGCGCCGGCATGGACACCCAATTCGTCGGCGAGCTGCTTGCGCGCGGAGAGGCTGGAATCGAGGTCCAGCATCTTCAGCAGGTCCACGATGGAACTCCGCCAATTGCCGCCGCCGCCCTTCCGCGCGGCAAGACCGGCCAGCACGGCCTCGACATCCACGGGCGCGCCAGTTGGCGGCGTGTGCATGGCGTCATCCTCCGGCAGGGAGGGAGGCGCGATGGGGGCCGGCCCCAGACCCACCGTCGCCGGCGGGGACGGAACGCCCGTGACATCCACGCCGGGCATGCCGGCCGCCGTGGCCAGCCCGCCCGTGGACGCCCCGCCGGTGCCACCGGGCGAAGCCCCGGCCGAGGCGCCGAACACCTTGTGCAAGATCGAACTGAACAGGCTCATCGAAATTCCAATCCGCCAGGCTGAATGTGGGGGAAAGCACAGGCAGGCGGGGCCAATGCCCCGCCCGCATGGCAACTACTTGTCGGCTGCCTTGCGGACCGCGTCCTTGGCCCCGCCGGCCGCGTTCTGCACCTTGCCGGCGACCTTGTCGGCCTTGCCTTCCGCCTGCAGCTTCGCATCGCCCGTGAGCTTGCCCGCCGCGTCCTTGATGGCGCCCTTGGCCTGCTTGGCCGCGCCGGCAATCCGGTCCTTGTCCATGGTGTCATTCCTTTTGGCTGCGTGGGGTTCACGGCGCGCCCGCAGCGGCAGCGCAGGGCCGTTCCATGCAGAACCCCCGATGCCGCCTCGCGTTGCGACGCCATCGCGTTTTGCCCGGCACGCGTCCAGGATCCGGGCAACGCCTGCCCGCAGGAGAGGCGCATCGGCGCCACTCACCCGGATTTCCGCGCCACGCGCCTTGCCACGCCCCGGAAAAGCGCGCGACGCTCTCGCCGAACCGAAGGAGAGCAGGCCCGTGCAACGACGTGACCTCATGGGCGCCGGCTTGGCGCTGGGCGCATTGGCAACCCCGCTGGTGGCCCGGGCGCAGCAGAACTTCACCCTGCGCCTGCACAGCTTCTCCTCGCCCACGGCGCTTGATCACACCATTCACCTGGATCGCTGGGCCGAGCGGGTGAACCAGCAATCCCAGGGGCGCATCACCATCCAGAGCTTCCCGGCCATGCAGCTGGGTGGTGCGCCGCGCGACCTGCCGCAGCAGCTGGAAGACGGGGTGGTGGACATCATCTGGACCGTTCCGGGCTTCACCCCCGGGCGCTTCATGGGGACCGAGGGGCTTGAAATGCCCTTCATGAACACCGGCCGCAGCGCCTCCATGTCCCAGGCGGCCTTCGACTACGTCTCGAAGAACCTGGCCGATACCGAGTATCGCGGCATCAAGATCATCTCGATCCACGCGACCGACCGCGCGCTGATCCACACCTCCCGCCGCCCGGTCCGCACGCTCGAGGATTTCCGTGGCCTGCGCCTGCGCGTCGCCGGCCGCTTCATCGGCGAGGCGGTGACGGCGATGGGCGCCACCCCGGTCGGCATTCCGCTCGGCGGCGTCTATGAGGCGGCCGCGCGCAACCAGGTGGATGGCTTCCTCATCAACTGGGCCATCACCCAGCCCTTCCGCCTCTTCGAGGTCTCGAAATACCACAGCGAGCCGCCGGGTGTCGGCCTCTTCCAGGGCATGTTGCTGACGCTCATGAACCAGCGCAGCTACATGCGCCTGCCGCCCGAGTTGCGCGCCGTGATCGACGCCAATTCCGGCGCGGAACTCTCGAAGCAGCTGGGCGAGGCCTGGGACACGCAGACCCAGCCCGCCATCGATGCGGCCCGCAATGCCGGCAATGAGATCATCGAGATCGGCCCGGCCGAGATGGCACGCTGGCGCACTGCCGTCGCACCCGCCTATGACGCCTGGATGGCCGAGATGACGCGCCGCAACCGCAATGGCCGCCAGCTTTTCGACGAAATCCAGGCCACCACGGCGCGCTTCGGGCGCGTGGGTTGAGCGCACCCGAAGTCACCGAGCACGGCATCCTCGCCGCGCCGGCCTTCATGCCCTTCCCGCGGATGCGCGCGGTGCTGGAGGCGGTGGCCACCTGGGCCGCGCTCTTCGCGGGGCTGCTGCTGATCGGGGCGGTCGCCGTCACCAGCGGCTCGGTGCTGCGCGGCGCCGTGATCAACAAGCCGATCCTGGGCGACTCCGAGATCGTGGAGATGCTGCTTGGCGTGGCCGTCGCCTTCTGCCTGCCGCTGGCCGAGATGCGCGGCGCGCATGTGATGGTGGATTTCTTCACGCAGAAGCTGCCGGCCCGTGGCCTCGCCGGCCTCGATGCGCTGATGCGCGCCATCGCCGCCGCCGTGGTCTTCGTCCTGGCCTGGCGGCTGGCCGTCGGCGGCTACAACAATTGGGACCGCGAGCGCGAGACCATGTTCCTCGAGATTCCCT
>LNFM01012375.1_pt1 | contig 11227 bp, 8 predicted proteins | sample 596031 | NCBI WGS metagenome assembly LNFM01 (sample SAMN04254537, study PRJNA301005) | activated carbon metagenome | isolation source: dual media filters at the Ann Arbor, Michigan drinking water treatment plant | place: USA: Ann Arbor | reverse complement strand
CGACTTTCCATCTTTGATCGCCTGCTGGTATTGAAGACTGGCAAAGCGGCCAAGGCCAACAATTTTGGTGAGCTCGGATTCAAGCTCTTTCGGATTATCGAGGTCAGCCAGCCGTTGCCTGACAGACTCATCGGCGCCAATCACAGAGACGAAGTTCGGTGGCTCAGTTGGAGCCTTCCGGACTTTGGCCATACGCGCCCGCTGGAAGTCTTCGTAGTCTTTGGGGTCGAGGGCAAAGCGTCGCAGCACGTTGGCTTTGAGCTCGGCGGCCTGCTTGCCGATGGCAACGATCTCGGCACTTTTGGTGTAGTCGGTGGTGCTGTACTTGCCCAGCTCAGCGACGAGCACAACATCGGCCTGGGTGATGGTGCGCATCTCGGCGGCACCGATCACTACACTGATGCTTCTGCCAAGAACTTCGACCATGCTTCCAATCGCCTTGGGATCCACCGGGCCTTTGCTCAAGTGGACCGCAATTACCAGATCGGCACCCATCTGCCTTGCGACATCGACGGGCAGGTTATCAAGCAAGCCTCCATCTACATAGATGCCGCCGTCTTTACGGACTGGAGAGAACACGGCCGGGATCGACATAGTGCTGCGCAGAGCTTCGTTCAGCAAGCCGCTGCTCCAGACCTTGCTCTTGCCACTCACCAGGTCAGCCGAAACGCAGCGAAAGGGAGTTGGCATTTCATCGAAGCTTTTGAGCGCTGGGTAGCCCAGGGTGAGGCGGCTGAGCAAAAGGCCAATCTGGTGGCCTTCGTTAAAGCCTGCCGGCAGCTGGAGGCCTTTGCTTACGCCGAGTTCGATGCGGTTCGGGAAGGCCAGCCGGTCTTCCTTACGACGGTACGCTAGATCACGAAAATTGGCCTCGCCACCAAGAAGGCTGGCCCAATCGGCTTCGCTTGCGATTTTTTGAATTTCTGCTGGAGTATAGCCCGCAGCGTAGAGACCGCCGATAAGCCCCCCCATGCTGGTGCCAGCGATCTTGTCGATGGGGATACGATTGGCTTCGAGCCATTCGAGTACGCCAACATGCGCAAAGCCAAGTGCCGCTCCACCTTCGAATACCAAAGCAATTTTGGGTCGCTTCTGTTGCGCACCCAGAGTGGCAACCAGGCAGAGCATCACGAGGAAGCGGTTCATGCGATACGATCCAGCCTCTTGGAGTACAGGCCCGTACCCTTGAGGTCGCGCAGAGTCACAGTCAGCGCGCGAGTCTTTGCATCAATTTCGACTTCGCCGAAGAACTGCATGCCCTGCACTGGAGAAAGGTTGAACTTACCCTTTTCAGGGGCCTTGAAGTAGGCAACCTCGATACCAAAGGTTGGGTCCGTTTGGCCAGGGCCAAAGGTGCCAGCGTTGAGCGGACCGCTAACGAATTCCCAGAAGGGATCAAAGTTGGTGAATTTCGCTTTGGCCGGGTTGTAATAGTGAGCTGCAGTGTAGTGCACGTCGGCGGTGAGCCAGACAGTGTTGCGGATCTTCTCGCGCTTCATGTAGGAGAGCAGATCTGAGAATTCGAGTTCGCGGCCGAGAGGCGGGCCGCCGTCCCCGTTAGCCTGGTTCTCGAAGTTCGGCCCATCGGCAACGATGAGACCAAGCGGCATGTCCGCAGCGATGACTTTCCAGTCGGCCTTTGAAACCTTGAGTTCACGTTTGAGCCATGCGCGTTGGTCCGCTCCGAGGAACTCCGTCTCAGGACCTTCAACCGGCTGACGGTTGGGACTGTTCGCCGCGCGATAGGAACGCATGTCGAGCATGAAGACATCGAGCAGCGGGCCGTAAGAAATCTTGCGATAGACCCGTTCGGCTTCGATTGGATTTCTGCGCATCGGCGCATATTCACGGAAGGCTTGACCAGCGTTGGCAATCATCAAGTTGCCAGGCCGGCCGGGTGACCAGTTGTTTTGAACCTCATGATCGTCCCACTGCCAGACTTGGGCAACCTGCGAATTAAAGCGTCTCACATGCTCGTCAAGCATGTTGTATTGGTAGCAGCCCCGGAAGTCTTCAAGCGTTGTTGCGGGCTTGCTCTTGGCTTCAGTGACGATATTGCGCCAGGTGCCACCTTCAGGTGGCTGCCAGGATGCCTGAATTGGGCCATCGGCATAAATGGTATCGCCTGAGTGCAGGAAGAAATCCGGCTGGCGAGAGAGCATTTCGCTGAAGATTTTGATACCGCCAAGGTCGGGATTGATGCCGTAGCCCTGCCCAACCATGTCGCCGCTCCAGAGGAAGCGGATGTTGCGAGGGACGGCTGGCGCAGTCTTGAAGTGGCCAACAGAAGCCTCGCTGAGCGCGCGACCTTCTTTGAGATCTTCGAGCGTGATGCGGTAGTGGAGATCAGCCCCGGCAGGCAGACCGGTAACTACGTGACTGCCAGTGAAGTCTGTCGAAGGCAGCAGATGCGGCCCACGAACCCGCTGCAGGATCTTGGTAAATTTTTCGTCACTGGCTACTTCGATGAGCATGCGGGACGGACGGTCGGCACGGGTCCAGAGCAAGGCAGAATCGACGGAAGGATCGCCGGACTGTGTGCCATGCGTGATTACCGGTCTTGAGCTTTGTGCACGGAGAAATGCGGGAGCGAATAGCAGAGTTCGGCGTTTCATCGAGTCACCTTTTTGAGAAGCGTCTTGACCTTGTCGATGATGATTTCCTCGATCTCGCCCTTGAGTGGGGCGGGCATCCCGTAGTACATAAAACTGTCTTTGGCTTCATAGCCGCCTTCTTCAACAATCTTCTTTGTGGGGATGTAACACATGACGTCGTTCGAGTAGCCCATGACAAAAAGCTTGTCGTTGCCTGTCTCGCGCTTGAGACGCAGACAGTAGTCGACGACTACTTCGCCACCCATGGTGACGACGCTGGCCTGGCCAAGTTTGATGGCCTGGATTGGGTAGGCTAGCTCACGGGAGATGCTACGGTTGTCCATCGCAGTGAGAATCACTTTGGCACGGCTCACGACATAGCGGTTGGTCGACTTCAGATCTTCTTCAAAGTCGTTTCGACCGAAGGGTTGGAAGGGCAGGTCAATCATCTGGTAACGAGAACGAATGCGACCTTTGAGGACTTCGCCTTTGCGGCCGGCGCTTGCGATCACGGATTCAGCGAGTTCATGACCGTGGGTCTTTGCATGCTCAAGCGAGCTGCGGGGGTAGGGGTTTTGATCTCCTCCGCAACCGCTGGTAAAGAGTGCGACACTGCCCGGGAATCTGGCTTCGACCTCAGCTTGAGCAAAGCCAGCATAGTCGCCGCTAAGTTGGTAGAACTCACCTGTGAGTGTTGTGTTGTGGCAGGAGTAACCGAAGAGGATGGCAGTGAGTTGGCCTTTGGCATCGCGGACGCGAAGCGTTGGCACGGCGTGATCGGTGGGGCCGTTTCGTTGGGGGTTGCGGCGGTAGCTGGCAAAGTTCGCCTGTCCTAGATCGTACTCAACTTGAGCTGGCTTGAGGTTACCGATTGCGGCTCCGATGAGGTCTACGGTTTGGGCCACGAGCTTGCGGGTGAAGGCCTCCACTTTGGCGCGCTCGGCGGCGGAGAAGAAATACATTGAAGAGAGGTTGGGCCAAACGACCGGGCCGCTATGAGTGTGCGAAGCGTTTAGGACGAGTTGCGAACGCTCGAGCTTGTACTCTTTGAGTGCCGCGATGGCGATCTCTTCGGCAACACTTTTGGGGAAGCCGATGATGTCTGCACTCACAAAAACGATTCGCCCCTTGCGGCCATCGTCAATAGCGAGAGCTTTGGCGTGCAGAGGCATCAGGACGCCTTCACTGGGCTTGGTGCGAGCGGCGTAGCCGGCCATCCAGACGGGGCCATCAGGGGTGATGTCCACCTTGGCAGCACCAGCTTGCCAGGACTGGGCCATGACTGTGGTTGCGAGGATCAGGGTCAACATCAGTTCACCTCCGGGATGACGAGTGGGGCAATTTCAATGGGGACGAGGCCGATCAGGCGGCGGCCAGCTTCGAGGCGCAGCACTTTGGGGCCTGAGCCAAGCGAGACGGGCAAGCGGAAGTTGATTTCGTGGCGCGGGGGCATTGGGTCTGTGCAAAGGATCGAATAGTCGTAGGCGGGAACTCCATCAACACTCGCTACGAGAGTTTCGGGCTCGAAGAGTTCTTCGACGAAGAGCTTGACGCTGCCGCTAACGATGCGAGTGCCGGACATGTAGTCGAGGCCGTCAACGGCCTCGACCAGTCTAGGGACAGCAGGCGGTGCAGGGATGATACGGAAAACACTTTCGGCCAGAGTCTGGTCTCTGAGCTTCAGTTCGACAGGTTGCAGACCTGTCGAGAGGTTTTTGGGCAGGACAGCGTTGAGTTGCACGAGGCCATCCATCTCGGGGGCGCTTAGATAGGTAAGCCTTGCTGGTTGGCCGCCGACCGTGAGAGTGAGGGAGAGGAGCTCGGCGGTTATGGGCAAGTTCTCGATCCAGAGCGAGACAGCGGAATAGCGGCCACGATTGGGCGCGACCGGTTCGCTCGATTCGCTGTTGGTGATGCGGCGGATACGGGGTGTTCCTGAAGATACAGCTTCGGGGCCGGGCTTGCGGATGGTGACCCACATGTATTGCGTCTTGACGGCTTCGAGAGCCAGTAGGCGAAGGCCGAAGCTGGCGGCATAGGCGCGGATTTCTTCGGCTTCGATTGAGCAACCGTGCCAGGTCTCTTTTGCTGTGCGAGCGGCTTCGAGGTTGTTGGCCTGGAAGCGCATGAGGCCACCGGGCTTGAGGACGCGGGCGGCGTCGGCCAGGTATGAGAAGACTACTTCCTTGGAAGGGATGTGCTGGAAGACGGCGTAGCTGTAGATGAAGTCGAAGCTGTCGTCGGCGAAGAGGCGCAGATCTGCCCCACTGCCTACGTGCGGGTGAGCATGGGGGATTGGCTTCAATCGTTCTTTGGCGAGCGCGATCATTTCGTCGGAGACATCGACGCCATGGATCTCACCAAAGATGCGGGAGAGCGGCTTCATCAGGCGGCCAGGGCCGCAACCGATCTCAAGAGCCCGGCGGGCGCGCGGGTTTGTACCGGGGAGGCCACGCTTCATTTCGCGTTCGAGGCCGCGCAGGACGTCGCTGGCGGTTGAAAGGAATTCTTCTTCGTCCTGTTCGTGGCGGCCGAAGGCGACGTAGTAATGGGCGTCTTCTTTGGCGCGGCGATTCCAGTCTTCGCGCATCTGTTCTTCGACGCTCATTTCTTCTTTGCCTTCCTTTCTGCGTCGACACAGATGTTCTGTTCGACTTTCAATTTCGTTTTGGGGATCGCAGGCGAATAGCCGATGCAGCGTTCTTTCATTTTGTAGCCAGTGATGAGGTTGTTCTCGACGACGGTGTTGCTTGCGGGGTCTGGCCGCTCAGCGCCTTTGCCAAAGTAGATGCCACTTCGTAGCAGATCTGGCTCGTCGCCGAAGTAACATTCAGCGCCTTTGCCGTGGCTTTCGGTACAGCTTGAGGTGTTGAGGAAGCGCATGCGATTTTTGCGCACGATATGGTTTCTTCCGATCAGGAAGATGCCGCCATACTTCATCCCTTCGATCTCGTTGTCTTCGATGAGGATGTCTTCACTTCTCATGTCGGGGTTGGTGTTGTTGAGCACAATGCCGAAGTGGCCTTGCGGATACGCAGTGGCGGGCTTGGCGTTGTAGCAGCGGTTGGAGAGGATCTCACCGTGATGAAAGCCGTCGAGGTCGAGGCATTTGCCGTTGACCTCCTGAATCAGGTTTTCGGCATACAAACTCTTGTCGACATTGCCTGCTGTGTCGATGCCGACCGGTATGCCGCCGTTGGCCATGTCGACCAGCTCCACGGGGTAACCGATGTTGACCATCACGTTTTTCAGGACGCGGATGTTGGTAGCGTGGCCGACCTGGATCGCGTCGCGGGCGCTGCCGTTGATTTCATTTTCCTGGATGAGGCCATCTCGGTTGCGGGGACTTTCGTAGCGGGAATGCGTCCAGATGCCGTTGCCGCGGATGCCCCGCAGTTTGACGAAACGGATCTCAAAGTCGGCAGTGCCTTCTTCTAAAAGGATGCCGCCGGTGGTGTTGTTTTTGCCCTTGTCGTCCCGTGAGCCTGAGTACTCTATGCGGGCCGTCTGGATGCGAACCTGACTCGACCTTGAGACGAGGATAGGAAAGTTCACGACATTCCGGATCTCGATGTCTCGCAGGATCACGCCCTGGCAGTTGTCGATGAGGATGCCGTTGAGGGGATAGAAGTCTGAGAAGGCCTTGTCGTAAGGTGCGATGGGGAAACTACGCTCTAGCTGCTGGCGGTTGCCGTCGAGCTTGAGGCGCTGGATGGTGAGCTCTTTGAGACCACGCGCGACGATGAGAGCGGGGCCTTTGAAATTGGCTGAGGCCTTGAGGGTAGAACCCGAAGGGGCACCTAGAAGCTGGGTGCTTTCCTCGATCACCATAGGCTGGTCGAGCACGGTGATGCCGGGCTTGAGCGTAATCTCTTTTGCCGCGAAGGCGAGCATCGCTATGCTTAATAGAATGTCCATTCGCTTTGACAAGTTTAGCGTCAGTGCCCCGGCCGGGAGTTGGATCGGGATCGTTGGCCACGGAGAATCTGGAATCGTAGAAGTATTGGAGGCGGCAGCACACAGTTGCCAGAATCTGAGTGCGCTTGAATTGCCAGCCCGGCTGAGCTGGTTGGCCGAGGCAGAAAGGGTGAGGCGGAGCGGCGGCGTTGTGATTGCCGGAGCGAGCGACCCTGAGATGCTGCGCAACCTAGCAGATGAAATCTGGTGGCTCGATGGCGGCCAGATGGTGAAGCGTGGCGATGCTAAAGAAGTCATAGAGGCTTACCTCAAGAGTGTTTATGCCTCGGTCCCGGAGATGGCCCCGAGTTTGCGGCGGGGCGATGGGCGGGCCGAGATTCTGTCGATTGAAGTGCTCGATGCAGGCGACAAGCCAACGGCACTGATTGCCAGCGGGGAGCAGGCGGCGATTCGCGTGGTAGCGAAGTACGCTGCCTCAGTAGCTGACCCGGTGATCGGGATTCTGATCCGGACACGGATTGGCTTTGAAGTGTATGGCACCAATACCGAGTTGGAGCAGTTGAAGCTGGGGCCGGTTGAAGCTGGCCAGACGCGGACAGTGACGTTTCGATTTGAGTGTCAACTTTGCCCGCAGAGCTATACGATTACGGCTGCCTCACATGACCCTGACGGGGTATGGCATGAATGGATGGAAGACGCGATCAGCTTTGCCGTCTCTGACAGCCGCTACACTGCGGGTGTAGCCAACTTAAGAGCGCGAGCGGAACTTTCTTAAGCGCGATAGCGTATCCGTAGTATGTTCTGCACAAAATGCGGTGGTGCAATAGAAGAAAAAGCGGGCTTCTGCCCGCTTTGTGGGACCTCCGTTGTAGCGGGAGCGGTCCCTGGACCCACAGTTGAAAAGAAGCTGGTACGTCCACAAAACGACAAATGGATTGCCGGAGTGTGTCAGGGCTTTGCCCGGTACTTTGGCATCGATGTCACACTGGTTCGACTGGTGTGGGTATCGACGGTGATCCTTGCGGGTACCGGGCTTCTAGCCTATTTGATCTGCTGGATTGTTATCCCTCGAGAGTATTCAACGTAGAGAATCGCTTGGCCTCGTAGGCGGCGATTGCATCGTTGTTCTTGAGGATGAATCCAAGTTCGTCGACGCCTTCGAGCAGACACTGCTTCGAAAAGCCGTCAACGTGGAATTCTGCCTTGGTGCCGTCGGCAAGAGTGATCGTTTGTGAAGCAAGATCGACTTGTACGCTGGACTCTGGCATCGAGAAAAGCTTCTTGTGAATCTCGGGGCTCACGACGATGGGGAGCAGACTGTTCTTGAGCGCGTTGCTCTTGAAGATGTCAGCGAAAGAAGTGCTCAGGATGGCACGGAAGCCGTACTGGGTGAGAGCCCAGGGGGCGTGTTCGCGCGAGCTGCCGCAACCGAAGTTGTCGCCGGCGAGCAGGATCTTGAGGCCCTTGGAGGAATCCTGATTCAGGATGAAGTCTGGCTTGGGTGTGCCATCGGATTCATAGCGCCAATCGTTGAAGAGCAGGTCGCCCCAGCCTTCCATGTCGGTCTTCTTGAGGAAGCGGGCGGGGATGACCTGGTCGGTATCGATGTTGTCGACGGGCATGACAACCATGCGGCTTTCAAAGGGTAGGAATTTTTCCATGGTTAGTTGCCTCCCAACAGGGTGCGGACATCGGTGACTTTGCCAGTGACGGCGCTGGCGGCGGCGGTGAGGGGGCTGGCGAGGAAGGTGCGGCCACCCTTGCCCTGACGGCCTTCGAAGTTGCGGTTCGAAGTGGAGACGCTGTACTGGCCGGGGCTCAACTGATCGCCGTTCATGGCGATGCACATGCTGCAGCCCGCTTCGCGCCATTCGGCACCGGAGGCACGGAAGATCTCGTGGAGGCCTTCAGCTTCGGCCTGACGCTTGATCTGCTGCGAGCCGGGGACAACCATGACACGGACGTTGTCAGCAACCTTGCGACCCTTGAGGATCGAGGCAGCGCTGCGGAGATCGCTCATGCGGGAGTTGGTGCAGGAGCCGATGAAGACTACATCAATGGGATGACCGAGGAGGGGCTTGCCAGCGTCGAGCGCCATGTAGGCAAGAGCCTTCTTCAAGCTATCGCGCTCGAGGGCGTCGGCGATGTTGCCTGGATCGGGGATTGAATCGTTGATACCCATGCCCATGCCGGGGTTGGTGCCGAAGGTGATCATCGGAGCTAGCTTCGCGCCGTCGATCGAGATCGTACGGTCGTAGGTTGCGCCTTCGTCGGTGGGAAGGGTCTTCCAGTAAGCTACGGCGGCATCCCAGGCTTCGCCCTTGGGCGAGAAGGTGCGGCCCTTGAGATACTCGAAGGTGGTTTCGTCTGGAGCAATCAGACCCGCGCGAGCGCCGGCTTCGATTGACATGTTGCAGACCGTCATGCGCTCTTCCATCGAAAGATCGCGAATGGTGGAGCCGCAGAATTCAAAGACGCAACCGGTACCGCCGCCGATGCCAATGCGGGCAATCAGAGCGAGGATGATGTCCTTAGCGCCGACGCCGGGGGCAAGCTTGCCTTCTACCAGAACCTGGAAGGATTTAGAGGGCCGTTGGAGCAGGCACTGACTGGCGAGGACGTGCTCGACTTCGCTGGTGCCGATGCCAAAGGCAAGTGCGCCGAAGGCACCATGGGTGGCAGTGTGGCTATCGCCGCAGACAACGGTCATGCCAGGCTGGGTGAGGCCGTTTTCGGGGCCAATGACGTGGCAGATGCCTTGCTTGTCGCTTTGGAAGCCGAAGCAGGGGATGCCAAATTCACTTGCGTTGCGTTCGAGCTTCTCGACCTGGCTCTTGGCGATGGGGTCGAGGATGGGCAGGTTGCGCGGGGTGGTGGGCGTGGAGTGGTCTGTCGTGGCGAAGGTGAGGTCTGGACGGCGGACCTTGAGGCCACGGCGGCGGAGGCCGTCGAAGGCCTGGGCGCTGGTGACTTCGTGCACGAGGTGGAGGTCGATGAAGAGTAGAGCGGGAGAGCCGGGAGGGTTGGCTACGACGTGGGAATCCCAAAGTTTTTGAATGATGGTTCTTGGCTGACTCATATTAGTTATCCGATTGCCTCACAGATGGCCCTGCCGACTTGTTCGGTTGAGGAGTTGCCTTTGAGGTCTTTTGTGGTGATGCCGGCATTGAGCGTGGCTTCCATGGCGGTGTTGACCGCAGTTGCCTCTTCGATCAGGCCGAAGGTGTATTCGAACATGGCGGCGATGGAGCCGATAGCGCCGAGGGGGTTAGCAATGCCTTTGCCTGCGATGTCTGGTGCGGAGCCGTGGACGGGCTCATAGAGGCCGACCCATGCGCCTGAGGGACGCTGTGCGCCGACTGAGGCAGAGGGGAGCATGCCGATGGAGCCGGTGATGACAGAGCCTTCGTCAGAGAGGATGTCGCCGAACATGTTCTCCATGAGGAGAACGTCGAACTGGGCAGGCTTGAGGACAAGCTGCATGGCGGCGTTGTCGACCAGGAGGTGATCGAGCTGGACGTCGGGGAATTCGGGGGCGATCTCGACTACGACTTTGCGCCAGAGCTGTGAGGTCTCAAGGACGTTGGACTTGTCGACGGAGGTGACCTTCTTTTTACGCTTGCGAGCCAAGTTGAAGGCCATGCGGGTAACGCGGGCGATCTCGGCGCGAGTGTAGGTCATGGTGTTGGTGCCACGCTCTTCGTCGCCTTCGCCCGAGATGCCACGGGGGGTGCCGTAATAGAGGCCGCCGGTGAGTTCGCGGACGATGATCATGTCGACGCCGGTGAGGAGATGGTTCTTGAGAGGCGAGGCATCGATCAAGGCGTCGTAGGCCTTGACGGGGCGCAGGTTGGCGAAGACGCCGAGAGTCTTGCGGATACCAAGGAGGCCTTTTTCGGGACGCATGGCGGGAGGCGCGTTGTCGAACTCGGGGAGGCCGAATGCGCCCATGATTGTGGCGTCGGCTTCGAGGGCGAGGCGCTCGGTTTCAGCCGGGTAGGGAGTGCCCGTCTTGTGGATGGCGATGCCGCCAAGCAGGCCTTCGGTAAGGACTAATTCGTGGTTGAACTTTTTCGCGACGTGGCGGAGGACACGCAGGCCTTCTGCGGTGACTTCAGTTCCGATTCCATCGCCCGGGAGGGCGAGAACTTTCAATTGCATCTAGCTGACTTTCTCGGCGGATTTTTCTAGCGCCGTTTCAATGAATTCGGTGATCTCTTCGTTGGTAAAGCCTTTTTTGTTGTCGGCAGCGTTGGTGAAGAACTCGTAGACCATGTCGAGCTGTTCTTTGGTGAGCTCTTCAAAGCCGAGTTCTTTGACGCGCTCTTTGAGAGCGTGCCGGCCACTGTGTTTACCAAGGATGAGTTTGCCGGCGGGGACGCCGACGCTGTGGGGGTCGATGATCTCGTAGGTGCTCTTGTTCTTGAGGTAGCCGTCCTGATGGATGCCTGCCTCGTGAGCGAAGGCGTTTGCGCCAACGATGGCTTTGTTTGGTTGCGGCCCGAAGGTGATGATGCTCGAGAGCAACTGGCTGGCCGGGTAAAGCTGTTCGGTGACGATGTTGGTGTCGTAGGGGTAGAAGTCGCGACGGGTCTTCATGACCATGACTACTTCTTCGAGGGAGCAGTTGCCGGCTCGTTCGCCGATGCCGTTCATGGTGCACTCGATTTGGCGAGCGCCAGCTTTGACGGCGGCGAGGGAGTTGGCCACGGCGA
>LNFM01012374.1_pt1 | contig 11227 bp, 9 predicted proteins | sample 596031 | NCBI WGS metagenome assembly LNFM01 (sample SAMN04254537, study PRJNA301005) | activated carbon metagenome | isolation source: dual media filters at the Ann Arbor, Michigan drinking water treatment plant | place: USA: Ann Arbor | reverse complement strand
CAGCACCTCGCCTTCAGCCATCGGATGCGGGAGAAAGTCCTTGATCGGGAAGCCCTGATCCTTGAGCGATTCGGCCTGCGTATTGAGGCCGAACATGCCGATCGGGAAACGGCCGATCGCCACCCATTCGGCGCCTTGGCGCGCGTCGGTGACGATCGTCACGTTCATTTCGGTGGCCCAGCGGCGGAACCATTCCTCGCCGATCTTGGGGTTCATGAACATCGGCACGCTCGAGGCGCCGGTGCCCTGATTGGCCGGCGACCAGGACACGATCTTGCCTTTCCATTTCGGATTGAGCAGATCGGCGTAGGACTTGATCTCGTTGGGATCGACGAGCTTGGTGTTGTAGGCGATGTTGTAGGTCGGCGAAGCGCCCCAGGTGAAGATGTAGCGCCCTTCCGGATCGGTGTAATGGTGCTTGCCCTGGAACCATTTCGAGGCATCGGTCACCTCGGGGTCGACCAGCAGTTCGTCGAACCGCGCCAGTGCCTTGTTGGGATAGAGCTGCACCAGCGCCGTGTTGGCGCCGCCGAGCCAGACGTCGAGCGTATAGCGGCCGAGCTTGCGCTCGGCGAGAATGCGATCGGCATGGGCGCTGCCGGAACCGGTCTGGAAATTGACCTTCACGCCATAGAGTTTCTCGAACTCAGCGAAAGCCGGACGCAAGCGCTGCGGCACCTGCCCCGACAGAATCACCTCGACCTTGCCTTCGGCCTTGGCGGCTTTGACCAAGGCCTCCCATTCCGGGGTATTGGGCGCCGCCGAAACGGCTGCGGGCAGGAGCAGTAAGGCGCTCAAGGCGCAGCTGGCGATAAGCTTGCGAATCATGTCGTCTCTCCCTGTTGAATTTGCGTCGGCATTTTCGCTGTTATCCGTTTTAGTCTTCACTCAGTGACCAGTCGTTACGCCACACGCTATGACCCTCGGGACGCAGCCGTAGCCACACGCGCCCGCCTTCGGGAACCGGGTTATGGCGGTCGCCGAAGATGACGATGTCGCGCTGGCCGTCGACGTCGACCTGGTATTCGATGCGTTCGCCGAGGAACAGCGCGGCATGGGCCACGCCGCCCGTCATGCCGGCCGGTATGTTCGCGCCGGTGGCGGGCAGAATCTCGACGTCCTCCGGCCGCACGCCGATGAACACGGCATCGCCCGCTTTAACCTCCGGGTCGACCGAGCGGCCGAACACCACGCAATCGGGGGCGCCATCGACGGCGATCGCCATGGGGCCCGAAGGATTGCTGGCGCGCACTCGCCCTCTGAAGAGCAGGGTGCGGCCAATGAAGTCGCGCGCGAAGGCGTTGACCGGCTCCTCGTAGAGCATGCGCGGCGAGCCCTGCTGCTGAATCACGCCGTCCTTCATCAAGGCGATGCGGTCCGACAGGCTCAGCGCTTCGACCTGGTCATGGGTGACGAACAGCACGGCGATGTTGAGCCGCTTCTGCAGCAGCTTGACCTCGATGCGCATCTGCTCGCGCAGCTTGGCGTCGAGATTGCTGAACGGCTCGTCGAGCAGCAGGATGCGCGGCTCGGTCACCAGGGCGCGGGCCAGAGCCACGCGCTGCTGCTGGCCGCCCGACAGCAGCGGTCCCGGGCGCTTCTCCATGCCGCCCATGCCGACAAGCTCGAGGACTTTGGCGATGCGGCCGGGAATCTCGCCGCGCGGAAATTTGCGCGCGCGCAGCGGGAAGCCGACGTTCTCTTCGACCGTCATATGCGGCCAGATCGCGTAGGACTGGAAGACCATGCCGATTTCGCGCTTGTCGGGCGGCAGGGCGAAGCCGCTCTCGGACAGGACCACCGGCGTGTCGCCGAAATGGATCGTGCCCTCGTCAGGCTCCTCCAGGCCGGCCACCATCCGCAGCGTCGTGCTCTTGCCGCAGCCGCTGGGGCCGAGCAGCGTGAACACCTCGCCGTCGCGGATTTCCAGCGACAGATTGTCGACCGCCTTCTGGCTGTTGCCGGCGTAGGTCTTCGACAGATTGCCGAGCCTGATGGCGACCTTACTTGCCCGATCGGGCGCGGACGGCGGCACGGCAGCCTCGACTGTACTTGAACGCGCGGACATCATTTTCTCCCCTGGTCGCCGCCGAGGCGGCGAAACTCGATTCCGCTACTTCGCCGGCGCCGCGCACAACGCGTCGGCGCCATGTTCCGCGCCCTTCTTGGGGCATTGCGGATAGTAATCGCACATCTGGCACTTGGCGCCCGAGCGCTCGACCTCGGCGACGAACTCGCGATGCTGCGCGGGATTCTCGTCCTCGAACTCGATCTGGTTGCCGCCGAGCTTGAGGCTGGTGTAGCTCGCGCCGTTCTCGCCCGAGCTCTTCATCACCGACTTGAAGCGCCAGTTGTTCCAGCGCAAGGCGAGATAGCGCGCCGGTTCGGCGCCGGAGTTGAAATGCTGATGGAACCACTGATCGGGCGGCACCACGACGCTGCCGGGCTTCCAATTGTAGCGCTTGGGCTCTTCGCCTTCCGGCCACAAGGTCGAATAGCCCTTGCCCGAAACGATGATCACATGCGCGCCAGGGCCATGCTTGTGCCCCTTCTTATAGGTGCCGACGGGAAATTCGGAGATATGCGCGCCCATCGTCTGGCGCGCCAAGTCGAACTTCATGTTGGTGCTGCCCTTGCCCCGCTCGTTGTAGTCGGCAAGCTTCAGGTTGTGCAGGTCGGGCACGAAGTTCGTCGTCATGAAGAACCGGCCCAAGATCTCGCTGTCGCCGTCGAAGTAGCTGTCGCTGTTCGGATCGAGACGATCCTTGAACACGTAATCGTTGTCGAAGATGAAATCGGAGCTGTGGAACAGGTTCATGATGAAGCAGCAGTTGGTCACCGCGTAATAGCGCGCCGGCTCGACGCCGCTGCTGTTGAAATGCTGGTAATAGGCGTTGATCGGAATCGCGAACAGGCTGCCCGGCCCCCATTCGAAGGTGTGCTTCTTGCCGTCCTTCTGCCACACGGTCGTCGCGCCATGGCCTTGCGTGACGTAGACCATCTCCTCGTACATGTGACGGATCGGCTTGGACTTGGCGGCGGGCGGAATCTCGCAGACGTAGCCGTCATTGGTCCCGCCGGTGCCCTCGAGCAGCACGAAGCAAGCGTTGACGCCCTTGAGGTCCCAGTAGCCGACCTCCATCGTGTTGATGTCCTCGATGAAAAAGCCTCGGAAGATCGGGATCTTCTGCGCTTCCATCCACGTCTTGTAGGTGTCGTAGCGCTCCGGGATGTACTTCACATCCTTCGGATCGAGCTTCGTCAAATCCGGCTTGCCAACCATCTGCGTAAGTCCCTTTTACTCACTGGCCGCCGTTCAGGCGGCGCCTTTGTAGCTGCCGACGCCGATCCGTTCGTTGATCACATCGATCTCGATGATGGCTTTCTGCTTGTCCGCGGAGACGCAGCCGAGCGGCGCCTTGCCTTTGTGCACGGCCTCGATCTGGTCGCGCAGCATGCGGCGATACATCACGATGCCACGGTCCGAGGCGCCGAGATTCTCCTTGGTGCGGTCAAAGAGCGCACCTTGCGTTTCCCAGGCCATCGCATCCTGCGCCAGCACCTTGTCGAGAAAGTAGACGCCTTCGGGGCTCTTATGGGCGAACGGCTCGACCGGCACGTCGGCGTCGGCGCTGGTGCGGACCTGGTCCGACGGCTCGAAATAGACCACGTAGACAAGCGTGTGCTCGTCGTCGACCGGCATGCGGAATTGCAGATTGTGCCGGATTTTCGGATTGTCGGTTTTGGTGCGCAGCACATGGCGCAAGGTGTTCGGGAACAGCAGCGGATGCTGATCGACCGAGACCATGCCCGGCCTCTTTTTGTTAGGCGTGGTGCGCCGCTTCATGATGCCGTGCTCGAAGGCGATGAAATCATGCTCCTCGCCGTATTCTTCGAGCTCCGGGGCCAGATGCGCGGTGGCGCCATGCAGCCAGTAGAGATGCGCCGGATCGACGGAGTTCTCCATCGCCTGCAGCCAATTGCAGTCGATCATCGTCTGCTTAACGACCCAACGGCGGCCGTTCTCCCAGGCCAGCACGTCCCAGCGCGGCAGGGCCGGCGCCGGCAGCGGGCCGAGATAGGCGAACAACATGCCGCCCAGCTTCTGCACCGGGTAGGCATCGATCGTCACTTCGTCTTTGTAAGTGCTCTGCGCCGGCTCCGCCGGCTGCTCCAAACAGCGCCCGGCGCCGTTGAACTTCCAGCCGTGATAGGGGCAGCGGATGCCCTCTTCGTCGATTCGGCCGAATGCCAGCGAGGCCTTGCGGTGCGGGCACTGCTCCTCGACGAGGCCGTAGCTTCCCGTCGGGCTGCGATAGAGCACTAGGTTCTCGCCCAACAGGCGCACGCGCATAATCGGTTTTTCGGCGCTGAGCTCCGCCGCCGCCGCCACCGGCTGCCAATAGCGGCGCAGCAGTTCGCCCGCCGGCTGCCCGCGGCCGACGCGGGTCATCATGTCGTTCTCTTCACGCGTGACCATGCTTCACCTCTTCGGCTTTGTGCCGCATCCTTATGGCGCGGCGATCTGGAACTGCATCTCGCGCGGACGACCGTCGCGCGCCGAATCCATGATGGCGAGACAAACCTCGAGGGTCGCCTTCCCCCAGCGTCCGTCGGGGAATCCCGGCCGATTGGCCGCGATCGCCGCCGACAGCTCACGCAATTCCGCGTCGCGGCCGCGGCCCGGCGGACAGGCAATCTCTTCCCTGCCGGCTTCGGTGTAAACGTAGAGACCTTGCGGCGACTGGCGAATCGCGCCGCGTTCGCCGGCGACGACGGTCAAGCCGAAGAACGGCTGAAAGCGCTCTGCCTTCGCCACTTCGGCCGGCTTCACCTTCCGGGCATCGGCGCCCTCGACCTTTCCTTTAGGATCGGCCGGCCCCGTCAAGCGCGGCTTGCCGTTGGGGAAGCGTCGCGCTTCGTTCTGCTTGTAGCCGCTTTCGCCGATGTCCCAGGTCAGCTCCGTGACGTCGAAATAGCCGTAGCCATTGAACGTCAAGGTCGCGACCGCGCCATCGACGAACTCCAGCATGGCGCTGAAATGGCCGTAGGCGTCGAAATGCGGATCGGCCTTGCCGGCGACGCCGATCACGCGCTTGACCAGGCCGCCGCCCATGAAGCGGACGATGTCGACCATATGCGGACCCTGGCGATAGACGATGCCACCGCCTTGACGCGTGTCGAGCTCGGGCGCCAGGCGCGGACGCTGCAGCCAATCGTTGAAGTTGCTCGATTGAATTTGCAGCACGCGCCCGATCCGTCCGCTGCGCACGATGTCGCGCATGATCCGCATCGGCGCTTGATAGATCTTGGAATGTCCCTGCAGCAGCAACACCTTGTTGTCCGCCGCCGCTTGGATCATGCGGTCGCACTCTTCTAGAGTGACGGCCATGGGCTTTTCACAGATCACATGCTTGCCGGCGCGCGCCGCCGCCACCGTATGTTCGGCATGCAGCGTGTTCGGCGTGGCGATCCAGATGGCATCGACGTCGTCGCGGGCGCAGAGCTCATTGACGCTGGCGACGGTCGGACAGCCGTATTCGCGGGTGAAGGCTTCGCGCGCTTCCGGCCGGTTGTCGGCGCCGGCGACTAGCGCATAGGAATCGCTGTCCTTGAAGGCAGGCAAAATTTGCGACGCCGCCACGCCCAGCCCGGCGACGCCCACCCTTAATTTTCCCGCCGCCGCGGCACGCGGCGCGAGCGGCTTTCCGGCTTCCATGCTCATGCCCCCGACAGCTCCGTATAATAGCGCCACACGGCCTCGAGATTCTTGCCCGAGGAGCCCCCCCGCTTCTCTCGCTTGTTGCGGAAATGCGCGATGTCCTCGTCGGGAATCCGCCGCGGCCCGCCGAGGAGCGCCGCGCGATAGTTCATTTCCGCCGCCTCATTGAGACGAATGGCGTGCAGCGTCGCCTCTTCGACTGAGGCGCCGACGGTCGTGATGCCGTGGCCGCGCATGAGACAGACCTTCTTGTCCCCCATGGCGGCGACCAGATCGCGGCCGAGCTCGTCGTCGGTGATGGTGATGCTGCGGCCGTAGGTCGGAATGCCTTCGAGAATCATGTCGAGGCTGCTGGGATCGTAAGCGCCGTAGATCGGCTCGATCGGCTTGTCGCAGATCGTAAACAGCACGACCGTGCTCGGATGGATATGGGTGACGCAGCGGACGTCCGGACGCGCCTTATAGAGCGACGTATGGATGAAGACTTCCTGCGGCGCCTCAAGCCCGTCCGGGCCGTCCAGCTTCTTGCCGGAGAAATCCACCGCGATGATCTGTTCGGCGGTCGTATAGCGCACGCCGCGCTCGTCGCGTCCGCGCGCGCGGACGAGGACATATTTTCCGTCCGGCGACAGGGCGCTGACATGCCCGGTCGCGGCCTTGGTCAGGCCTAACCCCCCGAGAATTCGGCAAGATTGCGCGACGAGTTCACGCGTTTCATGATCTGCAGCCATGGCTGCTATGCCTCCCAAGACGCGGCCGCGCTTGTGCGCGCGGTCCGCCATGCCGGATTCTTAACAACCGGCTTCCATCCAGTCTAAGCGGGCGGCCAGGTTTTGATAACCATGCTTCTGCTCAAGACTGCTTTTACAAAGCGGTGGGAGCATGGCCCAAGCGAGGCTATAATTCAGAAAAAGATTAAAGACATCAGGGAGCGCAGCTCTTCGCAGTTGCGATATTGCAGTTTTGTATCATTTGAATGATCTGGCGATTTTCATGAAAGTCGTCGAATGCGGCGGGTTCACGGCCGCCGCGACGCATATGCAAATATCCCCTGCCTTGGCCAGCCGCCGCGTCAGCGAACTGGAACATGATATCGGCGCTCAGCTGATCAACCGCTCGACGCGCCATATCATCCTGACGGAAGCCGGCGAGGGGTTTTACAAGGAATGCGTGCAGGCCTTTTCGATCATCGACGAGGCGCGGCGGGCCGCCACCTGCTTGGTCGACGAGCCGCAAGGGACCTTGCGCCTGCATTCCGCGGTCGGGGTGGGGCATGGCCTCGTCACCGAGGCGGTGACGCTCTTTAAGCAGCGTTATCCGCATGTGGTCGTCGACCTTCACATCAGCACGGAACGGGTCAATTCGCTGCAGCGCGGCTACGACCTGATCGTCCGCACGGCGGATCTGCCGGAAGCCGGCCTGGAATGCTGCCAATTCGGCTCGGTGCGGCGCATGATCGTGGCCTCTCCGGCCTATCTGAAACGCGCCGGCGCGCCGCTGGAGCCCGCCGACCTCGCGCGTTTCGACTGTCTGGTGCTCTATGGCCGGCGCCCGCCGAACGAGTGGAAATTCCTTGGCCCGCAAGGGATGTACACCGTCAAGATCAACGGCACCTTCCGCAGCACCAGCGCCCTCGCCGTCTATATGGCGGCGCTCAACGGCCTCGGCATCGCCCGCATCCCCGAATATGTGATGTACGGGCGCGCCGACGCCGGCCAATTGCGCGTGCTGTTCGACGACTGCCTGATCCGGGAACGGACGCTCAAGGCCTACTATCCGCGCACCCGCCATCTGCCCGCGAAGGTGCGAGTCTTTCTCGACTGCTTGCGCGAAATCGATGCCGCCGCGAAGTCGGTCGCAATTCCGAGCTATGCCGACGCGCCCAAGACGGAGTTGCCAAACGCCGCGTTGCGGATGTAATGGATCAAGCATAACAGGACGCCCTGCGCTGACGGGGCGCCATAGGGAGCGAGGACGTCCATGCTGAGCCAGAGCGAAAATGACATGTTGACCCGCGTCGGTCCGGGCACGCCCACAGGCGAGCTGCTGCGGCGCTATTGGCATCCGATCGCGATCGCCGCGGAGCTCACGGAAGAAAAGCCGATCAAGGCGGTGCAGATTCTCGGCGAACGCCTGGTCGTCTTCCGCATGCCGCCGGCGCCGGGCGCGACGCAACCGCGCTACGGCCTCGTCGCCGAGCAATGCCCGCATCGCCTGGCCTCGCTGGCCTACGGTCGCGTCGATTGTGAGGGCATCCGCTGCCCCTATCACGGATGGAAGTTCGATGCCGCGGGCAACTGCCTCGAACAGCCGGCCGAACCGCGCGACAGCAAATACAAGGACGAGATCAAACAACCCGCCTATCTGGTCGAGAAATTGGCCGGTTTGCTGTTCGCCTACATGGGGCCGCAGCCGGCGCCCCTGCTGCCGCGCTGGGATGTGCTCGCGCGCGAGGACGGCAAGCGCTGGATCGTTGCCGAGTCGGTGATCGACTGCAATTGGCTGCAGGCCATGGAGAACTCTGTCGATCCGGCGCATCTGTACTGGTTGCACAGCACCACCGGGCATCTCGGCGACCATATGAAGACATATCAAGAGAAGCGTGAATTCATCCGCTTCGAATACGGCATCATGAAGCGCCGCATCACCCCGGGTAAGACGCCGTCCGACCCGCCCATGGTCGACGAGCATCCGTTGATTTTCCCGACGACCTTGCGCCATGTGGCGCGCCAGTCGGAGAAGGGACCGAACGGCGAGGTGCGCCTGCGCCACAATTTGCAGATCCGCGTCCCGATCGACGACGAGCATATCAAGGTCTATCGCGTGAAATTCGTCCCGACGGGCGAAGACAAGTCGCCGCCGGATCAGGATCCGCCGCACGAATATCGCCCGCTGAAGGACGATGACGGCAGCTATTTCATGGATGTCGTCTCGGCTCAGGATTCGATGGCCTGGGAGACGCAAGGCGCCATCGCCGACCGCACGCAGGAAAAACTCGGCGTCTCCGATGTCGGTATCGTCATGTTCCGCAAGCTGGTCAAAGAGCAGATCGACATCTCGCGCGCCGGCGGCGATCCGATGGGCGTGCTGCGCGATCCGGCCAAGAACGAGGTCATCACCATCCCCGTCATCAACGAGCGGATCGGATTGGTCCGCGCCGCCCAGCCCGCCTGAGGCGGCGGCGCGGCGACGCTTCTCAAGCGCCTGTGCCGTAGCTGACGGACCTTCGGCCGCCGCCGGTCGCCGCGCGCCACCCGCCAAACGGCAAGGCGGAGCGAGCGGCCGTCGGGCGCCCTGTCCGTTACCGGATGGCGTCACAGGATGTTATAGCCTCCCCCAAGTGGGCGGCTTTGAATCGCAGGCCTTTCAAGGTTTGGCGGCTCGATCACCCAGCTCTTCCATAGTCGAGCGCGCCGATCCGGCGCTTGCCTTTTGCATGCGCCGTGAAGACTGCTGTTTTCGAGACCGCCGGGCGCGCGACGCCCGATGGCTTGGCACGCCGCTGCCACCAATCCCTGAGTTTCAGCTCGACTGTTGGGCGCCGAAGAAGGCTTGCGTTGGCCGTGCAATAATTATATTATGATTATGTATTATCATAATGTGATAATTAATCAGGAGCTAGCCATGGCGACCAATTTGGCCCCCTCGACGGAACGCGCCGCGGTTGCGCCAACAATTTTGGATATTCTGCGCGCGGACATCATGCGTCCGGAAAACCGTTACGTGAACACGCCGCTCATCCGTTACATCACGTCAGGCAAGCTCCCGCGCGAGTCTCTGAAGGACTACGCCATTCTGCGCTGGGCATTCCAAGCTCACGCCAACCCGGCGATGATGTTGAGCCATGCGTCTTTCCTGCAAGGCGATGACGTCCACCACCTGCTGGAGAACGTGTACGACGAAATCTTCCGCGTACCGGGGGAAGGCGACCACCCCGGCCTGTGGGTCCAATTTGCCAAACGGCTGGGCGCCACCGATGCAGAGCTGCAAGACGGCGCACGCAATCCCCTGCCCGAAGTGATCGGCTTCGCGCGCACCATGACCTACTACTGCCGCCGTAGCGCGCCCGAAGCGCTGGCGACTTGGTTCGCGGACGAAGGGCAACTGCCGGACGTGCACGGCGTCACGGCGTTGGCGCTGCGCAAATTCTATGGTCTGGATGACCCCACGATCGAATATTTCTTGGAACATGTCCGCGCCGATCTCGAACATTCGGATTCTGCGGAGCAGCTCTTGCTCCGCTACATCCGCACCGACGCCGACGTCGCCGCTGCCCGTCGCGCCGCTTCCGTGACCCTATGGGCATGGCGCGAAATGCACGAAGGCATCCTGCGCGAACTGCGCCGTCGCTACAAATTTTGAGGCCAGGCCAGTCCTGCGTGCATGCACGGTAAGCTCCATGTCAACCGCACAAGTCCGCACACGCTACGATCTGCCTGGTCGAGCGATATTCGCGACGGAATCTGGCGAAGGCGTGCCGCTCATCCTGCTGCACGGCATCACGGCGAATGGCTACGTTTGGGCTCCCATCCAAGCCCGGCTGGCCGACCATTTCAGGGTCATCGCCGTTGATCAGCGTGGACATGGCCGCAGCGATGCGCCCGCCGGCTACCAGGCCGCGCACTACGCGGATGACATTATCGGCATCATTCGCCATCTCGGCAAAGGACCCGCCTTCGTCGTCGGACATTCCTTGGGCGCCCGCAACGCCATCTGCGTCGCGGCCCAATCGCCTGAGTTGATACGGGGTATCGTCGCTATCGATTTCTTCCCTTTTATCGAAAGCGAAGTCTTCGATGCCCTGGAAAGCCGCGTTAATGGCGGCGCGCGAAGCTTCGCCGATACTGACGCGGTCAAAGACTATCTGCGCGATCGCTACAAGCGTCTTCCCGAGGATGCCATCGAACGCCGGGCGACTTACGGATATCGCGCTACTGCCCAAGGCTACGAGCCTCTCGCGGTGCAACGGGCGATGACGGAGACGTGTGCAGGGTTACGCGCGCCGCTTCAGGATGCGCTTGCGCGCCTTACCGTTCCGGCCTTGCTGATGCGGGAGCAGATAGTCTGCTGGTTTCCCCTGCCGCTTTTGCCGCCACCAAACATCTGCGGCCCGACCTGCCGGCCGTGGAGGTCGAAGGCGCCGATCATTACGTGCCCGAAGAACAGCCCGAAGCCGTGTCGCGTCTCATTATCAATTTCCTCGCTGACACACGCCCTCAACAGATGCGCAATTGAAGGAACGACACTCATGACAAGCAAGAATGACGGCATTGATTGGTCTGCGCCCGTTAAGGTGCAGGCCGGGGAAGGTAACGCCCTCATCGTCGAGATCCCTGCGCGTGTCGTCGGACAGTTCAAGATCGAAGCCGGCGACATCCTGTCGTTCAGCTGCTTTGCCGACGGCTCGATCGAAGTCTGGCCGATCAAGAAGGGCACTTATTCGTCTCTCGAAGACGAACACACGAAGAGCCGCATCGCCAAGGAGAAAAGCAAATGATCTTGACT
>LNFM01012373.1_pt1 | contig 11228 bp, 5 predicted proteins | sample 596031 | NCBI WGS metagenome assembly LNFM01 (sample SAMN04254537, study PRJNA301005) | activated carbon metagenome | isolation source: dual media filters at the Ann Arbor, Michigan drinking water treatment plant | place: USA: Ann Arbor | reverse complement strand
TGGCCAGCATCACCCTGCCCGGCCGCAGCACCGAGTCGATGATCTGCCACTGGCAGACGCCGATCGTTTCCTACAGCCTCGCCAACTTCACCGGTGGCCCCGGGCAGTACGCGTTCCGGCTGACCCCGACCTATCGCTTCGAAAGCGAGGTACTGGACGATCCGTCCCTCATCAATCCGGCCACCGGCCTGCCGTTCGCCGGCTCGCTGAGCCTGTCCCTGCCGGCCTTGAACCGCTTCGGCACGCTGCAGGACGGCGACTTCGAGGTCGAGTACGAATCCGGAACGCGCACCTGCATCGGCGGCGTGCTGAGCCAGCGCAGCCTGGTGCAGCAATGGGGCCTGACACCCGCCCAGGCGCGCCGCTTCTTCCGGCGCCCGATCACGATCGTGATGGGACTGAGCGGCAACGCCCGCCTGGTCGACGGCGCCAGCATCAACTTCGGCACCCGCTTCGTCGGCGACTGATCCCGACGTGCCAGCGGCATCGCGACTCGCGGTGCCGCCGGCTTTCCGGCTAGGCTTGGGTCATGCCGCCGGACGAACAGACCTGGTTCCTGCACGACGGCGCCGCCGGCCACCGCCAGCAGGCGCTGGCGCTGGCGCGCGCGCTGGATCCGGGCGCGCACGAACTCGAGCTGGCGACGCGGGCGCCCTGGTCCTGGCTGGCGCCGCGGCGCCTGCCCGGTGCCGAGGCCGCGTTCGGCGACGAATTCCGCCGCTTGCTGGAGGCACCGCCCGCGCTGGTGCTCGGCTGCGGCCGCCGTCCCGCGCTGGCCACGCGCCTGCTGCGCGAGCGCGGCGCCCGCACGGTGCAGCTGCTCGACCCGCGCCTGGATCCCGCGCACTGGGACCTGGTGGTCGCCCCCGAGCACGACGGCCTGCGCGGCCCGAACGTGGTTACCCTCTGCGGCAGCCTCAATGTCGTCGACGACGCCTGGCTGGACGTTGCCCGGACCCGGTTCCCCGACTTCGCGCGGCTGCCCTCGCCGCGCACCGTGGTGCTGCTGGGCGGCCCGACCGCGGCGGTACGCTTTGATCGCGGCGCCTTCGAGGTGATGGCGGCGAAGCTCGAACATTGGCTGGCGGTCGGCGGCGGCAGCCTGCTGCTGGTCGGCTCGCGGCGCACACCCGCCCAGCTGGCGATGCTGTCGCGCAGCTACTGGTCCGATACTCCCGGCCTGCGCTGGTTCAACGCCGACGACGGCGCCAATCCCTACACGGGCGCGCTGGCCTGGGCCGACCGCATCGTGGTGTCACCGGATTCGGTGAACATGGTCTCGGAAGCCTGCGCGACTTCGGCACCGGTCTACGTCCCCGAACCCGGCCGCGCCACCGGCCGCGTCAAACGCTACCTCGACGACCTGCTCGCCCGCGGCCGCATCCAGCCCCTCGGCAAACTTCCCCACGACGTGGCGGCCTTGCCGCTGCGGGAGACGCCGCGCGTCGCGGCGCTGGTGAGGGAGCGATTGTCGAACGCGGATCAGAGCGGAAAAAACGGATAAAGGCGGATAAGGCGAAGAATCAGGTTTGGTTTTCGCGTGATCGCGCCAGCTGGCCAAGTTCCATTCCCAATGCGTTTCAGCCGTATCCGCTGTTATCCGTTTTTTCCGCTCTGATCCGCGTTCAGAACACCAGCCCCATCTCGCGACAAGCCTCGACGACGACGGCACGCGCGGCGAGGAGGGCATCGTCGGGGGGGACGAGGCGGGGGCGGAGGTCGAGGGTGCAGTCCAGGCCCATGTCGAGCATCAGCGCATGCGCCGACAGCAGCGGGTCGAGGCGTTCGGGAGGCAGCGCGCCGGATTCGGCGAGGGCGCGCAGCAGGGCCGGCGTGTCGCGGGGTTCGCACAGGATCGGGTGCTGGTTCGCGAACTGAAGCACCCGCGCCTGCACCAGGAACTCCAGGTCCACCAGGCCGCCCTCGCCCTGCTTGAGGTCGAAGCGCAGCGCGTTGCTGCGGTCGAGCTCGGTGCGCATGCGCCGACGCATCGCCACCACGTCCTCGCGCAGGTTGCCGGGCTCGCGCGGCTGCACCAGGGTCTCGCAGCGGATCTGTTCGAAGGCCGCGCACACGCTGGGCGCGCCGGTGATCGCGCGGGCGCGCACCAGCGCCTGGCGTTCCCAGGTCCACGCACGCTGGCGCTGGTAGTCGGCGAAGCTGTCCAGGCCCGAGACCAGCATGCCCTTGGCACCATCGGGCCGCAGCCGCACGTCCACTTCGTAGAGCTTGCCCGCCGCGGTCACGGTGCCGAGCAGACTGACCAGCCGCTGCGCCAGCCGCGCGAAATAGCGGGCGGCATCCAGCGGGCGGGTGCCGTCCGAGCTGGCGTCCGCGGAGGCGTCGTGCAGGAAGACCAGGTCGAGGTCGGAGCTGAAGCCCAGCTCATGGCCGCCCAGGCTGCCGTAGCCCAGCACCGCCAGTCCCGCGCCGGGCACGCGGCCGTGGGCGGCGATCACGTCGGTTTCGGCGAGGTGCAGGGTCGCCGCCAGCAGTTCGGACGCCAGCGCCGCCAGCCGGCGCGCGGCATCGGGCGGCGGCAGGCGCAGGCCCAGCGTCGCCAGCGCGAGCCGGAAGCCGATCGCCTGGCGCAGTTCGTTGAGCGCGGTCAGCGCGGCCTCGGTGTCGCCCGGCGGGAAGGCCGCGCGCGCAGCGGCGACCAGTTCGACGATCTGCGCTTCGTCCGGCACCGGGCCGGCGGCGCGTGAATCAATGAGTTCGTCCAGCAGCAGCGGATGCGCGGCGAGGCGCTCCGAAAGCAGCGCGCTGCGCGCGGTGACGTCGGCCAGGCGCGCCAGCGCGGCCGGCTGTTCTTCCAGCAGCGCCAGATAGCTGGTGCGGCGCGTGACCGCCTGCAGCAGCGCGAGGCCGCGCGGCAGCGACGCGTCCGGCGCCTCGCTGCGCGCGGCGGCACCCAGCAGCGCCGGCATCACGTTGTCCAGGCGCTGCCGGCCCCGGCTCGAAAGCGCGCGCACTGCGGGCGTGCGGGCGAAATCCCGCAATGCGGCGTCCTGCACTTCCGGCTGGGCGAAGCCGGCGTCGGCCAGCACCTCGTGCGAGCCGCCGTCCGGCAGCGCGCGCCAGTACTGCACCAGCGCGCTGGTGGGCGCGCGCCGGCGGCCGCGGGCCTCGAGCAGGCCGGCGAACTCCTCGGCGACGACGCTGCGGTGGCCATCGAGCTCGTCGAGCATTTCGCCTTCGTCGCGATAGTCCAAAGCCAGCGCAATGCGTCGGCGCGCCAGCGGGTCGTCGGGTAGCGCGTGCACCTGCTGGTCGGCCAGCATCTGCACGCGGTTCTCCAGACGACGCAAACCGCGATAGGCCGCCGCCAGCCGCTCGGCCGTCGCCGGCTTCACGTGGCCGGCGGCCGCCATCCCGGCCAGGGCCGGCAGCAGCGAACGACCGCGCAGCACCGGCTCGCGCCCCGCGCGGATCAGCTGCAGCGCCTGCACCAGGAACTCGACCTCGCGGATGCCGCCGGGACCCAGCTTGAGATCTTCGGCCAGCTCGCGGCGCTGCACCTCGGCGCTGATCAGCGCCTTCATCTCGCGCAGACCGTCGAGCGCGCTGTAGTCGAGGTAGCGTCGATAGACGAACGGCCGCAGCGTTTCCAGCAGCCGCGCGCCGGCCGCCAGGTCGCCGGCCACCGGGCGCGCCTTGATCCACGCGTAGCGCTCCCAGTCGCGTCCTTCGCGCTGGTAGTACTGCTCCATCGCCCCGAAGCTCAGCGCCAGCCGGCCGCTGGCGCCGAAGGGGCGCAGCCGCAGGTCGACGCGATGGCAGAAGCCGTCGGCGGTCACGTCGCCCAGCAGCTGGGCCAGGCGCTGGCCCAGTCGCGTGAACCAGTCCTCGGCATCGAGCGCGCGCGCGCCGTCGCTCTCGCCGTGCTCGGGGAAGGCGTAGACCAGGTCCACGTCGGAGCTGAAGTTGAGTTCGCCGCCCCCGAGCTTGCCCAGTCCGAACACCACCAGCGACTGCGGCTCGCCGGCGGCATTGCGCACGACGCCGTGGCGCTCGGCCAGCTGCGACGACAGCGCCGTGACGGCGGACTGCAGCGCCAGGTCGGCGATGCGGCTGCTGCCGGACAGGGTCGCGTCGACGTCGTCGAGGCCGTGCAGGTCGCGCCAGACCAGCCGGGTCGATTCGGCCGTGCGCCAGCGCCGCAGCAGTGAGCTCCAGTCTGCGTCGGCACCCGGCGCGAGTTCCGGCACCGGGGCCATCGGCGCGTCCAGCGACAGCGCCAGCGCGGGCTGTCGACACAGGGTGTCGATCGCGAAATCGCTGCACAGCGCCAGCCGCGCGAGCTTGTCGCGCCGCACCGGATCGGACATCGCCTCGGGCGCGCGCTCGGTGAGCCGCGCGATGGCGCGCTCAAGGTGCGCGGCAAGTTCGGTGTCGACGTCGGGCATCAAGCTCATGCGCCGATTCTGTCACGCGCCCTGCCTTTCGCGCCCTGCCCCCGCTCCCTGTAGGAGGGCCTTCAGGCCCGAAGCCTTTGTCGAGGAGCTTCGGGAATGAATTCCATCCTACAAGAGCTTCGGGCCTGAAGGCCCTCCTACAGGGGAGCGGGAGCACGAAGCGGAAAAAGAAAAGCCCGCAGCGCTAGGCAGCTGCGGGCTTTTCAGCTCCCTCCCCCACGTCGGAAGCAAAAGCATCGTGGCCCGGCCTCCGGAACGATGCACGTTGCAGTGCAGCATTTTTTGCTGCGCGCCGGACTCAGAGCACCAGCCAGGCGACCAGGCCCAGGAAGCTGCCCATGCTGACGACGTCGGTCATCGTGGTCAGGAAGATGCTCGACGCGGTCGCCGGGTCGGCGCCCAAGCGCTTGAGCACCAGCGGGATCAGCGAGCCGGCGAGACCCGCGACCATGCAGCTCAGCGACATCGCGGCGAGTGTGATCGCGCCGAGCAGCAGGGCGTCGTCGCCGCCATCCCGCGCCACCACGAAGTACATCGCCGCGCCGGCGAGCAGGCCCGTGACCGCGCCGTTGAGCAGGCCCAGCAGCCCCTCCTTCATCACCAGTTTGGTCACGCCCATCCCGCGCAGCTCGCCCAGGGTCATGCCCCGCAGCATCACCGCCAGGGCCTGGCAGCCCAGGTTGCCGCTCTGGCCGCCCAGCACCGGCAGGAACATCGCCAGCACCACCACGCGGTTGATGGTGTCCTCGAAATAGCCGACGACGCCCGCGGCGATGAACACCGTCAGCAGGTTCACCAGCAGCCAGGGATTGCGGAACCGGAACGCGCGCCACAGCGGCGTGGCCAGGCGCTCCTCCTTCTCGACGCCGACCATGGCGCCGGCCTGCGCCGAGATCTCGAAGGCCTGCTGCTCGAACAGCACCTGCCCGCGCACCTGGCCGACCAGGCGGCCGTCCTCTTCGCAAACCGGATAGACCGGATAGTGCCGGGTCACCACCTCGCGCATCGCGTCGACCAGGGTGGTGGCCGGGCGCAGGCAGAACGGCGAGCGGATCATCACGTCGTCGAGGCTGCGGGCGCGATCGGCGTAAAGCAGCTCGCGGAAAGCCACCACGCCCTGCAGCCGCTGCTGCGCATCGACCACCCACAGGTAGGTGACCATGCGCGTCTTCACGACTTCGCGCAGCGACTCGATCGCCTCGGCGACCGGCGTGCCGCTCGGGAACACGGCCGGCGGATCCTCCAGCAGCCGGCCCACCGTGCCCTCGTCGTAGCGCTGGCCATCGCCCCAGTCGGTGCCGGCCGGGGCGGCCGCCATCACGCTGGCGCGGCGGGCGTCGTCCATGTCGGCCAGCAGGCTGTTGGCGCGGGCGGGCGGCATCCGGGCCAGCAGGTTGGCGACCTCGGTCGGCGCGGCGCGCTCCAGACGCTGCAGCGCCGTGTCGTTGTCGAGCGCCGCCAGGCGCTTGGCGCGGGCGGGCAGCTCCGATTCGGCGGGCAGGATGGTGGTCATGCTGTCTCCAGGGAAGGCCCCGTTAGGAACGGCAACAGGCTACCCAAAAGGACACCGGCGCGGGCGGCTTAAGCCTGACTTACCGACCGGACGGGAAGTCACGTCCGGCCCGCGCCGCCTCTGCGACAATGCGCGTCTTCGTCTCCGCCGGCTCCTCCCCATGATCCGTCTGCGTCTCCCGGCCCTGCTCCTTGTCGCCGCCCTGCTGCTGTCCGCCTGCGCCGGCGAGGCGCCCACTCCCGAAGCCACGCCCAGCCTCACCGTCAGCGTCGCCACGCCGGCGCAGCAGGCCCTGCCCCAGCGCGTCACGGCCTCCGGCTCGATCGCCGCCTGGGAGCAGATGGCGCTGGGCGTCGAACTGTCCGGCCAGCGCGTCGCCGAGGTGATGGTGGAAGTCGGCGACCAGGTCAAGAAAGGCCAGCCGCTGCTCCAGCTCGACGTGCGCAGCCTGCAGATGGAGCTGCGCCAGGCCCAGGCGGTGATGGCGCAGGCCGAAGCCAGCCTGGCCGTCGCCAGCGCCAACGCCCGCCGCGGCGAGATGCTCAAGCGCGAGCAGCTGATCGCCGACAGCGAAGCCGACCAGCTGATCTCCGGCGAGCTCACGGCCAAGGCCCAGCGCCAGACCGCCCAGGCCCAGCTCGAGAACGCGCGCCTTCGCGTCGGCTTCGCCACCCTGCGCGCGCCCGACGACGGCGTGATCTCGCAGCGGCTGGTGCAGCCGGGCCAGGTCGTGTCCGCCGGCGCCGAACTGCTGACCCTGATCCGCAACGGCCGGCTCGAGTGGCGCGCCGAGCTGCCCGAGCGCGACCTGATCCGCGTTGCGCCCGGCGTCGCGGTTGAACTGCGCGGCCCCGACGGCGCCGCGGTGGCCGGCACGGTGCGGGCGGTCTCGCCGGCGCTGGATGCACGCAGCCGCACCGGCGTGGTCTATGCCGACCTGCCGGCGCCGGGCGCACTGCGCGCCGGCATGTACGCCCAGGGCGACCTGGTGCTGGGCGACCTGCCCGCGCGCACGGTGCCCGACCAGGCCATCGTCGAGCGCGACGGCTACCGCTACGTGTTCGTGCTTGGCGAAGGCGACGTGGTCGTGCAGCGCCGCGTCGAGCTGGGCGTCCGCGACGGCGGCGTCGTGCAGGTGCGCGAGGGCCTCGCCGCCGACGAGAAGGTCGTGGTCGAAGGCGCCGGCTTCCTCGCCGACGGCGACCGCGTGCGCGTGGTCGCGGCCACCGGGGGCTGAGCCGGATGAATTTCTCCGCCTGGTCCATCAACCGGCCGCTGCCGGCGATCCTGCTGTTCATCCTGCTGACCCTGGTCGGCCTGTTCGGCTTCCAGCAGCTGGCGGTGTCGCGCTTCCCCGACGTGTCCTACCCGGGCGTCACCATCACCGTGGTGCTCCCGGGCGCCACGCCGAGCCAGCTCGAGACCGAGGTGACCCGCAAGGTCGAGGACTCGGTGGCCAGCCTGCCGGACATCAACAAGCTGGTCAGCACCGTCACCGAGGGCTCGTCCACCACCTTCGTCGAGTTCCGCATCGGCAAGCCGCTGGACGAGGCGCTCGATGAAGTGCGCGACGCGGTCACCCGGATCCGCGGCGAGCTGCCGGGCGACGTCGAGGAGCCGGTGATCGCCAAGATCGAGATCGTCGGCGGCACCCTGGTCACCTACGCCGTCTCGTCCGACAGCCTCGGCGAGGACGAACTGAGCTGGTTCGTCGACAACCAGGTCACCAAGAAGCTGTTCTCGGTCCGCGGCGTCGGCACGGTCCTGCGCAGCGGCGGCATCACCCGCGAGGTGCAGGTGGACCTGCGCCCCGGCGTGCTGGCCGCGCACGGGCTCACCGCCGGCGACGTCTCGGTGCAGCTGGCGCGCTCCCAGCTCGAACGCTCCGGCGGCCGCGCCACCCAGGGCAGCAGCGAACAGGCGATCCGCGCGGTCGGCACGGTCGACAGCGCACAGATGCTCGAGCAGTTCCCGATCGTGCTGCCCGATGGCCGCCAGCTGCCGCTGTCGGCGCTGGCCACGATCACCGACGGCCACGCCGAACGCCGCCAGCTGGCGATGATCGACGGCCAGCCGGTCGTGAGTTTCGGCGTCAGCCGCACCCGCGGCTCGAGCGAGATCGAAGTCGGCGAAGGCATCGAGGAGGCCATCGCCGAGCTCAAGGCCGAGCATCCGCGCGTCGAGTTCAAGCTGGTCAGCACGGCGATCGACGAGGTGCGGGCCTCCTTCAGCTCATCCATGACCATGCTGTGGGAAGGCGCGCTGCTGGCGGTGCTGGTGGTCTGGTGGTTCCTGCGCGACTGGCGCGCGACCTGGATCTCGGCGCTGGCGCTGCCGCTGTCGATCATCCCGACCTTCGGCGTGATCTGGCTGCTGGGCTTCAGCCTGAACATGATCACGCTGCTGGCGCTGGCGGTGGTCGTGGGCATCCTGGTCGACGACGCGATCGTCGAGGTCGAGAACATCGATCGCCACCTGGCGATGGGCAAGCCGCCCAAGCAGGCCGCGACCGAAGCGGCCGACGAGATCGGCCTCGCGGTGATCGCGACCTCGGCGACGCTGGCGGCGGTGTTCGTGCCGGTCGCGTTCATGCCCGGCATCGCCGGCAAGTTCTTCCTCGAGTTCGGCTGGACCGCGGCCACCGCGGTGATGTTCTCGCTGATGGTCGCGCGCCTGCTGACGCCGATGATGGCGGCCTACCAGCTCAAGGCCAAGCCGCACGTCGAGAAGGAATCGGCGCTGATGAAGCGCTACCTGCGCCTGGTGGAATGGGCGCTCGCGAACCGGTTCAAGACCCTGGGCCTGGCGCTGCTGATGTTCATCGGCTCGCTGGCGCTGGTGCCCTTCATCCCGGCAACCTTCATCCCCGGCTCCGATCTCGGCCGCAGCAACCTGAGCCTGGAGCTGCCGCCCGGCGCGCGCCTGGACCAGACCGCCGCGATGAGCGAGCGCGCCCGCGCGCTGATCAAGGACATCCCGGAGCTGCGCCAGACTTACGCGACCGTCGGCGGCGTGCTCGACCTCGGCGACCCGGCGGTCAGCGGCTTCGGCGAAGTGCGCAAGGTGACGATGGTGCTGGACTGGGGCCCGGAGGGTGACCGCGACCGCACCCAGAAGGAGCTCGAGCGCGAGGTGCGCGAGCGCCTGCAGCAATTGCCCGGCGTGCGCCAGCGCTTCCTGAGCAGCGAGCCCGGCGAGCAGCTGATGCTGGTGCTCAGCGGCGACGACCCCGACCGGCTGTACCTGGCCGCTGGCGCCTTCGAGCGTGACCTGCGCTCGATCCCCGGCCTCGGCACGGTCAGCTCGACGGCGTCGCTGCTGCGCCCTGAACTGGTGATCGTGCCTGATCCGCGCCGCGCCGCCGACCTGGGCGTGTCGACCGTGGACATCGCCGAGGCCGCGCGCATCGCCACCAGCGGCGACTTCCGCCAGCGACTCGCCAAGCTCAACCTGCCGGACCGCCAGGTGCCGATCCGCGTGCGCCTGGCCGAGGAGAACCTGTCGGACGAGGCGCTGCTGTCGCTGCTGCGCGTGCCCAGCACCAAGGGCGGCACGGTGCCGCTGTCGGCGGTGGCGGAGATCCGCACCGGCACCGGCCCGTCGCAGGTGAACCGCTATGGCCGCCAGCGCAACATCACCTTCACCGCCGAACTCAACGGCCGCCCGCTGGGCGAGGTGATGTCGGAAGTGGAGCAGCTGCCTTCGCTGCAGCGCCTGCCGCCCGGCGTGCAGGTGCAGAACACCGGCGACTCGGAGATCTTCGTCGAACTCTTCGTCGGCTTCGCGCTGGCGATGGGCGCCGGCCTGTTCTGCGTGTACGCGGTGCTGTTGCTGCTGTTCAACCACGCCAGCCACCCGCTGATCATCCTGATGGCGGTGCCGCTGTCGGCGGGCGGCGCGTTCGGCGCGATGCTCATCACTGGCACGCTGCTGTCGCTGCCTGCGCTGATCGGCCTGCTGATGCTGATCGGCATCGCCACCAAGAATTCGATCCTGCTGGTCGACTATGCGGTGATCGCGGAGGACGAGATGGGCATGGACATGCACGACGCGCTGGTGGACGCCTGCCGCAAGCGCGCGCGGCCGGTGATCATGACCACGATCGCGATGACCGCCGGCATGCTGCCGATCGCGCTGGGCCTCGGCGCCGACGCGTCCTTCCGCCAGCCCATGGCCGTCGCGGTGATCGGCGGCCTGATCACCTCGACCTTGCTGAGCCTGGTGGTGATCCCGGCGGCGTTCGCGGCGATGGAGACGTTCACGCGGCGGTTCACGCGGAAGCCGCAGGTGGCCTGAGGCGTCGCGATGGCCTCCCTGCGGTCAGGGTTCTGGCGGCACCCCCACGAAACCGGTGCAGAAGGGCACCGGTGGATCATGCGGCGTGCCGCACAGCTTTGAGCCGATCGTGCCGACCGCGTCAGCCAGGTCTTCGGGGGCCGGATCGAGCTGGGCCAGGGTCGTCGCGGCGCGCGTCATCGCCTCGCCGGCATCGACGGGCCGCCCTGCGCCGATGAAGGTGTTCGCCAGCACCAGCTGTGTCAGCACGGTCTGTGCATCTGGCTCCGGGTGGGCCGCGAGCGCCACGCCGGCCGCTCGCTCGGCCATGGCGATGCCTTCCGCGTGCTCGCCGCGCTTCATCGCGATGTGGACGAGGCCGAGCATTCCCGGCACCAGGTCCGGATGTCCCTCGCCCAGCTTGGCCTGTTTCATCGCCAGCGCGGCCTTGCGCGCGGCGTAGCCTTCGTCGGCGCGCCCCATGTCCTCGAACAGGAAAGCGCGATTGCCAATCAGCGTCGCCAGCTCGACGCTGCCGTCTGGGTAGGCCTGCTTGTGCATCGCTTCGGACTGGTTGTACAGCTGCAGCGCCTGCTCAAGCTCGCCTTCCTCGTGGGCGATGTAGGCGAGGTTCGCGGTCAGCACCGCGCGGGCATCGCCGCTGAGTTGGGTGAAGACATGGTCGGGCTGGCGTGCAGCCTCCTGGTAGAGCCGCTTGGCATCGGCGGTCCGGCCCAGGGCGGTGTAGATCTGGCCGAGATTGTTGAGCACGAGGAAGTGGATCGGCTCGTCCTGCTTGCCCGCTGCCCGGAGGTCGTCGAGCAGGGACCGCAGCTGTTGCTCCGCCTGGTCCGGTCGCCCCTGCGCGAAGGCCAACTGCGCCAGCGCCTCGCGAATCTCGAGCGTCACGCGTGCGTCGGCGCCCTGGGCGCGCAGGGCTTCGTCGAGCGCCTTGCGCAGTTGCCGTTCGGACTCCTCGAGCTTTCCGCGACTGGTGAGGCTGTAACCGAGGACATGGCGGA
>LNFM01012370.1_pt1 | contig 11228 bp, 5 predicted proteins | sample 596031 | NCBI WGS metagenome assembly LNFM01 (sample SAMN04254537, study PRJNA301005) | activated carbon metagenome | isolation source: dual media filters at the Ann Arbor, Michigan drinking water treatment plant | place: USA: Ann Arbor | reverse complement strand
AAGTCGTCGGAAGAACTCGGCGACTTCAAAGACCAGATCGTTCAGGTGATCGACACGAAGATCAACCAGAGCGGGGTGTTCCAGCAGATCAGCGGCCGGTTCGTAAAGGCCGGGTTGGAAGCGACGCGCTTGCGCCCGGACCAACTGTTCCTCCCGGCGAACCAGCGCACGTTCCTCGCGGCGATGGAAGCACAGGGGCAACCGTTCGACTACCTGCTGTTCGCGACGCTCACCTCCGGCACCACGCGCGAGGCGAACGGCACGCAGAAGAACTACCTGCTCACGCTGGAACTGGTGAACCTGCAAACCGGCACGCCGGATAAGGAATCGGCCGAGATCCGCAAGAGCTACCGCACCTCGCGGTGGTAAGGGGCCGCCACCCCGAAGGGGTGTGACAACGTAGCCCGGTGCAACGCACCGGGTTTCGGCGGCTATTAAATAGCAGGCTGAAAGCCTGCGACACGCGAATTCGTGTCGCACCCCGAAGGGGTGCGCGCGTGGGCGTCACGGTTCCCGGTGCGTTGCACCGGGCGAAGGTGTCCCACCCCTTCGGGGTGAAGCAGGTTCACGAGGCCCGCTCATGCTCCGCTCGCTCGTTCCGGTCGTGCTCCTGTGCTGCGGGTGCGCCACCCACGCCGACAAGCTCACCGCGATCCGCTCCAGCTACCACAGCGGCAACCTGCCCGCGGCGCACGCGCAGATCGACGCCGGCATCGCCAAGAGTTCGCGCGAAGCCGATGTGCTGAAACTCGACAAAGCCACCGCGCTCTTCGCCGAAGGCCGCGTGCGCGAAGCCGAGCAGCTCATGCGCGAAGTGCGCGACGCCTTCGACGCGAAGGAGGGCCGCGACCTCAAGGAGGGCGTCGCAGCGATGCTCACCGACGACCAGCGGCTCGCGTACGCCGGTGAGGACTACGAGAAGGTGCTCGTGCGGTTCTACCTCGCGCTCGCGAACCTCATGCAAGACGGCTCCGACGCCACCGCGTACGCCCTTCAGGTGAACGAGAAGCAGCAGCAAATCGTGCAGAGCGCGAAGCCGACCCCGGACGGCAAGAACCTGAAAGAGAACTACAAGCTCGTGACCGCCGGCGCGTACCTCTACGGTGCGCTCCGCGAAGAGACACACACCAACTACGACGACGCGGCCCGCGCCTTCGAGCAGGTGGCGAAGTGGCAACCGGAGTTCGCGCAGGCGAAAGCCGACCTCGAGCGCGTGAAGACCGGCGCGCACTCGAAACCCGGGCACGGCGCGTTGTACGTGTTCGCGATGGTCGGGCGCGGGCCGTACAAGGAGGAGCGCGCCGAGTTGGTCAGCACCGTCGCGGTGCTGATCGCGGACCGCATTCTGAGCGCGCTGGGCAAGCAGTCGCTGCCGCCGAACGTCGCACCGATCAAGGTGCCGCGCGTGGTGAAGTCGGTGAACACCGTGAATCAGGTGCAGGTGTTCGTGGGCGGGAAGCCGGTCGGCGCGACACAAACGCTCACCGACGTGGGCCGCATGGCGCAGGAGCAGTGCGACGCGACGCTACCGGAAACGATCGCCCGCGCCGTGGTGCGCCGGGCCGTGAAGAAGGGCATCATGTACGGCACCAAAGAAGCCATCGGCACCGACAAAACCCAATGGACGAGCCTCGCACTCGATTTGGTGGGCGTCGCGTGGGAAGCGACGGAAAGCGCCGACACGCGGTGCTGGGGGCTGCTGCCGGACAAGATTCAGGTGCTGCGCCTCGAATTGCCGGAAGGCGTTCACTCGCTCGCGCTGAAGCCCGAAGGCGCGAACGTGACCGCGGGCGCTCCGGACGCCGTGACCGTGAGCGTGGAGAACGGGCGCAACACCTACATCGTGGCGCACTACCCCGGCTCGCGGATGGTCGGCAAAGCGGTCACGAACAAGCCCGCGAAGTGACCACGGGCGAACCGAATTTGGCGAGCGGCACCCGTGAGCGTGCCGGTTGTTGAGCGCGCGAAGAACCGGCACGCTCACGGGTACCGCTCGCCTTTTGGGTCACACCCCATCGACTGTTACGCTCGTTTCGGCCTCGGCGCTGGCGCGCAGGTAGCGCACCTTCACCTCCGCGCCCGGGCGCAGCTCGCGCAGCACGCGCTCGTAGTCTTCAACGTCGTCGATCCGCTCGCCGTTGATGCCGACGATGATGTCGCCGATTTCCGCGGGGAGGCCGCGCGGGGTGTACCGCACGCCGCGCAGCCCGGCCTTCGCCGCCGCGCGCCCCGGGAACGCGCGCTCGATCATCACGCCGCGCTCGTACCGCGCTTGGCGCAGCCGGCGCTCGTCGTACAGTTTCACGCCCAAGTCCGGCCGCAAATACTTCCCGTCGCGGATCAGTTCCGGGATCACGCGGTTCACGGTCTCCACCGGGATCGCGAACCCGATGCCCACGTTCCCGCCGTTGGGCGTCGCGATCGAGGTGTTCACGCCCACGAGCCGCCCGATTTTGTCCAAGAGCGGCCCGCCGCTGTTACCGGGGTTAATGGCCGCGTCGGTCTGAATCACGCGCGGAATCTTCGTACCGGTCGGCGACTCGATGATGCGGTTCAGCGAACTCACCAGCCCCTTCGTCATGGTGAGGCTCAGCCCGAACGGGTTGCCGATGGCGTACACCTTCTGGCCCACCTTCAGGTCGGCCGCGGTGCCGACGGCAATGGGCTTCAGTTTGTCCTTCGGTGCGGCGATCTGCACCACCGCGAGGTCGAAGTCCGGGGCCGCGCCGACCAACTTCGCCGGCCACGAGGTGCGGTCGGCGAGCACCACCCGCAACTCGGTGTTGGGGCGCTTCAATGCGTCCGCGATCACGTGAAAGTTGGTGACGATGCGGCCCGCGTCGTCCCACACGAACCCGGAGCCGCCGCTGGTCGCGGTCTCGGTGGGCATGTCGTCCCAGCGCCCCGGGCGCAACAGCACCACGTCCACGTTCACCACGGACGCCTTCGCGCCGTCGAAGAGCGAGACGGCTTCGTTCTCCTCCGCGTCGAGCGGGGCCGGCGGAGCGGCGGGGCGCGGCGCGGCATCGGGGTCGTTGGGCGCGCGCGACCGGTCCTTCAGCGCGCTCACGGCCCACAACCCGAGCGCGCCGAGGAGCATCCCGAGCGCGAGGAACAGCCCGGAATACACCGGGCCGCGCGAAGGTGCGGCGGGGTTGTCGCCATCTCGGTCGCGGGGCCGGCGCGGGCGGTCGTCGTAGTCGTTCATGGCGGAAGTTCCCGGTGAGCGTCTACCAACTACGATACGCGATAGAAGCGATGGGATTCAGGGGCACGTTGGGAGTTGTGACGCGAACAGAGGCAACCCAGATGGCGCAGCTCGTTCAACACCCTGTTTCGGTCGTTGTCGGCGGCGAATCGATTGCCGGGTACTACACGCTGGAGCGGCGAGGGCGGTGGGATGTGCTCACGGTGTGGTATCGCGGGCGGTCACTGACCGATTCGGAAATCGCACACGAGGCCGATCCCGGATCAACCGAAGCAGTCGCGGAAGGGTTGCTTCGGCGACTCGTCGCGATTGCTGAATAGCCCTCGCTCACGCATCGCCCTCACACCGTCAGCACCACTTTTCCGAAGTGCGCGCCGGCTTCCATGTGGCGCAGCGCGGCCGAGCCTTCGGCCAGAGGGAACGCGCGGTCGATCACCGGGCGCAGCGTGTCGCGCGTCAGCACGGCGTTGAGCGCCTCGAAGTGAGCGCGCGAGCCGACGAACACGCCTTGCACCCGCACCGCTTTCATCAGCACCAGCATCGGGTTGAAGGCAGCGCCCCCCGCCAGCACGCCGATCAGCGCGACGTGCCCGCCGGTGCGAACCGCCCGGAGCGAGCGCTCCAAGGTGCCCGCGCCGCCCACTTCCAGAACCACGTCCACCCCCGCGCCGCCGCTCTGCTGGCGCGCCCACTTGTCCCAATCCGGGTTCGTGCGGTAGTTCGTGCCCGCGTCCGCGCCCAGCGCCAGCGCCCGCGACAGCTTCTCGTCGCTTCCAGAGGTGATGAACGCCCGCGCCCCGAGTGCTTTGGCGCACTGCAACCCGAACAGCGACACGCCGCCGGTCCCCTGAAGAAGCACGCTCGATGCCGCCCCCACTTCGGCGGTCACGAGCGCGTTCCACGCGGTCACGGCGGCGCACGGGAGCGTCGCGGCCTCTTCGTAAGAGAGGTGATCGGGCACCCGCACAAGCGCGCCCTCGCGCACGCACACGAACTCCGCGAATACGCCGTCGCGGTCGCTGCCGAAGGTGCCCTTCCCCGCGTCCGGCGGAATCGGGCCGTCGTCCCAATTCGAGAAGAAGCACGGGCACACGCGGTCGCCGACCTTCCAGCGCGAAGCGCCAGCCCCGAGCGCGACCACTTCGCCGGCGCAATCGGAGCCGAGTACCCGCGGGAACGCGAGCTTCGGGTTGTACGCGCCCTTCGCGATGAGCAGGTCGCGGTAGTTGAGGCTCGCGGCCCGCACGCGCACGAGCACTTCGCCCGGTTGCGGCTCCGGCGTCGGCACGTCGGCCGCGCGCACGTGTTCCAGACCGAAGCCGCCTGCGATTACGAGTGCCTTCACGGCGTGCCCCCCGCGGATACGCGCATCAGGATACTGGTTTTCATACAATTGCGCGAAATGGCCCGTGCGCGCCGTGTTAGACTCGAACGCGGCTCGCGGCTCGCCCTTCACCTCCGGTCTGGGCCGATGGATACGACCGACTCGTTTCAACTGGACGAGAACCTCGCGCGCTTCTTGGCCGCCTACGACCAGAACTTGGACGGGGCCGACGCCGACGCGCTCACCGTGCGTCAGCGGTTCCACGAACCGCCGGGCGACGTGACCACCGATCGGCCGCCGACGCCCGCGCCGTCCAATCAAGGCTCGATGGGCGACCTGCTGCCGGACGATTCGCCCCGGGTGCAACCGCCGGCGCTGACGCCCGCGCCCGCGGCCGGCCCGCACCGCATCGGCCGCTTCGAGCTGCGCAAGCAGCTCGGCAAGGGCGGCTGCGGGATCGTGTTTCTGGCCTACGATCCGAAGCTCGAGCGCGAGGTGGCGCTCAAGGTGCCGCGGCCCGAAATGTTTCTGAACCCGGACGCCAAGCGGCGGCTCGTGCGCGAGGCGCTCGCCGCGGCCGAGTTCGACCACCCGAACCTCGTGCCGGTGTACGAGACGGGCGAGATGGGGCCCATGTGCTACATCGCCACCGCGTTCTGCCCCGGCCAGACGCTCGCGCAGTGGATCGACAAGCAGGCGTTTCCCGTGCCGCTGCGCCAAGCCGCGCGGCTCGTTGCCACGCTGTCCGAGGCCGTGCAACACGCGCACGACCGCGGCGTGCTGCACCGCGACCTGAAGCCCAACAACGTGATCCTGCAAGAGCTGAAGGTGGACGAGGGCGACGAAGCGCCGGCCGGCAGTGTGCAGTTGCGGGGCGAGCACTTCCTGCCGCGGGTCGTCGATTTCGGGCTGGCGAAACTCGCGGACCGCGGCGGCCCCTCCGACACCGCGACGCGGCAGATTCTGGGCACGCCGAAGTACATGGCCCCGGAGCAAGCGCAGGCGCGGCGCGAGGACATCGGCCCGCCCGCGGACGTGTACGCGCTGGGCGTGATCCTCTACGAGCTGGTTACCGGCCGCGCGCCCTACGAGGGCGCGAGCGACGTGGAGATTCTGCGCCAAGCGGTGGAAGGGAAACCGGCGCTGCCCCGGGCGCTGCGCCCGGACGTGCCCCGCGACCTCGAAGCGATCTGCCTGAAGGCGATGGCCCGCACCACCGCCGAGCGGTACCGCACCGCGATCGACCTCGCCGACGACCTGCGCCGGTTCCTCGACGGCCGGCCCACCGTCGCGCGGCCGCTCGCGTGGTCCGGGCGCGCGGCCCGGTGGTTCAAGCGGAACGACCAGCTCGTCGCCATCGCGGTGCTCATGGTGGTCGCGCTGTTCGTGACCGCGCTGGCCAGTTGGAACACCTACGTTTCGAGCAAACTGCGCAAGGACATCGGCGACGCGCGCGGGAAAGAGGACGCGCGGGACCGGGCCGACCGCGAGCGCGAGTACGCGCGGCAGGTGCGCGAGGCGTTCGACGCGTGGGCCGGCGGGAACACCAAACCCGCCGCCGACGCGCTCGCCGCCGCGGGGCGCGCGGCCGAGGCGCTCAAGGAGCAGCCGGACTTCGCGCACGCGTACCTGTCGCGGCTCGTGCGCGCCGACCGGCTCACGATCGTGTGCCCGGCCGGCGCGGTGACCGCACTGGCCGTCTCGCCGGACGGCAAGTGGCTCGCGACCGGGCACCCGGACGGCACCGTCGCCGTGTGGGACCGCGCGACCGGTGCGCAGTTGGGGTCGATTCGGGCGCAGCCGCGCGGGGTGAAGCAGCTCGCGTTCGCGCTCGGCGGCGAGCTGCTGATCTCGCGCGGCGACACCGACGCCCCGCGGTCGGTGCTGCTCGGCTGGCTCGTGACCAAGACCGGCGCGCTCGCGCCGGCCGCGGCGGCGCACCGCGACTTGGGTGCGGACGCGGACACGTTCGCGGTGTCGCCGGACGGCAAGGCGCTCTACGCCGGCGGGCACAACGGGCTGCTGTTCAAGCGCGCCTTCGCCGACGCCACCGCGGTGGTCGCGCGGAAGTCCCAAGCCGGGCAGCCGCCGGTGTGCGCGATCGCGGTGACGGACGACGGCGCGGGGGTGTGGGTCGCGGACGGCACCGGCGCGCTCACGCGCTATTCGGCCGGCCTCGCCCGCGCCGACGACCGTTCCGACAAGTGGGGCGCGGTGGCGAACGTGCTGCTGGCGAACGCGAGCGGGCTGCCGCTGATCGGCCACGACACCGGCTTCGTGGACGTGCAGCCGGCGTGCCACCCGCACTCGGCGGAAACCGGCGGCCCGGTGCGGTGGCTGGCCCGCGGCGCGGGCGGCGCGTTCGCGCTGAACGGCCCGCCGGGCGTGGTGCTGCTGAACGGCTCGACGCGGCTCCCCACGGGCGACCTCGGCGACGTCACCGCGGGCGCGTTCTCGCCGAGCGGCGCGATCCTCTTCACCGGCAGTTCCGACGGGATCGTGCGCGCGTGGGACGTGGCCCGCGACGCCCGCGAGCGCGGCGCGCAACCCACCGCCAGCGTGCGCGCGCTCGCAGTGTCGCCCGACGGCGCGCGGCACTTCACCCAAACCGCGCACCACGCGACGCGGTACGACGCGCCCACTGACAGCAAGTTGTTGGAGGCCGCGCGACCCCTGATCGCGGCGCGCGTCGAGGACCGCGGCGAGGTCGTGGGGGTGACGTTCGACGGCCCGGCGGTCGTGCTCGCCGAGTACACCGGTAACACGAGCGCCGAGAAGGCGCGGCTCGTGTTACCGAAGGGCCACCTGCCGACGAGCGCCGCGCTGAGCGCCGACGGCGCGCGGCTCGCGGTCGGCGATTCGACCGGGCGCGTGACGGTGTGGACCGTCGGCGACCGCGAACCGGCGGGCACCGCGGAGACCGGCACCGGGTTGCCGGTCGCGCGCGTCGCGCTCAGCGCCGACGGGCGCTCGGTGGCGGCACCGGCGAAGGGCGGCGTCGCCGTGTGGAGCGTGGGCGCGGCCGAACCGGTGCTGACGTGCGCCACCGACGACGGGGCCGCGTTCCGGTTCGTGCAGGGGAACGAGCGGTTCGCCACCGCGGGCCGCGACGGCGCGGTGCGCGTGTGGAACCTGATGGGCCGCGAAGAACTCGCACTGTTCGGGCACGTGGGCCGCGTGACCGGGCTGGGCGCGTCGCCGGACGGGCGCACGCTGGTGAGCGGCGGCGCGAACGGCGAGGTGCGGGTCTGGGACGCGCGCACCGGGCAGGCGCTGCTCGCGGTGCGCCGCCACGCGGGCCCGGTCACGCACGTCGAGTTCGCCGCGAACGGCAAGGTGTTGGTGACGGCGGGCGACGGGCACACCGCCGTGTGGGACGCTCGCGGGGAGTAAGTGCTCTTCAAGTGTCGGCCACTCGCTCCGCGAGGTGCCATCGGCGCTCGCAACTACCAAAACGGTGTTCGGTGCGCGAACGGTCGCTCGCGGAGCGAGCGACCTACTCTTGTTACGCGCTGCCGGCGATGATGATGACCGGGCGCTTCGTTTCGTCCGGCTCCGAGCGGCGAATCAGGTCGCGCACCATCCACGGCACGTTCCCCTCACCGAAAAGCAGGAACCCGAAGCTCACCGAGAGCGGCGACTCGTCCGACCAGCCGAAATGAACTTCGGGCGGCCGGCCCACCTTCGCCATTTCCAGCGCCAGCGCCGCGAGCGTGTGCGCGATCGAGGCGGCGCCTGTGATCTTTACCACGTAGCGCCCCTCTTCCTGCTTCACCCACAGGTCCGGTTCGTTGAGGAAGTCGCTCGTGTCGTCCAGTTCCACTTCCACGAACACGATCATCAGGTCGCGCGGGATGCGGTGCTCGCGCCGGATCTGCGCCTCCTTCGCCGCGAGGCTGCGCCGCCCCGGCCGGTGCGGCACGAGCACCGTGATTTCGAGGTCGCGGATCGTGTCCCAGAGGAACCGCGACTCGGGGTCCGAAATCTTGAACCCGGCGAACCGCAGTTCGCGGCTGCGCCGCACCCGCGACCACAGCGACGTGAGCAGGATCGTTGCGATGAAGAACAGCGAAATCACCAGCCCTTGGAACCCCTTCTCGATCTCGTTCGCAAGTGTGGTGTAAACAAAAACGAGCGTGATGAGCGCGAACGGCCACGACAGCCGCCGGTACCACGGCCCTTGGCGCTCGCGCCACACGTCGATGACCGCGGCCGCGCACGCGCTCGTCATGAGCACGAGCACGCCGGTAGCGTAGGCCCCGCCCTGCGCGTCCACGTTCGCCTTGAACACGAACGTGACGAGGAAGTTCACCGCCGTGAACAGCAGCACGAGCGGGCGCACGGCCCGCGCCCAGTCTGGGGCCATCCCGTACTTCGGGAGGTACTGCGGAACGAGGTTCAGCAGGCCCACCATCGCGCTCGCGCCTGCGAACCACAGGATCACGATGGTGCTGATGTCGTAGATCGTGCCGAACGTCGGACCGAACAGCGGGCAGATGGCCTTGCCGTAGCCCCCTTCGCCGTGCGCGAGGTACGCGAGCGCGCGCCCGGCCGCGGGCTTCTTCGGCCAGTCCTCGACGTGGTGCAACTCTTTGCCGTCCGGCCCCTTCGGGAACCCGCCCTGCGGCGCTACCGGCGTGATCTGGCTCGGCTCGATGAGCGCGCTCACCACCACCGACGACGCCATCAGGTACACCGACATGATGACCGCCGCCGTGATGAGCAGCTTCCGCAGGTTCCGGACGCGCCCGCGCGGGTGCTTCGGGTCGTCGTCCGGGCGGCCGCGCACGTGTGCCGCCACCGCGACGCCCGTTTCGAACCCGCTGAGGCCCAGCGCGAGCTTCGGGAACAGCAGCAAACTCACGGCGATCATTCCGCCGATCCCGCCCACCGCGCCGATCGGGTTTTCGGACAAGTACCACTCGCCCCGACCGAGGCGGTCGAACCACGCTTGCAGTTTCTCCGGGTGCTCGGTCAGGTAGTTGATGCCGTACCCGAGGACGATCAGGTTGAGCGCAAGGTACACGAACACGATGCCGGCCGCGAGGCCGATGACTTCGCGGAACCCGCGCATGAACATCGCGCCGAGCAGCATGAGCATGACCATCGTCACGCCGATCTGCTGCGCGGTGACGCTCTCGCCGTGCTCGGGCTTCCACGGCCAATTCGGGTTCTCGATCAGGTGAACCGCGGCGTCGGCGGCGGAGAGCGTCTTCGTGATGACGAACCCGGTGGCGGCGAAGCCGAGCAGCACGAGCACCATGATCTTGCCCGGCCAGCCGGACACCAACTTCGCGAGCATCCCGATGGAGCCTTGCCCCTCGAACGACTTCTTCGCGATGTACGCGTACACCGGCAGCGCGCCGAACAGCGTGACGAGCACGAGCACGACCGTCGCGAACGGGGCGAGCAGGCCCGCGTTCTGGTACGCGATGGACGGCTGGTAGCCGAGGGTGGAGAAGTAGTCCACGCCGGTCAAGCACATGACCCACAGCCAGAACGACTGGTGCGGGGCCGCTTGCTTGCCCGGCTCCGCGTGGGAACCAGACGGGTCGCTCATGGGATGCGGTTTCGAGAACCGGACGCGGTGCCGCGCGACGCGCGCGGGAGGTGCGACCGGCAGAGGGGCGGTTACAGGTGTGAGGCACCGCCCCAAAACCGAGGAGTATTGTAGTGAGAGAGTGGTCCGCTCGCTCCGCGAGCGGCGCTTTGCGCGCGATTGAGGCTTCGAGCACTTCGCAAAAGCCGACATCGCCGCACAGCACCGTTCGCGGAGCGAGCGGACCACTTTGAAATCACCCCCGGTACTTCTTCGGGTCCACGCTAACGTGCTTGATGTGCGTGCGCCGCCACGTGTAGGTGATTTCCAGCGTGCCCGCGGCGCTCTCGATCATCGCGGGGTACGAGTACTCACCCGCTTCGGTTTCCAGATCGGCCACGCGCTTCCACGTCTTCCCGTCGTCGGTGGAGCGCGCGAGCGAAATCGGCGACCGCAGCAGCGCCACCGGGTTGTAGATCAGGAACACGTCGCCGGCTTTCGTGCGCACGCAGTCGATGCCCGCGCTCGGGTTCGGGAGGTCGGTGGGTTCGCTCGCACCGAACGTGACGCCGCCGTCCTTCGACACCGCTTTGCAAATCACCCGCGGGTCGCGGGAGCGCGTGAGCGCGACGACGTGGCCGTCCTTCGTCTCGAAGAGCGTGGGCTGAATCTGGTTGAACTTACCTTCTACCGGGAACGGGTTCGAGCGCGCCCACGTCTTCCCGTCGTCGGCGGAGCGGTCCACGAACGGCACCCAGTTCTTGTAGCTCTCCCACGACGTCCCCGCGAGGATCGTTCCGTTGCCCAACTGAATCGGTTTCGCGCGGACCGGCCCCATGAACGTGGACGGCATCATCTCCGGCTTGCTCCACGTCTTGCCGCTGTCGCCCGACGTGCGGACGTAGCCGGTCCAGTTGTCCGGTTTCGGCCCGGCCTTGTACCAGAGGAAGAACGTGCCCTTCGCGGTCTTGAACAGCACCGGGTTCCACGTCGGCTGCCCCGGTTCGGTGCCGAGCAGCACGAGTTCGCCCCACTTCTTGCCGTCGAACACGCTGCCCCAAATCTGCACGTCCTTCGCGCCCTCGTCCTTCCCACCGAAGAACGCGACCATGAGCTTCCCCGGCTCGTGCTCCACAACGGTGGACGCGTGACACGAG
>LNFM01012369.1_pt1 | contig 11229 bp, 8 predicted proteins | sample 596031 | NCBI WGS metagenome assembly LNFM01 (sample SAMN04254537, study PRJNA301005) | activated carbon metagenome | isolation source: dual media filters at the Ann Arbor, Michigan drinking water treatment plant | place: USA: Ann Arbor | reverse complement strand
GCTGCGCACCGACCTGACCGAGCTCGGCCTCACGCGCGACGAGGACAGGCTCGAGACCGAAGACCACGTCGCCTACCTGTTCGAGGTGATGCGCTACCTGATCGCCGGCGACGACATGGCGGTGTGCAACCTCGAGCAGCAGCGCCGCTTCTTCCGCACCCACCTGCAGCCCTGGGCCGAGGCCTTCTGCGAGGCCGTGGCCGTCCACCCAGCCGCCCGGACCTGGCGCGCGCTGGCCGGCTTCACCCGCGAGTTCATCCGGGTCGAGACCCAGGGTTTCGACATGCTGGAGAGCTGAACCGCGATGCAGGCCGACGCCGACGACGGCGGCCGCTGGCCGCGTGCGGTGGTGCTCGTCGTCGACGACGAGCCCGGCATGCGGCATTTCCTGCAGAAGGCGCTGGCGCCGCGCGTGGCGCGGGTGCTCGTCGCCGCCTCGGCCGAAGAGGCCGAGGAGCTGCTGCGCCAGCACCATGTCGACCTGCTGGTGCTCGACATCGCCCTGCCCGGCAAGAACGGCCTGGCGATGCTGCGCGACCTGCGCGAACGCGGCGATGCCGCCGAGGTCGTGCTGATCACCGCCTTCGCCGACCTGGAGACCGCGATCGAGGCGCTGCGCGCCGGTGCCGGCGACATGCTGCTCAAGCCCTTCCGCGTGACGCAGGTGCTGGGTGCGGTGCGCCATGGCCTGGAACGCGCACGCCTGCGGCGCGAGAACTGGGTGATGCGCCGCGAGCTGCAGCAGCGCACCCCGCCGGCCGATGGCCTGGTGGGCAGCTCGATCGCGATCAAGGGGCTGCAGGCAGCGCTGCACCGCGTCGCGGCGGTGGACTCGACGGTGCTGCTGACCGGCGAATCGGGCACCGGCAAGGAACTCGCCGCGATGGCGCTGCACCGGCTCAGCCCGCATGCGGCGGCGCCTTTCGTGCCGGTCACCTGTGCCACCAGCCTGCCCGACCAGCTCGAGGCCGAGCTCTTCGGCCGGCACGGCGGCGAAGGCCTGTTCGTCGCGGCCCAGGGCGGCACGCTGTTCCTCGACGAGGTCGGCGAGCTGCCGGCCCCGCTGCAGGCCGCGCTGCTGCGGGTGCTCGAGCAGCGCCAGGTGCGCCCGGTGGGCAGCGAGCGCGACATCCCGGTGCATGTGCGCATCGTCGCCGCGACCAACCGCCCGCTGTCCGACGACGTGGCCAGCGGCCGCTTCCGGGCCGACCTGTACTACCGGCTGCAGGTGGTCGAGATCAAGCTCCCGGCCCTGCGCAGCCACAAGGAAGACATTCCCGAGCTGGTGACGCATTTCGTCGGCAGCCTCGCGCCGCGCCTGGGCGTGGAGCCGATCGAGGTGACGGACGACGAGATGGGCTACCTGCAGCAGTACGACTGGCCGGGCAATGTGCGCGAGCTGCGCAACCTGATCGAGCGCTCGCTGATCGTCGGCGCGCTGAACGTGTCGGCGCTCTACCAGAGCCTCTCGCGGCCACCGCGCCCCGCCGGCTTGCCGGCTGCCGCGCGGCCGACCGACCTGCATGCGATGGAGAAGCAGCACATCCTCGCGGTGCTGCAGTCGGTGCAGGGCGACAAGACGCGCGCCGCCCGGCTGCTGGGCATCTCACGCCGCACGCTGGAGCGCCGGGTCTCGGAGTGGGCCACGAGCGCCTGAGCGAGCCCGATGTCGCGCACGCGCTTCCAGGCCCTGTCGATCCGCAAGAAGCTGCTGGCGATGGTGCTGCTGCCCCTGCTGGGGGTGTTGCCGCTGCTCGGTGCGCTGCTGCTGTGGTGGAGCAACGTCGCCTTCGACCGCCTGCTGATCACCAAGATCCGTGCCGACCTCGCGGTGGCCCAGGGGTATTTCGAACGCGTGCTGGCCGAGGTGGGCAGCGGCACGGCGGCGATCGCCGAGTCGCATGCGCTGCACCAGCAACTGGCCCGCGGTGCCGACACCGGGCCGCTGCTGCTGCAGGCCGGCCGCCGCGCCGGGCTCGACTTCCTGCAGCTGCGGGCGGCGGGCCCGGTCGGCGATGCGACCAGCCTGGAGGTGCTCGACCCGGCGGAGCAGACCGCGCTGCTCGGGGCCGAGCTGCGGGCGCGGGTGGCGGTGCCGCTGCTCAGCACCCGCAATGCCGCACCGAGCGACCAGGCCCGCGAGGAACGCGCGCTGGTGCTGTTGTCCACCCGCGCGGTGCGCACCCCCGAAGGCCGCCTGCTCGGCCACCTGCAGGGCGGCATGCTGCTCAACCGCAACCTGGGCTTCATCGACCACATCAATGCCATCGTCTACCCCGAGGGTTCGCTGCCCTTCGGCAGCCGCGGCACCGCGACCCTGTTCCTCGGCGATGTGCGCATCAGCACCAACGTGCGCCTGTTCGGGCCGGCCCAGGACGAGCGCGCGATCGGCACGCGGGTCTCGCAGACGGTGCGCGATGCGGTGCTCGGCCAGGGCCAGACCTGGCTGGACCGCGCCTTCGTCGTCGACGACTGGTATGTCTCGGCCTACCAGCCGCTGCGCAACGGCCACGGCGAACGCGTGGGCATGCTCTACGTGGGCTACCTCGAGCGGCCCTTCACGCTGGTCAAGTACGGCGCGCTGGCGGGCATCGGGGTGGTGTTCTTCGCGGTGATGATCATCGCCTCGGTGGTGTCGCTGCGCTGGGCGCGGACGATCTTCGGGCCGCTCGAGCGCATGGAGGAAACGATGCAGCGCGTCGAGCACGGCGACCTGCCGGCACGCGTCGGGCCGGTGGGCAGCGGCGACGAGATCGGCCGCCTGGCGCGGCACCTCGACCACCTGCTCGACACCATCGACGACAAGACCCGTGCGCTGCAGGCCTGGAACGCCGAGCTCGACGCCAAGGTGGCCGCGCGCACGCAGGAACTCGAAGCCGCCCAGGGCCAGTTGCTGCGCAGCGAGAAGCTCGCGGCCGTCGGCCAGCTGACGGCCAGCATCGCGCACGAGGTCAACAACCCGATCGCGGTGATCCAGGGCAACCTCGACCTGCTGCGCAGCCAGCTGCCCGAGGCAGTGGCGCAAGGCGTGCACGAGGAGCTCAGGCTGATCGACGAGCAGGTCGAACGCATGCGCCTGATCGTCACGCAGCTGCTGCAGTTCGCCCGGCCGGGCGAGTACGCGGGTTATGTGGCACCGGTGGACACCGCGCGCGTGTTCGACGACTGCCTGGTGCTGGTGGGCCACCTGATGTCGCGCACCCGCATCACGCTGCACCGCGAGTTGCATGCGACGCGGCAGCCCGCGCTGAACCGCAACGAGCTGCAGCAGGTGCTGGTCAACCTGCTGGTGAACGCGATCCATGCGATGCCCGAAGGCGGCCAGCTCCGCATCGCGAGCCGCGACATCGATGGCGACCGGGTCGAACTCAGCGTCGCCGACACCGGCCCCGGGCTCGAGGCCGAGCTGATGGACCAGCTGTTCCAGCCCTTCGTCACGCGCAAGAAGGACGGCACCGGCCTCGGCCTGTGGATCAGCCGCACGCTGGTGGAGCGCTACGGCGGCGAGCTGCGCGCCGCGAACCGCCCCGAGGGCGGGGCCGTCTTCGTGCTGCTGCTCAGGTCGTCTTGCTGATCGTGATGCTCGGGAACTTGGTCGAATAGTCCTTCGCCCGGGCCGCGATCTTGACCGCCACCTGGCGCGCCACGCGCTTGTAGATCCCGGCGATCTCGCCGTCGGGGTCGGCCACGACGCTCGGGCGGCCGGCGTCGGCCTGCACCCGGATCGACAGGTTCAGCGGCAGCGCGCCGAGGTAGTCCATGCCGTATTCGGCGGCCATCTTCTTGCCGCCGTCCTCGCCGAAGATGTGCTCGACATGGCCGCAGTTCTCGCAGACGTGCACCGCCATGTTCTCGACGATGCCGAGGATGGGCACGCCGACCTTCTCGAACATCTTGATGCCCTTCTTGGCATCGAGCAGCGCGATGTCCTGCGGCGTGGTGACGATCACCGCGCCGGTCAGCGGCACGCGCTGCGACAGGGTCAGCTGGATGTCGCCGGTGCCGGGCGGCATGTCGACGATCAGGTAGTCGAGGTCGGCCCAGTTGGTCTGGCGCAGCAGCTGCTCCAGCGCCTGGGTGGCCATCGGGCCGCGCCAGATCATGGCCTGGTCGGCATCGACGAGGAAGCCGATCGAGATCACCTGGACACCGTAGTTCTCCATCGGCTCCATGGACTTGCCGTCGACCGACTCGGGCCGGCCCTCGATGCCCATCATCATCGGCTGGCTGGGGCCATAGATGTCGGCATCCAGGATACCCACGGTGGCACCCTCGGCCGCGAGCGCCAGCGCGAGGTTAACCGCCGTCGTGCTCTTGCCCACACCGCCCTTGCCGGAGGCCACCGCGATGATGTTCTTGACCTTGGGCAGCAGCTGCACGCCCCGCTGCACCGCGTGCGGAATGATCTTCACGCTGAGGTTGGCGCTGACGTTCTCCACCCCGGGCAGGCTGCGCGCAGCGGCAATCAAGGCCTTGCGCAGGCCGGCGATCTGGCTCTTGGCCGGGTAGCCGAGCTCGACGTCGAAGGCCACGTCGCCGCCTTCGACGCGCAGGTTCTTCAGTTGGCGGGTCGACACGAAGTCGCGGCCGGTGTTCGGGTCGATGACGGCCTTGAGCGCCTCGGTCAGCGTCTGTTCGTTCAGGGTGGACATGGTGGCTGGGGTGGCCCGGACAAAAAAGGTAGCGAAGTCTAACGGCCCGGTCTTGCCCCGACAGCCGCCAAGGGCGGCCCCGCCCCGAGGCGGCACCTAGAATCTTCCCTTCAGCACGGGCCCCCTGAGGCCTCTCCGGACCACCATGCCGCGCCAGATCTTCGTCACCACCGCCCTGCCCTACGCCAACGCGCCCTTCCACATCGGCCACATGATGGAGTACATCCAGGCCGACATCTGGGTGCGGTACCAGCGGATGGCAGGACACGAGGTGCACTTCGTCTGTGCCGACGACGCCCACGGCGCACCGATCATGATCGCCGCCGAGAAGGCCGGCAAGACGCCCCAGGCCTTCGTGGCCGAGATCGCCGCGGGCCGCCAGGCCTACCTCGACGGTTTCCACATCGCCTTCGACCACTGGCACTCGACCGACGCCCCCGAGAACCACCAGCTCGCCCAGGACATCTACCGCGCGCTGCGCAAGGAGGGCCTGATCGCCGAGCGCACGATCGAGCAGTTCTTCGACCCGGTGAAGGCGATGTTCCTGCCGGATCGGTACATCAAGGGCGAGTGCCCGAAATGCGGCGCGAAAGACCAGTACGGCGACTCCTGCGAGGTCTGCGGCGCGGTCTATTCCCCCACCGAACTGAAGAACCCGTATTCGGCGCTGAGCGGCGCGACGCCGGTGCTCAAGACCAGCGCCCACCACTTCTTCCAGCTCAGCTCGCCGCGCTGCATCGACTTCCTGCAGCAATGGACCCAGACCCCGGGCCGGCTGCAGCCCGAGGTGCTGAACAAGATCCGCGAGTGGTTCGCGGTCGACGAGCAGGGCCGCAGCGGCCTGGCCGACTGGGACATCAGCCGCGACGCGCCCTACTTCGGCATCCGCATCCCCGACACCGAGGACAAGTATTTCTACGTCTGGCTCGATGCCCCGGTGGGTTATCTGGCCTCGCTGAAGGCGCTGTTCGACCGGCGTGGTCGCGACATGGACGCCTTCCTCGCCGACCCGGCGACCGAGCAGGTGCACTTCATCGGCAAGGACATCACCTACTTCCACACGCTGTTCTGGCCGGCGATGCTGCACTTCAGCGGCCGCAAGACACCCGACCATGTGTTCGTGCACGGCTTCATCACGGTCAGCGGCGAGAAGATGAGCAAGAGCCGGGGCACCGGCATCTCGCCGCTGCGCTACCTCGAGCTCGGCCTGAACCCCGAGTGGCTGCGCTACTACATCGCGGCCAAGCTGAATGCCCGGGTCGAGGACATCGACTTCAACCCGGACGACTTCGTCGCCCGTGTCAACAGCGACCTGGTCGGCAAATACATCAACATCGCGAGCCGCGCGGCGGGCTTCCTCGGCAAGCGCTTCGGCGGCCGGCTGTCGGCCGACCTCGGGGTCGAGGGCCGGGTGCTGCTCGACGGCCTGCGTGCCCACGCCAGCGCGATCGGCACGCTGTACGAGGAGCGCGAGTACGGCAAGGCGCTGCGCGAGGTGATGCTGCTCGCCGACCGCGTGAATGAATACGTCGACCAGCACAAGCCCTGGGAGCTCGCGAAGCAACCCGAGCTCGAGGCCGCGCTGCACGATGTCTGCAGCGTCTGCATCGAGGCCTTCCGGCTGCTGACGATCTACCTGAAGCCGGTGCTGCCGGCACTCGCCGCGGCGGTCGAGCGCTTCCTGCAGGTCGAGCCGCTGCGCTTCGCCGATGCCGGGCGTGCGCTCGGTGGCCACACCATCGGCAGCTACCAGCACCTGATGCAGCGTGTCGACGCGCAGAAGCTCGAGGCCTTGTTCGAGCCGCCCGCGCTGCCCCCGACCGAACCGGGCGGCGAGGCGATCGCGCCCGAGATCCGCATCGACGACTTCGCCAAGGTCGACCTGCGCATCGCCAAGATCGTCGCCTGCGACGCGGTCGAGGGCTCCGACAAGCTGCTGCGCCTGACGCTGGATGTCGGCGAAGGCAAGTTGCGCAACGTCTTCTCCGGCATCAAGTCCGCCTACCGCCCCGAGCAGCTGGTGGGCAAACTGACGGTGGTGGTGGCCAACCTGGCGCCGCGCAAGATGAAGTTCGGCCTCAGCGAGGGCATGGTGCTGGCCGCCAGCCACGCCGACGAAAAGGCCCAGCCCGGCATCTTCGTGCTCGAACCGGGGCCCGGTGCCACACCGGGCATGCGGGTGCGCTGAGCCTGCAGCAGCGAGCACGCGGACCGGCCCCACTGCATGAAGCTGCACCCCTTCCGGCCGCGTCTCCTCGATACCCTGAAGGGATACGACCGCAGCGCCTTCGTCGCCGATGCCTCGGCCGGCCTGACGGTGGGCATCGTGGCCCTGCCGCTCGCGATGGCCTTCGCGATCGCCTCGGGCGTGAAGCCCGAGCAGGGCATCTTCACGGCCATCGTCGCGGGCTTCCTCATCTCCGCGCTCGGCGGCTCGCATGTGCAGATCGGCGGGCCGGCCGGGGCCTTCATCGTGATCGTCTACGGCATCGTCGAGCGCTACGGGCTGACCAACCTGTTGATCTCCACCGCGCTCGCCGGCGGGCTGCTCTTCACCTTCGGCGCGCTCAAGCTCGGTGCGCTGATCCGCTACATCCCGGTGACGATCATCATCGGCTTCACCAACGGCATCGCGGTGCTGATCGCGCTGTCGCAGGTCAAGGACCTGCTCGGCCTCGAGATCGACAAGCTGCCGGCCGACTTCTTCACCCAGCTCGCCACGCTCGGCCGGCACCTGGACACCCTGAACCCCTGGGCACCGCTGATCGGGCTCGCCTGCCTCGCGCTGGTGGTGCTCTGGCCCAAGGCCTACCAGATGCCGCGGCTCACGGACGGGCCGCTGAGCCGCAGCCAGCGCTGGCGGCGCAGGGCCGCACGGGTGCCAGGCACGATCGTCGCGCTGGTGCTCGCCACCGTGGTCACGGCGGTGTTCAGCCTGCCGGTCGAGACCATCGGATCGCGTTTCGGCGGTATCCCTCAGGGCCTGCCCCAGCTCGCGCTGCCGCCCTTCAGCTGGGAGAGCGCCAAGCAGCTGCTGATCCCGACGCTGACGATCGCGCTGCTGGGCGCGATCGAGTCGCTGCTGTGCGCCCGGGTGGCCGACAACCTGACCGAGCTGCCCCGCCACGACCCGAACCAGGAGCTGATGGCCCAGGGCGTGGCCAACATGGTGGTGCCCCTGTTCGGCGGCATCCCGGCCACCGGCACGATCGCCCGCACCGTCACGAATGTGCGCTCGGGGGCGCGCAGCCCGGTGGCGGGTGTGGTGCATGCCGGCACGCTGCTGCTGATCGTGCTGGTGGCCGCCCCGCTGGCCGAGCATGTGCCGCTGGCCGCGCTGGCCGGCATCCTGCTGTTCGTCGCCTGGAACATGGGCGAGTGGCGCGAGTTCGCGCGCCTGCGCCAGTTCAGCCTCGCCTACCGCACGGTGCTGCTCGGCACCTTCGTGCTGACGGTGGTGTTCGACCTGACGGTGGCGGTGCAGGTGGGCCTGATCCTCGCCTGCGTGTTCTTCATCTACCGGATGAGCACACTGTTCCGCCTGGAGCCCGACGCCGCAGCGGCCGCGCCGGCCGGTGTCCAGGTGCTGCGGCTCTATGGGGCCTTGTTCTTCGGTGCCGTGGCCAAGGTCGAGGCCGTGGCCGAGCAGCTGCCCGAGGGCACGCACACCCTGGTGATGGAGATGAACCGCCTGGTGCTGATGGATGCCTCCGGGCTCGATGCGCTGGAGCAGTTGCAGCGCCTGCTGGCACGCCAGCAGATCCGCCTGCTGCTGTGCGAGCTCAACGAGCAGCCGCAGGGCCTGATCGAGCGCTCGGGCTTTGCCGAGGTGCTGGGGCGCGAGAACCTGCACCCCGATCTGGCGGCCGCCCTGCGTTCGGTCGGCTGAGGCGTCCGTCCCTGCCTATTTCTTCCAGAAGCGCGGTGCCGCGGCCAAGGCCTCGAGCTCTGCGGGCGCGCCGGCGAGCAGGGCATCGCGCCGCGCCAGCAACCAGCCGAGCGCGAACCAGGCGCGTGGGTGCTGGTCCTTCAGCGGCTCGAAGACCGCGAGGCCGAGCGCCACGTCGTTGAGCAGGCCGAGGCGCTCCTGCACGCGGCGCAGCGGCTTCAGCGTCGCGCGCACCTTGGCCGGCGCATACAGGCCGGCTGCAAACTCGGCCGCATAGCGCAGCCGCTTGATGCGCTTGCGCAGCCGGTGCCGGGCCTCGATGTCGAGCGAGTCGAAGGCCGCCGCATCCTTCAGGATCGCACGGTGCCAGCGGGCCAGCCGCTGGGCGAGCAGCGGGCGCAGGCGCAGCGACGAGGCCTCGCTGCCCGACTCCGCCACCGCATCGGCCGCCACCGGGCCGGGCGCTGCCGCCGTCGCACGGCGGCGCGGCAGCTGGGCGGGTTCGCCAGGCAGGCCGGCGGCGATCAGGTCGAGCAGCAGGCCCTGGCTCAGCGGATCGCGCAGCACCTGGGCAGGCGCCTCGGCCGCCGGCGCGGGCCCGGGCAGGGGCAGCCCGCCGGCCGCGTCGACTTCGGCCAGGGCCTGCTGAAGCGCCGCCGCGACCTCGCCCTCGAGCACCGCGGCGTCGCGCGCGGCGCCGAGGCGGCGGAACAACTGAGCGGCTGGCTCGGCCAGGGGCGCGGCCAGCAGCGCCGCAGCGGGGTCATCGGCAAACAGCTGCAGACCGCTGCGCAGCCTGCGCAGGCCCACGCGCAGCTGGTGCACATGCTCGGGCTCGAAGGCGCCGGCTGCCACCTGCGAGGCATTCACGACGATCTGCGCGCGGCAATGGCTGATCACGGCCTGCAAGGCTGCACGCGGCGCCTGACCCCGGTGCAGCACCAGCTCGCCAGCGCGGCATGGCGCGGCGACCTCGATGCCGCGCGCCAACAGGTCACCGCGCTCGGCCTTGCTGCGGCTGTCGAGCCACAGGCCATGGCGCAGGGCCCAGCGACGGGCGACCTCGATGACCGCACCGGGGTGGCCCTCGAGCAGCTCGATCTCGAGCTCGCACACCGGCAGGCGGGCCTCGCCCGCGATCAGCCAGCCCTCGTCGAAGGCCAGCTCGACACGGCCGAGCCGGCTGCGCAAGGGCCGGGTCAGGCGCCAGATGTCGGTGCGGTAGGTGCAGCGCAGCGACTGCTCGGGCTGGCCGGCCAGCAGTGCGAGCAGGCGTTGGCCCACGGGCACACCGGCATGGCGACGCGGGTCGACCGTGGGCTCGCCGGGCGGCCGATCGGCCGCCTCCAGCGGCAGGTTGTGCTCTTCCCGGCTCAGCCCGTCGGCGCCCAGGCCCTTGAGTGTCTGTACCCAGCGCCGGCCCTCGCGGCGCAGGCGCAGCGCGAGGCCGGCTTGCGCCAGCAGGCGGTCCGGGGTGTCGAAATAGGCCGCCTGCAGCCGCTCGCGGCGCGGGGCCGGGGTGGCCGTGCCGCGCACCCAGCCGAGCACCGCGCTGCGGCGGCCTGCGGGCACCTGGAATTTGAGTTCGACTTCCATGACGGGCTGATTCTGAGGCTGCTCGATGACACCGTGTGCTCAGCCACCCGCATGGCTGCGGGCCGGATCGAGGCGCGAGGCCGCCTCGACGACCCGGCCCTCGGCGTCGAACACCACAGAGAACAGCATGGCTTCCTGGTCGGCGAGGTAACGCCAGTCCCAGACCTCCTGCTGCTTCAGGGCATACACCTGGGTCGCGGCCGGACGGCCGAGCAGGCGGCGCACCGCGGCGCGGTCCAGGCCAGGCCGGACCTTGGCGAACTCCTCGGGCTTGAGCACCTGCCGCAGCGCGCTCATCTTGCCGTCGCTGCCGATCGTGATCATGTAGTTGCGCTGGCCCTCGGGCTGGCGGGGGTACTCCAGGGTGTAGGCACCGTCGGGCTCGTCGTAACGCGCGGCGGGCTCACCGAAGCGTGCCCGCACATCGGCCTCGGTGGCCACGCCTTCCTCGAGTTCGGCGATGTGCTGCACGTCACACGCAGCGAGCACCAGCCCGCACCCGGCGAGCACCACGAGGCGCCGCAATCGCGTCAGGAAGGCTGGCATGGCTGTCCCCGTTAAAATCACGGCTCCACTTTAGCGCCTGCGCCCCCGCGCCCGGGCCGACCGCCCACCATGCCGCTGTTCTGGAAGCACTACAAATCCGATGCCACCGCCTTCATCGAGTCGCTGAAGGCCAAGAAGCCGACGCTCGAGGCCGAGCAGCGCCAGGGCCGCGCCCTGCTCTGGGACCAGCGCGTCGACCGCGAGGCCCAGGCCGCCGCCGAGGCCGCCCGGGTGCCGCAGCAGCCCTACGTCTACCAGACCCGGCACGACTGAGGCCATCGGCGCTGCCGGCGATGCCCGGCGGCCCGTCCCGAGCTTCCAGCACTGGCGCCCCCGTGACCCTGCCCCCGACGGCCGAATTGCCGCCGCCGATCGACGACGCCGCGGCCAGCAGCCCGGCGGTGGTCGACAGCGTGGCCGTGGCGCGCCTGTACGGCGAGCCGCTGTTCGCGATGCCGCAGGACCTGTACATCCCGCCGGATGCGCTGGAGGTCTTCCTCGAGGCCTTCGAGGGCCCGCTGGACCTGCTGCTCTACCTGATCCGCA
>LNFM01012367.1_pt1 | contig 11230 bp, 9 predicted proteins | sample 596031 | NCBI WGS metagenome assembly LNFM01 (sample SAMN04254537, study PRJNA301005) | activated carbon metagenome | isolation source: dual media filters at the Ann Arbor, Michigan drinking water treatment plant | place: USA: Ann Arbor | reverse complement strand
CCTGCACCAGCGTATCGGTGAGCGTGGCGATCGCCGAGTGGATCAGCTGCGAGCGGTCGTACACCGGCACGATCTCCACCCCCTCGGGCAGGCCGGGCTTGATCTCCTCGATGCGCTGCTTGACGTTGTCGATCACCTCCAGCGCGTTCTCGCCGAAGCGGGCGACCGCGATGCCGCTGACCACCTCGCCTTCGCCGTTGAGTTCGGCGATGCCGCGCCGCTCGTCCGGGCCGAGTTCGACGCGTGCGACGTCGCGCACCCGGACCGGCGTGCCGCCGGCGGCCATCAGCACCAGGTCGCCGATGTCCGCCGCATTGCGCAAGTAGCCGCGGCCGCGCACCATGTATTCCGTCTCGGCCATCTCGATGGTGCGGCCGCCGACATCGCGGTTGCTGGCGCGGATCACCTCGGCCACGCGCATCAGCGGAATGCCGTAGGCGCGCAGCCGCGCCGGATCGACCACCACCTGGTACTGCTGGACGAAGCCGCCCACCGACGCCACCTCGCTCACCCCCTGCGCCTTGGTCAGCTGATAGCGGATGAACCAGTCCTGCAGCGTGCGCAGCTCGGCCAGCGTCATGTCCTTGGCCTGCACCACGTACTGGTAGACCCAGCCCACGCCGGTCGCATCGGGGCCGAGCGTCGGTGTGACACCGGGCGGCAGGCGGCCCGCGGCCGCGTTCAGGTACTCCAGCACGCGCGAGCGCGCCCAGTAGATGTCGGTGCCGTCTTCGAAGATGACGTAAACGAAGCTCACGCCGAAGAACGAAAAGCCACGCACCACCTTGCTGTGCGGCACGCTGAGCATCGCCGTCGTAAGCGGATAGGTGACCTGGTCCTCGACCACCTGCGGTGCCTGGCCGGGCACCTCGGTGTAGACGATCACCTGCACGTCGGACAGATCGGGCAGCGCATCGAGCGGCGTGCGCAACACCGCCAGCACGCCGCCGGCGATCAGCGCCAGCGTCATCAGCCCGATCAGGAACGGGTTGCGGGCGGACCAGTCGATCAGCTTTTCAACCATGACGGGTCAACCTCGGTGTACGCGACGTTATGCGGCGCACGGGCACCGAAAGAGAAACAGGCAGCGCGCGGGCGAGGTGGTAAAGACGCTGGGTTCCCGCTTTCGCGGGAACGACATCGCGCTTTGCAGTGTCATTCCCGCGGCGATCGACACGCCGTTCCGCCGTGTCAATTCCGCGGCGAACGACACATTGCTCTGCCGTGCCAGCCCCGCGGAGAACGACACATCGCTCTGCCGTGTCATTCCCGCGGCGATCGACACATCGCTCTGCCGTGTCATTCCCGCGGAGAACGACACATCGCTCTGCCGTGTCATTCCCGCGGCGAACGACACACCGCTCTGCCGTGCCAGTCCCGCGGAGAACGACACACCGTAGTGCCGTGTCATTGCCGCGAGGAACGACATCGCGCCCCACGGTGTCATCCCCGCGAAAGCGGGGATCCAGCGACGTTGGCGTCATGACCCGTTGCACTTCAGCGATGTCTTCGCGCGAAGCGCCTGCACGCCCGCTCACTTCTTCGCTCCCGCCGCGCCGGTCTTCTCCATCTTCGTCACCACCCACTCGCCGGGCTTGCGCTCGACGAACTCGAAGCGGATCGCATCCCCCGGCTTGGCGGCTTTTGCGATCGCGTCGTTCGACGGTACGAACTCCATCGTCATCGTTGGCCAGTTGAGCGACTTCACCGGCTCGTGCGTGATGATCATGGTGCCGCCTTGCGCATCCACATCGTCGAGCTTGCCCACCGCCTCGTGCGACACCGGCACCTTGTCCGGATTGGTGTTGCTGCCGCCGGTCAGGCCGCTGAGCGCCGCCCGCAGGTTGCTTTCGGCATCGAGCAGGAAGTTGGCGGCAACCACCACGCTCTCGCCTTCCTTCACGCCGTCGGTGATCACGGTGAACTCGTCGCCGCGCGCTCCGGTCTTGACCTCGCGCGGCTCGAAGCGGCCGGCGCCCTGGTCGACGATCACCACGCGCCGCGTGCCGCTGTCGATCACCGCTGCGTTCGGCACCACGAGCTGCAGGTCGTTGCCGGAGCCGACCGGCAGCTCCACCTGCGCGAACATCGCCGGCTTGAGCCGCCCGCCCGGATTGGGCAGCTCGATGCGCACCTGCGCGCTGCGCGTCTCTGCCTTCAAGGTCGGATAGATGAAGGTCACGCGCCCCTCGACCGTCTGGCCCGGGTACGCCTCCAGTCGCACGCGCGCCTTGCTGCCCATGCGCACGCGGCCGAGGTCCTGCTCGAACACGTCGGCCACCAGCCAGACGGACGACAGGTCGGCGATCTGGAACAGCACCTCGCCCGGCATGAAGCGCATGCCCTGCGTGGCCTTGCGCTCGAGCACGATGCCGCTGGCGGGCGCGCGGAAAGTGAGGGTGCGGCGCGCCTCGCCGCTCGCCGCCAGACGCTCGATCTCCTCGTCGGTGACGTCCCACAGCCGCAGCCGCGCCAGCGCCGAGTCGGCCAGCCGCTGCATGCCGGCCTGTGTGGCGGCGTCGGCGTCCTTCACGCGCGCCAGTCCCTGTGCTGCCACCGCGTACTCGCGCTGCGCGGCCAGCAGCTCGGGGCTGAAGGCGTCGAACAGAGGCGTGCCCTTGGCGACCGACTGGCCCGTGGCATTGACATACAGCCGCTCGATGTAGCCCTCGAACTTCGCCGTCACCGTCACCAAGCGACGCTCGTCGACCTCGATGCGGCCGCTGGCGCGCACCGCGGCATCGAGCTGCCGCTTCTGCACCGGTGCCACGCGTACCCCCATGTTCTGCACGCGCGCGTTGCTGACCTTGATGCCGTTGCCGCCTTCATCCTCGCCCTCGTAGACGGGGAGGTAGTCCATCCCCATCGAATCCTTCTTCGGCGTGGGTGAGGTGTCGGGCAGGCCCATCGGATTGCGGTAGTAAAGGAGCTTCTTGCCGCCTGCGTCAGGTGCGGCGGCGCTATCGGCGGTGGCGTGCGCACCGGCGTGGCCGCGCTGCTGGCCGGCCCAGTAGCCGGCGGCCGCGATCGCGACCGCAGCGAGCAGCAGCAGGATGATCGTCCCGGCACCACCGCGTTGACGCGCATCGCGTCGCGTGCCGGCCAGCGGCACGTTCAGTTGGCTCATAGCGTCTCTCCCAGCAGCCGCTCGATTTCGGCGAGCCGCATGCGCGCGTCGGCGCGGGTTCTGATCAGGGTCAGGCGGGCCTGGCGGATCTGGCGCTGCGCCTCGAGCACGGTGGCGAAGTCCACCTTGCCCGACTCATAGCCGGCGAGCGCGGCCTGCAGCGTGAGATCGGCCTGCGGCAGCAGGCTCAGGCGGGTGAGCGACTCGACCCGGTGCGCCGCCTGCAGCGCCTCGAGCTGCTCGCCCAGTTGCGCCAGCAACTCGTTGGCGGCGGCCTCCTTGCGCGCCTGGGCAGCGGCGATCATCGCCTGCGCTTCGCGTTCCTCGGCGCGCCGGCTGCCCTGCTGCAGCGGGATGCTGATCTCGAACATCAGCTCCCACTCGCTGATGCGATTGCGGGTCTGCACGGGTGCCACGCCGAAAGTGAATTCCGGGTAGCGGTTGCTCCAGACCACGTCCTTGTTGCGCTCGGCCGCGCGCAGGCGCGCGTCTTCGGCGGCCAGTTGCGGGTTGCGCAGCAGCACGCGATCGCGCAAGGCGTCGCCGTCCAGGCGGGCGAGCGCGGGCAGGTCGGCATCATTCACCGGCGCGGCCAGTGGCGCCGCCGCGGGCCGCGCGAGCAGGCCGTTGATGCGCACGCGCGTGGCGGCCAGCTCGGATTCCAGCAGCAGGATCTCGCTGGCCATCGTGGTGCGTTCGACCTGGGCGCGGATCGCGTCCTGCTGGGGTGCCACGCCGCCGGCGTAGCGCGCCTGCGCCACCGACTCCAGACGGTCGACGAGTGCCAGGATCTCGCGTGACTGCAGCAGCGTGTCGTGCACCTGCTGCCAGCGCGCGTAGGCGGTCTTGATGCGCATTGCCAGCTCGGCCCAGGTGGCGTCGGTGCGCAGCGCGGCCTCGTCGGCGCCGGCTTGGGCGGCGTCGCGCTTGGCATCCCGCTGGCCCCAGGCCGGGAAGGTCTGGCGAAACTGATAGCGCGTGCTGCCCACCCGGCCCGGCAGCAGGTTGAAGCTGCCGCCGCGCATCTCGTTGGTGACGTCGCGCAGCTCTGCCTGGAACATCGGGTCCGGCAAGGCGCCGGCCGGGCCGATGCGCTGGGCGGCGGCATCGGCTTCGTACTGCATCGCGCGCAGTTCGGGGTGGATGTCGCGGGCGCGTGCGAGCAGGCCGTCCAGGGTGCTGCCGAGGGCGGCATCGCGGGCGACGGCGGGCGCGGCCGGGCGCTCGGGGGCAACCTGCGCGTACGACGGTGCACCGGCCAGCAACGCGAGCGCGAGCAGGGCCGATGGGCCATGCAGTTCAAGGGTCATGCAGTTCTCCGCACACGAGGCAGACCGCGCGGCCTGCCGCGGTCGATCAGCGCTTGTTGTAGGAGGCGAACACGCGGGCGCTGCCGTCGCGCTGCACGAGCAGCACGTCGTACGGATCCTTCTGACCCTTGTAGATGGGGCCGTCCATGCCAGGCGAGCCGATCGGCATGTTGGGCACGGCGATGCCCACCGCGCGCGGCTTCTCGCGCAGCAGGCGCTTGACGTCGGCGGCCGGCACATGGCCTTCGAGCACGTAAGAGCCGACCACGGCGGTATGACATGAACCGAATTTGCCCATGCCCAGCCGCGCGCGGATCTCGTGCGTGGTCGGCACGTCGGTGACGTTGACCTTGAAGCCGGCGGCTTCCATGTGCTTGATCCAGTCGCCGCAGCAGCCGCAGGTCGGCGACTTCCACACCTGCACCGGGGGCAGCGACTGGGCATCGGCAGTGCCGACGACGGCCAGCGCGAGCGGCGCGAGTGCGGCCGCCGAGAGGGCGCGCAGCAGCGTGCGGCGCGAGATATTGACTTGGGACATGGCGTTTCTCCTGAAAGCCGGCTGCGCACAGGCGCCGGCGTGAACGATCGGTCTGGACTGCCGGGTCGCGCAGGCGACCGCGGCGAGGACCGATCAGGTCAGGGACACGCAGTAGAGGATGAGTAGCGGTGGTGTGGTGGTGTCGCCGCTGGCGGGCACGTCGTCCCAGCGCAGCAGGTCGGCTGGGGCCGGCGCGGGCACGCGCAGGGCGGAGATCATCGCTGGTGCGACGGTGCCGGCGAGGCCTGCACCGGTCAGCGAGGTTTCGTCAGTGCAATGCTTGACGCACAGGGCACTGTCGGTGGCGGGTTCGGCGTCGCCGTGACAGGGGAAGGCGCTGGACGGGTCAGGTGACGCGTGCTGGTCGGGCGTGGCCGCGACGTCGGCGGCATCCGAGTCGGTGTCGGCGAGCGACTGTGATTGCGCGATCAACTCGCCGGCCTGCGCGATCAGCGGGCAAGCGTGAGTCGCGAGCGACCACTGCGCGAACATCACCGCACACAGCGCAACGAGCGCAATGCGGAAGCGGCGGCGGAAGCGGGCAGTCATCGGCGCAGGGCGATCAGGAGGCGCGGCAGCGAGGCCACGACGGCGCGACTGTAACGCAGGGCGTGGCAGGTGCAACCGCCACCCCGCAGGCAACTTGCGCCAGCGCAAGACCCCCCAGCACGCAGGGACGTTATCGGGGGCTGCTACCGCAGGGAGGCAGTCGGCGCCGGCGCGGCGTCAAGCTGTGCCAGGTACGAGCGTGCGGTCTCGACGAAGCGGGCTCGCTCGTCCTCGGGAATGGGCTCGCCGGGGGCGTACTTCACGTCCAGCGGATTGACGAACCGGCCGTTGTGCGAGACGCGGTAGTCCAGGTGTGGGCCGGTCGAGACGCCGGTGGACCCGACCTGGCCGATCACCTGCTTCTGGTGGACGCGCACCCCGGGTCGCATGCCCGGGGCGACACGCGAAAGATGGTTGTAGTAGGTGCGATAGCCGCCGGTGTGGCGCAGCATCACCTGGATGCCATTGTCGCCCTTCCAGCCGGCATGCTCGACCACGCCGTCGGCGACCGCCCACACGGGCGTGCCGATCGGCGCCGCATAGTCGATTGCCAGATGCGGGCGCACGCCGCCGAGCACCGGATGCGGGCGCCGATGCGCGTAGCCGGAACTGATGTGAGTGAATTCCAGCGGCGAGCGCAAGAACGTCTTTTTCAGCGAGTGCCCCTCGGCGTCATAGAAGGTGTCGCGGCCGTCGACGCCCGTGTAAGCGACGCCGGTGACGGTGCGTTCGCCCACGTACTGCGCCGCCAGGATGCGGCCGTGATCGATCAGCATGCCGCCGGCATAGCGGGTCTGCACCAGCAGGCGGATCTCGTCACCCGGCCGCATGTCGGCGCTGAAGTCGATATCCGCCTCCAAAATCTTTGCCATGTCGAGGAGCATCTGCGGGCTCATCGCGCCACTGCTGACGGCATCCCACAGCGAAGCCTCGATGGTTGCCCGCCGCACTTCCACGCGTACGTCGGGCGCAATGTCGCGACGGCGCGCACTCCAGCCGTCGGCACCCGCGTCGGCATCGAAGCGCACCCACGGTGTCGGCGCAAATGACACCTGCACCACACGGCCGCCCTCTTCGCGCAGCAGCTGCAGTGCATCGCCCGCTCGGATCTGGCGCATCTGCACCCCGGCATCGTTCAATGCGGCAACGACCGCATGGGCGTCGGGGCTTGGCACGTCGTTGCGCATCAGCACGGCGAGCACAGTGTCGCCCTGTCCCATCTGCACGGTATGAGTGGTGCGCGCAGGCGCAGTTGGCTCGGACGACGCCGCAGACTCATCGCTGGCAACGTTAGCGGTTTCGGCGGCGGGCATCAGGTGCGGCAGGGCCAAGCCGCCGATGGTCACCAGGCCACCGCACGCAATGACCCCGATCCACGTGCGTGCGATGTGCGGCATGGTTGCGACCTTTTGAGCGCCGAGCTGCGTGTTTGCCCGTACCGCGCCCTGACAGTGAATCGGCCGCGTCAGCCGACACGGATCAGCGCTCCGGCAAGCAGCGTGCGCGCGGCAAAGAGGGTCCCGCGCCAGTGCACGCAGCCGGCATTGGCAGCCGGCACCTCACCCGTTAAGGTCTCTCTGCACTGGTGATTGCCTTGTCCAATGGCCGTTTGCGGAGCGGCGGCGCATCAGGTTGCGCCAGTGGTGAGGTGACCAACGGCGCGTCGCACCAGGGTGGAGGTCTTCATGAGCAAATCAGACCGTGAACAAGCTCGCCGCCTGCCGATCAAGCTCGATGCCACCAGCAATGGCGAGTTTTCCCCGGTGCCGTTGCCGGCGGCGGCGCGCGCGGCCCGGGCGCAGGCCGACGCCGCGGCGGACGCCGCCGCGCTTCGCTTGGGGTTGGACCGGCGGCGCTACCTCGTCGGCGCCGTTGGCGCTGCGGGCACCCTGTTCGCGTTGGACCGTGCCTTTGCGGCGGCCGGCGCGCGTGGCGGCCGGTACATGGTGCCGGCCGAAGGACGGTTTGAATTTGCGGCGGCGCAGGCAGCCATCGGACCCCTGCCGGACGAGTTCATCTTCGACGTCCAACTGCATCACGTGAACCCGCGCGGCGTGTGGCGCAAGCGCGCCGGGCCAAACGCGTTCAAGGGCATGCCCAACAGCAATTGCGGCCAGGCAGATCATGTGGAGTGCTTTTCCGCCGACGCACTGCTCAAGGACGTGTTCATGGACAGCGACACCGCGATGGCAGTGCTGTCGCACGTGCCCGGCGGGTCCGACACCAATCCGCTCGACTTCGAGGCGGCCGGTGCCACCCGCCTGGCGGCCAACGCGCTCGATGGCAGCGAACGTCTGCTGCTGCACGGTCGCTGCATGCCCACACTGCCCGGCGAGATCGAAGGCATGGCCGCGCAAGCGGCCGCGTGGAAGCTCTCCGCCTTCAAGACCTACACGCAGTTCGGCCCGCGCGACGGCGTGGCGGGATTCCACCTGGACGACGATCGCTTCGGCACGCCGTTCATCGAACGCGCGCGCCAGCTGGGCGTGCGCAACATCTGTGTACACAAGGGGCTGGCGTTCGGTGCACGCGGCTACGAGTTCTCGACCGCGCGCGATATCGGTCCCGCTGCCAGACGCCATCGGGACATGAACTTCCTCGTCTACCACGCCGGGTTCGATACGCAGGTGACGGAGGGGCCGTACGACCCGCGCGCCAAGGCGGGCGTGGATGTGCTGATCCGTTCGTACCTGGAAGCGGGCAAGCCCGCGAATGTGTACGCGGAACTGGGCAGCACGTGGCGCTTCGTGATGCGTGATCCCGACCAGGCGGCGCACCTGCTCGGCAAGCTGCTTGTGCACCTGGGCGAAGACCGCATCCTGTGGGGCACGGACTCGATCTGGTACGGCAGCCCGCAGGATCAGATCCAGGCGTTTCGCGCGTTCCAGATCAGCGAGTCATTCCGGCAGCAGTACGGCTACCCGGCACTGACCACGCAGATCAAGAACAAGATCTTCGGGCGCAATGCCGCGCGCGTGTACGGACTGCAGCCCGACGCGCTGAAGACGCGGCTCATGAAGGATCGCGTCCACAAGACGCGGCTCGACTACCTGAACGATCCGCAGCCCAGCTTTGCCACCTACGGGCCGCGCACGCGGCGCGAGTTCATTGCGTTTCGCCAGCTGAGCGGCGACCTGCCTGATTGATGCTCGCGGTTTAGATGATCGGTGCGGCGTCACGCACCGCGGTCGTGGCCGACCGATCGGGCATGATCCTGTCGCTCGTGAGCCGGCGCAACACCCTGTGGGTCTCCCTCAATGCACTGCGCAACACCCAGACGATGATCGCTTCCATGCGAACCCACCGTGCCGCGGCGCCGCCGCGCATCAGCCTCCGCCTCGTGCGCAGGCCCTGAAGACCGACACATGGCGATCCAACGCACCGCAAGGCGCAAGTCAACGACGTCCGCGGCGACCATTGAGGTTCCGGCGGCGCCCCGCGAAGTGGAACTGAAGCTTGCCGTTCCGCCGGACGCTGTTCCCCTGCTGCAGCGACGACTGCGCGCCTGGGGGCGCGCCAAGATCGCCCGCTTGCAGACGACCTACTTCGATACCGCCGACCTGCTGCTGGCGCGCCATGCGATGGCGCTGCGCTTGCGCCGCGATGGCGCACGTTGGGTGCAGACCCTCAAGACCGGTGCGGCGCAAGGCGCGTTCTCGTCACGCGGCGAATGGGAGGCCACCGTCCCCGCCGCGCGGCTGCAGTTGGGCCGCTTGCGGCAAACACCCTTGCCGGCACTGCTGCGCGAGGCTGGCAATCCGCCGTTGTTGCCGATCTTCATCACCCGTTTCGCGCGCGCCAGCCGGGTGATCGAGTGGGGCGCGTCGCTGGTCGAGGTCGCCCTCGATCGCGGCGCCGTGGTCGTCGGCGCCGGCCGGCGCGCGCGCAGGGTGCCCTTGCTCGAACTCGAACTGGAACTCAAGCACGGTCATCCGCGTGCGCTGTTCGACCTTGCGCGGCAGTTGATGGAGGGTGACGACGACACGGCATCGCTGCCGCTGCTGCCGTTTGCCGAGTCCAAGGCGGCGCGGGGCTATCGGCTGCTTGCTGACGGTACGACGCCACCGCTCAAGGCTGGCGCGAGCCGGTTCGTGGCGTCGCTGCGCGCGGGTCAATCTGCGCAACGCGCGCTTCGGCATGTGATGGCGGTGGGTACCGACCTCGTCCTCGCCAACACGCAATCCTGGATGGAGTCTGGCGATCCGGAGAGCATCCACCAGGCGCGGGTGGCGCTGCGGCGGATGCGATCGGCGCTGCGGCTGTGGCGTGCGCACGCCCACTTTCCCAAGCGGCTCGCGCTTGAACTGCAATGGATCTCGCGCGCACTGGGCGAGGTGCGCGATGCCGACGTGTTTGCCTTGGAGACGCTGCCGGCGATGTTGGGCCAAGCCGGGATGACCGCGGCCGCGGTGTCCGAACTGGTCGCGCAGGCGCAGGCGAGGCGTGAACAGGCGCATCGCGCGCTGCGCATCACGTTGACCAGCGGCCGCCACGCGCACCTGGCGCTGCGACTGCTCGCCTGGGCAGCCGTCAAACCGCGCAAGCGATCGGCAAGCAAGCGGGCGCCCCTGCGCACATTGGCGCCGCGCGATCTGGCGCGCGCCCACGCCAAGCTGCTCAACGCGGCACGGTTCTTCTCCGCCCAGAGCGTGGAACGGCGCCATCGCGTGCGCATTCTCGCCAAGCGGCTGCGCTATGCGCTCGATCTGTATGCCGTGGCGCTGCCTGGTGACGCGACTGCGAAGTTCAGTACGTGCCTGGCGGCACTGCAGGATGTGCTGGGCGAGTTGAACGACATCAGCGTCGCGATTGCAGCCCTTGCAGGCACCGCGGCCGCCGATGGCGTTACGCCTGCTCTGCGTGAGACGGAGCAGCTGCGAATCAGCGCCGCCGAGAGCGCGCTGGAGGCTTTGGCGCAGACGCCGATGCCGTGGACTTAGGTACAACGACGAAGCGCTGACCGCGTTGGCCGAACTGTGACGCTGGTCACCCGCCGGTCCTTTTGTCTTATACCCCTGGGGGTATCTGCTCTATCGTTGCCGTCGTTCCGTTCGACACGTGGATGACGATTCATGCAACGACGTCTGTTCCTGGCTGCCGCCGTGCTGCCGATGGCCGTGATGACGAGCGCCCTGGCGGCACCGGGGGTGGCCTCGCCGGCCCCTGCTGCGCAAGGCGCGGCAGGCCGCGCCGGCGCGCTGGCCACCGGCCTGGTCAGCGTGCGCGAGGTGCAGGACGTGTATGCCGCCGACGCCGTGATCGAGGCGCTGCGGCAGGCCACCGTGTCGGCCCAGATTGCCGGCAACGTCACGCAGTTCTATGTCGACGCCGGAGACCGCGTGCGCCGCGGCCAGGTGCTGGCGCGGATCGACACGCGCGACACCGATGCACAGGTCAACGCCGGCCGTGCCGGTGTGGCGCAGGCCGATGCCGCAATGAACCAGGCGAAGCTCAACTTCGACCGGACCCAGAGCCTGGTCAAGCAGGGCTTCATCAGCCAGGCCGCGCTCGACAAAGCCGATGCCGACCTCAAGTCCGCCCAGGCCGCGCTCGACGTTGCGCGCGCGGGAAGCACCCAGGCCGTCACCGCCCGCAGCTTTGCCGAGCTGCGTGCGCCGATCGACGGCGTGGTCTCGCAGCGCTTGATGGAACTGGGCGAGCTGGCGGCGCCGGGCAAGCCGGTGCTGATGCTGCACGACCCGTCGC
>LNFM01012366.1_pt1 | contig 11230 bp, 10 predicted proteins | sample 596031 | NCBI WGS metagenome assembly LNFM01 (sample SAMN04254537, study PRJNA301005) | activated carbon metagenome | isolation source: dual media filters at the Ann Arbor, Michigan drinking water treatment plant | place: USA: Ann Arbor | reverse complement strand
CGCGCAAGGCTGGCACGTCACCGAACGTCATCGGGGTCCTCAAGGGGTCGGACCCGACGCTGGCGGCCGAGGCGGTGGTCTTCTCCGCCCACTACGACGGCTTCGGCGTCATCCGCAAGGCCATCTACAACGGCGTGGCCGACAACGCCATCGGGGTCGCCGAGATGCTGTCGGTGGCCGAGGCGTTCGCGCGGCTGAAGCTGAAGCCGCGGCGATCGCTCGTCTTCATCGCGTTCACGGCCGAGGAGTACGCACTGCTGGGATCGCGCCACTTCGTCGCGCACGCGACGTGGGATCTGGCCAGGACCGCCGCCGTGCTCAACCTCGACGGCATCGGCACCGAGATCATGGGGCCGATGAACAGCATGGTGGCCTACGGCGCGCCGTTCAGCTCGCTCGGGCCGATGTTCCTCGACGCCGCACGCGCCTACGCCTCCGACCGATGGACGACCCCATCCCCGCGCAGGGCGTGTTCAGCCGATCGGACCACTACGCGTTCGTCGAACGGGGCGTGCCTGGCCTGATGCTGGTGGGCTCACCGGCAGACACCCAGCAGGGATTCGTCGAGCGCTTCGACGCCTTGGAGGCGACCAAGTATCGCGAGCCGTCCGACGACGTCTATGGCGACTGGCACTGGGACGGTGCGCGCACGGTGGCCGACATGATGGCGATCATCGGCCACCGCATCGCCCAGGCCGACGCGATGCCGTCGTTCAACGCCGGTGGCGAGTCCGGAGGACGGCTGCGCGGGCAGGCCCTGCCGCCGGCCGACAAGCCGTAGCCATGGCCTCCGCCAGGGCGCGTCGACTCACTGCACGCGGTAGATCAGGAAGTGCTGCCGCGGCAGGAAGTCGTGGGTGGCCGCGAGGGCGAACCCGGCCTGCGCCAGTTCCGCGCCAATCTGCTCCGGCGTGAAGCGGTACTGCACGGGCGGGCCCTCGGGCGAGTCCTTCCGGAAGTCGATGATTGCCAGTCGCCCGCCCGGCCGCAGGCTCGCCTTGAGCGCGGTGAAGTACGCGACGCGATTCGGGATGTGGTGATACGTGTCCACCACGAGCACGAGATCGACTGGCGCGGGCAGGTTCGGGCGATCGGCCGCGGCCAGGACGGGGGTGACCGTGGTGAGCCCCTCCCGCTTCACACGTGCGGTGAGGTGGTCGACCATCGCTGCTTCCACGTCGACGGCGTAGACCGTGGGCGCGGCCGCAGAGGAGGCGAGGCGCGCCGAGAAGTAGCCGGTGCCCGCCCCGATGTCGGCCACCGCCTGGCCCGGTCGCAGCGCCAGCGTCTCGATGACGCGCCCTGGCAACTGCCACGCGTCGCGCGCGGGGTCGTCGAACCGCTTGGCCAGTTCGGCCGCATTGTCGAACCGGTGCGCGTGGTGATCGGCCGGCGGCTGGGCCGCGGGGGCACCATGCTGGCCGTGGCTGCCGGCGGCCGTGGGCGGCTGGGCAGCGAGGAGCGGGGCGGAGGCCGCCAGGGCGGCGCCGAGAGCGATGACGCGACAGACCGTGACCATGGGATCGGTGATGCTACAGCTTCAGGTCCCAGCCCTTGCGGAACATCGGCTTCACGTAACGGTTCGCTTCCTCGCTGTTGGTGAAGCGCGTGTTCTTGCTGTCCCACTGCAGCTTGCCAGGCACGCGCCAGGCGATGACCACCAGCGCGAGCCACTCGGCGTACGGCGCGGTGATCGCGAAGTCGGAGCAGCCACGGTCGCCGCCCTTGCAGGCACGGACCCAGTCGAGCATGTGTCCTGGCGACCGCGTGAGCATCGGCGGAGGGAGCGTGTACTCCTTCCAGCGCGAGGCGGGCAACAACCACACCCCCTCGCCCCGATCCCGCGTCGCGAGCATGCCCTTCGTTCCGACCATCACCGATCCGTTGCCGGTGAGCACGCCCGGCTGCGGCGTGTCGTTGCGCCCACCAGGCTGGGTGTAGACGCGGACGTCCGGGCCGCCAGGGCTCCTGACGGCGCGTGGGGCCGCGGGCGCCGCCGGCGCCTGGGCCTGTCCCTGGCGGCCGGCACCGGCGGGCGTCTCGCCCAGCGCCGGCGCGCGGTTGCTGGTCTGGCGCCCCTTGTCGGCGAGGTTGTTCGACGGCGGCAGGATGGTTTCGTTCTCCATCCCCGGCACGACGAACGCCTCGGGGTCACCCGGCCGCGCCGCCTCGTGGTAGTAGACCGACACGGGCGGCATCTCGCCGCGGGCCGGGAAGTCGAGCCGGACGACGGCGCGGTGCGGCATCGAGATGGTGCTCTTGCCCTCGATGCGGAGGCACTCCACGCTCACGGGGGCGCCCAGCTTCAGCGCGGTGTGCACCGGGCCGGCGGTGTGCGTCGCCCAGTTGCCGATCTGGCCGGTGCCGAAGTCGAGGAACCCGCGCCAGTTGTAGGGGACATACGCGTCACTGAAGGGGCGCGGGGCCGCGCCGCCCAGCCACAGGTCCCAATCGAGGGTCGCGGGCACGGCCGACGGCGGCGGCGGCTCGGTCAATCCGGTCGGAAACATGCCCGGCGACGTCGAGACGTGCGCTTCGGTGATGTCGCCGATCTCGCCCGACCAGACGATCTCGGCCGCCACCCGGTGGGCCTCGTGCGAGAAGCCCTGGTTGCCCATCTGGGTGGCCACCTTGTACTTGACGGCCGCGTCCTGCAGCAGCCTGGCCTCCCAGGGCGTTCGGGTGAGCGGCTTCTCGACGTACACGTGCTTGCCCCGTTGCATGCAGGCAAGGGCGACCGTGGCGTGCATGAAGTCGGGGACGCCGACCGTGCACGCGTCGATGTTCTTCCCTTCCTTGTCGAGCATCACGCGGAAGTCCTTGTACTTCGGCGTGGCCTCGAACTTCTTGAAGGTGCCGGCGGCGCGGCCGTGGTCGACGTCGCAGAGCGCAACGAGGTTTTCGGTCAACGCCGCCTGGCCGAGGATCAGGCCCCCCTGACCGCCGCAGCCTATGGCGGCGACGTTGAGCTTGCTCGAGGCCGACTGGTATCCGAGGGCCTGCAGCGACGGGACGCTGCCGTACCCCCTGGCAGGCACCGCGCCCGCCAGCAACGTGCCGTAGAAGAAGAACCGTCGTCGTGAAATGTCGTGGCTCATGAACCCTCCGTGCGGTGCCCTGTGGGTCGTCGAGGCGAGGGTATCACCATGTGAGATGGCGCCACCTCCACGGAAGCGCCTGTGGTAAGACAGGGAGGGCAGGCCGGGCACGCCAGTCGCCCCGGCGGAGATCGAGGGATACCAACGTGTTGACCTGGAAGGACGTCGTCGACCGCGCTCAGCGCGGCAACCTCGCACCACCGCGCCGTGTGGAGTACACGGACGAGGAGTGGCGGGCCCGGCTGACGCCGGCGCAGTACCACGTGATGCGGCAGCACGGCACCGAGCGGGCCTTCAGTTCCGAGATGTGCAGTCGTTTCGAGCCCGGTCAGTACGCCTGTGCCGGCTGCCAGACGCTGCTGTTCGACGGCACGACGAAGTTCGAGTCCGGGACGGGATGGCCCTCGTTCGCGCAACCGGCCACACCCGAGGTCGTCGCGTACACGGCCGATCATTCGTACGGCATGGTGCGGATCGAAGCCACCTGCGCCGTCTGCGATGCGCACCTCGGGCACGTGTTCCCTGACGGGCCGGCACCGAGCGGGCTGCGGTACTGCATGAACGCGCTGTCGCTGGAGAAGGTGGCCGCCGAGGGCCACGGGTAGGGCCTCAGGCGCGAGCGGTACTCCACGCAGCGCGCATGGCCGTGGGCAGGGTGCGCAGCTCTCGGTCGACGGCGTCGATCAGCGCCTCCGCGTCGGTGCCACGGAGCAACTCGCGGACATCCCAGAGGTCCTGCGTCCCGCCCGCGTACAGCTTGAGCAGCACGAGGTCGACCGCGGTGACCACCGGCGGTGCGTCGACGCCGGGCTCCGCGCGCGCGACGGCACGCCCCTGCCAGGCGTGGCGCCCGACGATGACGTCGACAGGGCGCGCTCCTGCCGACGTGATCCGGATCACCCCGGCCAGGGGGTCCTCGGCATCGCCGTGGCGTATGTCGACGGTCGCGCCCGTCCGGACCAGTGGCGCCCATCGCTCTGGGGCGAACACGCGACGGTCGGTAGTCAGCAGGTCGATATCGAAGGTGGAGCGCGCGATGCCGCGCACCGCCAACGCCGCGGCCCCGATCAGGGCATGCGGGATGGCATCAGCCGCGAGCAGGCCGACCACCTCATCGAGCAGGGTCATCGGGCGACAGCCGCGCAGCGCGCGACACGGGGCGACCCGCGATGTGGCCGGACTGAAGCTGACGGCGCGCACGGTCGAGAGGCACACCAGCGGCCCGCGCATACCGGTCGATGTCCTCGTCGCCCAACGTGAGGCTCAGCGCGATGCGTTCGGCCACCGTCATCGCCAGCACGCGGGCACGCGTGTCGCGGCGCAGGTCGTCGGCGACGGAGGGCATGGACGGCAGTATAGAACCACTGGGGACGCCCGCGACGCGTCGGCCTGGATGGGCCGACACGACCCGACACCCGGGAAAATGACGCGATTTCCCCGGCACGTCGGTATGATTGCGTGCGGCCGGTCGGCGCGAGGCGTGTCTCGCAGGGTTCCGAATCGGCGGCAGGACGCGGTGGCGAGTCCCTCGCCCCGTGACATTCAGCCCGAAAAGGCAAGGACGGAACGATGCTGTCGAAGACGCAATTGATCGAGAAGCTGGTCGCGGGTTCGGAGGGGTTGAGCAAGAAGGACGTCAAGGGCGTCCTGCAGAGCCTCGTCGAGGTCGCGCACAAGGAACTGAAGAAGACCGGCACGTTCGTCATGCCCGGGCTCGCCAAGTTCGTCGTGGTGAAGAAGCCGGCGACCAAGGCCCGCAAGGGGATCAACCCCTTCACGAAGGAGCCGACGGTGTTCAAGGCCAAGCCGGCGAGCAAGACGATCAAGGTCCGGCCGGTCAAGGCCGCCAAGGACGCTCTCCTGTAGTTCCTGCCCGTGTCGGTCGGCGACGAGCCGACTCGACGCACCTGCTGGACGCGCGGACGCCGAGACTCTCTCGAGAGCTCGGCCCCGCTCAGCGCGCCCGGCGCCACGCGCACTCCGGTCGCGGGCGCCGGTAGCCGCGCCATCCTGCCGACGACGCCCACTGCCGTGGCCAGCCTTTCACGCCGGACCGCGGCGAGACCATGGTCTTCGACAACGACGGCCGAATGGTGGACGACCCGGATGGCGAGGCGCGAAAGATTCTGCTGAGCTGATCGCTTAAGATGCGGCTCTTGGCACGATCGACGATCAGCCACTATCGCATCGTCCGGAAGCTCGGGGCTGGCGGCATGGGTGAGGTGTTCCTTGCCGAAGACACCACCCTCGGCCGCAAGGTCGCCATCAAGATGCTGCCCGAGCAGAGCGTCGGCAGCGATCTGGCGCGACGACGGCTGATCAACGAGGCCAGGGCCGCCGCGGCCCTGGACCATCCCAACATCTGCGCCATCCACGAAGTCGGCGAGGAAGACGGCTGTGTCTTCATCGTCATGCCGCACGTCGACGGTGAGACGCTGGCCGAGCGGATCGCGCGCCAGCCGCTCGCGCCCGCCGAGGTCGTGGACATCGGGATCCAGACGGCGCTGGCGCTCGAGGCGGCGCATGCCGCCGGCGTCATCCATCGCGACATCAAGCCCCAGAACATCATCGTCACGCCGCGCGGGCAGCTGAAGGTGCTGGACTTCGGCCTGGCGAAACTGGCGACGCCCGAACTGGCGGAGACGCAGACGAGCGAACGCCTGACGCTGGCCGGCAGCGTGCTCGGCACGCCAGCCTTCATGGCGCCCGAACAGTTGCGCGGCCTGGAGATCGACGCCCGCGCCGACATCTATGCGCTGGGCGCCACGCTGTACGAGTGCGCCACCGGCCGATCGGCGTTCGGCGGCGGCACGCTGGTGGAAGTGGCGATGCGGGTGATGAGCGTCACGCCTCAGCCGCCCTCCGAGATCAACCCGGCGATGCCGCCGGCGCTGGACGCGATCATTGCCCGCGCGATGGCCAGGGACGTGACGGCACGCTACCAGTCGGCCCGCCTGCTCCACGACGAGTTGCGTGACCTCGAACACGCCCTCGAGGGGTCGACGATGCGGCCAGCCGTGACGGCGCCGTTGACGCCGAGCGTGGGCCGCAGATCCATCCGCGTGTGGAGCCTGGTCGCCGCCGCTGTCGTCGCCCTGCTCGGCGCCGCGTGGTTCGCGTCGGATCGCCTGCGGCCTCGCCGCCACGAGCCGCCCCCCGAGGCCGTCGTCTGGTACGAGCGCGGCACCAGTGCCATTCGCGAAGGCGCGTACTTTCAGGCCACCAAGGCGCTGGAACGTGCGCTCTCGCTCGACAGCGCGTTCGCGATGGCGCACGCGCGGCGTGCCGACGCCTACGCGGAGATGGGCCTCACCGAGCGGGCCCGGGAGGACCTGCTGCAGGCCATGGCCCTCCTTCCGGATCGCTCGACGCTGTCGGCGATCGAGTCCACCCACGTGGACGCGGTCGCGGCCACGCTCGCCCGCGACTTCAGGACGGCGATCGAGAAGTACGCCGTGATTGCCGACGCGGTGCCAGACGCGGACAAGGCGGCCGCGCAGGTCGATCTCGGCCGCGCCTACGAGAGGAACGAGGATCTGGATCGCGCCATCGCGGCGTACGCGAAGGCGACCCAGCTCGATCCGCAGGGCGCGGCCGCCTTCCTGCGGTCGGGCATCCTCCATGGCCGTCGCCAGCAGTTGTCGGAGGCCAGCGCCGCCTTCTCGAAGGCAGAGGAGATCTACCGGGCGATGTCGAGCCAGGAAGGCCTGGCCGAAGTGCATTACCAGAAGGGCGCCCTGTTCGCCAGACTGAGGCGATTGCCTGAAGCGAAGGCGGAACTCGAGCAGTCCCTGGCGATCTCGCGGGCGTCGTCCAGCGAGTACCAGGCCATCCGGACATCGCTGCAGCTCAGCAACGTGTACTACGCGGAAGGCGACAGCAGCGAGGCCAAGGCGATCGCCGCCGACGCGGTCACGGCCGCGCAGCGCCTCAACAGCCGGTCGCTCGCGACCAACGGGCTCATCGACCTCGGATACACGCTGCTGGCGCGGGGCGAGTTCGTCGACACGCGCGCGTACCTGCAGCAGGCGCTCGCGCTGGCCCGTGAAGACAAGTCGACGCGTCTCGAAGCACGGGCCCGACTCGCGCTCGGCAGCCTGAGTACGCAGGAAGGCGCCTTCGATGACGCGGTGGCGCACCTCGAAGCGGCGCTCGCCTTCTACCAGCCCGCGGGCTACCGCACCGAGACGTCCAACGCCCTGATCCTGCTCGGGCGGGCGTACGGCGACAAGGGCGAGTACGCCATCGCGATGAAGGCGTTCACCGAGCAGCTGGCTCTGGCGACGCAGTCAGGCGACCCGGCCCGACTGGCCGCGGCGCATTCCAGCATCGGCGTCCTGCTCGGCGACAACCAGGAGCAGTACGCCGAGGCGCTACCGCATTTCGCCGAGAGTTATCGCATCAACACGTCGATCGGCGCCCGCGTCGCCATGGGGTGGGACCAGATCAACCGTGCGCTCTCGCTGTCGATGCTGGGCCGGTACGACGAGGCCCGGGCCGCGCTGGACGAAGCGCACGGCATCGCCGCGGGACCAGACGCCGGGTTCAAGTCGCAGCTGGCCTGGGTGGAGGTGATCCGTGCGCAGATGGCGCTGAGCCAGGACCAGCGTGCGGAGGCACGGACGCGGGCCACGGCCGCCCTCGCCCTCGCGGAACCCGATTACAAGGACGCCGCGCTCCAGGCCAGACAGACGCTGGCGCTCGTCGAGTCGCTGTCGGGCGCGCCGACCAGGGCCGTCGCCCTGGTCGAGGAGGCCGTGGTCATGGCCAGGGCGCTCAAGCTGCCGCGGCCGCTGTCGACGGCGTTGCTGGCGTCGGCCGACGTGCGCCTGGCCGCCGGTGACGGCCGGGGCGCCCTCGCCGACGCCCAGGCCGCGCAGCGCGTCTTCGCAGCGGCCGGCCAGTTGGAGTCGGACTGGCGCGCCAGGCTCGTGGTCGCGCAAGCCAGGCGGCTGGCGGGCGAGCCGGCAGCTGCCCACGAGGAGGCGTCGCGCGCGGAGGCCAGCCGCGCGGCGCTGCAGGCGCGGTGGGGCGACGACACCTACCGCGGGTACGCGCAGCGGCCTGACATTCAGGTCCGCGTGAAGGCGCTCGGGCGATTGCTCGGGTCGACAGGGTTGGTCCACGCACAGAAGGAGGCGACCGATGGCAAGCAGGCAAGGTGATCCAGGTGGCGGTCAGGGCGGTGGCGGTACGAAGAAGGCCGCGAAGAAGGCTGTGAAGAAGGCTGTGAAGAAGACCGCGGCGAAGAAGCGGTAGCCGTCAGACGATGGCCGGCGGCGAGGTGCCGTGCGCCGGCCATCGATGGAGCACCATGGCTGACATCGAGATCGGCAAGCGGCGAGCCCTGCTGGACATCGCCCATGCCCGGGGCGGACGACGGACGGAGCGGGACCTCGACACCTTCCTCGAGCGAGCCGAGACCAGGACCGCCCTCACCAGGGACGAGCGCCTGCGCATCGTCGAGCAGGCGCTGCTGGTGATGGAGATGAACTACGTCCATCTGCCGATGAAGCGGGCCATCCACGCCATCGATCCCATCCAGCAGCTCAAGCTCCTCAGGTTCCAGCTGGCGGAATGGAACGCCTCGCTCGAGCCCACCATCGACTTCCATCGGCGCCTGCTGTCGATCTTCGGCTCGACGCGCGACCTGCACACGCTCTACCTGCTGCCGGAGCCGTTCAGGGACTGCACGGCCTATCTGCCGTTCCTCATCGAGCAGTACTTCGATGACGGCTGCGAGCGCTTCATCGTGACGCGGACGGCGCTGCGCGACGAGGACGCGCGGTGCCTGTCGCTGGATGGGCGCGAGGCGCGGTTCGAGCGCGGTGTCGAGGTGCTGGCGTGGAACGGCGTGCCGATCGTGCGGGCCATCGAGATCAACGGCGAGTCGCAGGCCGGGAGCAATCCCGATGCGCGGTTCGCGCGCGGGCTCGACAACCTGACCATCCGTCCACTCAACAGCACCCTGCCACCCGACGAGATGTGGGTGGACATCGTCTTCCGCGCCAACAACGGCGTCGTCGCCACGCATCGGTCGTCCTGGCTGGTGCACACGAGCCGCGACACCGGCGAGGGGTCTGCCTGGTCGAGCACCAAGCGGACGGCGCTCGACGTCAAGCGGACGCGCATCCTCGAGGTCAAGAAGGACCTCTACCCGCGCGCCGACACCGAGACACTCGGCGCGATCGAGGACGTCCTGTACGCGGTGAAGAAGACCGTGCGCGGCCAGGCGCTGGGCTACATCCGGATCTTCAGCTTCGACGTCGAGGATGCCGTGCGTTTCCGGACGGCGTTCGCCCGGCTGATCACGCAGGAGGGCTTCCCGCAGGACGGCCTCGTGCTGGACGTGCGTGGCAATCCGGGCGGCAACATCCGCGCGGCCGAATCGCTGCTGCAGTTGCTCACGCCCACCACCATCGAGCCGGAGTCGTTCGAGTTCCTCAACACGCCGCTGAACTTCCAGATCTGCAAGTTCGCGCCGGATGACTGGGATCTCCAGCGATGGCTGCCCTCCATCGGTGATTCCGTGATGACGGGGGCGACCTATTCGGCTGGATTCCCGCTGACGCTCGGTCCGCTGTGCAACGGCGTCGGCCAGGTGTACTACGGCCCCGTCGTGCTGATCACCGACGCCCTGTCGTACAGCGCAACGGACATCTTCGCCGCGGGCTTTCAGGACAACAGGGTGGGCCCGGTGCTCGGCACCAGCGGGAACACCGGCGCAGGCGGCGCCAACTTCTGGTCGCTCGACGATCTGATGGCGGCGCAGGCGCAGGCCCCGACGACGCCGTTCCGGAAGTTGCCCAAGGGGGCCGAACTCATCGTCGCCATGCGTCGGAGCGTGCGGGTCGGCCCGAACGCCGGCTCACCGCTCGAGGAGTTCGGGGTGGCCCCGGACGTGCTGCACTACATGACGAAGCGCGACCTCCTGAGCGACAACGTCGATCTCCTGTCGCGCGCGGCCCGGCTCCTTCGGCAGCGGCCGTCGTACCGGCTGTCGGTGACGCCGGTCAGCGGCGACGGCCCCCGCCGGTTGCTCGTCGCCGCCGCGTCGAAGGTGCCGGCGGCGAAGACCCGCCTGCAGATCGCCCGGGTGGACCTCTACGTGGATGGCCGCCCCGTGCGCTCCATCGACGCGGTGGACGGGACCGTGCCGCCCACGGAGGTGGAGATCGCGCAGACCGGGACGGCACGCCCCGGCATCGACGCGGAAGCGTGGAGCCGCGCCGGCACGCTGGTCGCCGTGTGGCGCACGCGCATCCGGTAGTGGCCGACCCACGGCCGGCTACCTGCCGGCGCTGAGCACCAGGCTGTCGAGCGCGCCCTCGTCAGGCCCGGTGTGGTACTCGCCGCGGATCTCGAGACTCGTCGGGTTGGCGAGGACGCTGCGGATCTTCGCCTGCGTGGCCGCCATGTTCCAGTTCCATCCGGCGTCGGCCGAGAACCGCACCGAGAACACCGCCCAGGTCGTGCCGGGCGAGGTCGGGAAGCGGTAGGACAGTCGGCCCGCCGGCCCGATGACGACGACATCGTCTTCGAAGTTGCCGACGATGTCCGCCGACTGCTCGAGGCTGTCGGTCAGCGTCTGCACGTCGGTCTCCTCGCCTGATCTGCCGCGGTCCGGGCCGTGCTACGTGATCGGGGCCAGCCGGCGACCGCCGCCCGCTGAACCGGGCGTGTGGCTCGCGCGGTGTCAGGCGTGGCGGCAGGAATGAGCCCGACTCACGGCGCAGGCGTGTGTCCGAGGAACATGTATCGCGGCGTCCGCTCGTCGGTGGTGCGCTCGACCACCACCTCGACGGTGAAGCCGCGTGCCGCCAGCAGGCGCGTCCACGTGGCCTTCGGGAACAGGCCACAGTCGTGGCGCTCGTAGACCGACCACACGCGGCCATCGGGTTCGCGCAGCAGAAAGCTGTAGTGCACCGCCATCCGGGTGGCGCCGGGCGCGACGTCCTCGGTCCACTCCAGCACGCGCGCCGCGCGACCGTCCGCGTGGTCACCACCGCCAGCCTCGGTGCCCGGCTCGAAGGTCTCGGCGACCGCGTCGGGGACGAACAGCACGAGGCCCCCGGGGCCGAGGTGTCGCCACGCCGTGTCGCACACCCGTGCGAGATCGGCCTCGGACGTCA
>LNFM01012365.1_pt1 | contig 11231 bp, 10 predicted proteins | sample 596031 | NCBI WGS metagenome assembly LNFM01 (sample SAMN04254537, study PRJNA301005) | activated carbon metagenome | isolation source: dual media filters at the Ann Arbor, Michigan drinking water treatment plant | place: USA: Ann Arbor | reverse complement strand
ATTCGACGCTGTCCGAAGTTTGCGCGGTCATGGACCCGACGTAGAGCACGCGCCGGGCCGTGGGCTCAGCGAAGCAATTTCGAGCGCTTATCCGCGCCGAGAGCGCCGAATCGGCGTGCGCGCGCCGAATCGGCGTGCCGCTTCACCCGGCATCAGAGGGCGAACTGGACGAAGCCGAGCAGATCGATGTCGACGCCGGTGTAGTCGAACGGGATGTCGCTGGAATCAAGGGGATCGTTCTCGTCGAAGTGAAACGCGAGCGGGATCGCGAGCTGGAAGCCCAGCGATACCTTGCCGACATCGAACGCCACGCCGCCGCCAAACTCGAGCGCGAGGCCGACGTCCGTCTCGGACGACTCGCTCTGGATCCCGGCGAGCATGAATTCGGCGGTGCCCCGCACGATGTCGGCGCCGGCAGCGACCCGGCCGAAGCCCCGGGCGCGCCGGCCGATCGGAGCGCTGAAGCGGCCACCGATCAACGCGCGAAAGCGGTTGAGGCTGATCGTCAGGATGTCGTTCGAGTCGTTCTCGTACGGTGTCCAGTCGAGGCCGAGCTCGAGGCCCCCGCGCTTGCCCGCCGCGCTGCCGGCGCGCACGCCGAGCTTGAACGTCTCGTCGACGCTGGCCTCGTAGTCGTCATCGGCGACGGGGATGGCGAGGCCCGTGACGACCTCGAAGAAGCCGTCGGCGTGCGCCACGCTCCCGAGGCCGGCCACCATCACGATCGCTCCGAGGACTGCGCGCATGAGCTGGACTCTATTCCAGGTTGAGGGACACCGTGGCGAGAACGGCCGCATCGAAGCTCGTGTAGTCGAAATCGAGGTCGGGGTTGCGCCCGGCGTGGATCGCGATGGGCACGGCGAGCTGCGCCCCGACCGCGACGGCGCCGAGCCTGATCGCGAGACCGACGCTCGGCTCGAGCGCCACGCCATAGTCGCGACCCTGGAAGCTCTCCGCGCCCTCGGCGAAGTAGATGCGTTTCAAGTTCACGATGTCGACCCCGCCCGCGATGCGCCCGTAGACCCAGAGGCGAGGTGTGACCTGCAGGCCGGCGCGGGCCCCCATCATCACCCGCACCCGACCGAGCTCGATGCTGCCGTCGGCGACGGTCTCGGTCTGCGCGCGGTGCCACTCGGCCCCGGCATCGACGCCCACTCCGGGTCCTTGCATGCCGCCGCGCGCGCCGAGGATGCCCGTGCCGCGCACGAGCCCGTCGTAATAGTCGGTCCCGAGGGGGGTCGACAGGCCTGCGATCACCTCGACGAAAGGGACCACGGGACCCGGCATGCGCCGTATCCTAGCGGTCAATGGTTCGCCAGGTGGCAAAGAAGTCGGCGCCGCCGAAGAAGAAGAAGAAGCTGGTCCGGCTCGACAACGACGAACGCCGCGCCCAGCTCCTGGCGCTCGGCAAGAAGGCCTTCACGTCGATGGCCTTCGACGAGGTCTCGATCGACGAGCTCGCACGCAAGGCGAAGATCTCGAAGGGCCTCTTCTATTACTACTTCCCCACGAAGCGCGACCTCTACGTCGCCGGCCTATCCGAGACGGCCAAGGACCTCGTCAGCAAGCTGACTTCGGTCCCGCGCGACCTCCCGCCCCGCGAACGCGCAGGCGCCGCCGTCGATGCGTATCTCGATCACGTCATGGCCGAGGGCCAGGCGTACGTCGCGCTCGTGCGCGGTGGTATCGGGTCCGACCCCGAGATCGCGGGCGTGATCGAAGGCATCCGCCGCGGGGTCGTCGACGAGTTCATGCACGGCGCGCCCATCGCCGCCTTCCTCCGCACGCGCCCCACGGCGAAGCTCGGCGTGCGCGGCTGGGTCGGCATGGTCGAGGCCGTCTCGATCGAGTGGCTCGGAAACCCCGGCGGCGCGGATCGCGCCTCCGTGCGCGAGCTCCTCGTCGACGCGCTCTTCGATCTTCTCACCCGCATCCTCGCCCCCGAGCACCGCGATCGCATCAAGCCCGGCGCCGGCCCGATCGCCAAAGCACCCCCGCCCTGATCGGCGTATGCTGGTCATCGTGCGCTGGTTGGTCATCTGTATCCTCGCGGGCTGCGGGTTCAGTGGCTCGTCGGGTACCGATGGCGTGGTGAGCGACGCCCGCCTCGACGGCCCGACCGATCCGTCGGGTGACGGCCCCGGGCCCGACGCGGCGGGTGACGCCGGGGTTGACGCGCCGGCCGACGCCTCCATCATCACGGCGTGCGATGCATGCGTGCTCGCGGACGGCATCTGCGAGGGTGGCGGCTGCAAGTTCACCTGCGACGATGCCAATAGCTGCTCCTTGGTCTCCTGTCCGCCGGGGCAGCCGTGCACGGTCGAGTGCAACGGCCAGTGCGGAGCCGGCGTCGACTGCACCCGGGCGACGGAGTGCAACATCACCTGTACGAACGGCGGCTGCGGGGTCGGCGTACTCTGCGGCGGGGGACCGTGCACCGTGGTCTGCGATGATGCGTGCGGTGGCGGGGTCACGTGCGGGACGGACGCCTGCAACGTCGACTGCCGCAACGACGCATGTGGCGGCGGCCTGCGGTGCGGGCTCTCGTGTGCGTGCGATGCGAGGTGTGACCAGAGCTCGTGTGGCAATGGCGCGTCCTGCGGGTTGCCGACGTGCGACGATGGGCGCGGATGCGACTCGACGCAGAGCTTCGAGTGCGATCTGTGCTCGTGAACGCGCGGGACCGCCCTCCGCGACGTCCGGTCGTGACACGATAGGCGGGTATGGCGCTGTTTGCCGGGTATCCCGAGGCGGCACTTCCCGGCACCTACGACGAGATGTTCGCCGGCGAGACCGCGCGGTCGTCGTTCGCACGCATCGCCAGGCTCCTCGAGGCCATCACGCCCGACGAGCTCGCGCGGACGCAGCATCTCGCCGAGGCAGCGCTCATGCAGCAGGGCGTGACGTTCTCCGTCTACGGAGACGCGCGCGGCACGGAGAAGATCTTTCCGTTCTGTCTCCTGCCGCGCCTCGTGGCGGCGGATGACTTCCGGCGGCTCGAGCGGGGCTTGCAGCAGCGGCTGCGCGCGCTCGGGATGTTCCTCGACGATCTCTACGGCGAGCAGAAGATCCTCGCCGCGAACGTGATCCCCGCGGAGATGGTCCTCGGCGCGGCCGGGTATCGCCCGATGCTCCGCGGGATCGTGCCGCCGGGCGGCGTCCGCATCCATATCTCCGGGGTCGATCTGATCCGCGATGCGAATGGCACGTGGCGCGTCCTCGAGGACAACCTGCGCACGCCGTCGGGCGTGTCCTACGTCGTCGAGAACCGGCTCATCAGCAAGCGGATGTTCCCGCGGCTGTTCGATGCGGCGCGCGTCCACCGCGTCGATCACTATCCGACGCGACTCGCCGAGACGCTGCGCTCGGTATCCCCGGTGGGTGACGATGCACGCGCCGTGGTGCTCACGCCGGGGCCGTACAACTCGGCGTACTTCGAGCACAGCTTCCTCGCGCGGACGATGGGCCTCGAGCTGGTGCAGGCGCCGGATCTGTTCGTCGATGGCGACCACGTGTACTGCCGCACGACGCGGGGACCGACGCGCGTGGACGTCATCTACCGCCGTACCGACGAGGCGTTCCTCGATCCGGAGGTGTTTCGGCCCGACAGCGTGCTCGGGATCCCCGGCCTCATGCGGGCGTACGCGAAGGGCAACGTCGCCCTCGCGAATGCTCCCGGCAACGGCGTCGCGGATGACAAGGCCGTCTATCCCTTCGTCCCCGACATGATCGAGTTCTATCTCGGGGAGGAACCGCTCCTCGAGCAGGTGCCGACGTACGTGTGCCTGTTCGAGGAGGATCGCTCGTACGTCCTCGAGCATCTCCACGAGCTCGTGGTCAAGGCGGTCGACGAGGCCGGGGGCTACGGCATGCTCATGGGCCCGCAGTCGACCGAAGCGGAGCGCGACGAGTTCCGCCGTCGCATCATCGCCGAGCCGCGGCGCTACATCGCGCAGCACCGCGTCGAGCTGTCGAGCTGTCCCACGTGGATCGCCGAGCGCGGCACGGTCGAGCCGCGGCGCGTGGATCTGCGACCCTACATCCTCACCTCGCGCGAGGGGCCGTGGGTGTTACCCGGTGGGCTCACGCGCGTCGCGCTGGCGCGCGGTAGCTACGTCGTGAACTCCTCGCAGGGTGGTGGCAGCAAGGACACCTGGGTGATGAAGGAATGATCTCGCGCGTCGCCGATCACTGCTTCTGGTTCGGGCGCTATGTCGAGCGCACCGAGTCCACGGCCCGCGCGCTAGCCGCCGCCGGGTCGCTGGCCCTCGATGCGGAGCTGCCGTCGGCGCAGGTCTGGCGCCCGGTGCTGGTCGTCTCCGGGGAGGAGCCGGCCTTCCGCGAGCGCATCTGCGGCGGCGATGACGAGCACGAGGCCTGGGGCGATGGTGAGGTCGTGCAGCGCTTCCTCGTCTGGGACGAGGCGACCGGCACGTCCGTCCTGCGATCCGCGAGTGGCGCCCGGTCCAACGCCCGCTCGATCCGCGAGGTCCTGTCTCTGGAGGCGTGGGAGGCGGTCAACGAGCTGTACCTCTACCTGCGCGATGACGCGACGCTCGCTCGCTACACGCAGCATCGCGAGACGTTCTACCAGTCGATCCGGCGGTCGACGCAGCTCGCGCTCGGGCTCGCGCGCTCGACGATGCTCCACGACGAGCCGCTCGACTTTCTGTGGCTCGGGGTGCTCCTCGAGCGCGTCAGCCAGACGGCGCGTATCCTCGACGTCCATCACCACGCGGTGGCGAATCATCCCGATCGCCACGAAGTGACGGAGACCGCGGTGTGGCTGTCGGTGCTGCGGGCGCTCTCGGGAGGCGAGGCGTACATGAAGCGCGCGGCCGGACGCGTGAGCGCCGAGAGCGTGGCGCGCTTCCTCATCGCCGAGCCGGCCTTCCCCCGCTCGATCGCGTATTGCGTCCGCTCGGCCTACGATCGGCTGTGCGGAATTCGCCCACCCGATGCGCATGACCTCCCCGGCGGACGCGCCCTCGAACGCCTCCGCGTTCTCGACAAGTGGGTAACAGCGCGTCGCGCCGAGCCAATCGCCCCGCGAGCGGTTCACGATCTCCTGACCCACGTCGTCGATGAGGTGCACGAGATTTGCGTCACGCTCGGTTCGGAGCTGCTCGGGGCCGAGGCTCCGCGTTAAACTCACCTGCGATGCAGAGCCGGCTGTTGTTGGTGCTGGTGTGCGCGAGTTGTGGCTTCTCCGGATCGACCGGCGACGGCACGTCCGATTCCGAAGACGGGCCGCCGGAGACGATCGTGGACACCAACTTCGAGGCGGGGACGTTGCTCTCGACGGACCTCGCGGCGCCGGGCGTGCTGGAACCGGCGGCCTACGCGGTGGGCGGGCTGCGCGTGCGGAGCTACCAGGACTTCAACCGCGAGGGCCGTCCTCGCTTCATGATCGAGACCGAGAGCTGGGACCAGCTCGAGACCCGACTCGCGGCCTTCTACCGGGGCACCGCGTACTATCGCCTCCCCGACGTCCCCATGGTCGATCGGGACAATGCCGCGCCGAACCTCGGGATCCGGCAAGACGACTATGTGCTGGTGTTCGACGGCGAGGTGAAGCTCGCGCCTGGTGTGCACGACGTCACCATCGACCCCGACGACGCGCTCCGCCTCGAGATCGGGGGGCCCGACGCGCCCGTCTACAGCGTCTTCTGCGACATCGATCAGGATGCCGTTGCGACGCAGTTCACCGTCCCCGACGGCGCGGACTGGCTCCCCATCCGCATCGCGCTCGAGGACAACACCGGAGCCTCCCACGCCAGCTTGCGTATCGACGGCGCGCTCCTCGCGCCGGACCGGCTGCGCGCCCACGTGAACGGGCACCGTGGCGTTCATGTCCGCGCCCGGAGCGCGAACTTCACCACGCGCGGCGAGGCCGTGGTGCCCGGTCTCGACGACAACTTCGGCGGGGGCGCGCCGGCCAACTTCCCCGAGACGGGTTCCGATCACTGGGCCATGCGCTACGTGGGACAGATCTTCATCGACGTGGCAGGGGCCTACGAGTTCCGGGCCGGGGTGCAGGACGTGGCCCACGACAACGCACGCGTGCGCATCGACGGCGACCTCGTCGCGCGCACCTGGTTCGGGGAGAGCGATCCCCCGGCGCCGATCGATCTCTCCGCGGGCTGGCATGATCTGCTCGTCGACTTCTTGGACGAAACCGGCGACGCCGCGCTGCGGGTGGGCATGCGGCGCGCGGGCGATGTGGACTTCGTGGCGATCTCGCCGGAGAACCTGCGGCCCGTCGCCGCCGTCGGCCTCGAAACGCTGACCTACAACGGGAGCTTCAGCGCGACGCTGATGGTTGGCAACGCCGTGACCGCGGTCCTCCAGCCGATGACGCCTCCCGACGCCATCGTGGAGTGGCAGGACGTCGGCGTGAAGATCGAACCTGCCCCCACGACGGGGGTCACTGTCACGGCCACGGATTGCACGACCCATGCGTTCGCCCTCCGCAACCAGGTCGCGCAGTTCTTCGACAACGGGGAGTCGTGCCGCGACCAGCGCCCGGTGCCGGTGGCGCTCGAGATCGCCACCTCCCTGGACACCTACCGGGTGTTCGAGGTCGGTCTGGTGACGAGCTACCACGGCGGCCCAGTCCGCCCGCCGTACGCTGACCAGGCCGTCTTCGAGTCGCGCGAGCTCGATACGACGGGGACATCGGGCCTCGTCTCGCTCGAGATCACGGGCGATCCGCGAGACGGCAGGCTCCGCGGGTTCGTGCGCAGCGGCACCAACCTCGAGGCCGCCCCCTGGGTCGAAGTGGGCGCCGATGGCATGGTCCCCGCGGGAACGCCGTTCGGTGATCGCTCGCAGTATCGGATCGTGATGGAGACCGGCGGCTGGTCCCGCCTCACCGTCGATTCGGTCAAGCTCACGTACGCGAAGCCCTAACGACGCTAAGCTCCCTGCGTGCCGAACCTCCTCGCCATGTCGTTCGAAGGCGAGCTCGCTCCATCGTTCACGCTCCACTGTCTCGACGCGGGCCGCACCCTGCCGGACGGCTGGGGCCTGGGCTATTACCCCGAGGGCGAACCGTCGGCCGCGATCCTCAAGGAGCCGGCGCCGCCGCAGGCGTCGATCCGCAGCCAGCTCGCCCTCGCGTGGGAGCAGGTCGAGTCGAACGTCTTCATGCTCCACGTCCGCGCCGCGACCTGGGGCGCCACGACGGATGCCAACACGCAGCCGTTCTCACGCACGTGGGGCCGTCGCGACTGGATGATGGCGCACGCGGGCAGCCTCGACCGGAAGCCCGTCGAGATGGCGGGCCCGTTCGAGCCCGTGGGCTCCACCGACACCGAGGCGATCTTCTGTCACCTCCTGAATCGCTTCCAGGCGCACAGCTGGAAGTGCATCGCCGACATCGATCTCGATCTGCTCACCGAATGGCTCGGCTACTTGAACGAGAGTGGCGAGCTCACGATGTGTCTCGCCGACGGGCGCGACCTGCTCGTGTACGCCGATCGCCGCGGAGTCCCGCTCCACGTCGGCATGCTGAAGCCGCCGTACGATCGCATCGAGTTCGGAGACGAGGACCTGACCGTCGACCTCACCCGCCGCGGAGCGAAGAGCCGCAAGGGTATCGTGGTGTGTACCCAGCCGCTCGAGCCGCGCGAAGGAGATGCCGCCAAGGCGTTGCAGTGGCGCGTCCTCCCGCCCGGCGCGCTCCTCGTCATTCGCGAGGGCGCGATCATCACCGAGCGCCAGACCGGCGGTGCGCTCGATTCGCCGCGCCAGCGCTGGCGGCCCGCTCGCGCCGACGTGCGGCGCTACCACGTCACCCATCGCACCGCCTACAAATACGCGAAGGCCGTCGAGCGCTCGCAGCACCAGCTCCGCCTGACGCCCGTCCACGATCACTTGCAGTCCGTGCTCGAACACCAGCTCACGGTGTCGGTCCCCTCGCAGAGTCGCGACTACGCCGATGTCTTCGGCAACCGCGTGCGGCGTCTCCTGATCGATACGCCGTTCACCGAGCTCGTCATCGAGAGCAAGAGCGTCGTCGAGCTCCTCGACGTCGACCCGCTCGGCTTCGGCCCCTTGCGCGTGCAGTCGACCATCCCCCTCGTGTGGATGCCCTGGCAGCGCCAGGTGCTCGAGCCCTACCTCCTCCCGGTCGAGCTACCGGAGACGCAACTCGCCGATCTCGCCGAGTACGCGATGAGCTTCGTGAAGCGCAACGAGAGCGACCTCCTCGACACGCTGCTCGACATCAACCAGACGATCTTCCGCGAGTACGCCTACAAGCAGGGCTCGACCACGCTCTCGACGACCGCCTTCGAGACGTACACGACGCGCCAGGGCGTCTGTCAGGACTTCGCGAACCTGTTCATCTGTCTCGCCCGCCTCCTCGGCGTGCCTGCTCGCTACACCTGCGGCTACATCTACACGCGTCGGGACGACGTCGGGCGAACGCTCGACGGCAGCGGCGCCGAAGGGCGGCGCGGTTCGATCGATGCGGCCGCACGCCAGGGCGAGGCGTCGCACGCGTGGGTGCAGCTCTACCTCCCCGAGGTCGGCTGGAAGGGCTTCGATCCGACGAACGGCATCCTCACGCAGACCGAGCACGTGCGCGTGGCCGTCGGCCGCAACTACATCGATGCCACGCCGACGAGCGGCACCATCTTCGTCGGCGGCGGCGCAGAGACCCTGTCCGTCGACGTCACGGTCGAGCCCGTATGACCTAGCTTAGCTAGACCAGGCAGTGTCCCTGAATCGGGTCATGAAGTTTCGATCGCCGGAATGTAGCTAGTCCGAAGCGGGAATCGAGATGTTGTAGACGTCGCACGCCTCCATCGCGATAGCGAAATGCTCGGGGTCGCGATCCCTGAGCGCACGGCCACGGTGTTGTGCCTTCGCAGTCTCGACTTGTCGGCACGACCAGTCCGTACATGCGAACAGCATGACTGGGTCGATGGTCTGGAGGTCGGAGGTCACCTGGTCGCAGAATCCCCCGACGTCCGCGTAGTGCTCGTCGGCGCGGAACCCGCTCTCCACCGACTCGCCGCTACCGAGCGTACTGATCACACCGGACCGAGCTTGGCCAATGGGCAGCAAGATCCCATGTCCTTTGCAGTGCTGGTTCGCACGCTCCGCGAGGTCAGGCTTGGTCAACACGCTGGCGAACTCCTCGGCCTGCTCTCCTCGCCCGTGACTGCAGGCGAACGCAGTGCATGCGTACGTCAACGCCATGTGCGCCATCGGGTCGAGCGCCTGCTTGCAGAGCTCGAGCACGTCAGCCACGGAGAGCGCAGTTGTCGGAGGGGGCGCTTCCTCGTGCTCGGAAGGCGCGCCCGCACCAGATGTCGGATCGCGAGGGCGTGGAGCGCCGCACCCGATCGTCACACTCGCTGCAAGTAACGCCGTGCACCACTGACCGGACCGGCCGCGAACCATCACAGCTCTGATCATGTCCGGCAACCTTAACGTACGCTCCGAGCCTTCAACAGCCGCTGCACGACACTGGCCGGCCTGGTTCACGTACGCTCGTGTAGCGATGACCGCGCTGAACCTCTCCGACCTCGAGGAGCTCGCGCGCGCCCGCTTGTCGACGATGGCGTGGGACTACTACGCGTCGGGCGCCGACGACGAGCGGTGCGTGGTGCGCAACCGCGAGGGCTTCGAGCGCTTCCCGCTCTACTACCGCGTGCTCGTCGATGTCGCGACGCGCGATCTGTCGACGACGGTGCTGGGGCAGAAGATCGCCCTGCCCGTCATGGTGGCGCCGACGGCCTTCCACAAGCTCGCGCACCCCGACGGCGAGCTGGCCAGTGCGCGCGCCGCGAGCGAGGCGGGGACGATCTTCACGCTGTCGACGCTGTCGAACACCGCCATCGAGCAGGTGACGGCGGTCGCGAGCCCGGTGTGGTTCCAGCTCTACGTCTACAAGGATCGGGGCGCTACCGAGGCGCTCGTGCGGCGCGTGGAAGCGGCCGGAGCGAAGGCCCTCGTGCTCACCGTCGATGCGCCGCTGCTCGGCCGCCGCGAGCGCGACGTGCGCAACGGCTTCGCGCTGCCGCCCGGCCTGCGGATCGAGAACATGCACGGTGCGGGCTACGCGGAGGTGCCCGGGGCGCGCATGGAGTCGGGGCTCGCGGCGTACTTCGCCGACCTGCTCGATCCGTCACTGACGTGGGACGCGATCGAATGGCTGCGCTCGCTCACGTCGTTGCCCGTGCTCGTGAAGGGCATCGTGCGTCCCGACGATGCGGTGCGCGCGGTGGAGCGCGGCGCGGCCGGCATCGTTGTCTCGAACCATGGCGGTCGTCAGCTCGATGCCTCGCCGGCCACGATCTCCGTGTTGCCGCGGATCGCCGAGGCCGTCGGTGGGCGGGCGGAGATCCTCCTCGATGGTGGCGTACGTCGCGGCACCGACGTCGTGAAGGCCCTCGCCTTCGGCGCCAAGGCCGTCCTCATTGGCCGCCCGGTCCTGTGGGGCCTCGCCGTCGGAGGCCAGCCGGGAGTGGCGGCCGTCCTCGACATGCTCCGGAGGGAGCTCGATCTCGCCTTCGCCCTCTGCGGGTGCGCGGACGTCTCGGCGGTGACGCCCGACCTTGTCAGACCGATCGACTAACTACGTAGCCGATGCGGATCTACTTCGTGGGGAGCCACGCGACCGGGAAGACCACGCTGTGCCGCTACGTCAGCCGCCGCTACGGGCTGCCGATGATCAGCGAGGTCGCCCGCGCCGTCCTCGCCGAGATGGAGACGGGCCTCGATGCCCTCCGCACGGACATGGACCTGGTGGCCGAGTACCAGGAGCGCGTCTTCGCCCGCCAGGTGATGGTGGAGAAGATGCACGAGGGTCGCTTCGTCTCCGACCGCGCCTTCGACAACCTCGCCTACGTCGCCGAGCACACCACCAATGCCGCGACGATGATGAACGACCAGCGCTTCCACGACTACATGAAGTGGGTGAGCGAGGGCATCGTCTTCTTCCTCCGCCCGCACCAGTCGCTGCTGAAGGATGACGGCGTCCGCGCCGGCGTCTCGTGGGATTCGGTGCTGCGCATCGACGGCATGGTGAAGCTCATGCTCGAGCAGCACCGCATCAGCTACCTGCCGATCGAGAGCGTGTCGATGCAGGAGCGCGTCCGCGCCGTCGAGTTCGTGCTCGCCCGCTGCGGCGTGATGGACGCCGCGCCCAAGCCGCGCCCGCGCGCGACGACGATTCCCCCGACGCTCGTGCCCGCACAGCCGCTCGCGTCCGCGCC
>LNFM01012364.1_pt1 | contig 11232 bp, 9 predicted proteins | sample 596031 | NCBI WGS metagenome assembly LNFM01 (sample SAMN04254537, study PRJNA301005) | activated carbon metagenome | isolation source: dual media filters at the Ann Arbor, Michigan drinking water treatment plant | place: USA: Ann Arbor | reverse complement strand
GTGAATGCCTTCCTGCGCTGTGCTCAACCCTTCCCCGGCGCCGATTACGCCAGTGCTAAGCTGTAGTGGAGCGTATTTGCGATCTTCTATTTAGAATGCCGCAGGGCCTGACCAAGGGCTGGACGGCCCGCCTGCCCGACCATCGTCGCGGCCTGTCGCCACTCGGCCGACGCTGCCGATCGGATCCTGTTCGGTTGGCGGTCCGCATTCCGCGCGCCTGACGCGCCTGCCCTGGAGGGTGCCTGCATGTCCGTGCTGATAGAAAAGAATCTGCCGGTCGCCATGCGCGACGGCGTGACGCTCGCGACCGATGTCTATCGCCCGGCGGAGGCGGGGCGATATCCCGTCGTCATGCTCAGATTGCCCTACAACAAGGAGCAGCCGGCGCTGCTGTTCCTGGCCGGCGACATCCTGCGCATCGCGCACGCGGGCTATGCCGTCGTCGTGCAGGACTGTCGCGGGACCTGGCAGTCCGACGGCGCGTTCTCGCCCTTCTTCCAGGAGGCGCAGGACGGCGCAGACGCCATCGCGTGGGCCGCCGCGCAGCCGTGGTCTAGCGGTGTCGTCGGCACGATGGGTGCGTCGTACTACGGCGCCACGCAATGGCTCGCGGCGACGGAAGCGCCGCCGGCGCTGAAGGCGATGGCGCCGTTCATCACCACCGATCAGTACTACGACAAGTGGACCTATCAGGGCGGTGCGTTCCAGCTCGGCTTCATTCTGCAATGGGCAACGGCCACTTTCGGGGTCGCGGACGCGGTGCGGCAGGTCGGACGCGGGCAGGCACAACCACCGACGATCGGTGCAGCGATTGCGGCCGCCGATGGCGTGGCCGAGCGCTACTGGCACACGCCGCTGTGTGAGCAGCCGGCGTTGGCCGCCACTGCACCCTATGTCGCGGACTGGATCGCGCATCCCGACTACGACGCGTACTGGCGCGCGATTGCGCCCTGCGAACACTACGAAAAAATCACCGCCCCCGCGCTGAACTTCGGCGGCTGGTACGACCTCTTCCTCGGCGGCACGCTGGCGAACTATGCGGCGATGAAGGGCCGCTGCCAGCAGAGGCTCGTGATCGGGCCATGGGTGCACGGCTACAACGGTGGCGTGTACGCCGAGCGCAACTTCGGCCTGATGGCGCATGATGCCGTGGCCGATGTCACCGCCGAACAGATCCGCTGGTTCGACCATCATCTGAAGGGGCTCGACAACGGCGTGCCCGGCGACAGGCCGGTGAAGCTGTTCATCATGGGGCCGGACGTGTGGCGCGAGGAAAGCGACTGGCCGCTGCCCGACACCGACTGGCAGCGCTGGTATCTGCACAGCGAGGGCTGTGCCGGCCCCCGCAGCGATGGCGTGCTGTCGATCACGCCGCCCACGTCCGAGCCGCGGGATTCCTACCTCTATGACCCGCGCAATCCGGTGCCGACCGTGGGTGGCGCGACGTTCCTGCCGGGCCTGTTCGTCGCCGCGAATGCCGGTCCGCGCGATCAGCAGGCGATTGAGCAGCGCGCTGATGTGCTGGTGTATTCGAGCCCCGTGCTCGAGCACGATGTCGAAGTGACCGGCCCCGTGCGACTGGTGCTGTACGTGACGTCCAGCGCGCCGGATACCGATTTCACCGGCAAGCTCGTCGATGTGCATCCGGACGGTCGCGCGATGCTGCTGACCGACGGCATCCTGCGCGCCCGGTACCGCGAGAGCTTCGAGCGGCAGGTGCTGATGGCCCCGGGCGAGGTCTATTGCCTCGAGATCGATCTGATCGCGACGGCGAACGTGTTCCGTGCCGGTCACCGCATTCGCCTCGAGGTGTCGAGCTCGAACTTCCCCCGCTTCGACCGCAACACCAATACGGGTGGCGTGATCGCGCGCGAAAGCGCAGCCGACTTCCGGGTGGCGACGAACGAGGTGCTGCATGACGCGGCGCATGCGTCGTATCTGGTGCTGCCGGTGATCCGGCGCCGCTGACGATCTCCCTCTCCCGGGCCCGCGCGTGCGGGCCCGGGAGAGCATGCACACGCGTGTTCGGAGCGGGATCCCGCCGGACTTCTTCCCGCAAGGCCCCGCCGTGCTTGCCGTCCCGCTGGCCGTTCCTCTGCATGCACGCTGTCCGCAGGCGATCATGCGCCGGCCTTGGAGCACAGGGACGTGTGCATGGATGCGATGGCGGCGGAACGGGACAGTGGACTCGAATGCCTCGTGCGCGTGGCGCGCCTGCACGGCGTGGCGGCCGATGTCGCGCAGCTGCGCCATGAGTTCGCAGCGCAGGGCGCCGCGTTCGGTCCGCGTGAACTGCTGCGCGCGGCGCGCTGGCTGGGCCTGAGGGCGCGCTGGTGCCGGTCGAACTGGGCGCGGCTGCCGGGCACGCCGCTGCCGGCCATCGCGCGCTACGTCGACGGGCGTTGCGTGCTGCTCGCCGGCGTGCGCAGCGACGAGGTGCTGGTGCAGGCGCCGGGTGGTCCGGCCGAAGTATTGTCGCGCGCACGGTTCACCGCCCGCTGGCGCGGCGATCTGCTGCTGATCGCACGGCGGGCAGTGTCGGACGGGACCTCGCGACGCTTCGATTTCGGCTGGTTCCTGCCGGCGATCCTGCGTCACCGCGCGCTGCTCGCCGAGGTGCTGATCGCTTCTTTCGTGCTGCAGCTGCTGGCACTCGTGTCGCCCGTGTTCTTCCAGGTGGTCGTCGACAAGGTGCTGGTGCATCGCGGCCTCACGACGCTCGATGTGCTGTGCGTCGGCCTGTTGCTCGTGTCCTCGTTCGAAGTGCTGCTCGGCTGCCTGCGCGCCTACGTGCTGAACCACACGACGAACCGCATCGATGTGCGGCTCGGCGCCGATCTCTACCGGCACCTGCTGCGTCTGCCCGTCGCCTGGTTCGAGGCCCGGCGCGTCGGCGACACCGTCGCGCGCGTGCGCGAACTGGAGCACATCCGCAGCTTCCTGACCGGTGCTGCGCTGACGCTCGCAATCGACGCGGTGTTCATGCTGGTGTTCATCGCGGTCCTGCTGCTCTACAGCCGCCCGCTGACGTGCGTGGTGCTGGCGAGCCTGCCCTGCTACGCGGTGCTGGCCGCGATCGTGACCCCGCTGCTGCGCCGTCGGCTCGACGTGCAGTTCGAGCGCGGTGCCGAAGCACAGGCCTACCTGGTCGAGACGATCGCGTGCATCGAAACGCTGAAAGCTGCCGCAGTCGAGCCGCGCCAGGCGCGGCGCTGGGACGAGCTACTCACCGCGGCCACCGGCGCGAGCCTGCGCACCCTGAGCCTGGCGACGCTGGCCGCCCAGCTCGCGGCACTGGTGCAGAAGCTGACGGCCGTGCTGCTGTTGTGGCTCGGTGCCCGGATGGTGATCGAGCAGACCCTGACAGTGGGCGAACTCGTTGCGTTCAACATGCTGGCCACGCGCGTGTCGGGGCCGATGCTGAAACTCGCCGAACTGTGGCAGTCGTTCCAGCAGGCGGGCGTGTCCGTGCGCCGCCTCGGCGACGTGCTGAATGCGCTGCCCGAACCGGCTCAGCAGCCCGGCCGCGTCAGCCTGCCCGCGCTGGTCGGCGCCGTCAGTTTCGATCGTGTCAGCTTTCGCTATCGACCGGATCGCGCGGACGCGCTGCAGGATCTCAGCTTCGACATCGAACCGGGACAGTTCGTCGGGATCGTGGGCGCATCCGGATCCGGCAAGAGCACGATTGCGAGTCTCCTGCAGCGCCTGCACGTGCCCTCGGCGGGGCGTGTGCTCGTCGATGGACACGATCTCTCGATCGTCGATCCCGCGTGGCTGCGCCGCCAGATCGGGGTCGTGCTGCAGGAGAGCCGGCTGTTCAACCGCTCGGTACGCGAGAACATCGCGCTGCGCGAGCCGGCGCTGCCGATCGAACGGGTGATCGAAGCCGCCCGGCTCGCTGGTGCGCATCAGTTCATCCAGGCGCTGCCGGAAGCCTACGACACCGTCGTCGGCGAGTATGGCGCGAGCCTGTCGGGCGGCCAGAAACAGCGTATCGCGCTCGCGCGCGCCCTGATCGCCGAACCGCGAATCCTGATTCTCGACGAAGCCACCAGCGCGCTCGATTACGAATCGGAGGCGCTGATCCAGGCGAACATGCGGATCATCGCCCGCGGGCGCACGGTGATCGTGATCGCGCATCGCTTGAGCGCCGTGCGCCAGGCCGATCTGATCCTCGTCATCGAGCGGGGCCGTCTCGTCGAGCGTGGCACACACCGCAGCCTGCTGGCGCGCAACGGGCTCTATGCGCGACTCCATCGCTACCAGGCGGAGGGCGCTGTGGTCACGCCGATAGGCGGCTGACACGTGCGCAGCGCGGCGCCCGATCGTGACTTCCTGCCGGCGGCGCAGGCCGTGCAGGCCACGCCGCCGGTACCGCAGGCGCGCGTGATGCTGTGGAGCATCGTGCTGCTCGCCGCGCTCGCGTTGGCGTGGGCAGTGACAGGCCGCGTCGACATCGTGGCCCAGGCGCCCGGGCGCGTCGTGCCGACCGGCCGCACGAAGACGGTGCAACCGCTCGAGCAGGCCATCGTGACGGCGATCCATGTGCGCGAAGGTCAACGGGTGGCCGCAGGTGCCGCGTTGATCGATCTGGATCACACGGCGCCGATGGCCGATCTCGCGCAACTGACGAAGGAGCGGCTGACGCTCGATCTGGACCGCCGACGTCTCAGCAGCCTGCTGGACACGAGTGCCGGCGGCGACGCCGCGGCAGATCCGTTCGCCGCGCTGACGGGCACGGCCGCGGCACCGCGACTGCCACAGGCGCGCCAGCGGCTCGCCCAGCAGCTGGCCGAGTATCACGCAGCGCTCGGCGGGATCGAGGCGGCGCGCCGCGAGAAGCGCGCAGCGCGGCGCGCGGCCGCGGCGCGCCTCGAGCAGCTGGCGGCAACCCTGCCGCTGGTCACCGAAGAAGCGGACGCGCACCGTGTGCTGACGGCGAAAGGAGTCGTGCCGCGAGTGCGCTGGCTCGCCGTCGAACGTGAGCGCATCGCCGTGGCGCAGGAACTCGCCGCGCAGCGCGAGCAGCGCGAGCAGATCGGTGAGGGCCTCGCCGCGCTCGACGAACAGCGCGCGCTGACCGTCGCCCAGAGCCGCGCGCGCTGGATGATGGAACTGCACGACACCACTGCGCGCCTCGCCGCGCTCGACGAGGCCCTCGCCAAGGCGCGTCATCGCGTGGCGCTGACCCGACTGACCGCGCCGGTGGCGGGCACGGTCCAGCAGCTGGTCGTGCACACCGAAGGGGGCGTCGTCACGCCGGCGCAGCCGCTGATGCAGATCGTGCCGGCCGGCGCGGCCCTGGAGGTCGAAGCACGCGTCCTCAATCGCGACATCGGCTTCGTGCACGAAGGACAGCCGGCGGTGATCAAGATCGACACCTATCCCTTCACGCGTTACGGCCATCTGACCGGCACGCTGGCTCGGCTCTCGCGCGATGCCGTGCCCGACGAGCAGCTGGGGCCCGTCTATCTCGCGCATGTCGTACCGGACGCCACGTGGCTCGCACGTGACGGCCAGCGTTACAGCCTCGAGGCCGGGATGGCCGTCACCGTCGAGCTGACGCTGGGCCAGCGACGGGTGATCGAGTTCCTCCTGAGCCCGCTGATCCGCCAGGCCCGCGAAAGCGGGCGGGAGCGCTGATCCGCCGGGTTTCGTCGCAGTGCGGGAGCTGTCTGGTTTGCGCTCGTGCATCACGCCGGGTGTCTGCAGGGGCCCCGGGCGTTGCCAAGGCTCCCGCTTGTGCGTTAACAATGTCGTCACATACCTGTCACCAGCAGGCCCCGCCGTGAATGCTCCAGAGCCACGAAGGTTTCCGCCAGCGTCATGAACCGCCTGCCGCGCCCTGCGCAGTTGGCTTTCGGAAACCTCATCCGACTGGCGTTGCCGCTGCTGGTGACGGTCGCGGTCTATCTCGTCGCGGCTGTTGTCAACGCGAAGCTGCTCGCCGTCGATCTGCGCTATCTCGGCCCGCCGTTCAAGCTGTGGGCCCTGTATGTGCCCGGCCTCAACCTCAACGCCTCGCTCCTGCCCGATCTGCTGCTGCAGGTGGGCATCGGCTACCTGCTCTTCTGCATGTCGCGCCGGATCTGGATCTGGCTGTTGCTGCATACCACACAGATGCTGTTCATCTACGTTGGGAACGGCGTGAAGATTGCGAACTTCGGCGAACCCTGGGTCGTCACGGACTGGTTTCTGATCAGGGAAATGACGGAGGTGCTGCCGCCGGCGGTAGCGGTCGCCGCCGCCTTGGTGGCGGCCGGTTTCGTAGGCCTGCTGCTTTTCAACCTGCGGCTGACGGCGCGGCGCGCGCTGCTGGTCACCGCGCTGGCGGTGCCCCTGCTCGGCGCGGTGATCGCCAGGCCGGGTCTCGCCAACGACGCGCTGGCATCGATTTACGGCTACTGGCGGTGGGCGCCGATCAGGAATTTCACCGCGCGTGGTGCGACCTTGTATCTCGTCGACGAAATCCTCCGCTTCAATGTGACCAGAACGCCGCCCCCCAGCGCGGCCGACGTCGGCCGCGCGCTCTCCGCGCTGGGCGGGGCACCTGCCGTCGCAGCCGGGGCCGCGGATCCGCCGCCGCGCAACGTGCACATCATCGCCGCCGAATCGCTGTGGGATCCGACCCAGATGGCGGCTTACCGTTTTTCTGAAGATCCCTGGGCGGCCGAGTTCAGAGCGCTGTGGGAGGCGACCGGCCGATCGACCGTGATGAGTCCGGTGTTCGGCGGCGGCACCGCCAATGCGGAATACGAAGCGCTGTGCGGGATGCCCGCGGCGACACCGGCGATGATGTTCCAGACCGAAGTGACCAATCCGACGGTCCCCTGTCTGCCGCATCGCCTGCGGGACGCAGGCTACCTGACACTCGCCTCGCATCCGAATCGCGCCGGATTCTGGAACCGCAACAACGCCTATCCCAAAATCGGCTTTGCCACTTTTCGCGATATCAAGGGTTTCGTCAGCGACGACATGCGCGGGTTCTACCTGTCGGACACCTCGTTGCTGCGACAGAGCCGTGACCATCTGGCCAGCCTCGGGTCGCGGCAGCCTGTCCTGAATTACATCATGACCATCGCGGCGCATTGGCCCTACAAGCTCGGTCCGGCGCGCGCACCGACGATTGCGGTGACGCCGCCGGAACCCCTGGTCGGCAATTACGCGAATCTCATCCGCGAGAGCACCGAGGCCATCGCCGCGCACATCGATCTGCTGCGCGCCCGTGATCCGGATGCGCTCATTGTCGTGTTCGGCGACCATCTGCCGCTGCTCGGGGCGAATCTGAGCGGCTATCGTCTGGGTGGTGCGTTTCCGCGGCCCCCCGAGCGTTTCAACGCGGAGGATGCCCGCCAGTACGCAAGCACGCCGCTGATCGTCATCGACGGCCGCCGGGGTCCGCTGGACCTCGGCAATCTCGCGATGTACGAGTTGCCGCGGCTGGTCCTCGACCTGCTGGGTCTCGCGGCGCCAGTGTTCGACCTGGCGCTGGCGCCGGACGAACTGGCACCGGTACGCCCTGTCCAGGGGGTGGGCATCCTGGCCGGCCGCCCCGGGCGGGCCACCTTGTGTCGGCAGGCCGCCACCGATGCCGCCTGTGAGCGCGTTCGACAGTGGACGACTGCCGCGCACGTGATTGGCCGCGACCTCAATCGGGGACATCAATATGTGGTCGGGCGCGTAGACCCAGGGGCGGCGTCCACCGCGCGCGCTGAGGTACCCTGACGGGGGAGGAGCGGCATGATCGATCCGTCGCAATTGCTGACCAGCGGGGCGCGCAGGCTCAGTGAGCTGATCGCGAACTCGGTCGCGTCCGGCAGGCAGAAACGCGCGCAGCGACTGCAGTTCATCAAGGATCTGCATGCCGCACTGCTGAGCGTGGACGCGGATTACCGCAGGATTCTGTTGGGCCTGCTCGACCTGCTCGAAGAGCTTGCCGCCGAACCCGATCGCGCGAGCGCGATGCGCAGGATGCGGGAGGCGACGCGCAGTCTGCGCCAGCAGCGTGAAGTGCTCGATCACGTGCGCGCCGGACTGCGCCTCTCGATTCGCAACCTGATGCTGTTCACCGACGATGCGCAGACCCGCCACTACCTGTGGGCGGTCGCCGGTTACCTGCTCGACGAGGATCCGGGCCTCGGGTTTCCCGCCAATGTCGAATCCACCGTGCAGCGACTGCTCGACCGTGACATCGGTGCCGTGGCACGCACGCCGAGTTCAGTGATCCTCGATGCGCTCGAAGACGGCAGCACGCCCGACCAGGTGATCGCGGTCATCCAGACGCGCCGCGCGCAGATGAAGCATTTTCTCGAGTATGCGATCGATCGCTACACCTACCTGCTCGCGCGCGAGCTGAGGTAGCGGGGACCGCGCCGCCGCAGTGTGGATCTGGTGCTATCGTGTCGCGCACCGTTCAACCCTGCAGGAGACCACCGCCATGCGAGTGCCGCATCTCGACGAATACGCCCGCAAGTACGAACACCTGAAGTTCCATCGCGAAGACGGCATCCTGCAGGTCACGATGCACACGAACGACAGCGATCTGACGTGGGGTTTTGCACCGCACCAGGAGCTGGGCTACTGCTTCGGCGATATCGGCAGCGATCCGGAGAACAAGGTGATCATCTTCACCGGCAGTGGTGACACCTTCATTCACAAGGAGGATCTCGGAGGCGGCAAGGTCGACGCGCGGACCTGGGGCGAACACGTGCTGCCGGACGCGAAACGGCTGTTGATGAATCTGCTCGAGATCCAGGCGCCGATGATCGCAGCCGTCAACGGCCCGGCGACGGTCCATGCGGAACTCGCGTTGCTCTGCGACATCGTGCTCGCGGCCGATCACAGCGTGTTCCAGGATGCGCCCCATTATCCGAGCGGCCTCGTGCCGGGCGACGGCGTGCACGTCGTGTGGTCGATGCTGCTGGGGCTCAACCGCGGCCGTTACTTCCTGCTGACCGGCCAGCAGCTGACGGCAACGGAAGCGCTGACGCTTGGCGTGGTCAACGAAGTGATGCCGCAGGCTGCGTTGCTCGATCGCGCGTGGGCACTGGCGCGCCTGCTGCGCCAGCGCCCGGCGCTGACGACCCGGCTTACGCGCGAGGCGATGTTGATGCAGGTGAAGCGCGCGATGCTGGACCAGTTGCCGTACGGACTGGCGCTCGAAGGCCTGGCCGCCTGTGACTACTGGCCGGATACCTTTGCGGCAGAGAACATTGCGAAGAAGTGACGGGTTGACGGTCGCGGCCGTGCAGGGCCGCACCGGTGTCGATGGACGAGACGCCCCGGGCGCGTGTTCCCGGGGCGTCCGGCAGGCTCAGGCCGCCTGCATCGCCAGGCCGAAGTACACGACCCCGACGCTGCACACTGCCGCACCTGCCGCGCGCGACAGACGCGTGACCGTGGCGCTGTTGGCGGCGTCGATGACCTTCGCGCCGATCCACGTCGCCGCCATCGCGACACAGAGCTGGATGATGCTGAAGCCCGCGAGGTAGGCGAACAGCGGCGTGTTTTCGGCGCCGACGATCGACTCGCCGTAGGCATAGCCGTGGAACAGGCCGGCCACCGCACCGAGCGCCACCAGGCTGCCGGCGCGATAGCGACGGTTGGCCATCAGCAGCGCGCCCGCGGCAAGCACCGACAGCGCCACCATCGCTTCGACCGAAAAGAGGTCGAGGCCCATCAGGTGCACGACGGTGCCGACGATCGTCATCAGCACGAAGCCGGCCGGGATCAGCAGGCGATGCCGTTGCCCGATCACGAGCAGGCCGATCGCGACCATGAAGGCGAAGTGGTCGATGCCGATGATCGGGTGTCCGAACCCGGACAGCAGGCCTTCGGCGAAGTTGGCCGGCGTGCGCCCACCCGTCGGGTGATGCGCCAGGGCTGAGCCTGACATGGCGAGCAGGCCCAGCACGCTGAGGCCGGAGAGACGGGCGGCGCGGCCCAGGTCGAAGACGCTTTTCATGATTGCCTCTGTAGTGGTCTGAATGATTGAACGATCACGGTGCCAGCCCACCCGCGGGGCGCGGCGGGGCCGGCGATCGTGTGCTTCCCGATGTCTGTCGGATCTATTTCTTGCCTGCATCGCAGCATTTCAGCGACGTCAGGATCTCTGCCGTCCGCGACTCGAGTTCAGCGCTGTCGACGAGCGCATGCTCGGTCAGCAGACGTTCGAGTGCCTGCAACCAGCGCTGATAGTAATCCCAGCTGGGGTCATCCTGTGCATGTTCGGCTTCCCATTCGGCGATCGAGCCGATGAGGTTGACGCGAAAATCCTCCCATTCGTAGTGGCCGTGCTTCGACAGGGCGATCGCCATGCCGAACGCGCGGCTTTCCCAGTAGCGCTCGAATTGCAGCGTGCCGTTGTCACGCGGCGGCGAGTCCGGCGCCCCCATCATGCTGGTGGCCGCGAAATGTTCGAATTTCGTCTGCATCGCAGAAGCTCCTAGGCTGCGACCTTGGCCACGCCCATCATCGCTTCCGGCGTCAGCAGGGCGGCAAGCTGCTCTTCTGTCATGCCCTCCGTCCCGGCCGGGCGCTCGGGCAGCACCATCCAGCGGATCTGCGCGCTGCTGTCCCACAGTTTGATTTCGACCGACGGGTCGATCTCGACGCCGAATTCCTTCAGCACCACGCGCGGCTCGCGTGCCATGCGTGCGCGGAACGTCGGATCCTTGAACCAGTACGGCGGGAGGCCGAGCGTCGGCCACGGGTAGCACGAGCACAGGGTGCAGATGATGACGTTGTGGACGGTCGGCGTATTCTCGGCGACCTTGATGTGTTCGCCTTCGGCGCCGGCCATGCCGGCCGGCAGCTTCATTTCGGCGATCGCGGACGTCGCGTCCTTCAGCAGCCGCGCCTTGAAATCGGGATCGACCCACGCACGGGCCACGATTCTGGCGCCGTTGAACGGGCCCATTTCGGTTTCGAAGAAATCGAGCACCTTGTCGACGGTCTTGTCGGTGATGATGCCTTTCTCAATCAGCAGCGCCTCCAGCGCACGCACTTTCGCGGCGCTGTAGATCTCGCGGTCCGTGTCATAGCCAAAACGCTTCTTGTCACTCACGTCTACTCTCCTGGTTCGAATGCATGCGGCGCGGCGCGCCGGTCGGTGATCGCGAGCCGTGCTTACGCCGGCTCCATGTAGACCTCGAAGAGATCCGCATACACCGTCGACTTTTCCTCCGACAGCGCCTTGCCCCAGATTTCCGCAGGCTCGAAGCCCACCGCATA
>LNFM01012363.1_pt1 | contig 11232 bp, 7 predicted proteins | sample 596031 | NCBI WGS metagenome assembly LNFM01 (sample SAMN04254537, study PRJNA301005) | activated carbon metagenome | isolation source: dual media filters at the Ann Arbor, Michigan drinking water treatment plant | place: USA: Ann Arbor | reverse complement strand
TGCGTCATGTCGGGGAAGCGGGGCCCGAGGCGCTCGTCGTTCGGACCGCGCAGCGCGTGATCGCGGAGCATGTCGATGTGATCGCGGATCAACATCAGCGTGCCCGGGGTCCAGTCGGGGTTGAGGCCACCGGCGGCATTGGTGACGATGATGACCTTGGCGCCGAGGGCGACGAGCACGCGCGCCGGGAACGAGACCGTCTCCGCGCTGTGCCCCTCGTAGAGGTGCACGCGGCCCTGCATGGCCACGCAGTGCGCGCCGCCGCGCTCGCCGAACACGAGCTTGCCGGCGTGGCCGACAACATGGGACTGCGGGAAGTGAGGAATCTCCGCGTACGGAACGGCCCGCTTGCCTACGAGAGAGTCGGCGTACCCGCCGAGGCCCGAGCCGAGGATGAGCCCCACCTGGGGCGGCCTACCCGGGCCGCGCACGGCGGCGGCCGCGGCCTGGACGCGGTCGTAGAGAGCCGTCATCGAATGACCTCGAGGATCCGCGACGTGCGGACGGGCGTGGCCGCTGCGTTTGGATCGATCACGAAGCTGCGCTCGATCATCGCACGCGCTTCGGCGAGCTTGCCATCTCCCGGCGCGAAGCTGTGGTGGATCCAGATCTGCGGCGCCGCCCCCGGCTCGATGACCTCGCCGAGGTACGCGTCGACGACGAGCCCGGCCGATGGATCGATCGTGTCCTCTTTCGTCCGGCGACCGGCCCCGAGAACGACCCCGGCCATGCCGAGGAGCTCCGAGTCGATCGCGGTGATGCGGCCGGGCGGGAGCGTGACCTCGGTCCGCGCCTTTGCCTTCGGCAGCACGCTGCCCGGCGAGTCGCACACTCTCGGATCACCGCCCTGCGCGGCCACGACCTTGCGGAACACCTCGAGCGCACTGCCATCGGCGAGCGCCTTCTCGATCTTCGCGCGGCCCTCGTCGGCATCCTTGGCGACGCCGCCCAGCACCAGCATCTCCCCGCCCAGGACCTGCGTGAGCTCGCGCGTGTCGACGGGGCCGCCCCCTCGCAGCACCTCGATCGATTCGCGGATCTCGAGCGCGTTGCCGATCGTGCGGCCGATCGGCGTATCCATGTCCGTCAGGACGCACGTGATGCGCTTGCCGGCCCGCGTGCCGATCGCCCGCATGAGCGCACACAGCGCGCGTGCGTTCTCGATCGTCTTCATGAAGGCGCCCCGCCCGACCTTGCAGTCGATGACGAGGCCGTCGATGCCCTCGGCGAGCTTCTTCGACATGATCGACGACGCGATCAGCGGTAGCGATTCCACGGTGCCCGTCACGTCGCGCAGCGCGTAGAGGCGCTTGTCAGCCGGGGCGAGCCGCTCCGTCTGGCCGATCAGGCACACCCCGAGCTCGTCCACGAGCTGCGCGAAGCGCTCGCCGGAGAGGTCGACGCGGAAGCCGGGAATCGACTCGAGCTTGTCGAGCGTGCCGCCCGTGTGTCCGAGGCCGCGCCCCGACACCATCGGCACCGCGACGCCGCAGGCGGCCACGGCGGGGGCGAGGGGGATCGAGATCTTGTCGCCGACCCCGCCGGTCGAGTGCTTGTCGACCTTCGCGCGGGTGATCGCCGACAGGTCCATCACGTCGCCAGAGCGTGTCATCGCGTCGGCCCACGTGGCGAGCTCCGCATCGGAGAGGCCGCGCCAGAAGATCGCCATCAGCATGGCGGCCGTCTGGTAGTCGGGGATCGAGTCGTTCGTGATGCCGGCGATGAACGCGCGGATCTCCTCGTCGGAGAGCACACCGCCATCCCGCTTCTTGCGGATGAGTTGCACGGGCAACAAAGCGTCAGTACCCCTTCGCCTTGCCGTCGGCGGTGCCGGTCACGATCGCGACCGACGCGGAGGCGCCGAGCCGGTTCGCGCCCGCCTGCGCCATCTTCACCGCGTCCTCGGCGGTGCGCACGCCACCGGAGGCCTTCACGCCCAGATCCTGGCCCACGATGCGGCGCATGAGCTGGATGTCCTCCACCGTCGCGCCGCCCTTGCCAAAGCCGGTCGACGTCTTCACGAACGCCGCGCCGGCGAGCTTCGATAGCGAGCAGCCGATGATCTTCTCCTCGTCGGTGATCGCGCTCGTCTCGAGGATGACCTTGACGCCAGCGGGCGCCGATGACTTCACGACGCGGCAGATGTCCTCGAACACGGTCTCGTAGTCGCGCGACTTCAGCGCGCCGATGTTGATGACCATGTCGATCTCCTTGGCGCCCTGACGCACGGCCTCGCGGGCCTCATACGCCTTCGCCGTCGGCGACATCGCGCCCAGCGGGAAGCCCACGACCGCGCACACCATCACGTCCGTACCGGCGAGCAACGAGCGTGCGAGGGGCACCCACGTCGTGTTCACGCACACCGACGCGAAGCGGTGCTGCTTGGCCTCGGCGCAGAGCTTCACGACCTCTTCGCGCGTGGCCTCGGGCTTCAGGAGCGTGTGGTCGATCATCTTGCCGAGATCTGCCGGCACCGCGCCGACGCCGAGGGCCGCGCCCACGCGCATCGCGCCCGCTTGCTCGGCGGCCCGCACCGACCACGGCCGGCGCACGACGCACGCGCCGCACCCCGCGCAGTCTTCACCGGGCGCCGAGTCGTCGGTGCAGTCGCCGCGGTCCCTCGGAGCCAGCGCGAGCTTGGCGGATGCCGCATGCGATGCACCGCTTTGCACGGCGCCGAGGCGCTCCTGGACGCGCTGGGTGATGATCTCGACGAGCCGATCGACCTCGCTCATGGCCAGGTCACTATAGCCTCGCCGGGGGGGACTAAAGGTCGCGGGCGACGCGGAAGGTGACGTCGGCGTGGCCATCATCCGGGCGGACCTGCGGACCGGAGCGGGCGAGGGCGGTCCGGGCCTTGGCATCGGGGGAATCGACCCACTCGAAGCGGCCGGCCGGCATGACGAACGTCGGGTTGGTGGCCGCCGCTGTCCACTCGGCGGCGGTCAAGAGGCGGCCGCCGTTGGAGAGGACGTACGAGGTGGCCTGCGTGTACGAGACCCCGACGACAGGATCGTCGGGGGCGCCCGACTGCGAGTGCGTCTTGAAGAACTCGCGGTAGCTCGCCGCCGAGAGCGGCTGCTTGGCGGTGTAGAACCACGGGGAACCGTCCGCCTTGCGGACGAGCAGCATGTCGGCCGTCGCGAGCTCCTTCTTGAGCGGCGTCTCCACCTGTCCGGCGGCCTCCGCCACGTCGGGGCGGCGCAGATAGACCACCAGGCCCGCCACGAAGAGCGCGATGCAGGCGAGGGTGAGCGCGACGATCCAGATCGGCAGCGAGCGGGCCGGCGGCACCAGCTCGGACGCCGTCGGCGATACGTCGTAGGCCACCGGGGCGAGCTGCGGACCCGCGCTCTGCCGCGGCATGGGGGCGAGTCCTGGCTTCGTCGCGGGGATTCCCCCCGTCGGGATGCGCGCGCTCGGTACCATGATGTTCGGGCGCGAACGCTCGCGTCCGGTGATGAGCACCGGCACGGCATCGGGGTCGAGTCGGGTGAGGATCCCACCGAGCTGCCCGACGAGGTCCTCGTAGGTCGGGCGCTCGGGAGCCTTCTTGGCCATCATCGCGCGCGCGAGCGCGGAGAGATCCTTGTCGACCCGCGGGTTCGTCGTCGCGGCGTCGGGCGCGGGGTTGCGCAGGTGGCGGGCCACGACCTTCAGGTACTTGTCCTCGGCGGGCTTGCCGGTGCGAAACGGCGGGATGCCGGTGAGCACGTAGTACAGCGTGCCGCCGAGGGCGTAGATATCGACGCGCTCGTCGATGGCCTCGCCGCGCGCCTGTTCGGGGGCGATGTAGTCGGGCGTGCCGACCACCACGCCCATGGCGGTGAGGGCGGGCTCGGCGCCCGGATCGACGGGTTTCGCCAGCCCGAAGTCGGTGACCTTCACGCGGCCGTCGGTGAGGCGCACGAGGTTCGACGGCTTCACGTCGCGGTGAATGAGGCCGGCCTTCGCGGCCGCGGCCAGGCCCTGGGCCGCATCAAGAATCGCGTGGGTCGCTGCCGTGGAGTCCATCGGGCCGTGCTTCTCCACCGTCGAACCCAGATCGGTCCCGTCGAGAAGCTCCATCGCGATGTACGGGCGCTCGTCGTAGATGCCGGTCGCAAACACCTGCACCACGTTCGGGTGGCTGATCGCGGCGACGGCGCGACCCTCGCGCACGAACCGGGCGCGCAGCTCCGGGCTGTCTCGATGCTTCTCCGAGAGGATCTTGATCGCGACGCGCCGGTTCAGCCCGGTGTCGACGGCGCGGAAGACCTCGCCCATGGAGCCCGAGCCGATCGTTCCTTCGACGCGGTAAGCGCCCAGGATGGTCCCCGGCTGCGGGTTCGGCACCGGCGTATTCTAACGTCTTTACGATCTGCGCGCGCGCCCGCGGCTCGGCTTCGGTTCGAGCTTCCGCCTACATTGCTGGTCGCGGCGCCCGAAGAGTAGCTTCGCGCCATGGAGCGCACGGTCGTGGTCTCCGCCACGAATCTCATGGCGCGCGGCTTCCTCGTCGTGCCGACGGATCGGCGTGGCAAGGACGGTCAGCCGGTGAACGGGCTCTACGCCGTCGCGCGCGCGGTCCAGCGCGTGCTCGCGTGGAAGGCCCCGGCCCGCGCCGTGGCCGTGATCGAGACGGGGACGCGGACGCTCGAGGGCAAACCGTGGCCCGCGATCCTCGAAGCGCAGCTCGCCGCGTTGCCGGAGCTGTGTCGCGCCCTCGGCCTGGGCGTCGTGACGGGGGAGGGCGAGCAGAGCCTCGTGGCCTCCTACGTCCAGGCGGCGCTCGATCGCGGTGACGACGTGATGATCGCGGGCGTTGACAAGCGGTTCGCCCAGCTCGTGAGCGATCGCGTGTGGTGGTACGACGCGAACAAGGACACGCGATACACGCAGGAGATCGTGTTCAAGCGCTTCGGCGTGGGACCGGAGCAGGTCGGCGAGTGGCTCGGGCTCGTCGGAGACGAGGATGCCCTGCCAGGCGTGGCGGGGATCGGCGCCAAGGGCGCGACGACGCTGCTCGCGGAGCATGGCTCTGTCGCGGCGGCGCTGGCCGCGCTCGACACCATCAAGGGGCGCCTCGGCAACGCACTGCGCGCCGCACAGGGCGAGGCGAGCGACGGCGGGAGCACCCCCGGCAGCGGCGCCGAAGGGCAACGCGGCTCGATCGCGCGTGAGCTGGCGCGGGCGAAGCTGGACCGAGCACGGTCGCTGCCGTCGCCGCTCGACGCGTGCACGTACGCACCGTTGGCCGCGGCGCCACTCAACGAGCTCTACGAGCGTCTCGGCTTCGTCGAGCTGCTCGTCTCCGATGCCGCGACCACGACGAACGCGTCCGTGCTCGAGACGCCCGAGGCGGTGGCGGCGGCGTTGGCCTCGCTCGCGGGGACGGTGGCCATCGCGGCGCTGCTCGAGGATCCGGCCCCGCTCCGCGAGGAGCTGACGGGCGTCGCGCTCTCGACGGGGCAGGGCGCGTACTACGTCGCGTGCGCGAGCGGGGCGTGGCCCGCGATCGCCGCCTGGCTCGCGTCGGATGCGCCGAAGGTCGGCCACGATCTCGGGGGCACGGGGACGGCGATCGCGCTCGCGCGGCGCGGCATCACGCTCGGGGGCCTCGTCGGTGATTCCGGCTGCGCCTCGCATGCGCTGAATCCGAGCGTGTGGGCGCCGCACGAGCTCGCGGTGGTCGCGAAGCACGTCCTTGGCCGCGCCTTGCCGGAGGAGGCCACGCTCCGGGGCGTCGGGCAGAAGCGGAAGGCGTGGCGGGCGTTGCCCGTGGAGCGCGCGGCCGACGCGGCCGGGGGGCAGGCGGAAGCGACGGCCGCGATCTGGGCCGCGATCGGGCCCCAGGTGGAGCCCGCGCGGATGGCGGACTACCTCGCGCTCGCCGACACGGCGGTGCGGATGGAGGAGCGCGGGCTCCTCGTCGATCTGGCCGCGCTCGACACGGCCGAGGCCGCGTTCGCGACGCTCGAGGCCGAGCTGACGACCAAGATCGAGGGCTTCGCGGGGCGCTCGTTCAACATCAACTCCACGAAGCAGCTCGGCGAGGTGTTGTTCGCGGAGTTGAAGCTACCGATCGCGAGCCACACGAAGACCGGCTGGAGCACGGCCACGGAGGCGCTCGAGAAGATCGAGGGCAGTCACCCGATCGTGCCGCTCGTGATCCGCTGGCGGCTCCTGCGCAAACTCCAGGAGTCGTGGGTGGCCGTCCTCCGCAAGTGCATCGACACGGATGGCCGCGTGCACTCGCGCTTTCACGTGGCGCGCTCCTTCAGCGGTCACCTCGTGAACACGAGCCCCGACCTCACGCGCGTACCGGGCCGCACCCCGGAGATGGCGATGATCCGGCGGGCCTTCGTCGCCGCGCCCGGGCGCCTCTTGATGTCGGTCGACTTCAACCAGCTCGGGCTGCACGTGCTCGCGCACCTGACGAAGGATCCCGCGCTCGTCGAGCCGCTGCGCGCGCGTGCCGACATGCACCGCCTCACCGCGTCGGCCGTCCTCGAGACCGCGCCCGAGGCGATCACGGACGAGCAGCGCCAGCTCGGCAAGGTGGTGAACTTCGCGACGTTCGCGGGGCAGGGGGCGAGCGCGCTCGCGCTCCAGCTCGGCGTGCCTGCGGCGGAAGCCAAGGAGATGATCGCGCGCTTCGATCGCCGCTACGCGCTCGTGCGGAGCTTCCAGGAGGAGCAGCTGCGGCTCGCGCGCGAGCGCGGCTACATCACGACGATCGCGGGCCGACGGTGGACCATCGGCGGGCTCGAGTCGCTCGACTCGCAGCTCCTCTCCTACGCCGAGCGCATGGGCCGCCGCGCGACGCACGAGGGCTCGGTTGCCGATGTCGCGCGCAAGGCGCTGCTGGATTCGGACCGCGCGCTGAGAGCCGCCGGCCTCGACGCGATGCCCGTGCACGAGATCATCGACGAGGTCCTGTTCGACGTGCGTGCCGATCAGCTCGCCGACGTCGCCCGCGTGGCCGCGGAGGCCATGCGCACGGCATATTCCCTCGAGGTGCCGCTCGTGGTCGGCGTCGAGGCCGGGCCGAACTGGGCAGACCTGACGCCGGTCGTGCCATAGACGTCCGCCGCGGGGGCGGTCCTCCATGTGGGTCATGCCCGCGATCTAGAGCGAGCAGCCGATCGTCGTCGCCGACATGCCGGGCTGCCCGACGTTCCCGAGGGAGTTGCCACCCGCACCACCAGTGCCGGGGATCAGCATCGTCTGCGGGGCCGTGACCGCCACCGCTCCCACGCACACGAGCGCGGCCGACGGTCCCCCACCGCCACCTCCGCCGTGACCGCCCCGGCCGCCGGCCCCGCCATCGCCCCCCTTCGCGCCGAAGCCGCCATCGTCCTGCTCGCCCGAGCCACCATAGGGTCCGCCCGCGCCGCCCGGTCCACCACCGCCACCGCTGCCACCCGCGCCACCGAGGCCGCCCGCGCCCCCGCGACTCGTCACGATCATCGACTCGGTGATGACGACCGTGGAGTCGACGACGATCACGCCGAACGAACCGCCGCCGCCGCCACCGCCAAACCCGCGCGTGCCGCCACACCCGCCGCCCCCACCGCCGCCGCCCGACGAGCCGTACGAATCGCAGTCCGCGGTGCCCCCACCGCCGCCGCCGCCGCCCCCACCGCCGTTGCCATCGGTGCCGTTCTCGCCGTTGCCGCCGCTCGCCGGCGAGTACGCCCCGCCCGCAAACGTACCGACCCCCGTGCCCCCTGCGCCATCGCCGCCTGGGCCGCCCGGCGAGCCGTTCCCCCCGCCAGTCCCATCTTGACGAGAGCCGAGGGCGCCCGGACCCGGTGCGCCGTCGATGCTTCCCGCGAGGCCAGGGTCACCGCCGCTGCTGCTCCGCCCCGGCTGTCCACCCGCGCCGCCGACCCGATTACACGACGAACCACCACCGGGTCCGCCGATCGGCCGCGAGCAGCCGGAGCACAGCCCGCTCGATTCCTCGCACCCGGGACGTCCAGGTTCTCCCATGCCGCCAGCGGGGCCCGTGATTCCGGCCGCTCCATCCCGCCCCGCGGCGCCCAGGCCCGCGGTCACCGTCACGTCGCGCAACTCCACCATCGTCGAGTCCTCGATGACGATGGCGATCGCGCTCGTCCCGGGGGCCGTGGCATCCAGCGCCTCGACCGTCACGCCGTCGAGGAGCGTCGGGAACGTCGCGCCGTCGAAGCGCACCACGGGCGACGCCCCCGTGAGCACGGTCTCCGCCGCGTCGCTCCGGGTCCAGCTCGCGTCAAACCCGCCCGTGACATCGATGCCGGCCGCCATCGTGATGGCCTCGGCGTACGTCCCGGCCTGCACGTACACCGGGCGCCCGGTCATCGCGGACGCGGCCTTCATGATCGCGGCGCCGACCGTCCTGAGCGGGGCATCGCGCGTCCCCGGGGCACTGTCGTCGCCGGTGGGCGCCACGTAGTACGCCTCACACGCGCCACCCACGCAGCCCGCGCTGTCGGGACGCGGTCCTTCGTTGCTCGCATCGGGCGTGCCGTCGCCACTGCTGGCATTCGCGCAGCCGGCACCTACGACCATCGCCGCGGCAAGCCACATCGCCCTCATGCGGGGAGCATAGCCGGACCGCAGCTCCGGTCGCCCCTATTCGTCACCCCGGCGCAGCTCGAAACCGCATCGGCACGTAGCCGGACTTCGACCGATTCTGAGACTGCTTCGAGAGCGATCGCGTCGAGCTCCTCATCGTCTGACCGCGTAGTTCCCGCAGATCACATCTCGTCCGCTCGGTGTTCCTCGGCGTCCTGGCGTCAAAGGATGCCGGGGTACGAGCGCGCGTGGACGAACGAGCAAGGCTTCGTCGAGAACTAGCACCTGTCCCCGACTGTGCCGAAGGCGGATCGTTCCGCACGCACCGCCGACGGAACCGTCACGAATGTGATCGAGTCGTACTAGTCGCCCCTGAAGGGACACGGATGTGCGCCGCGCCCGGGCATTGTCTTGCTGCCTAGTCGTAGTTCCGCGGGCCGTCGGGGCGCTGCGAGAGGTTCTCGAAGCGCGTGTAGCGCCCTTCGAAGTGCGTCTCGACGGTGCCCGTGGCGCCGTGGCGGTTCTTGCCGAGGATCACCTCGGCGATGTTCGGGTTCTCGGCTTCCTTGTTGTAGACGACGTCCCGGTAGATGAACATGATGACGTCGGCGTCCTGCTCGATCGCGCCGGACTCGCGGAGGTCGGACAGCTGCGGCCGCTTGTCGGTCCGATTCTCGAGCGAGCGGTTGAGCTGCGAGAGCGCCAGCACCGGGACCTCGAGCTCCTTCGCGAGCGACTTGAGGCCGCGGGAGATCTCGCTGATCTCCTGTTCGCGCGAGGCCTTCGCCGCCTGCGGGGAGCCGCGCATGAGCTGCAAGTAGTCGACGACGATCAGGCCCGTCTTCTTGTCGCCGAAGAGCTCCTTGTTCTGGCGGAAGCGGCGCGAGCGCGCGCGGAGCTCGCGCAAGGACAGCGCGGGGGTGTCGTCGATGAGGATCGGGGCCTTGGAGAGCGTGGCGGCGGCGTACGTCAGGTTCGTCATGTCCTGCCGCTGGAGCTGGCCACGGCGGAGCGCGGATGAGTCGACCTTGGCTTCGCTGCAGAGCATGCGCTCGGCGAGCTGGGTGGACGACATCTCGAGGGAGAACACGAGGCAGGGCCAGCCGCCGGAGGTCGCCGCGTTCTGCGCGAGGGAGAGCGCGAAGGACGTCTTTCCCATCGCGGGACGCGCGGCGAGGATGATGAGCTCGGTGGGCTGGAGGCCGGCCGTCTTCGCGTCGAGGTCGGTGAAGCCGGTGGGGACGCCGGTGATGCCGCCGGCGGCCTTGAAGCGCTCGTCGAGCGACGAGAAGACCTTCTTGACGAGGCTCTTGATCGGCTCGGGGCCGACCTTGTCCTTGCGCTGGGTGACGTCGAAGATCTTCTTCTCGGCGTCATCGAGGTAGTCGCGCACCTCGAGCTCGTCCTCGTAGGCGCGCTCCGTGATCTCGGCGGCGGCGAGGGCGAGCTTGCGGGCTTGCGATTTGTCGACGACGATCTCGGCGTAGGCGTAGACGTTGTCGGGGGTGGGGACACGCAGCGCGAGCTCGCCGAGGAAGGCGATGCCGCCGATCGCGTCGAGCTTGCCGCCCTTCTCGATCTCGACCTCGAGCGTGACGACGTCGATGGGCTTGGCGGCGGCCTCGAGGTTGCGGATGGCCTGGAAGACGACCTTGTGGCGCTGATCGTAGAAGTCGTCGACGTCGATCGCCTCGAGATTGACGAGGACCTCGTTGCGCAACAGGATGCCTCCGAGGATCGACGCCTCGGCATCCAGGTTGTGCGGCAGCACCCGCCGGTCGCGCGCCATGACGGCTGACTCTAGCGCGCCCAGCTGACGACGACGTCGTGTTGCGTCGGTGATCGAGGGTTGCGTGGGCGTCACGCCCCCCGAAAACGCGACATCCTCGGGCGGCTGCGAAGGCCAGCGCCGGTGCGGGCGCGGGCGCTCAGGGCCACGTCGAGGATGGAGCGGCGATCGAGGCGCGGACTACTTGTCTTTGCCGACGACCCAGAACTTGAGCGTCGCCTGCACACCGGCGGCGAGCTTCACGTTCGTCTCGTACTTGCCGAGCGCCTTGATCGGCTGCTCGAGGCCGACCCAGCGGTGGTCGATCTCGATGTTCGCCTTCTTGAGCTGCTCGGCGATGTCACGACCCGTCACCGAGCCGAACATCTTCTCGTCCTCGCCAACCTGACGCTCGAACTGGAGCGTGATGCCGTTGAGCTTGCCGGCGATCTCGGTCGCGCTGGCGCGCTCCTTCTCGACGCGACGCTCGATGACCTTCTTCTCGTGCTCGAGGCGCTGCTTGTTGCGGACCGTCGCGCTGACCGCGAAGCCGCGGGGCACGAGGTAGTTGCGGCCGTAGCCCGGCTTGACGCTGACGAGCTCGCCAGCCTTGCCGAGGTGATCGACGTCCTGGGTGAGAATGACCTGCATTGCCATGGCGGTACTCCTTAGTCCCCGGTGACGGCAAAGGGCAGCAGCGCGAGCATGCGCGCACGGCGAACCGCCCGAACGATGACGCGCTGCTGACGAGCACTCGCGCCGGAGATGCGGCGGGGGATCATCTTGCCGCGGTCAGTGACGAACGACCGCAGGATCTGCGGGTTCTTGTAGTCGATCTTCGCGACGATCTCGTCGGAGAGCAGCTTGCGGCGCGCGCCGCCCCGGCCACCCTTGCCACCACGGCGATCGTCGCCGTCGCG
>LNFM01018230.1_pt1 | contig 11233 bp, 6 predicted proteins | sample 596031 | NCBI WGS metagenome assembly LNFM01 (sample SAMN04254537, study PRJNA301005) | activated carbon metagenome | isolation source: dual media filters at the Ann Arbor, Michigan drinking water treatment plant | place: USA: Ann Arbor | reverse complement strand
TGAATAGCGCGCTCATCATCTGCCACGAGGCGCCGTTGCGGATGAAGTAGGCTTCCAGTGCCTTGGCTTCGTTGACCAGCGCGACCGCGCGCAAGCCGGCGTTGAGCCCGACCGCGTCGAAGGCAATGCCGATGGTGAGATCGCGCATGGCAGCGAGGCGACTGAGATCGAGCGCGGAGAGCTGCCGCAGACGCGCAAGCTGTTCATTCTCGATGCCGACGGCTTGGAGGTCGCTCGGTTGCGCCTCGGCGAGCCTCACGGCAACATGATTGAGGAGCACGAGGCGGACCTGTGCATCGACGAGCGGCAACATCATGCGTCTCCTTGAGATGACGGGTGGTGCGCGGAACGGTGGCTATCGGTACAGCGCGCAGTCACTTCCCTGGCGCGCGTCAAAACCTCCCAGAACGCACGGGCCGTCGCGTCGTGGGGATCAATGAGCCATCCGAGGAAGGCTGTGTCCGAAGGAAACGGACTGGCAGGAGCGCTTGACGAGCCATCCGTCGCATCGTCGAGTTGCCCGGAAAGCAGCGCCAGCAGCCACCAGGCCTTGTGCTCGACTGTTGCCTGTGCGCCACTCTCGATGGGCGCCGGGAGCGCGTCCATGTAATACCCGTGCGGCGTCGCCGCATCGACGCGCAAGCGCTTCTCGATACCAGTCAACCCAGCGAATACGCGAATCTGTTCGACAAGGCCACGCCGGGGCACCGGCTTCTCGCACGCAACGGGTGAGCCATTCGCATCCCGGCGCAGAGCGCCTGCGACATTCTGCACGGCGTTAGCTGTGCTAACGGGCGTCGATGCCGGCGGCCCGCCATTCGTTGCGGGCGCGCGCTGCGCGTCCGGAGTCTCCTGCGGGGTCCGTGCGGACGACTGAACCGTTGCACGAAGCTGCTCCACCGGCTCATCCAGTTGCCGCGCGAGGGCCTCTTCGCATGCCAGGCAGATGCTGGCAGCGCTGAAGCGCCCAGACCTTCGATACTGCTCGACTGCCTCCTGAAACACCGGCTCGAACACTGTTGCGTAAAGATCGGCTTCCGCCATAGCCGCACGTGCTTGCGCATGGCGCTTGAGGAGATTGAGCCGTGGCTGCATCGACTTCACATCCAGGCCGGACAGATCAGAAACCGCCTCCCCGAGCGTGCGCAGACGCTCGGTGGCATAGAGACAATGAGCCAGGGTGGCGGTGTTGATCGAGAGTCCACGCCCCCTCATCTCGTCTTCGAGCTGTCGCAGCGAGAGCGAATGGCCCTTCTCGGCTTCAAGACGCGCCTTCAGTGCGACGATTCCAGTAGCCTTGTCCCAGAATGCCATCTCGCCGCGCAGTTCGTTTTCGATGAGATGCGAGGTGAGCACGTGGCTTTCAGAGCGCCACGGCCGGAACAGGACGATGAGCTTGCGGAAGCGCTCCTCCCGTGTCTCCGTCCACAGTTGCTGAACCGCAAGCAAGCGGGTGTTGCCGCCGGCTTCGATGATGAAGTGCTCGTCGCCGGGCCTTCGCGTCACGGTCAATGGATTGCGGATGCCGCCCGAACGTATCGATTCCTTGATCTCTGCAAACTTCGCATTGCCGGTCCGTCGCGGGTTGTTCTCGTAGGGACGTATGTCGTCGACCGCGAGCTCGATCTGGCAGTCATGGCGCGGGTCTGCCTGTGCCGGCAGCTCTCTGGCGTTGTTTCCAGGATTGCCGACCCGCAACGACTCGGCGACGAGGCGCCGGCGTTCGTCGATGGACACTTGGCGGCCGGGCAGCGCTGCGGCGCCGCTGTCGATATCTGCCTTATGCTGCGCCCCTCCGCTCATGCGATCTTCTCCTGCGCGCGAACGGAGTCGGCATAGACACCCTGAAGGCTGGGTATCAGTTCCCAGGCGAGCTGATGCATCACGGTGCATGCACTGGGGGTGACACCATCGCGTCTGCGCTCATGGCGGTGCACCGGCACACGCAGGGTCGCCGCTTCCTTGTAGGCTTTGGCGTGAGGAACAACAGTGTCGAGAACGGATACGCGTCCCTTGAGCTTGATGAAATCGTCTCGAATTCCGCTGGCAATGACGCGCGCATCGGCCGTTCGATCCTGCCGATAGATCACCGCCTTCATTGGCCCCAAGGTCGCCCCGAGCGCGCTGCCCGGCTCCAGCCGGTCGAGCAGTTCCATCGTCCCGTCCTTGAACTCGCGGGCCGAGAGAATCTCCGGCGTAATCGGTGAAACAAGGATGTCGGCCGCCAGTACGGCGGCGTCCTGCAGCGGACCCACTGCGCCCTGTGTATCGATCAGCACACAGTCATAGGCCCCGGCCACGGCGGGCGATTGGAGCGCGAATCGCAGGCGGAAACCCCGGTCGATGCGATTGAGCAGCCAGTGGGGAAGATTTCCCTCGGGATCGTCGGAAACGACGATGTCGAGGTTCTGGTAGAGGGTCGCGGTGATGCACTGCTCCGTCACCTCGCCGCGAACAATCACTTCGGTGAGCCCAGCCGAAGGCTTCGGGGTCGCGAGCGGAAAGTACTTGGAAAGCGACGGTTGCACGTCCGCATCGATCAGCAGGACACGCAACCCCATATCGGCAAGCAGTGCGCCGAGGTTGGCCGTAAGGGTGGTCTTGCCGACACCGCCCTTGGTACTCGTTACCGTGAACTTGATCATCGAATCCGCGCTGATTTGGGTCCCAAATCAGCAATACGGATTCCGACCGAAAAGTGTCGGGTCAGGTCACGAAATAATCCCCAAGGCCGTGATCGGCAAAGACCTTTCTGATGCGTTTGATTTCCTCGTAGAGCGTACCGCGCGGAATTCGGAGCCTCGCGGCGGCCTCTTTGATCGATAAACCCTCTTCGCCAAGCAACGCACAAAGGCGGCGCTGGCGCGGAGTCAGTTTCTTCATCGCCCTGGCGATGTCGATGCGCGCGTCGCGACCCTCCCCAATAGTGGCTTCGCCGGCTGCGCCAGATGTCGCTACGTCGATCAGATCGGCGAACGTGGGTGCATCATCATCGTCGCCCACCGAGGCATCAAGAGATACCGTGTCGAAATCGCCGCCGCGCTTGGTGGCTCCCTGCTCGCGAAGCATGTCGGTCAGCTTGTTCCGAAGAACCCGCGCCATGTACGCAATCGGCGGCCCTTCCGGCCCGGCCGTGAGCCTGGCGCGCACCTCGATCCAGTGCGCGAGGCATTCCTGCAGGAGATCGTCGAATTCCTCGCGCTCCAGCCTTCGCGATCGCCGCCTGAATTCACCGACCAATTTCTTTGCTACCGCAATCTCCCACTGCTGAAGTCCATTGCCATACCCCAACGCCATTTCGTCCTCCCTTCGTCGCGTGACGAAGGGCTGAACGGCCTTTGTTAATCCGACACTAACAAGTCATAGGCGGTACTGCCCCCCGACACTTTTTTGCCGGATTCCGTATCAGGTAATTGAGGACGCTATCGAAAGATGGCGATAGGCGGCGAACGGTGTCGGCAGGAGCCGGGACCGCTGTGGAGCTAAACGAGCGATGAAGGAATCGAGGATGAAGCGGGAAATTCAGGTCGGGCGCGGGATGCAATTGGCATCGTCCGCGACCCTGCAAGACGGTTCGGACGCGTCAAATTTCGGTGACGCGATCGCAAATGGGGCAAGGAATGCTCGCGAGGAAGTCCGGCGGCGTCAGCCAAGGGGGGCGTTTGATGCGCGAGCGATCAGGGAACTGTCACAGGCCGTGCCGACCGACCCAAGGTTGCTGCGACGCACAATCCGCCGCAACGAACTACGCCAGATCGTGCCGTTGGCGGATTCGACGATCTACGAACTGGAACGCAAGGGGGAATTTCCGCAGCGCTTTTTCCTCACACCACGGTGTGTAGTGTGGGACTTGGCCGAGGTAGAAGCGTGGCTACAGACACGCCGCCAGCCAGGAGTGCAAGCCTCGGTAAAAAAAGCACCAGTACCGGACTACAGGCTACGTCGAACGTCTCGCTGAGGGCCACCACAAGGTGCCGAATCTTCAGGACGATCGTCCATTCAACAGGCTTGAGTCGTCAAACAAGCGCTCAAATATTTCTGGTGTGCTGCAGCGAATCAACAATAGCCGCCAGTCTTCTTCGAGCAAAAGGAGCAGTCTTCCTTTATCCCTCATTTTTCCCAAACCGCGAAAGCAATCCGCAGTCGTTAGGACGTTCAAAGCCCGAAGTGCCCTGGATATAAGCCTTAGCAAGTTGTTCGATTACCGAAACCGTTTTCGGATCTTCACTAATAAACCCAAGAGGAAGCGTTACGGGGTACATATCCGGGAGTGACATGTGATAGACCACAACAGCCAACTCGCCCTTCAGGAGCATTACCTCGACATTCCCGCCAAGAAACCCTTCAACTATTCCATGAGCCCTGTCTGTGTAGGGGTCAAGCTCCTGTTTCCACTGTCTCACAGCCCGGTAGTCATCTGGCCCGTTGATGGGCAGATAGATAACCGGCGAATAAAGGCTCTTTTCCTTTGTACTTGCCTTGTTGAGGAAGTCGCTCAAGGAAACAATTAACCGGTTGCTCTTGCACCAATACGGGTCACTTGGAGCCAGCCAGACGAACGTGTCTTGGCCGACATCAGTCTTGCTTTCAATTCTAGACTTGAGCAAAGGCGCCAACTGTTTCTGTAATCGCCCCCAATTTTCTTGCGAATAGATCGGTCCAAGAAACGTAGTTCTTCCCTTCTGACTATTCGACTCCAGCTTCACCAGGTCATCAAAGAACTGCAAATTGACTGAGTTGGTCTTTGAGTCGAATAATTTAAGCGTATCGCCGTCCCCGATCTCCAGCATTGCCTTGGCAATATCCATTGAGTTGCTTGGTCTGGCCAAGTGATCAAGTTCGACTGCAATGCGCTCGTGCACGCTGTCAGAGCTTTTCAACACTTCGAAGTCCTCCCGCTCGACACTCCTGCCGTCTAAATCCACTTGGAATTTCACGGTCAGGCGAAGCGGAATCTGCCGAATCTTGTTGACTGCGTTTACCGTGTAAACGGTAGGGGAATCCTTCTCATCCTGAATCAGCGACTTTGGCAGATAACCCTTGTGGAGAATTTCATTAAATTGACGTTGAAAATGCATTTCGACATGCGCTTCACTCCTGGCCGCATTGTCGTCGTCAACCTTAATCTGTATGCCTGCTTTCCATTTCTCTGCGGCAATATCCTTACCAAGGCAGGTGAAGGTCGCCAAATCGAATGAGAGGCGTACCCCGCTATCCCGAAGCAGGGAAAGACGAGGCACTTCACCGATATCCGTGAAGTAGCCGCTAGATTTCTCCGTGAGCGCCAGGCGCCCACTCTCTGTTAACGTCAACTCATCTCGCTCAACCAAATCTGTAATAGCTTCCTCGGTTTCCCTGCGACTGAATCCAAAGTAGGTCGCAATCTGCGACTTGGTCATGGGAGCGAGATGAACGAGTCGGAGAACAAATTCCCGGACGAAAGGTAGTCCTTTCTGGGTGATATACGAAAAATTGATGTTAAAGCGTTGCGCCGGCAGCAAGAAATCAATTTCGTGATAGGTTTTCGTGTTTTCCACGGCAGTCACCTCAACGGCTCGTCTGGGCTGACACGAACTTGTAGCCAGCATTCTCACCACAATCGCTCATGTATGTAACAACCTGCCCGAGCGGCCTGTCCTTGTTGTGCTTGCTCCACATGTCGACGTTTCCGATGATCAGCAATCTGTCCATTGCCCGAGACATCGCGACGTTGATTCGATTCGGCGCTCGCAGGAAACCGGGGGACCACGATTTGTCGCAGCGAGTAAGGCTCAGAATAATGATCCTATTTTCCTTGCCTTGATAACTATCGACAGTGTCGATCTTCACCAATTCCTTAAAGCCCTCATTCCAAATTTCCTGGTTGAACTTTTGCCGTATCAGCCGCTTCTGCTCCGCGTACATGCAAATCACACCAATCAGTGCGTCGTCTCTTTCCTTGAGTTCAGTCAAGTCAGCAAGAAACTGGCCGCTAGCCGCAATCTGCTTGAGGACTTCAATAACCTGCTCCGCTTCGCAACGGTTGTAGATGCTAACCCCACGGTCCCTTTGATGATGTGAACGCTCACCGAAGGATGAAGTATCAAGCCAAGTGACTGGCGCACGCAGGTGTAGCGGAGCGCTATCGTAAAGATCCGGAATTGTTCTGGGGCCGTTGCTCAGCTTACCTTCATAAAAGGTGTGCGAAACCAGATTCCCGATCGGTGGTGCCATGCGGTATTGAGTAAGCAACGTGGCACTGACCTGAAGCCCATACTCTGAGTTAAATGTGCGCGCGAAATCGCTGCGAAGCACAATATCGAGATCGATGTGATCGTTGTTTATGCCCAAGCGACGTGAAAGCGCTGCCTTATGGGCGTCAGAGTACAGAGGTGGCAACTGAAGGTGATCGCCGACTAAGAGGACACGCTTTGCCGATTGCATCGCGATCGCAAGCTCACTCGAAATGGACCGAGCCGCCTCATCGATGATAACGAAGTCATAAATATTGTCGTGAATGCCAATATGCCCTTGCCCGATACCGACACAAGTGCCTGTTACGAGCTGTCTAGAACGGGCGTAGAACTCATCGCAATTCACCCGCTCTGCCGAGAGTGCATCCTGCATATCCCTGGAGATTCTCGCTAACGCGCGCACCCGCTTAGCTTCGTTCGGCTTGACACCATATTCCGCGCAGAGATTCGACAGAAGAATTGATTTTGCATCAGACATTTTTCTGTCCTGAGGCAATGCAATTCCATAGTCTGTCGCAAGTTTCGAACGAATCGTTCCATCCAACTCAACCACAATCGGTTTGAGGGATCTGAGGTCGTCCGTATCATCAATATCGTCAAAACTCGCGAGTAACGACTCTAAATGGTCAATTTGCTTGAAGAGCCTCAGTTCAGCTTCGAGCACCCTAGAGATGAATTCAGGGTCAAGCCCGAGCGCACTTGAAAGAGCGGCCACACGATGGCGGTATTCGGCGTTAAACAATTCCCTCTTTTCAGCGGTTATTGCATGCGAATACACATCCTTGAGTCCGTGGGATACAGCACCTTCTCGATTACTAAATCGGACAACCTCCAGCGATGTGCCTAATCTTCCACAGTGCTTTCTAATCCGCTCAGCTGCCGTATTCACTGCCTCGTGAGATTGGCTGACCAGAAGAATACGCTTGACATCCAGTTTCTCGATGAGGAAGTGGACGAATGCAGCGATGAATTCCGTCTTACCCGTTCCTGGTGGTCCTTGCAGAAGCGAAAGCGGCCCGAAATTGAGAAGTTTCGCGAATGCCTCTCGTTGCTGCTCATTTAGGCTAATCTTGTTTCCATGCTGATCTTCGCGGTCGTACTTGGCAAAGTCCGCATCAGTTACCGCAATGTCATACTTTGTTGGTTCGTTCATGCAGGCGGGGTCAAAAAGATCCAAGAGACCGGGCAAGACGCCTTCTCTATCCAATAGTCTTCCAAGAGCGGCCTTCCGCTTGCGGTAGGACGCACGATCTTGCTTTGTTCGAAAGAAAACAATGTTGCCGTCCTTGAGACCGTAAGCTGCTGAACGGACCCTTGTGAGACGAACTTCGTTCAAGGCCGATTTCTTTAGCAACACCTCCCCTATATTTCTCTCGGTTCCATCAGGGTCAATCAGCAGAACCTCCACTTCGTCCGTACTCGCGAACGACCCCAGTGGGTCAATGTCCGCCTCATACGGCAGGATAAGTTCCGAGTCAGAATCGGATGGGGACATTGCGGCCGCATTTAACTCGATATGAGGACTCGATTCGGTTTCCGTATCGAGGATTGCTTTCCACAGAGCCTGCGTTGAAATTTCGAACGATATGTCAGCTTGGCCTTCGCTACTGGCATTGTCAGACCTCTGGAATGCCTCTTTAAGTTGCTCGCTCAACTCCGATTCAACTATCTCGGGAGGCAATTCCCGCAGAGCATCCACAGCGCGGTTGAAGGCATCGTCGTAGCGGAGCAGCTCCGACAACTGCGTGAGTTGTGACGGGTGCCCGCGTTTGATTTGGATGGGGGTGCCAATTTCGAATTGGCTCTCCTCGACATCCCTGAAATGGATGTTGGAACGTACTCTCGGAGGTAGTCCACCAACAAAGCACTGCTGCTCTTTGTTGTAAAAAGCCGAAAACGATCCACCGATGCCGGCAAACGTGACGAGAAGGACGTCCTGCCCCTTTCGTGAAGCCTCGACCTTGACGTAGAGATGGCCGTTATCAGGCAGAATCGTCATCTGCTCATCGATGTTGCTGAGGGCCACTTCGATAACCTTCTGATCCTGCCTATCAAGCTTGGAGGTCAGCGCCTTTTTGAATCGCCCCAAATCTTTGAAGCCAAACTCGCTGTCATCCAATTCCGCCCTGATTGCGTCTGAAATTCCGGGGTATTCGTCGGACGCATCTCCCCATTCAATCCCAAGCAACTCACTAGCCATTCGCATTACAGCGAAGATGTCGCGTTGAGCTGGTGAACTTCCGTCAACCTTCTCGGGACTGTATCGGTGGTTCCTGGCCTCCGTCGTGTTTTGCGAGAAGTCTGGAATGTCGATAAGAAAGACATCCCCTGTCTCACGCTCAATCATGACGTTTCCCGGGTGGATGTCACCGTGACAAACTCCAAGCCCATGTAGGTGCTCGACAGCAGCAGTCAACTTTTCGATAACTGTTAACTTTTCGGAATCGTCAATGACTACGTTAGTCCATACCGTTCCATCAACGACATCAGTTACCAAATACATGCTGCCGGACTTTGATGCCAATCCATACTCGTGAATTCTCGGCAAGTACGTTGGATTGACCGATGCGAGTTTATCTACCCGCTTCAGAAACGATAGGACCTGAAAATTGTCGACCGAATCGCCGCCCTCGCCGCCCACGTTCAGCCATGCTTTAACGAGTCTTCCGCTCGATAAATAGACTTCCTTGTCGGCTGTTTCTATAAAAAATTCACCATCTTCTCGAAATTGGCGAGAATGATTTATCGAGTGTCGATACGGCTCCAACTCTCTCTGATCAAAAGTTGGAATCTCTTCTCGTTGCGGTTCTCCCCGCATCAGCGCATCAAAGAAGGCGGATGCATCTTTGAACTTTGCGGTTACCGCATCGAGGAGAATGTCCGCATACCATGCATCGCTTGAAAGCATTTCGTCCTGAACAACTTCCAAGCTCTTTGGAGACATTCTTCGCCCCAAGAGCAAATGCCAGGACACAACACCGAGAGCGTGAACATCTTGCTGGAATGGTGTCAGTAGCGAACTGTCCAGCATTTCCTTCACCTCAACCGCGCCCACTGATAGGCTACTTCGATAGTCTCCGACAGTTCCAATTGGCTGATGGTATGCAGATATGAAGTTGGAAAGTGCGATTTCCTTCGATGGTGAAAGCCATAGACTGTGATCTGCAATGTCACGGTGGGCAATCTTGACTTCGTGCAGATCGCCGAATTTCGCAAGTAACAGCTTTGTGAGGTTCAGCCTGTCAATCTCGTTAAGGGATTGCCCGTATTTGCCTACGAACTCATTGAATCTCAAATGTCCGGGCGGGAGCTCATACACCTCACTATATTGCGAGGTGACTTCATCTTTCTCGAAACTCGTGAGCGAGCGGAGACAGTGGTTGTACAAATCCCGGTTTTGGTGATTGATAAACTGCAAGACTTCACGCTCACGAGAGACAATCTCCGCCCTTCCCTGCGGGGTGAATGCCTTGTTACCTTCCACATTCTTAAAGTTCCATACGCGTAGAAGTGCCTCGGTACCTCGCGAGATCTCTGAACTAGCTAAATATTCCTTATAGACAGACCTTGGGTGTTCGAAGATCGCCTCAACTGCCGTATACCCACCAATTTTTAGAGCTTTCGGCGCCGTTTTACCGCTCAGAAACAATTCATCAAATACCGCGAAATCCTGATTCAACACCTGTTCATTCGGATGCGGCCGGAAGTATTCGTTGAATTTTGTCTTGTCCGAAAACCTCAGGAAATCCTTCAAGGAAAACGTATGTCGAAGCTCGACTTCGGGCAGTTGGCGAAAATCTGCGTTGCCTGTCATGACAACAAAGAAATAGACGCGTGGGGTGTATCCCTTGTTGGTGAATCGATGACTAAGCTTCTTCAGCTTGTTGTCTAGTGTGAACTTTTTGCTTCGCGTGACACTTACAGGTGATCGCCCCATGTTCTTGTCGCCCTTGAACCAAATGTCCCCGTGAGCAGTTACCGGCTCATGGTTCCAGTCCTTCAATTCGACAATAATGACGTTACTGTGAGTAACGACTACAAGGTCAAACTCACCCTCTTTACCCTTGGAATCAACGAATCTGAAGCCGGCATATCCCTTCCAGGGAAACATGCCGCTCCGACCTAGCCTGTTTTGAAGTTGATCCCTCAGCGAAGCCCCTCGATTCTGGGACTTTCCGTCAGGCGTGTTCTCGGTGAAGGCCGCCTTTATTTTCTTAATGGCCTCTATTTCTTGTTCTTGCAGGCCGCCATCCCAAATTTCGATGTCCAAAATGCTTCCCTTTGTCTCATTCGCCGAGAATTAGTCCGCCGGAGGTAATTACATGCCGCGTAGATGAGGCGATATGAAATTCCTGCTTTAGCCCTTGGACAAATGGTCGCAGCTCAATACGTTCCACCAAGGAGAGAAACGATAATTGAGTTTGGCAGTACTGGGAAGCAATGGCCAGCTGCCACGGTTCCGCCACCGTCGGCAGTTGACCTAATCGCTGACAAGCTAGTCGCGATATTGCCATAACGGTGCCAATGCTCGACTAGCCTTCACCCGCGGCGCGTTGCTCAAAGGTCCGTCTCGACTGAACATTGATCCATACATTGGAAGAATCATCAAATCGGTGCCGCGGTTGTTGCCACCCGCATGCTCGGCGGCAACAACGTCGGTGTGTGAGACTCCCCCGCCACCCAGGCATCGATCATGTCCGCCCATTCCTGCAACATGTGGCGGCGCTGGTCGCCGTACTCAGCCTTGTTGTAGACGCCTCGTGATGAACGCCCATCTTCGTGAGCGAGAGCCTTCTCGATCCAGTCACTGTTAAAGCCGAGTTCGTTGAGAATGGTGGATCCGGTCCTCCGCAGGTCATGCACGGTGAATGGCTCTAGCGGCAAGCCTGACGACTTGGCTTTCTCTACCACGACCTGCGTCACGCGATTGAGGGTTGCCTTCGACATGCATCGATCAGCGTCATAACGCGAAGGCAGCAGGTAACGCGAACCTCCGGCAC
>LNFM01012362.1_pt1 | contig 11233 bp, 16 predicted proteins | sample 596031 | NCBI WGS metagenome assembly LNFM01 (sample SAMN04254537, study PRJNA301005) | activated carbon metagenome | isolation source: dual media filters at the Ann Arbor, Michigan drinking water treatment plant | place: USA: Ann Arbor | reverse complement strand
CGACCTCCTCGGGAACCGTGAGCGCGGCGTCGAGGGCGGCGCAGGCGACCTCGAGCTCCTCGGGGCTCGGGGGCGCGGTGGTCAGCTTCTGGGCCCACATCCCGGGCCACGAGAGGAAGCGCAGGCGGCCCTCCGCGTGGCGCGAGGCCTGGCGCTGGATCTCGAACGCGATGGCCGTCACGACCGGGGCGCCGATCAGGCGCGTGGCGATCAGGGCCGGGTAGGTGAACACACCCGTGACGGCGAGCACCGCGCCGTAGACGACGATCGACACCATCGCCGAGACCACCAGGAACGAGGTGCCGCAGCGTGGATGGAAGCGGCTGAAGGCGGCGGCGGCGGCGGCCGTGACGGGCGCTCCGGCCTCGTAGGCGGCGATCGCCTTGTGCTCGGCCCCGTGGTACTTGAGGATCTTCCGGAACGGCCGGAAGGCGCTCAGCAGCAGGAGCATTCCGAGCAGGAGGCCGAGGCGGATCATCGCGTCGGCGATGATGAAGGCGGCGCCCTCGAGCCCCGCCTCCTTGGCGATGACGATCGGGCCGATGCGGAAGGCGGCGATCTGCAGGCCGGCGCCGAGCAGGGCGCCCGCGCCGATCGCGACCTTGCCCCAGAAGCCGACGCCCTCGTCCTCCTCGCGCTCTTCGTCGCCCTCGGCGACACGCTCCTCCCAGCGCAGGCGCTCCGAGATGGCCATCGAGCGCTGGCCGGTGCTCACGGCGCTGCGAATGGCGAAGACACCGCGCGCCAGCGGGAGGCGCATCCAGCGGGAGGAGGAGGGCGTGAGCTCGAACGACTCGGTGACGATCTCGCCGTCCTCCTCGCGGCGCACGGCCACGCCCACGCGATCGCGGGTGCGCATCATCACCCCGCCGGGGAGGGCGCTGCCGCCGACCGTTCCCGTCGGCTCCTGGTCAACCGCGCGTGAGATGCCCGTTCCCCCTCCGGTCAGGCCGTGCGCCACCCATCGGCACCGGACCCGCGAAGTGTAGGGGACGATCCTGGGAGCGCCCTAGGAGCCCGTCCCCGTCGCGCCATCGAGCCGGTCCATCATCGTCACCGACAGCTCGACGAGCTGGGCCTCCTCCATGCCGGCCACCTTCAGGGCCTCCTTGGCCAGGCGGCTGCCGTCGCGGGCGGCGTCGGCCATCCCGAGGCGCACGTCGATCCAGAAGGTGGCCCGGACGCCGGGGCCCCCGGGCTCCGGGCCGACTCCGGCCACCTCGTCGATGCCCGGCATGGTCACGAGCGCGGTCTCCAAGCGTGTCGCCGCGTCGTCGGCGAGCGGGACGCTCGAGGTCGCGCTGAACCTGACCCGGTAGTCGCTCACGGCTCCCCTTCCGTCGTCGGCGCGGATCCTACCCGCGCCCGTGCCGCTCCCACTCGCCCGCCTCCGCCGGGTCGGTGAGGGCGTCGAGGGCGTCCAGGGCCGCGACGCGCCGCTCGGGCGTCACCTCGGCGCGCGCGACCCACTCCCACACCGGCCCCCCAGGGCGGCGCCGGACCAACCCGATCCGATGGTCCGGCACCGGCTCGCCCATCGCCAGGTGCAGTCCCGCCAGCGCCGGATGAGCGCCCAGCACGAGCGTGATACGTCCGGTCGCATCGATCAGATAGGGGCCGGCACCATCGCTCAGCACGACGGCCAGGACGACCTCCACCAGGGCGGCATCCCATCGCTCGGAGGACAGCCGCGCGAGCTCGGCGGCGGCCGCGTCGCCCTCGGGACGCGTGATGCCGGGGAACCGGTCGGCGCCGTCGCCGAACGCCAGCGCCCAGCGCCGGCTCGGGTCGCCCGACCCGGCCGGGGCCCGGGGAGCCTCGACGAGGCGGATCGCTGCGTCGGGGCCGGGTGCGTCCACGTGGCGAGGATAGTCGGGGGTGCGGGATCGCGCCGTCGCCGCCGATGAGTGTGGAAGCCGTGCGCGCGCTCGTCCCCGCCGCGCCGTCGCGCAGATGACGACAGGGAAGGTCCCGATGCCCACTCGCCGCTCTCCCCGACCCGTGCCCGCGGACGTCGCGCGCGCCCTTCGTGCACACGAGCGCTGGTTCTCCGGCACCCGGGTCGGAGCCCGGCGGGCCGGATCGGACGGCGCCCCGCTGGCCGGCGCCGACCTGGCGGGGGCCGACCTGAGCCGCGCCGACTTCGACGGGCAGGACCTGCGGGAGGCGAACCTGCGCGGAGCGCGGCTCGATCGCGCGAGCCTCCGCGGAACCGACCTGCGCGGAGCGTGCCTCGACGGCGCGAGCCTCGCTCTCGCCGGGCTGGCGGCCGCCCGCCTCGACGGCGCGAGCGCACGGGACGCCTGCTTCGAGGAGGCCGTCCTGCTCGGGGCGGTGCTGCGCGACACCGACCTGTCGGGATCGCGCATGTCGGGGGCGACCCTCGACGGCGCCGACATGTGCGGTGCCAACCTGGCCAGCACCGAGTGGTCGCGCGAGTTCCCCCGCCCCGGCGTGCACGCGCCCCAGGGCGCGCACCGGCTCTTCGGCGCGGTGCTGCGCGACACCGACCTCGCCGGGTTCTCCCTCATGGGGGCCGACCTGACCGACGCCGACCTGACCGGCGCCGACCTGCGGCGCACCGACCTGAGGGGCGCCTGCCTGTTCCGCGCCCGGCTGTCGCAGGCCCTGCTGGCGGGAGCCGGCCTGCGCTCGGCCGACCTCACCGAGGCCGACTTCAGCGGCGCCGACCTCGTCCGGGCCGACCTCACCGGCGCCGACGCCACCGGGGCGCTGTTCGCCGGCGCCGACCTCCGTGGCGCGGCCTTCGACGACCTGACCGGCGCACACCTGGCCGGCGTGATGCTCGACGACTTCAACCGCGGTGAGACCCACCTGCCGACGAGCTTCGGGACGGCCCCCGACCTGCGCGGCGCCGACCTGCGCGGCGCCGACATGCGGGGCTTCGATCTGCGGCGCGCCGACCTGCGCCGGGCCGACCTGACCCGTGCGCGCCTCGCGGGCGCCGACCTGCAGGGGGCCCAGCTCGACGACGCCGTGCTGTCGGGCGCCGATCTCACCCGCGCCCGCCTCCGCGGTGCGACGCTGGCGGATGCTCGGCTGCTCGCCGCCGTGCTGCGCGATGCGGACCTGACGGGGGCCGACCTCCGCGGCACCGACCTGACCGGCGCCGACCGCACCGGGGCGCGCGACGAGCGCACGGGGAGCCGGCGGGACGGCGCGCCGGGATCGCGCGCCGTCCGCCAGGTGGCCTGAGGGGACTCGCCCTACAACCCCCCGGACGCCTTCTTGATGGCGTCGCCGATCGCCTTCTTGAGGCCGTCGCCGACAGCCGGGGCCCAGCCCTTCGCCGCCACCGCGACGGCCGCGATCAGCAGCGTCACCATGACGACCACCCCGACGTACTCCACCGTCCCCTGACCGCGACGGTCCTGCCGCGCCCGGTCCGCGGCCGTCAACGCGGCGGCGTGCACCCACGCGGCGAGCATGTACCCCATCATCGTTTCCTCCTGCTCTGTGGCTGACCATGCGCTGATGCTCGGCGTCCGCCCTGATCCGGCGCGACACCCGGATGTGCCGGAGGGCGACCGGTCGTGTCACGGCGCACGGGGCGGCAGCGGCTCGCGCGGCGGGGCGGGCGGCGCACCACGGCCGCCCCGCAGCAGACGGCGGCGCAGGGCGCCCTGCGCGACCTCGATCGCGGCGTCGGCCGACTCGCGCCCGGCGTCACGCGCCGCGCGCATGACGGCCTCCTCGGGCGGCAGCGTCCGCAGGAGGCGGGCGTAGTCCCAGATGTCGCCCGCCCGCTGCGCCGCGACCAGGCCGAGGCCGCGGAGCGTGAACATGTCGGCATCGGGGAGGCCGGCCGGGTCTCCCAGCGGATCGCGGACGACCTCGCCGACGCGCTCGCGCAGGCGCTCCCCGAAGCCCTGGTTGTACTGGTCGCGGGCCCGCGCGTAGACGACGATCGCGGTCACGACCCCGCGCCCGGCGGCCGTGAGGGCCCTGGCGATCGGGGCCGCGCCGCCCGCGGGGGCCGAGAGGAACGGGGGCAGGGCGGGCCGCGACAGGAGCTGTGCGCCGCCCCCGAGCGGCTCGGCCACCCGGCCGACGACGTCCGGCGGCCGGGCCGGCGGCCCGGCCGTCCCGACCAGCCACGCCGCGGTCGCCGCCATGAGCAGGGCGACCACCACCGTGATGCCGACGCCCTCGACCGCCGCCTGACCGCGCTGCCCGTTCCTCGTCATGCCGCGACCGTAGGAGGCGGCCCGCACACGACTCTGCACCCGATCGCAACGTGACCGATGTGTCGGTGCGCCGCCGGAGGCGGGTACAATCGGCCCACGACGGCCCGCGGCACGGCTCGAAGGAGGCGACGATGACAGTTCTGGACTCCATCGCCAAGCAGGCGAACCGGCTCGCGACCGATGTCCAGATGTCGCTCAAGCGCGCGCGGGTGGAGGGTGAGCGGCGGCTGCTGCAGCGCCAGCACCGGGCGGCCCTGGAGGAGCTCGGTGAGCGCGCCTACGAGCTGGTGCGCGCCGGCACCATCGCCGAGGAGCCGCTGGCGTCCGAGGTCGGCGCCGTGGAGGCGAAGCTGATGGAGATCGAGGCGAAGGTCGCCGAGATCGAGTCGCTGCGCGGCGACGACGAGGATGAGCAGGCGCCCGCCGCCGCCCCGGAGGACGCCTCGCGGACCGCGTTCCCGATGGTGGGCGACGAGGGCGGCGCGAACGGCGGGGCGGGCCCCGGATGGGACGCGGCGGAGAAGTTCTTCGGCGGCGGGGCCAAGGGGGACTGAGCACCCCGGCGGCCCCCGCGACCGGCGGGGTCCGCAGGACCGCGTGGGCGTTGGATCGTCTCCGGACCCGGTGTATGCTTCCGCAACGCCGGGCGGGCGCCGGGCGTTCTGCCACGTAGTGGATGGGAGTCACCGGCGTGAGAGCCGAGTCCGACCTTCAGGGACACCACCGCTCCGAGACGCCCGCGTGCCACCGTTGCGGCCTGCCGCTGCTCGCCGAGGCCCGGTTCTGCCCCTACTGCGAGCGCTGGCTCGACGAGGGCGGTCTGCCGCGCCTGCTGGCGACGCGCCGCGGCGAGGACGGCGTCCGCCGCATCGGGGGGATCCCCGAGCGGCTCCTGCTCGCCGTGGGGCTCACGCTCTTCACGCTCGTGGCCGCGGCGAGCATCGTCGCCGCAGTAGCCACCTAGCCCCGCACCGCCGGGGCACGACACCGACTCCCGGCCCGCGGGGCGCGATCCCGTGGGCGCCGAACGCGATGGAGGTACCGCCGACCATGTCGAGCACCCAGAAGAGCGAACTGTTCCAGGTCGGCGACGAGGTCACCGGATCGTTCCGGTGCGCCGAGTGCGACCTGCTGGTCAACGCCCCGCGCGAGAACGACGGCGTGCTGGTGCTCGGCCTCTGCCCGCTGTGCGGCTCGGAGGAGTGGCGCCGGGTCGGTTAGCCGGAGGCGGGCTCGGGAGGCCCGAGCGAGGCGATCAGCTCGTCCACCGGGATCGCGGCGAGCACCTCGAAGCTCGCGCTGCCGCGCGAGCTCAGCTCGATCGTGAGCTTGGTGATGGTGAGGGCCTCGGGCGCCTCGACGACGCTGAGGAAGTCGTAGGCGCCGAGCAGCGCCCACTGCTTGACCACCCTCCCGCCCAGCCGCTCGATCTCCCGGTTCACCTCGAAGAGGCGCTCGGGGGTGGCGGCGAGGGTCTGGAGACCCTGCGGGCTGAGCGACGAGAGCAGGAGGAACGTCCGCATCGCGACGAGTCTACGCCCGCAGGCCGTCGCGCACCCGCGGGCGGGCCCTCCGCGCACCGCCCGGCGGGTGCCGCCGCAGGAGGACTAGACTCGGCGTGGCCGATCCCCTTTCCGAGGTGAGCATGCAGCGAGACAGCGACGCCACGCCGAACGCCCTCCAGAAGGCGCTTCTGGAGTACGACCCCACCACGCTCGAGACCGCGCTGATCGAGTGGACCAAGGAGCACTGGCCAATGGCGGCCCGCGCGATGGTCTACAACCGCGCCGAGGCCGACAAGACGGTCGAGGGCGTGAGCGGCATCCGTAGCGACGATGCCCGCCTGGCCCTCGAGGTCGCCGCCCGGGTCGCGATCTCCGAGCGCGAGCTGCTGTGCCGCGGCATCGCCGCCGTGCTTCCCGAGTGGCTCGAGAGCACGTACGGCCTGCGCCCCCGCGGCGCCGCCTGATCCGCTCCTAGCCCGCCTTCGGCTCCACCGGGTAACCGGCGTCCTGCCACGCGGCCCAGCCGCCGACCAGGACGCCGACCCGGGAGCGGCCGTTGTCGAAGGCCCACATGGCGATCGTGAGGCTCTTGGCCTCGCCGGGGCGGTCGCAGTAGAACACCAGCTCCCTGCCCTGGGGCAGGCCGGCGATCTGCGACTCGAACTCCATCGGATCGATGCGCACGGCGCCCTTCACCTGCACGTCCGACTCTCGGTAGCCGAGGTCGCGCACGTCCACGGGCTGGACGGCGTCCCCCATCTTGAACGCGGCCGCGAGATCCACCGGCTGCCAGCGCGACACGTCATCCCAGCCCATCGTCACCCCCGTCCGCCTCAGGTCGCTCCAACGCTACCAGCCGCTCGGCGTGCTCCAGCGAGTCGGCTCCGAGCAGCGCGACGACCGCCGCGGCGTACGCCGCGCTGAGGGGGGTCTCGATGCCCGACCGGAGGGCTCCGGCCAGATAGGCCACACCGTTGCGGGGGCCGTTGCGGCCGCTCGCGACCGCCCGTCGCGCGAGGGCCGTGGCGGTCATGTCGGGCGCCGGGAGGTTGCGCGGCAGCGAGGCGGCGAGGACCAGGCGCTCTCCGGGCATGTCCACCGCGACGACCCCGCGGGCGTCGTCGAGCCCCTCGCGCGCGACGAGCATCTCGACCGCCTCACCGAGGTCCACGTCGTCGGCGAGCAGCAGCAGTGCCCCCGCCACCGGGCCTCCCCGCGCGTGCGGCACGAGCACGGGCCCGCCGCCCCACCGGCGCGAGGCCCGGCCGTACTCGACCGGGAAGGGGGTCCGGCAGGGCTCCACCGAGGCGATCCGCGGCGCCAGGACGGCGCCCGGCGAGTGGATCAGCGACCCGTAGGCGAGGATCGCCAGCCGGCGCTGGGCGACCGGCGAGCCGTCGCCCCTCACGACGATGGACTCAGGTCGCCAGCTCCAGCACGGAGGCCGCGTGGCCCTTCGGCTTGACCTTGTAGAGCGCCTCCTTCAGGACCCCGTCGGGGCCGATCACGAAGGTGCTGCGCTCGATGCCCATGTAGGTGCGCCCGTACATCGACTTCTCCACCCAGACGCCGTAGGCCTCGGCGGCCTCGTGCTCGGGGTCGCTGAGCAGCGTGAAGGGCAGGTCGTGCTTGTCGCGGAACTTCACATGGCTCTTCAGGGGGTCCGGGCTGACCCCGATCACCCGCACGCCGGCGGCGTCGTAGTCGGCCTTCATGTCCCGGAACTCGCAGGCCTGGGCCGTGCAGCCGGTGGTGTCGTCCTTGGGATAGAAGTAGAGGGCCACCGTCGTCCCCCTCAGGCCCGCCAGGTCGACCGTCGAGCCGTCGTCGGACTGAAGGGAGAAATCGGGGGCCGGCTGCCCCGCCTCGAGTCGCGCCATGAATGCCACCTCCGTGGACCGTGGGACCGTCCGCAGGCTACCGAGCCGGGAACCGGCGGCGGCGGGCTACCATCGCGTGGCATGCCGACGCCACCCGCCACCGTGGCCGTCCGCGCCGCCGCGGAGGACGACGCCGTCGCCATCGCGCAGCTGGTGGCGGAGGCGCTCGGCGACAAGTACCGGCCCGCCCTCGGCCGCGGCGCCGAGGCGGCCATCGCGGCGCTCGTGCGGCACGACCTCGCCGGACCCGGGGCGAACCGGCGCTGGGTCGCCGAGATCGACGGATGCGTGGCCGGCAGCGTCACCATGAGCCTGGGCCCGACCGCCGACGAGGGCTTCCTGTCGACCGTCGCCGGGGCCGTCGGCTGGCCGCGGGCGATCCGCGCCACCCTCGTGCTCGGCGTGCTCGCCCACGGGCGCCTGGACGCCGACGAGGCCTACATCGACGAGCTGGCGGTCTCCGGCTGGGCGCGGCGGCGCGGGGTGGGGGGCGCGCTGCTCGAGACCTGCGCGGCGGCGGCGGCCGAGGAGGGACGCGGTCGCCTCACCCTGTGGGTCACGGCCGGCAACGCCGCCGGCCGGGCGCTCTACGCCGGCGCGGGCTTCCGCGAGCGGCGGCGGCGGCGCATCATCGCCGGGCGCCTGCTGTTCCGCGCGCCCGGCGCGATCCTCATGGAGCGACGGCTGGCGCCGGTGGAACCGGTTGCACCGCGGGCGGAGGGACCGGCGGGCTGAGCGCGGCGGGGAGCTCGAGGCGCGCGCGCCCTCCCGGGCCGGCCTCGATGGTCAGGCTGCCTCCGAGCCGCTCGGCCAGGGCGCGTGCCACGCCGAGGCCGAGCCCTGCGCCCGGGAAGCCGCTCGCGCCGGTGCCCCGTGCGAAGCGCTCACCGACCATGGCCAGCTCGTCGGGGCGCACGCCCGGCCCGGTGTCGGTCACCGTCAGCGCCACGCGGCCGCCCGCCAGGGCGCGTCCGGAGAGCGTGATCGTGCCCCCGCGCGGGGTGAAGGTGGCGGCGTTGGCGATCAGCTCGGAGAGGATCTCGTGGGCCAGCGCGGCATCGGTGCGCAGCGGCGGCAGGTCGGCCGGGAGGTCGGTCTCGAGCCGGAGGCCGCGATCGCGGAGGCGGCGGTCGAACGAGGCGCCGAGACCGTAGGCCATGCCCGCCGCGCCGACGGGCCGCAGCCTCACCGAGTGCGCGGGGGGGTCGTTCGCGGTGCCGCGCAGCAACTGCGAGACCAGGCGCTCCATGCGGTCGCCGGCCGCCTGCATGCGCCGGACCGTCGGCGCCGCCGAGGCGGGGACGTGCCCGAGGAGCTCCGATCCGAGTGCCTGGATCTCGGCCACCGGCGCCTGCAGGTGGCGGGCCGCGGCTCCCGTCACCTGGCGCCGCATCGCCTCCATCCGCGCCTGCTCGGTGCGCTCGCCGACGGCGACGACCCGCCCGCCGGGCACCGCCCATCCCTCCATCTCGAAGGCCCGCCCGTCGGAGAGCGCGATGCGCCGGGACACCGGGCCGGACGCGGCCAGGCCGGTCGACACCGCGTCGCCGACCAGATCGGCGTCCGGCAGCGCCAGGGATCCCACCAGGCGCTCGAGGGCCTCGTTGCGGATCAGGCTCCCGGAGGGCGTCCGGGCGGCGACCGGGTGAGCCAGCGGGGCGAGCGCGGCGCCGAGTGCGCCGACTCGGGCCTCGGCGGCGGACTGGAGGGCCGCGGTGCGCTCGGCGGCGGCGGCCACCGCCGTCGAGGCACGGAGCCACTCCCCCCGCCCGGCCGGCGCGAGGGAGGCGCTGCGGCCCGCGGCCATCGCCTCGGCCGCGAGGGTCATGTCGCGGAGGCGGCGGGCCTGCCGTGAGGCGAGGATCCACACCGCCGTGGCCGCCAGCAGCGCGAGGAGGATGATCGGCACGAGCACGCCCGAGGTGCCCGTTGCGGTCGCGGCGCCAGGCGGCAGAGGCGCGCGCAGCACCACGGCGGCGCCCGAGGGCAGCGCCGCGCGTGCCTCGACGACGCCGTCGCGCAGCGACCAGCCGTCGGCCCGGACGGCGGCAAGCGCGCCGATGGGCGCGGGATCCCCCGCGGTCCACAACGACGCGTCGCCCGCCTCCAGCCGCACGCGTCCGGCCGGCCCCAGCAGCCGGGCCGCGCCGCCCGCCTCGGCGAGGGCGGCACGCGCCTCCGCGGTGCGGGCGGGGTCGATCCCGGCGGCCGTCGCGGCGGCCGAGCGCGCGAGCGGATCGCCGGTGCGGGCCACGTCGTCGCGGATCTCCAGGGCGAGGGCCGCGACGGCCACCAGCCCGAGCGCCGCGGCGGTGGCCGCGAACGCCGCGATCGCGGCCCGCCAGGGCCGGCGGGGACGGTGGGAGTGGTGCATGTCGCAGGAGGGCTTCGCCCCGGCCGGGCGAAAGTCCTTCCGAGGCCGCTGCCAGTATGGGGCCCGCGCGACATCCGGTGACGAGGTTCGGGGTGGGGATGACTGACGAGGACGGCTGGCCCAGGGCGCGCTCGCCGCGTGCCGACCGGGACCGGGGCCGCCGGTCGCTGACCGCCAGCGAGGCCGCTGCGCTGATCGGGGTGAGCGTGGCCACCATCCGGGGCTGGGCCGACCAGGGCCGGCTGCCGTCGCACCGCACGGTCGGGGGCCACCGCCGCTTCGAGCTCGACGAGCTGCGCCTCTGGCTCGAGAACCGGGGGGCGCCGGCGCCCGAGTCGCGACGCCTGCGCCCGACCCCCCAGGAGATCCCGGCGTGCCCGCGGCTCGCCCGCGAGCTGAACTCCCGCACCGAGGCGATCATCGACCGCGTGCTGGCCGGCTACGACGCGGAGGTCCCCACCCCCCTGCCTCCGCCGAGCCCGCCGGCGATGCGCCGCCTGGCCCTGCGATTCGTCCGCGTGGTCGCATCCGGGCTGGAGAGCGGCAGGCCGGGAGCCACCGCCGGCCGCGCCGAGCTCGCCGGCCTGCGGGGAGGCCTCCAGGGGCCCTCGGGAGCGCGGGTGCTCGTGGAGCACACCCGGGTCGCCGCCGCGGTGCTGCTGGAGGCCGAGGCGGCGCGCAGCGAGGGCGTCGCGATCGAGGACCTGGCGATGCCGGCCCTCCACGCCGTGATCGACCACGCGCAGGCCGCGGTAGCCCGCGGCTTCGAGCAGGCGCATTCGCTCCGCTCGCCCCTCCCCCCCGGGCCTCCCGCCGCGCACTGAGCCTGTCAACCGTTCGCGGAGCGGGCCTCCCGGCGCGCGGCCTCGGCGAGCTCCCGCGGAGCGACTCCCATCGCCCGCACCGCACGCGGAGCGGTGCCGTGCTCCATCTCGGCCACCGCGGCCACCACATGCGCGCCGAGCAGTCGCGGCCCGCGCTCCCGCTTCTGCAGCTCGACCGCCCGATGGAAGGCCGCCTGGCCCGAGGGGGTGGCCCGGTAGGCGCGGCGCGGGGCCGGCGGATCGCCTGCGGGCGGTGCGAGCACGGTGTCGGGCGGCGGGTCGATCCCGAGGGCGCGGAGGGCGTCGGCGTGCTGTGCCGCGATCGCGTCGCGCAGTCCGTCGGGGTCGGCGCCGACGGCCGCGAACGACCGGCGGGCCGTGCCGTCCTCGAGAACGAGGGCGGCCAGCAGCAGGTGCTCGGCCCCCGGAAGCTCCTCACCGG
>LNFM01012361.1_pt1 | contig 11233 bp, 9 predicted proteins | sample 596031 | NCBI WGS metagenome assembly LNFM01 (sample SAMN04254537, study PRJNA301005) | activated carbon metagenome | isolation source: dual media filters at the Ann Arbor, Michigan drinking water treatment plant | place: USA: Ann Arbor | reverse complement strand
TGGTGGTTTTTTAATTTATGCCTTTGCTTCATTTAGCCTATTTCAACTATGCAGCCAGCTTGGATTTTTTAATGCCTCGATGAGTGCCAATCGGATGGAGTTTTTGATTCTGAGCTTAGTTCTTTACTACGGGATCCAGTTTACAGTCTTGAGTTCATGGGGGCATTTCTATTCAAAACGAGAAACTGAGCCTTCAAAATGGAATGTCAAATACAGTTCGGTGTTTTTGTTGCCGAAATTCTTTTTATCGAAATCGTTCCAAGAAATTTTAGAGGTTAGAATTCGCGACTTGTATCAGACACGCGTTCAAAATAAATCGGACTCGAAGTCTATTGATCAGAAACCACTGTCGGAATTGGACAAAAATTTTGAAACCGAACAAGGAAAGCTTTTAAAAGTGATGCCGAAGCGATTGCTAGAACTCAACCAACGGGAACTTGAAAACATCGCGCTTGCCCAGGAAATGATTAAATAGCCTCTCACCCTAGATCTATGTCTTGGACGTGATAGCGTAAAGAACAAACCTCATCCACAATAAAGATGTCATGGCAGAAAATGATTCAAATAAGAAATCGAAACTGGAATCCACACTCGAATCGCTTTTAAAGTTAAAATCGAGTGAAGTGGATTCTTTGAAATCAGAGCTTTTGAATTTGTCGTCAGATTTAGATTTGCTTCTCAGCCAAAGCCAAGAAGAAGTTCAGGCCCTAAGATCGCTTTTTCAGGGTTTGGTTCCAACAAAACTTCCACGTATAGAGGGTTTTGAGTTCAGTCGAAAGTTTTCTTATGGAACGGAAAAGGGTGGAGACTTTTTTGATCTTTTCCCCCACGGGCAAAATCAAAGTCCAAAGTCGTCCTGGAGCCTTTTTATTTCATCGTGTGAGCGCTATGCCACATCGGCCCAGATCATGGGTCAAATGATCACCCTTTCCCCACTTTTTTCCTCTGGAAATGGCTCCGCCCAAGACCATGTGCGGCAGCTATTTTCGAGCTTAACGGAACTGCAGGCGACTGATCGTTTCAGTTTATTTTACGCCATCATCAACCGATCGACTCTGACTTTGGACTTTTACTGTCAGGGAGAGATCGTGGGTTTTGTCGTACAGCCTGGGGATACCCCCTTGGTGTCGCAGATTTCTGCTAAAAATCCGACCCAAAATGATTGGGGCCATGTGGTCGTGGAAACAGCCGCGATGAAGCTTTCAGCAGGCACGAGGGTCTGCCTTTTTAGCCCAGGCGTGCTGAAGGTTTTGGATGCCCCAAAGCTTGGAAAACTGTGTCGCGATATGGCAGCAGCACCGATTCACGATTTAAGAAATGAAATCAATTTTCAACTAGAAAAAATCTCTGGCAAAAAACAACCGGATCGTGACCAAATTGTGTTTTTATTCGATATCAATAAAAACGTCCTGTCGGTGGCCTAAAACCTACAATTCTAAGAAGTTTTGCCATAGACTGTGGTCTTCAAGAATTAAATATAAAGAAAACTTAAGTCACCGAAGAGGTTCATATGGCTGAAATTAATATTTACGAAGGCGCGTTAGACAAAGGACTAGAAGGCGTTGTCGCGTGTACAACTGCTGTTTCGTTTATTGTCGGTAACACGTTAATTTACCGAGGCTACACAATTGAAGATTTAGCTGCCAATTCTACGTTCGAAGAAGTGATCTTTTTGCTTTGGAATAATAGAATGCCCAACAAGACGGAGCTCACGCAATTAACGGATGAGCTGAATAAAAACATGACGCTGGCACCGGATTTCATTCAAGTTCTGAAAACGCTCCCAACAAATGTTCACCCGATGTCGTGGCTTCGCACAGCCACTTCACTTCTTTCACATTGGGATGCGGACGCAAATGACAATTCTTTAGAAGCCAACAAACGCAAAGCTATTCGTTTAACAGCAAAGATGAGTTCGCTCGTCACCGCGTTCGAAGCGATCCGTAACAAACGTGAAATCTTGGCTCCAAAACCTGGCAAATCCATGGCTTGGAATTTCATGTATCAGCTGAAGGGTTCAGAGCCTGATGCAGAAACCGTGCGAATTTTTGATACTTGCCTGATCTTGCATGCCGATCATGAACTCAATTGTTCTGCGTTTGCAACCCGGGTGACAACGTCTTCGCTTTCTGATTTGCATTCAGCAATTGTTTCCGCAATTGGCGCGTTGAAAGGTCCATTGCACGGCGGAGCGAACGAACAAGTCATGGTGATGCTCAGCAAAATTGGAACGATTGAAAAAGCTCAGCAATTTGTGAAGGATGCTTTGGCTGCCAAAGAAAAAGTAATGGGAATTGGACATCGGGTTTACAAAGATGGAGACCCACGCGCGGCTATTTTAAGAAAGTATTCAGAGCAATTAACTAAAAAGATTGGCAAGCCGGAGCTTTACACAATGTCCGCGCTGATCGACGATACAATGAATAAAGAAAAAGGCTTGATGCCGAATGTGGATTTCTATTCTGCAACAGTTTATTTTTCTTTAGGAATACCAACAGACCTTTTCACACCAATTTTTGCAGCGTCTCGAGTTTCTGGCTGGATTGCACACGCGATGGAACAATACGAAAAAAATCGAATTTATCGTCCGCGTGGAAAATGGCAAGGAAAAGAAAACTTGAAGTGGTCCCCACTTGAATCAAGATAATTAACACCATGGCTTCAATTTTTACTAAAATTATCAGCGGAGAAATTCCATCTTACAAAATATACGAAGATGAACTGACTCTATCTATATTGGCACTTGACCAGGTCAACCCAGGGCATGTGCTCGTGATTCCGAAACAAGAAATTAATCATTGGTTTGACGTACCAACAGAAACATTTAATCGTGTCGGTACCGTCGCCCAAAAAATTGCGAAAGCGATCAAAAAATCAACGGGCTGTCCGCGTGTAGGTACGATGACTGCGGGATTTGAAGTCCCCCATTATCACCTTCACTTAATCCCAGCGTGGTCGATTCCAGATCTTGATTTTAAACGGGCGAAACGAATGCCTGATGATGAAATGAAGAAAATTCGGGAACAGATCATTTCGAATATGGAATAACTCATTCATAAACTTTTTTCCCAAGACGTGCCCTCGGTTTTCGGTGGCACTAGAATTTTTTACGATTCTTGACGCAAAAGTGGCTCTGTCAAAAACTTAAACATTGTTTTAGGGCCAGTGACCATAATTCCTAAAAAGAATTGGTCACAAATTTGAAACTCCCGCAGTATGAAGAAAAATACTGCCGCACTACTTTTGGTTTCGTTTTTTCAAATTCTAGCACAAGCGTCGGATATGGATTGCCGTTTCTCGGTTTCTACTGAAGGAATCCAGACTGATGTCAGCGTCCAAATCACGGCCGCAAACGGGAAGTTCAAAGCCAACAACGAAATAACTTCAAAAGGCATCACTACAAAGTCGGAAACTGAAGCTGATTTACTGGAAGGCATGATCAATCCGGCAATGGTCTCGGGTTCAAAAGAATCACCCCAAGCGACTGAGTTGGAAAAGCTATTTTTCTACATTGAATCGACGCGACAAATGCTTTTGAGTTCAAATCTAGGTAGCGGAGAATCCCTCGCTTCGCGCCAGCAGCTTTTAGATCAGTTCAATCTTGGCTTTTCGACTCAAGATGTGAAGTCAGCAAAAGCATATCGAATCGAAAAGACGGCAATTCTAGGAAGCACCTACGTGGTTGAGCCGATGGGCACCGATGGAAAGTTACTCGGGCGTTTCCTCTATGGTGGATTTGTAACTTATAAATGTGCAGCGGAGGCTAAACCCAATGGCCTCTAATTTTTTCGATAGAAAATATTTTGCACTTTTGGGGACCACCCTCCTTTTAACGACTCAGGTGTTAGCTCTGCCTCTGAACACACCGAATGTTAAACCAACGGGCGCCTACCCATCGTTTTATGATTTCTTGTGCTCTGGCTTTCCCCAAGTGATGGTTCCAACGATAGAGGACACGTGCATGGGTCTAGTTGCTGATCGGTCCAACGGACTTCGCATGCCACGCTACGCCGTTCAAGCTAAAGACAATACCATCTATGTTTCTGATATGGGTTCATTTGATATGGAGGTCGGGACCATTTGGGCGATTGATCTGACTCCGTCATCGACTGGAAAAATAAAAATTACGAACTTGTTTCCAAAAGATAAAATCACGATGCCGAACGGACTTTTGATGGATCCTGAAGGAAGACTTTATGTAGGCCTCGCGACGGGTTTGTACCGTTTCCATCCGAAAAATCAGGATGGAGAATTCAACATTCATGCGGACATGGAATTGATTGAAGATGGCTTTATGGACTCGATTTTTCGCAAAGAGGAATACTCTTCTGCCTCTACGCACACGCTTTGGTACAAAACCAAAAGATCCCTCAGACACAAGCATCCGCTTTTGCAGCTTGCTGCCAATAAAGATTTTACTGAAATCTACATGAATGTCGGAGCCCCTTCTGACGATTGCACAGCTGGAGTCAGAACCAAAAACGATCAGGGTCTTTGTGTGCAGGCTGAAAGTTCATTAGTGAACGCTGGAATTTGGAAAACAACTTTGTCGTCAGACTCAAGTCGTAAAAAAATTAAAACAGAGGCGATGGCTCGAGGACTCCGTAATTCCATGGGATTGGCCGTTCACCCGGTGACGCAAAAACTTTACCAGGCAGAAAACAGTATGGATCTGAAAGATGATGATCTTCCTTATGAAGAAATCAATATCATCGAAACCGGACTTCACTATGGATGGCCTTATTGTCACTCGAATAACTTGGTCAATGAGGCCTTCAGTGATGTGATTCAACCGGCGGACTGCAATACAAAATATCGGGCTCCGCTCATTTTTATGCCGGCCCACTCCGCACCACTTGGATTGCTCTTCTACCAATCTAGCCGAATGAAGGCGCTACAAGGAAAGCTTCTAGTTTCGTGGCACGGCTACAGAGAAAATCGGCAGAAAATAGTTTCTTATTCCTTAGATGAAAAGGGCCTACCGACTTCGTATGAGCCCGAAAGTATTACTCCGACATGGCTACCTAAGTCAGGGGTCCGACCACAAGGAGCACCGGTCGGTCTGACTGAGCTCAATGATGGACGAATTTTAGTCCTCGATGACAAAAACAGAAGTATTCTTATTTTGGACGCGGGCGATAACTTTACGGATAGCATGGCTGCAGAACAAAATCTGGAAATTACTGAAGAACAAATTTCAGCGGTTAGTGCCCTGCAGCCACTTTTTCAGCGAAGCTGCACCACGTGTCACTCTCAGCTTTCGGAAGCTGAGCCTAGAAAACTGATCGAGAATTTAATGAATTTAAACATGGTTGATAAGAATGAACCCGAACGAAGTAAACTTCTGATTCGGGTTCACAATCGCGACATGCCGATGGGACAAAAACTAGAGGAGTCGGTCTATCAAGATGCGATGCTAAAAATAAACGCTTTTATTGATGCTTTGAAGTAAACAGTTCTATTTTTTGAAAACATTCAGGCGGCACTGATCAATCGTGACGAGTGAATCCGCAAGGTGTTCGCGTGTCTGGCGATCTAGCTTTTGGTACGTCTCGCACACTTCCATCATGGCGCCAGGTGGAATGCTACCGCCAGCACCAGCCCATGGATGCGGAATCATTTTGGTTTTGGTGCATTTCTTGTGACCAGAAGTCAACTTATTGAAGACAACTCGGTATTGAGTCTTACTTAATTCTTTAATAAGAACTTCAAGATGCTGTGATCGTGGCAAACGCGAATCGACATCATCAACTTCGCTTGAAAATTTATGAAATGGCAGACTGGAACGGTAGTAGACATCAAGTGTACCGCCGCTCAAGTTTGCCCCTTGAAATTCAGATGGATCCCACAACCGACCTTCTATTAAAAAAGAAACATTTTCGCGGAAGGCATTGATGTTGACGCCCAGATTTTCTAAAAATGCGCGCTGATCCCAAGCAACTGCCGTGATGAGCTTTTTTTCTTTGAGAGTTTCTAAAAGATCTGAATCCATCACTTTAAAGACAGATGCATTTCCGTCACGCATGGACAGTCCGCGGCCATCGTAATCTTTTTTCATGACATTAAAAGTGACTTCACCGTTATCACCTGAGCATGTCACCGTGGCATCGAATCTTGGCGTATCGAAGCCAGATGAACCACCAGCGAAGGTGTGAAGACCAGCGAGCCAAATAATCGAAGCGACATGGAGCTTTAAGTTTTTCATTTCATTTCCCCTTTTGTTGATGCAAATGATTTGCATGAATGAACTTATACATGAGTCTTCGCAGGAACGTGTGTTCCGCAGAAGACTTCCTGCTATTCATTCAGGGAATGCCTCAAAGTTAAATATTTTTGATTTGAACAATAGACCCAGGCTTTCTGGCAGGATAAGAATGAAAAACATTCCTCGTCTGCCAATAAGCCGAGCACTGCAAGGTTAGTCGGTTATTCCCGAAAGCTGCAAGACGAATGAAAATTCGTGGGATAAATCCTTCAAAGCTTGAAAACGCCCTGAAGCACCCCCATGACCTGAATTCATATCGACCCGAAACAAGATCGGGCGGCCAGAAGTTGAAAGATCTCTGACCTTTGCAACAAACTTCATGGGCTCCCAATACTGAACTTGAGAATCATGATAGCCCGTAAAGACAAAAGTATACGGATATTTGGCCGGCTTCAATTGATCATAAGGCGAATACGTCTTGATATAGTCGTATGCCGCTTTTTCATTTGGATTGCCCCATTGTTCGTATTCAGGTGCTGTCAGCGGGATATCGGGATCAAGCATCGTCGTTAGAACATCCACAAAAGGAACATCAAGGATTAGGCCCTTATACAAATCTGGGCGAAGATTCATGATCGCACCCATTAAAAGTCCGCCCGCACTTCCGCCTCCGCCAAAAACTCGCGCCGGGTCCCCATATTTTTGCTGAAGCAAATATTCTGTCGCCGAAACAAAATCAGAAAACGTATTTTTCTTATTCATCATGCGGCCCTTTTCATACCATTGGCGACCCATTTCAGATCCACCACGAACATGAAGAATGGCGTAGACAAAACCACGATCTAAAAGTGTCACCACACTGGCGCGAAAGGCTGCATCCATACTGTAGCCATAGGAACCGTAACCGTAAGTAAAAAGTGGATTGGTGCCATCTTTTTTGAAGAGTGATTTTTTGTAGACAATTGAAACAGGGATTAAAGTCCCATCCTGCGCCGGGGCCCAAATACGTTCAGACTGATAAAGCTCTGAGCTGTACGTCGGAACGACCTGAGTTTTTTTAATCTCAGAGTCCCCCGTTGCAAAACTGAAATCATAAATCGTCGATGGACGGACCATAGATTGATAGTTGTACCGGAAAGTTTGCGACTCATATTCTGGCGTCGTTCCCATTGAAACAACATAAGTTGGATCCGGAAATCGGACGAGCTTCGTTGCATTGAGATCAATTTGACCCTTGGCGTCTGGCTTTGCGACGCGTATTTGAGTCAACCCGTTATTGCGTTCTGCCAATACCACGTGAGACTTAAAAGCTTGAAAGCTAGAAAGGTAGGTGTCTTGACGATGCGGGATGATTTCAGTCCAATCACTTTTATCTTTGGATTTGTATCCTGCTTTCATCAATCTAAAATTTTCCGCATTCCAGTTTGAAAGGATTAGAAAGCCGTCACCCACGTCTTCAATTTCGTACTCATGCTTTTTTTCGCGCGGAAGAAACGTTACAAATTTTGAAAGTGGTTCATTGGCTTTTATATACTGAGCTTCGGTGGAATCAAAACTTCCAGAATAAAGAAATATGAAATTTTTCGTCTTCGATTTTGAAAGACCAACATTAAACAGCTCGTCCTTTTCATGAAAAATCAGTTCTGACTTCTTACTTTTTAAGTCATAACGGAAAACTTTTTCTGATCTGAGTGTTTCGGCATTTTGCTGAGTGTAAAAAAGATACTGGCTGTTTGCCGTCCAAACGAAAGATCCAGAAGTATTCTTAATTTCAAAATCCAATTTTTGACCCGACTTCAAATCGACAAAGAGAATATCATAGAATCGTCGGCCAACGTGGTCGACTGCATAGGCCATAATTTTATTATCCATAGAAATATCAACGTCGGACACTTCGGTGAATTTCTTTCCCACAGCAATCGTGTTCACATTCAGCAGTATTTCTTCGGGTGCCGTCAGAACCGATTTCTTGCGAGAATAAATTGGATAATCTTGGCCAAGCTCAAAGCGAGTGTAATACCAATACCCATCATCTAAGTATGGAACTGAAGAATCGTCTTCTTTGACTCTACCCTTCATCTCTTGAAATAGTTTTTCTCGCTGACTTTCGTGAGCTTTCGTTGAATCTTCGTAATATTTATTTTCTAGGTCGAGCGCCTTGAGCACTTCCTCGCTATCACGCTTTTTCATCCAGAAATAATCATCTGTGCGAGTGTCACCATGTAATGTCATGGCATGTGGAATTTTAGTATGAACAGGAGGCTTTATTTCAGATTCGAATGGATTTTTTACATTTTGCATATGACTACAATTAAAAAAGAAAGACGTCATGAAAACAAGACCTGTTGTGAATATGAAATGTTGAGTGCGACTTGACATGTGAAAGACCTCTAGTTTTTTGTGAAGAATCTGAGGATCATTTTATGCAATTAGCAGCAAAACGCAATGCTTGCGATTGACCGCCCTTGTTAACTATTAATGTTAATTATGATAAAACTAATTAATATTCATTATTTTGATGCATACGAGTCGCATATAACGCGTTGTAGAAGGGCTCGTTTTGAATCCTTTATCATCACTTCATCACGAAGGGAAAAAAATGAAAAAAGTAGCATTATTGTTAGCTCTGATCGTCGCTCCATCAGTCCACGCACTTGAAGTGGTGGAAACCAAAACGAGACAGCCTTTGCCGGACTTACTCTGCGTTGTTCGCGAAACGGATGAAGGACGAAAATACCAAGCCGTTGTTGCAAGCGATTCAATTCTGAAAGACGGACCTTCTGGGATGCCATTACTTTACAGTAACCTGATGGACAGTTGCTTGAAAATTGATTCATTGAAATTTCTAGCAGACATGCGATTCGGATTTGTATCAGTTGAGACCAAAGTTTTACAAATATCAGAAAGCTCACACCAAGACGGAAGTCAGTGCAAGACCATCTGGCTTGAGGCTTCCGTACATCTTTCGCCTTTAGGGGATCTTGACGACGAATCTGATTCGGTTCGGGGGATCAGTTTAAAAGGCAGGGGCTCGAAAGTGATTTGCGAGTAACAGAAAGTCCTGGTCAATTTTTCCCAGACTCATGTCAATGCCTCTGGACTGTCAAATCATACTTGTGACAGTCCTTTCCGTTTCGTTCGAAATGATTGAAACGGAGGTCCAAATGAACCAACTTAAAAACGATGTTTATTGTTTTATTCGAAGTCAAATCAGCTTTGTTTCCCGACCGGCAAAAATCTTTATGACACTCTTTCTGCTTTCTCTTCCCTCGTGGAGTTTCATTGAAGTCAAGGTCGACACATCTGATATCGCATTAAGCGAAACTCAAATTTCAAAACATGGAATGAACTTCCAAAAATTCAATCCCAATCAAAACCTCGTTTCAAAATCGATTGGACAGCCGGAGCTGCCGTCTCAATCGTTCTTAGTGGTTGGATTTCCAAAAGACATCACGGTTCATCTTCAAACAGAAATCAAAGCCACTTTTGAGAATATTCTGATCGAACCGGTGACTCCTGAATCCTGTCGATGTGTCGACTTGGGAACTTGGAAGCACTCTGGCTATTCATTTGATCGCAAGAACTATTTCAAATCACAGCCGATGGTCAAAAAAACCCTTCTTGGAGATTTTCGCGGAACTCCAGTGACAAAGGTTGAAGTCCTTTTGGCAGACTACGACGCAGAAAAGCAGTCACTAAAGCTTTTTAACAACGTCGAGATTAAGATCGACGCAGAGGAATTTAAGTTCAAGGCACCACAAATTAGAAGTTATCTTGTTGTTGCGCCAGCTGGCTGGGAATCTGCGGTCGCCGACTTTGTCGCGTACAAAGCAAACTTAGGGTTTTCGGTTCGAACTGAGTTCATCAGTTCACCGACTAATACAAAGGATTTAATCAGAAGTCTAATCGCTCAAGATTATTCGAACTATAGAACGACCTATGCGCTTATTATCGGCGACGAAAACGTTATTCCAATGTTTGAGCTCGATACTGCAGGTTCCAGTCTAACCCCAAGTGATCTGCCTTACTTTGCACTAGGATATGTCGGCGAAAAAACTGCAGACCATATTCCAGATATTTTTTCTGGACGAATTGTCGCAACCAGCTCTGAAGTTGCTAGAGCACAACTAAAAAAAATTATGGCGCAGGAAATTTTGAATGCTTCTGGAGGTCGTCAGGGTTCTCGGTCCGTCATTGGTGTCGCCAGTAATGAAGGCGCAAATCCATCGGACGCAGAATATGTGACAGGGATTAACGCGACTTTCACCACGGCATTGAACGGAAGTTCAACTTACCTGTACCAAGATGACGAAAATTCAATACCTGCAACACTGAATTCTTCTTTTGATCATGGTGCTTACTGGATGACATATCTTGGGCATGGAAGCGGCTACTCATGGCCAAGCATGTACGATTCCTACTGGACCGACAATATCTTGAAGATGCAAAACCAGTCTTCACACAAGCCAGTCGTGATTGATGTTGCGTGCCAGAATGGCCGCCTTGTCGAAGATCATTTAGGTTCGAAACTCATGTTTTCAGAACAAAGACCGACAGATCCATCTCGTGGAGCTATCGCCTACTTTGGGGGAACGGTGAATATTTCATGGCACCCACCGGCAGTGATGGCTCGGGGAATTGCAATAGAACATGCTAGTCGAAATTTTGCATACATCGGAGAAGCGCTAATGGCGGGTCAATTCTATTTAGCAGCAAATTGGCAAAGTGTTGAAGATGTTGTGGACAACTTCGAATGGTATCACCTTCAAGGCGACCCTAGTTTTTCCATACGCTATTAAGAAGTATTAAAACTCGAAGGCGGATGCTTCGTATCCGCCTTTCACATTCAAGGCTAAAGACATGATCTAATGTGCAACTTCACCAGATTCTGCAGTATTAGAGTAAGGTTTTCGTTCACTATTAAATAATCTTTTTATGAAGCCCGGAACTTCATTCTGCACTTCATCACGACAAGGTACTGATTGCTGAATGTCGCCGAAAAATTCAATACATTCGAACGAAGGCCCT
>LNFM01012359.1_pt1 | contig 11235 bp, 10 predicted proteins | sample 596031 | NCBI WGS metagenome assembly LNFM01 (sample SAMN04254537, study PRJNA301005) | activated carbon metagenome | isolation source: dual media filters at the Ann Arbor, Michigan drinking water treatment plant | place: USA: Ann Arbor | reverse complement strand
GTGCAACGGCAAAGAAGACTCCCTTCTCCCCTTGTGGGAGAAGGTGGCGCGAAGCGCCGGATGAGGGGACGCCGCGCAAGCGGCCAATGACGTCTCAACCTGGGTAGACGGGGAATAGCCCATGAGCGAGTTCATCAAGACCAGCATCGACGAGCGCGGCATCGCCACGCTGCTGATCGACCGCAACGAGCGGCGCAACGCCATGTCGTTCGACATGCTGCGCGCCTTCATCGAGACCGTTGGCCGGCTGGGCGAAGATACATCGGTCCGCGTATTGGTGGTCACCGGCGGCGACCAGGGCTCGTTCTGCGCGGGCACCGACCTGTCGGACCTGGACTCGGTGCCCGGCAAGGACCGCGGCCTGCGCGGCACGGCGCAAGAAAGCGGCAAATGGTGGCCGCTGCTGAAATGCCCCAAGCCGGTGATCGGCGCCATCGACGGCCCCGCCGTCGGCATGGGCGCCGAATACACCAGCCAGTGCGACGTGCGCATCGCCACCCCGCGCGCCCGCTTCGCCTGGAACTTCGTCCATCGCGGGCTGGTGCCCGACACCGGCGCCGGCACCTGGCTGCTGCCGCGCCTGCTCGGCCCGCAAAAGGCGCTGCAGCTGCTCTATTCGGGCGATTTTCTGTCTGCCGAGGAAGCTTATGCCATCGGCTACGTATCGCAGCTGGTCGAGCCGGAGAACTTGCTGGCCGCTGCCTATGCCGAAGCCGAGAAGTACCTGAAGGGCTCGCCCTTCGCCCTCACCCGCATCAAGGCGCTGGTTTACGAGGGGCTGGAGCGGTCGGCGGCCGACCACATGGCGGCGCATACCGTGGCGCTGAAGGACTGCTTCGGCTCCAACGACCACCACGAAGGCGTGCGGTCGTTCCTGGAGAAGCGCGCGCCCCGATTCACCGGGACCTGAAAACTCAACCACGGCGCGTCGGCTATCGACCAATGCCAGCCGCCACCGCCGGAACCACGCTATGCCCGCACAACCCGACCTGATCCTGCTGGGCGTCCTGCTGATCGGCGTGGGCCTGTTCAGCGGCGTGATCTCGGGGCTGCTGGGCGTGGGCGGCGGCATCGTCATCGTACCGGCGCTCTATCACGTGTTCTCGTATCTGGACATCGATCCGTCTATCCGCATGCATCTGGCGGTCGGCACGTCGCTCGCCACCATCATCCCGACCTCGATCCGTTCGGTGCGTGGCCACCACAAGCGCGGCGCGGTCGACATGGCACTGATGCGGCAATGGGCCGTACCGCTGGGCATTGGCGTGCTGATCGGCACGGGGCTTGCCGTGTTCGCCAAGGGCCGCGAACTCACCCTGGTGTTCGCCACGGTGGCGCTGATCGTCGCCGTGCAGATGACGGCCGTGCGTCACGACTGGAAGCTGCGCGAGACGGTGCCCGGCGGCTTCCTGGGCGCGCTGCCGCCCGTGGGCATCGGCGCGTTCTCGGCCATGATGGGCATCGGCGGCGGCACGCTGGCCGTGCCGACGCTGTCCATGCTCGGCGTGCCGATCCACCGGGCGGTGGCGACGGCGTCGGGCTTCGGGCTGATCATCTCCATTCCCGGCACCATCGGTTTCATCATCGCCGGCTGGGGTCATCCGCTGCTGCCGCTGCCCTGGTATCTGGGCTATGTTAGCCTGCTCGGCTTCGTGGTGCTGGTGCCGGCGACGCTGCTGTCGGTGCCGTGGGGCGTGGCGCTCGCCCACTGGCTGAAGCCGCAGCCGCTGCGCTGGGCGTTCGCCGGGTTCCTCGCGCTGACCTCGGCGCGGATGTTCCGGGACCTGTTCGGCTAACCATTCAGCGCCAGTTCCATCATGTTGGCGTCGATGGCATAGACCGCCGCCTGGGTGACAAAGCGGAAACGGCCATAGTCGCCATCGACCGGGAACGAGCCGCGCACGCCGCCCGACTGGTCGGCGTCGGCGGTGGCCGGCAGGGTGCGGCGGATGAAGCGGTTGGCCGCCTTCGCCGCCAACAGGAACGCCGGGTCCTTGGTGGCCTCGAACAGCAGCATCCAACACATGGCGGCCTGCGCGTCGCCCGACAGGCCGCTCCAGTCCGCCGCCGATTCCCACTGGTCGTTGAGTCGGCCCGGCAGCGAGCCGTCGCCACGCCGCTGCACGGCGACCAGTGCCCAGCCGGCCATGACCGCTGCGTCCAAGTGCCGTAGCACATGGCCAAGGCGATACGCCTCGAGGAAGCCTCGGATCGCCGTGCCGATCATCACCGTGAGCGGCCGCGTCGCGTCGTCGGTGCAGCAATTGGCCAGCCAGCCGTTCCGGTGCTGCTGCCCCAGCGCCCAACGCAGATTGGCCAGCGCCGCAGCGCCGAAACCCTGATCGGGCAATAGCGCGTCGGCCTCCAGCAGCGCCCAGGCGGTCTGGGTGTCATGGGCGCGCTCACCGAGCCAGCTTCCGTCGCCGTTCTGCGCCGCCACGAGCCAGCGCGCGGCCCGGGACGCGGCGTCGCCAGCCCCGGCGACCGCGCCGTTTCCGGCGATCAGCCCCAGCAGGGTCTGGCCGGTGGCGAACGGCGCCGAGGCGTCGCCGCCCGCCGCCGCGAAGCCGCCATCGGGGCGCTGGACGCCGCACAGCCATTCGAGGCCCCAGGTGGCGCGTTGCCGGCTGGAATGGTCGCCCCAACGGTCGGCCGCGCGCAGCAGGGTGCGCGCCGCGAGGCCGGTGGTACCGGGACAGGAGGCGCCCCATCCGGTGGTCAGATCGAAGTGCCCAGAGAAGCCGCCTTCGCCCGCGGCCGAGCGGTCCTGCGCGCGTCCGAGCCACGCCAGCATGGCGTTGACCGCCGGTTCGGCGCCCGGATCGTGCGCGGGCAGCCCGCGCCGGTCCGCGCGCTGCAACCGCCGCGCCGGCGCCGGCAAGGTCAGCCATTCCCAGGTCCGGCTCAACCCTGCGCGCATGGGACCATCGGCGGGATTGCTAATCGAGCGGGCCGGCCGGTTCGTCCGGCGGCTGGTTGCGATGCTCGCGCATGGCCTGAACCGCGACGACTGGCAACAGGACGGCATAGATCGCCGCCAGGCCCACATAGGTGGCCCAGAACGACGAAGCCAGGAGCGCGGCCAGGATCACGGCGCCGACCAGCAGCGGCAGCACCAGATGACGGTTGATCCGGATATGCTTGGTCGAGAGCGTCGGCACACGGCTGACCATCATCAGCGCGAGCACGGCCATATAGACCGCGCACGCCTCGGGTTCGCGGAAGAAATCGGATTCGGTATGGAACGACAGCGCGAACGGCACCAGCGCGAGACCGGCTGCCGCCGGCGCGGGCATGCCCATGAAATGGCGGTGCACGGTGCCGTCCTCGGCGGCGCTCTGGTCCATGATGTTGAAGCGCGCGAGCCGCAGGGCGCAGCATACGACGTAGAGAAGCGCCACCGCCCAGCCAAGGCGCGGCACGTCCTGCAAGGTCCAGAAATACAGCACGATGGCAGGCGCGACGCCGAAACAGATCACGTCGGAGAGAGAATCCAGCTCGGCGCCGAACTTGGAGGTGCCCTTGATCAACCGAGCCACCCGGCCATCCAGCAGGTCGAACAGGCTGGCGAGCAGGATCGCGATCACTGCCGCCTCCCAGCGGTCCAGAAATGCGTAGCGGATCGAGCTGACGCCCGAGCACAGCGCCAGCACGGTCAACACCGTGGGCGCGAGCGCCCTGACCGGCACGACCGGCGGCAATCGCCGATGCAGCGGCGCATTCATGGTCAGCGGACCTCGCCATGTTGCGGCGGATCGACCGCCTTCTCGTCGGCCAGGATGGTTTCGCCGGCGACCGCCTTCTGGCCGACGACCACCATGGGTGACATGCCCGCATCCAGATAAACATCGACGCGGCTGCCGAAGCGGATGATGCCGATCCGCGCGCCGGTCTTCAACATGTCCCCGGGCGCGACCTTGCAGACGATGCGCCGCGCCACGAGCCCGGCGATCTGCACGAACGCCACGTCCTTGCCGGTGACCGTCGTCATGCGCAGCGCCATGCGCTCGTTGTCCTCGCTGGCCTTGTCCAGGGTGGCATTGAGGAACAGGCCGGGGCTGTAGACCTTCCTGGTGATCGTGCCGTCGCAGGGCGACCGGTTCACATGGCAGTCGAACACGTTCATGAAGATGGCGATGCGCATGCGCGGATCGGTGCCCATCTCCAGCTCCGGCGGCGGCGGCGCCGGCCGGATCGACACGACGAGGCCGTCGGCTGGGCTGACCACCAGGCCCTCGCGCACCGGCGTCGTCCGGTCCGGATCGCGGAAGAAGTAGACGCACCACACGGTCAGCACGAAGGCGATCAGGCCGAGCGGCGCCCAGGCCCACATCAGCAGCAGCGTCACCACGGCGAAGATGGCGATGTAGGGGTAGCCCTCCCGGTGGATCGGGACGAATACGGACTTGATGCTGTCCAGGATATTGTGGTTTTCCATGGCCTCGCCTTTTCCGCCATTGTCCGGCAATTAGTAGTCCGCCGCCAGCGTTTCCAGCTTTTCCGCCGCGGCGACGGCCTCCTGCTGGCGCTGCCACATGATGGCGTAGAGGCCGCCCGGCAACGCGAGAAGCGCCGCATGCGTTCCGCGTTCGGCGATCCGGCCGTGTTCGAGCACGATGATCTCGTCGGCATCGACCACCGTCGACAGCCGGTGCGCGATGACCAGCGTCGTGCGGTCGCGCGACACGCTCTTCAGCGCCTCCTGGATTTCCTTTTCCGTATTGGTGTCGAGCGCCGAGGTCGCCTCGTCCAGGATCAGGATCGGCGGATTCTTCATGATGGTGCGGGCGATGGCGATGCGCTGCTTCTCGCCGCCCGACACCTTGAGCCCGCGCTCGCCCACATTGGTCTCGTAACCCATCGGCAGCGAGGTGATGAAGTCGTCGATCGCCGCCATCCGCGCCGCCTCGCGCACCTCCTCGAACGGCGCCTCGGGCCGGCCATAGCCGATGTTGTAGCCGATGGTGTCGTTGAACAGCACCGTATCCTGCGGCACGATGCCGATGGCGCGGCGCAGGCTGGTCTGGGTGACCTCGGCGATGTTCTGGCCGTCGATGCGGATGGCGCCGCCGGTGACGTCATAGAACCGGTAGAGCAGCCGCGAGATGGTCGACTTGCCCGCGCCGCTATGGCCGACGATGGCGACCGTGTGCCCGGCGGGGACGGTAAAGCTGACGTCGAACAGGATCTGCCGGTCGGGCTTGTAGTGGAACGACACGTTGTCGAAAACGATTTCACCGCCGGCGGTGATCAACGCCATCGCGTCCGGCTTGTCCTCGACCTCGCGCGGCTCGCCCAGCAGGTCGAACATGGCCTCCATGTCGATCAGCGACTGGCGCATCTCGCGGTAGACGAAGCCCAGGAAGTTGAGCGGCAGGAACAACTGCACCAGCAGCATGTTGACGAACACGAAATCGTCGATGCCATGACGGCCCGAGGCCATGTCCCAGGCCGACATCAACATCACCACCGCCAGGCCGGCCGAAATGATGGTGGCCTGGCCGGTATTGAGCAGCGACAGGCTGCTCTGGTTCAGCACCGCGGCCCGCTCGTAGCGTTGCATGGCCTTGTCGAACCGGCGGGCTTCGTGCTCCTCGTTGTTGAAGTACTTCACCGTCTCGTAGTTCAGCAGGCTGTCGACGGCCTTGGTGTTGGCCTCGGTATCCTGGCGGTTCATCTCGCGGCGCAGCTTGAGCCGCAGCTCGGTTATGCCGAAGGTGAAGGCCACGTAGAGGACGATGGAGGCGACGGTCGCCGCGGCATAGCGCCAGTCCAGCACGCCCCACATGATGGCGGCGACGAAGCCGATCTCCAGGATCGTGGGGATGATGTTGAAGATCATGAAGCGCAGGGCAAAGTCGATGCCCTGGGTGCCGCGCTCGATGACCCGGCTGAGGCCGCCGGTGCGCCGGTCCAGGTGGAACCGCATCGACAGCGCGTGGATGTGGCGGAACACCCGAAGCGCCACGCGGCGCAACGCCTGCTGGCCGACCTTGGCGAAGATCATGTCGCGCAGTTCGCCCAGCGACGGCGCCAGCATCCTGGCGATGCCGTAGCCGAGGATGAGGAAGACGGGAATGGCGAAGGCTGGGGAGCCGACGATGCCGCCCTGCGACGTCAGACTGGCGACGACCTCCTTGTAGATCAGCGGTATGCCGACGGTCAGGCCCTTCGACGCCGCCAGCAGCACCAGCGCGATCACCACCCGCGCCTTCATGTCCGGCTCGCCTGCCGGCCAGAGATAGGGCAGCAGGGTCTTCACCGTCTTCCAGTGATGGCGCTGGCCGCGCGGTAGTCGGTCGTCGGGATCGGCGTTCATGGCGGCTGTATAGCACAGGCCACGGCCCTTGAGGCCAGCACCAACGAAACAGGGCCTGTCGACGTCAGGGGCAACTTCCGATGTCTCACCCTGCACCCTGTCCTGTCAGACGGCGAATCCTATTGTGCACTTTGGGACGCACAGGCCGGCCTCCGGGTTAAAAAAACCTGATCCCGATTATTTGTGAACAGGCTATTAATGGCCAAGTGTATATTGTGCTTACTGGAGTTCTATTAATTTTTAATATTTCAATTTCATGGGAACATATGGATATACCACACGTTTATTTTGCTCGGAGCGGCTGATCGAGCCGTAGAAAACTCGCCGTCATCCGTGCACAGCAGACCAACATTGGAGATTGATATGTTGAAAAAGACACTGGTTGCCACCGCGCTCGTTCTCGGCGCGTCCATCATGGTTGCCGCGCCGGCCAGCGCGGTGCCCGGCTACGCGGTCGACCGGCTCGACGTCAAGGCCGGCCCGGACTACGACTACCCGACCGTCGCCTATGCCCGCAGCGGCGCTCGGATCGAGATCAATGGCTGCCTGCGCGATTGGTCGTGGTGCGACGTCAGCACCAACCGCGGACGCGGCTGGGTGCTCGGCGAAGACGTCCAGGCCGAACGCTCGGGCCGTCGAGTCGCCTATGGTTCACCCTGGGGCGTGTCGGTGGTCCAGTTCAACGTCGGCAGCTATTGGGACTCCAACTACAAGGGCCGCGGCTTCTACCGCGACCGGGAAAACTGGAGCCGCCGCGGGAACCACAGCAGCGATTACGGCCACAACGACCACGACGGCCGCGACCGTGACGGCGACGGCCGCGACCACGACCGTGATCGCCCGAGGCGGTAATGGCTGACTGATCGCGCAAGTCCACCGGGCCGGTGAGGGAGACCCTGGTTCGCTCAGGGTCTCCCGTTACCGAAGCGGAACCGACGCGCGCGCATCGACGTTCAATGTCTGCGTGGGCCGGAAGAAAACGGCTCACGGGGAAAACTCAAAATGTTCTTGGAGAGACACATGTTTCGCAAGTCTATCGCCGCCGCGGTGCTTGTCGCCGGTGCGGCATTCGTGCCGGCCGCGGCCCAGGCTGCGACGGGCTTTACGGTCGAACCGACCGAACTGCGCGCGGGTCCGGACTACGATTATCCGGCAATCCGGACAATCCGAAACGACCGGCGCGTGGAAATCTATGGCTGCCTGAACGACTGGAGCTTCTGCGACGTTGGCTACCGCTCCGATCGCGGCTGGGTCGACGCCAGCGACATCGTCGTCGACTACCGCAGCCGGCGCATGGGCCTGGTGGACGCCGGCCCCTATGTGGGCATCGGCTTCCTTTCGTTCAGCTTCGGCAACTATTGGGACAGCTACTATCGAGGCCGGCCGTTCTATCACGACCGTGGCCGCTGGGAGCGCCACTATCACGATAGCTGGCGGAGCAGCTGGGGCCCGCGCCGCGACCGCGACTGGAACGACCGCCACCGGGATCGTAACTGGAACGACCGGGACCGTCGCGGTGACCGCGACTGGAACGACCGGGACCGCGATCACCGTGACGGCGACCGCCGCGACGGACGCAGCCGGACCGACAACGACAGGCGGGACGGTGATCGCCGCGACAATGATCGCCGCGATAACGACAACCGCACCTCGTACCGCGGTGCACCCAACAATCCCGCTGTGACCGCACCCACGCCGCAGCCGCGGCCGGGCTTGAGCGAGCGCGGCGACCGCCGTCGCGACGCCGACCGCCGCGACAACGACCGGTCGTCGAACAGGGACCGGACGGCCCCCGCCGCGACCCAGACCCCGCGGGCGGCTCCCAGCCCGCAGGCAACGACCACGCCGTCCCGGCCCGCCATGGACAATGACCGGCCGAACCGTGGCACGGGCGCCGAGCGCTCCAACCGCGCGGTCGCCGAACGCCCGGACCGTCCTGACACCCGGGCCGCGGGCGAGCGCCGCGAGCGTCCGCACGAGGCACCCGCGCAAAAGCGCGAGGACCGGGAGCCGCGCCAGAAGCGGGCGCCGACCGATCCCAACCCGGCGGACGAGGACAACCGTCCAGGCCGCTAGGGTCCAAGCAGCGAACACGAACGGACGAGGCCCCGGTTCACCGGGGCCTCGTTGCATGTGAGGGGTTAGAAGTCGGTGCCGGGCTTGAGAATGCCGGGCACCTTGATGGCGTCGCCGTCGTCGGGTGCGGCGACACCCTGATCGGTCCGGAATACCTGGCTGTAGCGCATCACGCCGCCCGCCCGGCGCCGCACCACGTGCCACACCGCCGGGTCCGGCATCACCGCCGCGGCCGCGCGGCCCGCATCCACGGCCATGGTGATCGCCGGGTTGAACGCCTGGTCGACGTCGAGCACCACGGCATTTCCGGGTCCGATCTCCTCGAGCCGGATGCTGTGCCGTGCGGCGTTGACCGCCGGTAGAGTCAAGCTCCAGACGCCGTCGTCGCCCGCCTTGACCGTACCGGCCGGGCGGCCGTCGAGGTAGACGTTGACATCGTTGCCGGCGCCGGCCCGGCCGGCCAGCACGGTCCGGCCGGCGCCGTCGAAATCGGCCACGTCGATGCCCAGCGCGAGGGTCGGCCTGAGTTGGCCGGGGCGCTGCAGGACACGGCCCGGCGCCTCGCCCTGGCGTGGCAGCATTACCGCCAGCACGCCATCCTCCGTTTGAGGCTTCTTGCCGCCCTTGGCGGTCTTGAGCTCCGGCCCCCTACCTGGCGGCGGCGGCACCGCGACGACGGCAACGCCGGCCGACCGGGTTTCCCGGCCGGCACCATCCGTGGTGATCAGGCTGAGGATGTGGGTGCCTGGCTCCAGCGCCGTTCCGAGCACGATCTCCCACGCGCCGGCGCCGGAGGCACGGGACTTGCCGATGGAACGCCCTTCGGACATGACGTCGACGAAGCCGTTTGGCGGAGCGCTGCCGGCGATCACGCCCATGCCTTCCCGGCTGAGCCGGATCAGCTCGAACTCCACCGGCGCCGGTTTGGCCTCGCCGTTCGCCGTCGCCGGCGTGGCGGGCTGCTTCGAGCCCAGCAGGGCAAAGCCGGTGCCACCGGCGAGGACCAGGGCGATCAGGACGAGGATGGCACGGTTGCGCACGGGACTGCTTCCGGAACGAGACGCGTCGGAGACCGGCGCGGATCGGCGCCCAGTGTTGAGTTGGGGCGCCGTCGGGGCCGGATCAGGTTTGACGCACCTTATGCGGCAGCCGCTGGTGCGCCGCAACGGAATCCTCCTATAAGGAACCTATCGCACCACGCGGCTTCCAGGAACGCCCATGTCCCGCCCCCAATCCATCTGCGTGTTCTGCGGATCGCGCCGCGGCTCGGACCCGGCACTGGCCGAGGCCGCCGCCGACCTGGGACGCACGCTAGCGGAGAATGGCATCGCCCTGGTCTATGGCGCGGGCGGCGTCGGCCTGATGGACGTGGTGGCGCAGGCGGCACTGGACGCGGGCGGCAGGGTCACCGGCGTCATGCCCCGGCACCTGGCGCGCAAGGAACTGCTGAAGGAGGGGCTGACCGAGTTGCACATCGTCGACAGCATGCACGACCGCAAGCGGATGATGTTCGAGTTGTCGGACGCCTTCGTCGCCCTGCCGGGCGGCATCGGCACCCTGGAGGAGACGGTGGAGATCCTGAGCTGGCGCCAGATCGGCATCCACGACAAGCCGATCGTGCTGCTCAACGTCGGCGGCGCATGGGACCATTTCGAGGCGCTGATGCGCGACCGGGTCGAGGCCGGGTTCTGCGCGCCATCGGACCTGGAGCTGTACGAGATCGTCGACCGGGTCGACCTGCTGCTGCCGGCGCTGGACGCGGCGAGGCCGCCCAGATTTCCCGGCTTCGCCGACTGGACCTGACCGGGCGCGGCGCCGCATTCCAGCCATCCTGAAATAGGCCGGTACCGCGCTTTTCCAGGCGGTACGCCAGTGCTATGGTGCCGCGGCTTTTGCGTCCCGTTCACGCGCGCTCGGAGAGGAACAAGAAAAATGGCGAAGATCAAAGTCAAGAACCCCGTGGTCGACCTGGACGGCGACGAAATGACGCGGATCATCTGGAGCTTCATCAAGGAGCGTCTGATCCTTCCCTACCTGGACATCGATCTGAAATATTTCGATCTGGGGATGGAGCACCGCGACGCAACCGATGACCAGGTGACGATCGACGCCGCCAACGCCATCAAGCGGTACGGCGTGGGCGTGAAGTGCGCGACCATCACCCCAGACGAGGCGCGCGTCGAAGAATTCAAGCTGAAGAAGATGTGGAAGTCGCCCAACGGCACCATCCGCAACATCCTGGGCGGCACCGTGTTCCGCGAGCCGATCGTCTGCACCAACATCCCGCGCCTGGTGCCGGGCTGGACCAAGCCGATCGTCATCGGCCGCCATGCCTTCGGCGACCAGTACCGTGCCACCGACTTCAAGGTGCCCGGCCCCGGCAAGCTGACCATGAAGTTCCAGCCCGACGGCGGCGGCGCGCCGATCGAATACGAGGTGTTCCAGTTCCCCAGTTCCGGCGTGGCCATGGGCATGTACAACCTCGACGACAGCATCAGGGACTTCGCCCGCGCCTGCCTGAACTATGGCCTGGACCGCAAGTGGCCGGTGTACCTGTCGACCAAAAACACCATCCTCAAGGCCTATGACGGCCGTTTCAAGGACCTGTTCCAGGGCGTTTTCGACGAGGAATTCGCCACCCGGTTCAAGGACGCCGGCATCGCCTACGAGCACCGCCTGATCGACGACATGGTCGCTTCGGCGCTGAAGTGGGACGGTGCGTTCGTCTGGGCCTGCAAGAACTATGACGGCGACGTGCAGTCCGACACCGTGGCGCAGGGCTTCGGCTCGCTCGGCATGATGAGCTCGGTGCTGCTGACGCCGGACGGCAAGACCTGCGA
>LNFM01012358.1_pt1 | contig 11236 bp, 7 predicted proteins | sample 596031 | NCBI WGS metagenome assembly LNFM01 (sample SAMN04254537, study PRJNA301005) | activated carbon metagenome | isolation source: dual media filters at the Ann Arbor, Michigan drinking water treatment plant | place: USA: Ann Arbor | reverse complement strand
TCGACGCGGACAACGGGGACCGGCCGCGCGTGTGCGACTTGGGCTTGGCCCGGCGCGTCGCCGAGACCAACGACCTCACCCAACCGGGCGAGGTTGCGGGCAGCTACCCGTACATGGCCCCGGAGCAACTGGCCGGGGGCCGCGCCCTCACGCGCGCCGCGGACGTGTACGCCCTCGGGGCCGTTCTGTACGAACTGCTCACCGGTCACCCACCGTTTGTGGAGCGCCCGGACGTCGGGTTAGAACAGTTGCGCGCGCGCAAGTGCACCGAGCGCCAGCCGCCGCACCCGGCCGCGCGCAACCCGGCGCTGGAACCGGACGGCGCGCTGGAATGGATCGCCACGGAGTGTCTGCACCTCGACCCGGGCGCGCGGTTCTACGACGCGAAAGATCTGGCCAAAGCGCTTGAGGAGTATGCGAAGACGGGGACCGTTCGCGGCATGCCGCCGCCGAAGCGCTGGTGGGAGCGCGTGCTGGAGCGCGTGAAGGGCGACCTCCGCGAACCGGACCACATCGCGCGCTGGTTCCAACCCCTCCGTATCGAAGCGTGTACCTGCTTACTCGCGCACGTTGGCGCATTCGCGCTGTTGTGGAACGGTGCGCCCGGGTGGGCGCTGTGGTGCTGGGTGTTGCTCGCCGACACCGCACTGGGGTGGGCGATCTGGGTGACCTCGTTCCTGCGCCGCGGCGAGAAACTGACCCTACTCGAATGGGACACGTTGCACCTGTGGATCGCAACCACGACGGGCGAGGTGTTCTTGTTCGCGCTCTTCTGCCCGCTGTTCGGTCCCGCGGACCCGCACGCGGTCGTCCAGTTCTACGCCGCTTGGGCGGTCATGCGGGCCGTGCTCTTTTACGTCGAGGGGCACCTGTTTTGGCCGCGCCTGCGCCTCCTGAGCACGGCGTACGTGGTCACGGCACTGGTCGCGCCGCGGATCGACCTGTGGGCCGCGCTACTGCACGGGTGCGTCACCTGCGCCGGGTTCATGTGGATGAGCTGTCAGAAGTACGGCAACGCGGCGGCAAAGAAATAGCTTCGAGCGTCCGGTTCGCGGCCGTTGGCGCGGATACTCCGGTGACCCGCACCAAAGGTCGTGCGCCCAGACCCGTTGCACAGGTTCCCAAACGGCAGAGCGCTTTCGCTCGGTTCACAGGAATACCGCCATGCAGAACGCGTACCCGATTTCGCGCCGCGAGTCGTTCGCCCTTTTCGCGGGCACGGCACTCCTCCTCGGTTGCCGGCGCAAGTGGGAGCGGACGAGAGCAGCGAACCCGATGCCGAAACTGCCGGTTCGCGTTCGCGACGAGTTCGGCACCCTGCGCACCGCGATCGTCCACGACGGGAGCAACGCGGTCGACGTGACGTGGGCCGATTGGAAGAACTACGCCTCGGAGGCAGAGCTGAAGGCCCACCCGGAGACCGCGGAGTCGTCCAAAGCGAAACTGATCGAACAACATCGCGCCTTCCGCACACTTCTCAAGAACGAAGACGTCGAACTCCTGTCGCCGGAGACGCAGCCGGACGCGTTCTGCCAAGTGTTCGCGCGGGACCCCTGCTTCGCAATCGGCGACACGCTTTTCATCGCGGGCCTACGCGACAAGTGGAGGCACACCGAAACGACCGGGCTACAGAAACTGCGCGCCCGCTTCGAGCGGGTGGTCGATCTGTCGGGCGACGGCGCGCTCATCGAAGGCGGGGACGTGATGGCGCTCCGCGGGGGCCAACTCGTGCTGGTCGGGATGAACCGACACACCAACGAGGCCGGTCTCAAGAAGCTCAAGGCGGCTCTCCCGACCGGAGTCGAGGTGGTTGCAGTGCCGCACGCGGCGCTCCACCTCGACTGCTGCGTGGCCCCGCTGCCCAACGGCGGCGCACTGTTCTCCGCGGAGAAACTGCCGAAAGCTTCGCAAGACGTGCTCAAGAAACACTTCAAGGAACTCACTGCGCTGGAACCGGCTGAGGCCGCCAAGCAACTCGCGGCGAACCTGTTCTGGCTGGACAAAGGCCGCGTCGTGTCCGGTCTCGAGGGCAAGGTGGGGAAGACCAATCAGAAGCTGAAAGACTTGGGGTACAAGGTGATCGAATTGGACTTCTCGGACCTAGTCGCCTTGTGGGGCAGTTTCCGGTGCGTGGTGTGTCCGCTCGTGCGTGAGTGAACCGCGCGGCGGAAAAAGTGCGGCGCGGTTCCGGTTCGCGGGCCGTGGCGCGGTTACTCCTGTGACCGCCCCCACCGGAGTACGCTCGATGGCCGACTTTACCGACGCCGATTTCTTCGCACCAGCCGCCGATATCGCCCGCCGCATTCGCGCGCGCCAACTCAAAGTCCAACCCGTGGTGGAAGCGCTCGCGGCGCGCATCCAAGCGCACAACGCCAAGCTGAACGCGTTTATCCCGATTCACCTCGAAGAGAACCTCAAGGCCGCCGTGAAGGAGGCACAGGAGAAGGACAAGCTGCTCGACCAGCACCCGAACATGGAGGTCGGGCCGCTGTACGGCGTGCCGGTCGCGATCAAAGACGACCTCGCGGTGAAGGGCATGCCGCTGACCAACGGCTCGCGGCTGTGCGGCACCGCGGAGAAGGACTTCCCGGACTACCAAGACGCGACCGTCACGCGCCTGCGCGCGGCCGGTGCGATCGTGCTCGGCAAGACGAACCTTCCGGAGTTCGGGCACAAGGGCACGACCGACAACCTGCTCGGCCCGAACGGAACGAAGCTCGTGACCGTCTCGCCGTGGGACCGAACCCGCACCGCGGGCGGGTCCAGCGGCGGCTCCGCTTGCGCCGTGGCCGCGGGCATGGCGTACCTCGCACTCGGTACCGACATCGCCGGTTCCGTGCGCATCCCCGCGAGTTGCTGCGGGGTCGTGGGCCACAAGCCCACGTTCGGCCTCGTGCCGCGGGTCATCTCCGGGAACGCATTCAGCCTGTGGATGATCGGGCCGCTCGCGCGCACGGTCGGCGACACGGAACTCGCCATGCGCGTGCTCTCCGGCCCGCACCCGGGCGACCGGTTCTCGCGCCCGCTCGACCCCGCGAACAAGTTCGACACGAAGTTGCCGCTGCCCGACCGCTTCAAGATCGCGTGGTACCCGAACCTCACCGGCTACCCGGTCGACGACGCGGTGGAAAAACTCGCGCGCGAGGCGCTCGAGAAGTGGGCGGCCGGCGCGCGGGTCGAAATCGTGTACCCGCAGGAGAAGACGCCGTACCTGACGCCCGAGGAGGGCGAAACGCTGTACGCGAAGTTCGTGGACGCGGTTTCGATCGACCTGCTGGTCTACGCGATGGAGTCCGCGAAGCTGAAAACTCAAGCGGATTACAACGCGGTCGCGGACAAGCTCTCGAAGACGTTCGCCGAGTTCGCGAACGGAACGAGTTGGAACGTGGACCTGCGGCGGTACGTCGCGGGGCAGCAAGCGATCACGGCGTTCTGCGAAACCCGGGCCGCGGAGCGGTTCGAGGGCGTCCACCTGATTGCCAGCCCGACGCTCGCGGTCCTGCCGCCGGACAAAGACCTGTCGCTCGGTCCGGACCGAGTGAACGGGCAGAAGACCGACCCGCACCTCGGGTGGCTGTTCACGTGGCCGGCGAACGTGACCGGAGAGCCGGCCGTTTCGATCCCGGCCGCGTGGACGAACGAGGGCGTACCGGTCGGCCTGCAACTCACCGGTCGCCGCGGGTTTGACGGCCTCGTTCTGCGCACCGCCGCGGCCATCGAAGCGGCGCTCCCGTGGGCGGACCGTCGCCCCAAACTGTGACGCCCGCGCCACACACCGGTTGGGGGGACCACGTGCCGCGCGTTCCCACGGCGGAAGACGCCCGCGCGTTCCGAGAGTTGATCGAACAGCACGGGTTCGCCGGGGCGGTCGCGCTCCGGCTCCTGTTCGTTTGCGCGGTCCTCGCGTTAATCTTCGTCCCGGTGATCGCCCACGCGTGGATCGTTCGCTCGCGCCCACCGGCGCGCGCCCGCGTCGTGCTGTGGCTGGTGGCGGTACCGGTCCTCGGCGCGGCGGTCGGTGCGACCGCGCTCGTGCCGATTCGAGCCATCTCCGGGTACGGAACCGTTGGCTCGAACGCGGCCACAGGCGCGCTGCTCGGAGCGGGAGTCGAGTTGCTGTTCGTCGTTCCGGCCGCTCTCGTGCTGGCGCGCCGTGGGTTCGAACGCACCGGGCGCACGCGAACCTGAAGCGCCTGTGCGTCGTTCGACTTCACGGCCCGCGGGCACGCGCGCGGAGTTGAACTGCCGTTCGCGGTGCCCAATACTGGGTGCGGTATCGATCGGGCGCTCGGGGCGCACCACGAGGGTTCGGTATGAGGCCTTCAAACGCCGCGGCGTCCGACGCGGCCGTCGGCTCGGTGACGCGCTGGCTGCCGGGGTTGCGGGCCGGCGAGTCGGCGGCCGTTGGCGCGGTGTGGGAGCGGTACTTCCGACCGCTCGTCGGGGTTGCCGCGAACCGCATGGGGCCCGCGCTGCGGCGCACCGGCGACCCGGAAGATGTTGCCCTCGAGGCGCTCTTGGACCTGTGCAAACAGTTGGCGCGCGAGGACGGTGAAGTCCGATTTCCCCAACTCGCGAACCGCGAGCACCTGTGGAAGCTGTTGGTCTGTTTCACCGCGCGGGCGGCGTTCGACCACAACAAGAAGGAGAAGCGGCGCGCGGAAATCGTCGCCGGCGGGTCGGTACTGGGGGACCCGAACGAGATTGCCGGCAGCGAACCGGCACCGGAATTCGGTGTCGCGGTCGCCGAACTCCTCGCCCAGTTGGAAGACCCCAAGCGCCCCCAACAAGGGGACAAACTCCAACTCGTCGCGGTGCTCAAGATGGAAGGCTACGAGCACGCTGAAATTGCCACTCGGCTCGGGTGTTCGGTGCGGTCGGTCGAACGAAAAGTGGCCCTGATTCGAGACATCTGGAAGGAACGGGCACCGAACGCGTGAGTGCCCGAACCGCTTCTCTCCCGGTCAATTTTTCCTTTATTCGTGACGGGTGCGACGCCACTGGCGCGGATAGACGTCTGACCCGCGATACACCGCGGGAGGGTCCGCGAACCCGCTGGAGAACCCGCATGTCCGACACAACACCCCCGCGCCGCGGTCGGGTGCGCCGCTTCCTGGCGCGCCGCCGCAACTGGGTCGCGGTCGGAATCGTTTTGGCGCTTACCGGCCTTGTGTTCAGCGCGGCGCAGAAACTGGGATCGAAAACGGCTCCGCAAAGCGCCAACGTTCCGCTCCTGCTCGAAGAGCGCAAGTGGGCCGCGGCGATAGCGGCTTGCGACGCCCGGATCGCGCGGGGGGAAGCCGGGGCCGAGGTGCGGTTGTGGCGCGCGACGGCGCGCCGCCGGGTCGGAACGGTCGAAGACCGCACGGACACGTTGAAAGGCGCGGTCGAGGACGCGAGCGAGGCCGTTCGGCTCGAACCGTCCGCCCGCGCGTTCGTCGAGCGGGCGCAAAGCCGCATCCTGTTGGCGCAGTTTCCCGAGGCGCTCGCCGATTCCGAAGAGGCGGTGCGGCTCGCGCCGACCGACGCCCGCGCGCGTGCCGCCCGCGGTGACGCGCGCGCGGTGCTGAACCGGTATGCCGAAGCCGAAACGGATTTCGCCGAGGCGCTCCGACTCGATCCGGATTGCGCAGAGGCCCTGCTGAGCGCGGGCAAGCTCGCGGTCACGCGCGGGCAGTTCGCCCGCGCCGAAACGGTGCTCGCCCGCGCGGCCGAATTGGCTCCGTGGGACAGCGCAGTCTGGTGCGCGCGGGCCGAACTGCGCGACGCCCAAAACCGGCCCGCGGACGCGCTCGCGGAACTCGACCGCGCCCTCGGTGCCGAACCGCGGTGCGTTCACGCGCTCGCCCTCCGGGTCGCGCTGTGCTTCGACGCCCGCGACGCCGACGCGGCCCGAACCGCGAGCGCGGCGGCGCTCGCGATCAACCCGGACAGCGGCCTCGCCCTCGTCGCGCGAGCGCTCCTCCGGTTGGAACAGGGGCGCGAAACGCACGCGCTCGAAGATTTGGACCGTGCCGCCGCCGCGGTCCCGAACGGCCCCCTCGCGCCCCTCGTGAGGGCGAGCCGCGACCTGCTCCGCGACCGACACGCGGACGTGATCCGTGCGTGCGACCGGGCCGAGCAAGCGCCCGGTGGGAACGTGCCCGAACTGTACCTGCTCCGGGCGCGCGCCCACCTGCTGCACGGCTCCCCGCAGAGCGCCGCGGCCGACTGCGACCGCGCCCTCGCGGTGCGCGACACCGATCCGGCCGCGCTCGTCTTCCGGTCCGCGGCGCGCGAGCGGCTGGGGATGAGCGCCGCGGCGCAAGCGGACATGGATCGGGCCGTCGAGATCGACCGGGCGGGCGCGCACCGGGACCGCGCGCGGATCGCGCTGGACCTGAAGGACCCGGGGCGCGCAATCGTCGAGAGCACCAAGTGGATCGCGGCCGACCCCAAGAACCCGGAGGCGCACGCGGTGCGGGCCGCGGCCCGGTTCCGTTCCCAGCCGCCGCAGATCGAGGAAGGGATCGCCGACTGCGACCGGGCCGTCGAACTCGCCCCGACCTTCGCGCTCGGATTCGCCACACGCACACACGGGCACTTCCTCGCGCGGAACCCGAACAAGGCGCGCGAGGACGCGGCGCGCGCGACAGCGGTCGACGGCGATTTCGTTGACGGCTGGGTGCTTGCGGCCCAAGCGCGGCTCGAACTCGAACAGTTCGCCGAAGCCGCGTCGGACGCGAGCGCGGCGCTCGCACTCGAACCGAATTCGGCGCACGCGCTCGCCGTGCGCGGCCTCGCGCGCGCCGAACTGAAGGACTTCGCCAACGCGCTCGCGGACGCGAAGCGAGCGGCCGAGTTGGAGCCGGAGTACAACGATTTGCCCGGCTTGGTGGAACAGGCGCGCACCCCGCCCGTGCGCTTCGGCCCGTTCCCGCCACCGGTTCAGAAACTCAACGTCCCGAAGTTCCAACCGCCGCTCCCGCCCCGCGGTCCGGTCGTGAAAAACGATCCGGTCGTCATCAACTGGTGGCTCGTGCTCGCGATCGGCGGGGCCGTGGGACTGATTGCGTACCTCGTCGCGCGCACCCGCTGACCGAAAGGTGATCCATGCGAACGATTTCGCACCACCCGCTGATTTGGCTCGCCGTGCTCGTGGCGCTTGTGGTGTGCGCGACCGACGCGCCCGCGCTTTCGCTCCCGCGCACCGCTCCCCGCGCCGGCGGGAGCGGGTGGGGCGGCGCGTTCTGGCACGCGCTCGGTCGCTTCTTGCTCCACGAACCCGGGCTACTGTGGTACCTGCTCGTGCTGGCGATCATTATCGGGTTGGGTTACTTCGGTTGGAGCGTGGGGGAGCAACTCGCGGACCGGGCGAAGCCCGCGCCGCCCGCCCCCCCGTGCGCGCCGGCAGCGCCGCCCCCCGCCCCACCGGTTGAGACCGGCCCGAACCGCGACCCGGCGCTGTGCCCCCGGTGCCTCGCGCGGCACCAGTTTGACGGGCGCGCGTGCGTGAACTGCGGGTACGTTGCAGACTGATTCACTTGCGATCCTTCGCGACCGGGAGGCGAGCGTGGAAGACGAGATCCCGAATCGGCGCGGCGCTCTCGAAGACGCGCGCCGCGCCGATTCGCTCTGCGACCGATTCGAAGCGGCGTGGATCGCGGGCAGTCGCCCGAGCGTTGGCGAGTTCCTCGCGGCGGCGGGGTACGGTGCCGACACGGCACCGGCCGAACTCGTGCGGCTGCTCACAGAACTCGCAAAGGAGTTGGCCCCGGGGGCGAGCGGGGCGGGCACCGTACCCGCTCCCGGGCACCGCGCCGCGCCCGAAGTGACAGCGGAGCACGAGCCGGTGATCGGGCACGGGGCACCGGTGCGAGACGCGCAAGAGGCGCGCCCCGCACCGAGCGCGAGCGCGGTTCCCGGGTTCGAGATTGTGGGCGAGATCGGATCGGGCGCGATGGGCGTCGTGTACGAAGCCCGCCAGTGCGTGCTGAACCGCACCGTCGCCCTGAAAATGGTGCTCCGCAACGGGTGTTTGGACTCGCGGGCCGTCGTCCGGTTCTTGGGCGAGGCGGAAGCGCTCGCGGCGGTCAAGCACCCGAATGTGGTCGAAGTGTACCAGTACGGCGACGGCAACGGGTGCCCGTACCTCGCGATGGAGTACGTGCCCGGCGGCACACTCGCCGACCGGCTCCGTGCGTGCGGCCGGCTCGAACCGCATGCGGCCGCGCGGCTGATCGAACAACTCGCCCTCGGCGCTCATGCCGCGCACGGGGCGGGGATCGTCCACCGCGACATCAAGCCGTCGAACGTTCTCTTGGGCCCGAGCGGCGAACCCAAATTGGCCGACTTCGGGTTGGCGAAGCGCGCCGCTTCCGACCTGACGCCCACGCAGGTCCTGCTGGGAACGCCGGCGTACCTCGCGCCGGAGCAGGCGAGCGGGGAGGCCAAGTTCGTCGGCCCCGCGGCGGACGTCTGGGCGCTCGGTGTCATCTTGTACGAGTGCCTGACGGGCGCGCGCCCGTTCGCCGGGGCCACCACCGAGGAGGTGCTCGCGCGCGTCAGTTCGCACGAACCCGCTCCGATGGGTCGCGCCGTGCCCCGCGACCTCGAGCGGATCTGTCGCGCGTGTCTCGCCAAGGACCCGGCCGACCGGTACCAGTCCGCGGCGGACCTCGCGGCCGACCTCGCTCGGTTCCGGCGCGGCGAACCGATCTCCCTGCGCGCCGCCGGGTGGGCCGAACGCGCGCTCAAATGGGCGCGCCGCAAGCCGACGCAAGCGGCGCTCGTTGGTGCCCTCTTCACCGCCGCCGCGTTGGGCGCGTTCGGTGCCACGGTTGCGTGGCTACTGCACGAAACGATCCGCGAACGGGAATCGGCCGAGAGTGCGAAATCGGACGCCGTCACCGCGCGGGCGGAATCGGAGCGCGACCGAATCGCCGCCATCGCGGCGCACAACGGCGAAAAAGCGGCCCGCGAGCAGGCCGAGGGCGCACTCCGGGCGAAGGAGATCGCAGAGAAGCGGCTCGCCGTCAGCGAGTACGGGAACGCGGTGCAGGTCGCGCTGCAGCACTGGCGCGACAACAACGTCGTCGCCGCCCGGAACGTGCTCAAGCGCACCAAACCCGAACTGCGCGGGTGGGAGTGGTACTACGTCAACAACCTGTGCCGCCCTGACCCCGGCACCCTAACGCTCACCGGCCACCCGAACGGCGTCAGCGCCGCCGTCTGGCACCCCGACGGGAGCCGAATCGTCACCACGAGCGCGGACCACGCGCCGAAAGTGTGGGACGCCAAAACGGGCACCGTCGCCTTCCGACTCACCGGGCACACGTCGTGGATCACCGGGGCGAAATACAGCGCGGACGGCTCCCGGATCGTGACCACCAGCATCGACAACACGGCCAAAGTGTGGGACGCCAAAGGCGGCGACGCGCTGCTCACTCTGAACGGACACAAGGACTGGGTCTTAGCGGCAGCTTTCAGTAAAGACGGAACGCGGATCGCGACGGGAGGGAACGAGAAAATCGCAAAGGTTTGGGACGCGAAGACCGGGGACGAGTTGCTCGCCATCAAGGGGCACACCAAAGCCGTCGTGTCGGTCGCGTTCGCCCCGGACGGCGCGCGCGTCTTGACGGTGAGCCAAGACCGCACCGCGAAAGTGTGGGACGCGAAGACCGGGGAGGAGCGCCTCACGATCAAGAGCGCCGCGCACCCGGTCCTTGCGGCCGACTGGAGCCCCGACGGCGCGCACGTCCTCACCGGCGGAGAAGACGGCACCGCGCGCGTTTGGAGCGCCACCACGGGAGCGGAAGTGCTGGTCCTGCGCGGGCACGCCAACGCCGTGAGTTCGGTTTCGTACAGTTCCGACGGCGCGCTCGTCGTCACGGGCAGCCGGGATAACTCGGCCAAGATTTGGGACGCGCGAACGGGCACCGAGCGGCACACGCTCCGCGGGCACACCGGTTCCGTCTGGTCGGCTTCGTTCAGCAGCGACCGGCGGCGCGTACTCACCGGCAGCCACGACCAAACCGCGCGCGTGTGGGACGCGAACGCGGGTGCGGACGCACTCGCCCTCAATGGGCACACGGGAGCCGTTCGGTCGGTCGCGTTCGACCCGGAGGCGGCGCGCGTGGTCACCGGCAGCGACGACGCCTCGGCGAAGGTGTGGGACGCCAAATCGGGCAGCGAACTGCTGACCCTGAAGCACGCGCAGATGGGAGCGTTTTGGGCGGTCTCGTTCGGCTCGGACGGCTCGTACGTGCGCACCGCGAGCCTGCCGCGGTTCGGGTTCCCCGGGCCGAGTCGCGGGGACGAGCCCGCCGCACTCTGGGACGCGAAGACCGGACGGATCGGCGAGATTTACAGGGGCTTCGGGCTGAACACGCTGATGCAACCGGTCGGCCCGGGCGAATGGCGGATGAAGGAGCTGCCGCGCGACGAACTCGCCAAGCGCGCGGAGCGAGACGCGCGAACCCCCGGCGAGTGGCGCGCCGTGCGCGCGAGCAACGACGGCAGTCTGAAGGTCTTCGACCCGTTCTTCCAGCGCGAGTTCGTCGTGTACCACCGGCACGCGTCGTTCGGTCGCACCACCGAACTGTCAGTCTGGAACGCACAGCGGACGCGAGTCGTTCGCGCCAATCGCGCCAACACTGCGAGCATCGCGGACGGAAACGGCGGTGCGGTCGTCGCGACGCTAGACGGTCACACGGAGTGCGTAACCGCGGCGGCGTGGAGCGCGGACGGGGCGCGCGTGGCGACCGGCGGCGCGGACCGGCTGGTGAAAATCTGGGACGCGGCCACCGGCATCGAACTGCTGAGCCTGAAGGGGCACACCGGCCCGGTTCACTCGGTCGCGTTCAGCCGGGACGGCGCGCGGCTCGTAACCGGGAGTGAGGACGCGACGGCGCGGGTGTGGTTCGCTCCCCGTTGAGTTGGCGCGGCACGAAAGCGACGGGAGCGCGCGAAGAAATCGGTGGGAACGCGGATATGGGGCCGGGATCAGGCCGGATCACAAAGCGGCACCCGAACCGGACCGAGTTCCGCGCGGGCGCAACGCCAAATGTGCCATGCTGTCCGTACCTCGTCTCGAAAACCCAGAATCGAGTCGGCTCAGTTCGCACTCGCCGCGGCCTCCACTCTGTGGTACCGTCATCTGATTAATCCCTCGCACGAGTGACCAACATGTCGTGGACAATGCTGTTGGGTGTGCTGTCGTGGCTGGCACTCGGTTCGCCAGCATTGGGACGAGCCG
>LNFM01012357.1_pt1 | contig 11237 bp, 8 predicted proteins | sample 596031 | NCBI WGS metagenome assembly LNFM01 (sample SAMN04254537, study PRJNA301005) | activated carbon metagenome | isolation source: dual media filters at the Ann Arbor, Michigan drinking water treatment plant | place: USA: Ann Arbor | reverse complement strand
ACCTCGTTGCGTTGGTTGAGCAGGATGATGCCGACATTCGGGCGAAACCCGTCTTTGTCCAGCATGCCATCACCTGAAGCTTTATCATCTGCGGCCCATTATATGACCGGCTCGTCAAGCGAGTGCGCGCGTCATGGATGCGCGGCTGGATGCGCGAACCCCTGAGCGCGTCGCAGCTGAAGCGGCCAGGAATTTTGCTGCAATGCGCGCAACCTCCTTTTTCATTGCGACTCTCAAGGAAGCCCCTGCCGATGCGGAGGTGGTCAGCCATCAGTTGATGCTGCGCGCGGGGATGATCCGCAAACTCGCTGCGGGCATTTACACCTACATGCCGATGGGGTTGCGCTCGATCCGTAGGATCGAGAACATCATCCGGGAGGAGATGAATCGGGCGGGCGCAATCGAACTACTGATGCCCGTGGTGCAGCCAGCTGAACTCTGGATGGAGTCCGGCCGCTGGTACAAGATGGGCCCGGAACTGCTGCGGGTGAAAGACCGTCACGAACGGGACTTCATCATCCAACCGACCTCGGAAGAGGTGATTGTCGACGTCGCGCGCGAGGCGCTCAAGAGCTACAAGCAGTTGCCGGTCAACTTCTTCCACATTCAGACAAAGTTTCGAGACGAACGGCGGCCGCGTTTCGGCGTCATGCGCGGACGCGAGTTCACGATGAAAGACGCGTACTCGTTCGACCGTGACGAAGCGTCGTGCATGAAGAGCTATCAGGCGATGTACCGAGCCTACGAGCGAATCTTCAGCCGCATGGGCCTGACGTTCCGCGCAGTCGCGGCCGATACCGGAAACATCGGCGGAAAGGCGAGCCACGAGTTCCAGGTGATCGCCGACACGGGCGAAGATGCAATCGCGTACTGCCCCACCTCGGAATACGCCGCCAATGTCGAGATGGCCGAAGCCGTGCCCTTGATCGGCCAACGAGCGTTGCCGACGCAAGTGCTCGCCCGTACACCGACGCCAGGCAAGGAAAAGTGCGAGCACGTTGCCGAACTGCTGGGTCTGCCGCTGACTCGCACCGTGAAGTCCATCGTGCTGGCGGTCGAGCGGCGCGATGACAAAGGCCAGTTGGCGGCAGCGCAGATCTGGCTGTTGCTTGTGCGTGGCGACCATGAACTCAACGAAGTGAAGGCCGGCAAGGTCGCGGGTCTCAAGGACGGATTCCGATTCGCTTCCGAGGCCGAGATTCGCGCGGCATTCGGATGCAAGCCAGGCTATCTGGGCCCGATCGGCACCAAGATGCCGGTCACCGTCGTGGCCGATCGCACCGTGGCCAACATGAGCGACTTCGTCTGCGGCGCGAACGAGGAGGACTTTCACCTCACCGGGGTCAACTGGGGGCGCGATCTGCCGGAGCCGATCGTGGCTGACATTCGTAGCGTGGTGGCCGGTGATCCGTCCCCAGATGGGCGAGGCGTCTTGGCGATCCAGCGCGGGATCGAGGTGGGCCACGTGTTCGCTGGGCTGCCTTATGCGGAGACCATGAAGCTCGCTTTCACCGACGAAAAGGGCCAGTCGCAACCGATGGTCATGGGCTGCTACGGCATCGGCGTGACACGGCTGCTCGGCGCAGCGATCGAGCAGAACCACGACGCCAAGGGGATCATCTGGCCCGATGCGCTGGCGCCGTTCACGGTGGCGCTGTGTCCGGTCAATTACCGACAATCCGACCAGGTGCGACAGGTGGCCGACTTGCTTTACGAAGAGCTGCGCACCGCCGGTGTCGATGTCATCATCGACGATCGCGGGGAGCGCCCTGGCGCAATGTTCGCCGACTGGGAACTGATTGGCGTGCCGCACCGAATCACGATTGGTGAGCGCAGCCTCAAAAGCGGCGAACTGGAGTATGCCTCGCGGCGCCAGTTACAGCCGGTCATGATCACCGTGGCGGATGCGGCAGCGTTCGTCCGGCAGCAGATCAAGCAGTAGCCGCGTGCAGCAGCGTCGGCGCCTTGCGTTGGTGGCGGTGCCGGCCGCCGCCATCGCGCTGCTGTGGTTGCCGCAGCGCGCCCGCGCCGGTGCGCAGCAGTACGAGCCTATGGCCGCAGCCGTGCGCAATGCACTCGCGGCGCAGATCGCCGATGCACGACCGCCGGTTCGCAGCTTCGATGATTCGAAGGAGCGCGTCGCCTTTGTTCACTGGCTGGGCGAGATGTCGAGCCGACTGGTACGCCGCAAGGCCGACTACCAGACGCGAGTCGAGTTTCTGCGAACACTCGACTATGAATGCACGCGGGCGGGCCTCGACCGCCAGCTCGTGCTGGGCCTGATCCAGGTTGAAAGTGCGTTTCGCAAGTACGCGATCTCGAGTGCCGGCGCGCGCGGCTACATGCAGGTCATGCCATTTTGGACGAGGGTTATCGGTGACGGCGATCCGCGCAGGCTGTTCGACATGCGGTCGAACCTGCGCTACGGCTGCGTGATCCTGCGCCACTACCTCGACATGGAGAAAGGCAATCTCTTCCTGGCCCTCGGGCGCTACAACGGAAGTCGCGGCCGGGCCGAGTATCCGAATGCGGTTCTGGCGGCTTGGGAGAAGGGCTGGGCATACGACCCATCCAAGGCGCCACTGGCCTGATCAAGACGGCGCAGCGCCTCAGCGCCGCGGCAGCCCGGGCATGCCTCCCTTAAGCGCGCCAAGTCCGCGCATCATCTTTCCCAGCCCGCCTTTTTTCATCTGCTTCATCATCGACTGCATCTGCTCGAACTGATTGAGCATGCGGTTGACTTCCTGCACCGGCACGCCGCTTCCGGCGGCTATGCGTCGCTTGCGCGAGGCCTTGATCAGTTCCGGCTTGGCGCGCTCCTGCGGTGTCATCGAATTGATGATGCCTTCGACCCGGCGGATCTGCTTGTCGGCGTCCTTGTCATTCACCTGACCAGCGGCCTGCGCAAATTGCGCCGGCAGTTTCTCGAGCATGCTGGACAGTCCGCCCATCTTGCGCATCTGGCCGATCTGGTCGCGAAAGTCGTTCAGGTCGAACTTGTCGCCCGACTGCATTTTTCGGGCAAGCTGCTCGGCCTGCTTGACGTCGATCGACTTGTGCACATCTTCGACGAGCGACACGATGTCGCCCATGCCGAGCACCCGGCCCGCCATGCGTTCGGCGTCAAACCGCTCCAGCCCGCCGATCTTCTCGGCGACGCCGATGAACTTGATCGGACGGCCCGTGATGTGCCGCACAGAAAGTGCTGCGCCCCCGCGCGCATCCCCATCGAGCTTGGTCAGGACGATGCCGGTCAGCGGCAACCTCTCAGCAAACGCCTTGGCCGTATTGACGGCGTCCTGCCCGAGCATCGCGTCGACGACGAAAAGCGTTTCGACCGGGTGGACCGCTTCGTGCAGCGAAGCGACCTCACGCATCATCTCCTCGTCGATCGCCAGGCGGCCGGCGGTATCGACGATGAGGACGTCGAAGAACTGCTTGCGCGCCTGGTCCAGCGCGCGCAGAGCGATGTCGACCGGCTTGTCGGTGGGCGTGCTCGAACAGACGGAGGCGCCGGCCTGGGTGGCGACCGACTTCAACTGTTCGATCGCAGCCGGCCGGTAAACGTCCGTAGAGACCGCCAGCACCTTCTTCTTGCGCTGCTCGATCAGCCACTTGGCGAGCTTGGCCGCGGTTGTGGTCTTTCCCGCGCCCTGCAAACCTGCCAAGAGGATGACCGCCGGCGGCTGGGTCGCCAGATTGATTTCGCGCTCCGCCGCTGGCAGGTCGCTGCCCATCAACCGTGCGAGTTCCTTGTGCACGATCCCGACCAGCGCCTGGCCCGGTGTCAGGCTGCCTGAGACATCCTCTCCCAGCGCCTTTTCCTTGATCGCGGCGATGAACTCGCGTACCACCGGCAGGGCGACGTCCGCCTCGAGCAGCGCCACGCGCACCTCGCGCAGCATCTCCTGCATGTTCTCTTCGGTCAGGCGCGCCTGACCGCGCATCGTCTTGACGACCCGAGCGAGCTTGTCTGTCAGTTGATCCAGCATTTGAATCGGGCGCGACGAAGCGCCATCAAGGAGGAGCCTGCGTGCTATATAAATGCACGTATGGCGAACGGATCATTTTACGTCGCGCCCCATGTGCTGATCGCGGGGCTCTACCTTCTCCTGGCAAGACAGGTGTGGACCTCGCTCGCGGTCGACGGCGCAGCGGTCGTCAAGGCAGGGATCGACCGCTGGGCATTGCCCGTCCTCGCCGTCGGCCACGGAGTCCTGCTCACGATCGGCGTTTTCGGCAATGGCGAGTTTCGCTTTGGCTTCGCCCTGGCGCTGTCCGCCACGCTCTGGCTCACTGTGCTGATCCTTTGGTTCGAGGGGTTTTTCGTGCCCCTGCGCGGGTTGCAGCCGCTCGTGCTGCCGGTTGCCGCGGTTGCATTGATGCTGCCCCTGTTGTTCCCAGGCGGCATGATCGCGTCCGATCGCGGTGTGGCCTTCAAGCTTCACCTGCTGGCCGCGATCCTCGCCTACAGCCTGCTGACGATCGCCGCTCTGCATGCTTTGCTGATGGCTGCCCTGGATCGCGAACTGCACCGCGGCAAGCGCGATTCACGCGATCCCAGCCCGCTGTTTCGTCAGATTCCGCCGCTACTGGCGATGGAAAGTCTGCTGTTCAAGCTGATCCTGGCGGGGTTCATCTTGCTCACGCTGACGGTCGGGTCCGGCCTGCTGTTTTCCGATTACCTCTTCGGCCGTGCGCTGCGTTTCGAACACAAGACAGTGTTTGCGCTCGCCGCCTGGCTTGTGTTCGCCGGGTTGCTCGCCGGTCGGGCGATTTTCGGCTGGCGGGGGCGGGTCGCGCTGCGGTGGACGTTCGTCGGCTTCGCGATGCTGATCCTCGCCTATGTCGGCAGCCGCTTCGTTCTTGAAGTCGTGCTCGGCCGCGGCTGAGTCCGTCGCCGCTTCCAAGCCGTCACTCACGTCATGGGCCGCATCCTCTTCTTCGTGCTTCTGGCCTTGGCCATCTACATCGCCTGGCGCTATCTGCGCATTCAGCGGCGGTCCGATGGTGCCGGCCCGCAGTCCCCGTCCCGCCCCAATGAGGCATCGGCGCCCGAGGCGATCGTGCGCTGCGATGCGTGCGGGTTGAACCTGCCGCAGTCCGATGCCTTGCCAGCACCGGGTGCCGAACCGCAGCGTTGGTACTGCTGTGAGGAACACCGCCGGCAGGGGACGGCGCGGTAATGTCCCGGGCAGCAGTCCCCCGACCGGTCGGGGCCTGCCGCCGTGCTGGCTGATGACAGCGACCGACCCGATGGCCGACGCCTCCCTTGAAACGCCCCCGCTGCCGTTCGATGCGCCCTGGCGCACGCTGCAGTACTTCGCCCTGGTACGCGTGCTCGTCGCCAGCAGCTTGCTGCTGTCAGTCGCTGCGCTCGGCGTCTCGTCCATCAGCGCGGAATCGCCGGACACCGACTTCACACTGACGCTGAGCGTTGCGTACTTCGCGGTGGCCAGCGTCCTCGCTATCACTTCGATCTACCTGCGCCGGCAGTTCCGAGTGCAACTGGCGGCGCAACTGGCGACCGACCTCGTCCTGATCACCTTGCTGGTGGTGCTCGCCGGCGGTCTGCGGGGCGGGATCATGGTTCTCTACCTGCTGCCGCTGGCCGGTGCCGCATTGCTGTTGCGAACCAGTGCGGCGTTCTTCGTCTGCTCGCTGGCGGTGCTGGCGTTGCTCGCAGACAGCGTGTGGCGCAGCATGCTGGGGCAGAGTTCCGACTCGTCGCTGTTCCAGACCGGGCTGTACGGCGCGGCGCTGTTTGCGGTGACCGGCTTGTTGCGGCTGCTGTCAGCGCGACTGGCGACCCAGGAGCGACTTGCGCTGGCGCGCGGTCGTGACCTCGAGAATCAATTGGAGATCAATCGCCTCGTCATTGGCCAGATGGAGCAGGGCGTGCTCGTCGTCGATGCCGAGACGAGGGTGCGGGCCAACAACCGCGCCGCCCGCCTGATGCTCGGCCTGCCGCCCAACGCACAGCTGACCGGCCGGCAATTGCTGGAGTTCGAGCCGGTGCGTCCGTTGGCGCAGGCGTTCCTGCGCTGGCGCGAGGTCGAGCGTGCGACCGGTGCCTGGTCCAACACGGTGATGCAGCCGATGGTCGACGAGCCGCAGCATCAGATGCCGGAGCTGCAATTGCGGGCACGCTTCGCGCGGCCGCCGGTCGAGACAAGCGACGAGTTCGTCGTGTTCCTCGAAGACGTTCGCGAGGTCGAGGAGCGAGCGCAGCAGCTCAAGCTTGCGGCGATGGGGCGGTTGACGGCCTCGATCGCGCACGAGATCCGCAATCCGCTGGCCGCGATCAGCCATGCCGGGCAGTTGATGGCCGAAGACGCACAGGAGCCGCTGCAGCGTCGGCTGGCCGGCATCGTGCGGGAGAACACGCAGCGTCTGGACCGGTTGGTTGATGATGTGCTGCGCGTGGCGCGGCGCGAGGCGCCGCTGGGAGACGACATTGATCTGTCGAGCTTCGTCAAAGACTGGCTGGCCGAGTTTGAGCGAGACAGATCGCTGCATCCTGGCCGCGTGCTGCTGAGTGCGGGCGCTGGCGTGATGGTCAAGTTCGAGTCGTCTCACCTGCGGCAGGTCTTGTTCAATCTGGTTGACAACGCGTTGCGCTTTTCCAGCGGCAAGGCGGGCGCCGTGCAGATCGTGATCGAGCATGCCGTCGACGATGGCGGGCGCGCGCGCCTGTGGGTGTTCGACGACGGGCCAGGGGTCGCACCCGAGGGGCAGTCGACCCTGTTCGAGCCGTTCTTTACCACGCGGTCCGGTGGCACGGGCCTCGGTCTGTACATCGCACGCGAGTTCTGCGTGGCCAATCGCTGCGAACTCGTCTATACCGGCCGTCGCGAACTCGACGGCAGTACGCGCGACGGCTTCGTGCTGCGGTTCACCCGGCGTGCCATCACGGGCACCGAGGACGTCGGCTTTCTCGATACGATCCCGGTCCAATGAACGAGTTGACTTCGACGCGTGCCAGCCCTCCCGCCGAACCGGTCAGGCGAACACCTGCCGTGCTGGTGGTCGACGACGAGGCCGACCTGCGGGAGCTGCTGTCCTTGACGCTGGTGCGGCTGGGGCTCGATGCTGACGGCGCGGAGTCATTGACGCAGGCGAGGCAGCTTCTCGACCAACGTCGCTACGCGCTGGTGCTCACCGACATGCGTCTGCCCGACGGAATCGGCCTGGACTTGGTGCGCGAGGTCGCCCAGGGCAAGTGGGGCGAGGCGCCGCCGATCGCCGTGATCACCGCATTCGGCAGCCCCGAGAACGCGGTAGCGGCGCTCAAGGCGGGCGCCTTCGACTACCTCACCAAGCCGGTCGACATCGAAAACCTGCGATTGCTGGTGCGCTCTGCATTGCAGCAGGTGCCGGACCGAACGGGTCGCCCGCTGGGCAGTCCGGGCGCCAGTGGTGCCGCCGCATTGGCGCGGTTGCTCGGCGAATCTGCATCGATGAAGCAACTGCGCGCCATGATCGTCCGACTTGGCTACACCATGGCGCCGGTGGCCGTCCGCGGTGAGTCAGGCAGCGGCAAGGAACTCGTGGCGCGGGCGATCCATGAGTGTTCTGCGCGCCATGCGGCGCCTTTCATTGCGGTCAACTGCGGCGCGATCCCCGAAACACTCATGGAAGCGGAGTTTTTCGGCTACCGGCGCGGCGCGTTCACCGGCGCCGATCGCGATCGCGATGGCTTCTTCCAGGCCGCCGCTGGCGGCACCCTGTTCCTCGACGAGGTGGCCGAGCTGCCCGTGGCGATGCAGGTCAAGCTGCTGCGCGCGATCCAGGAGCGGCGGGTGCGCAAGGTGGGCGCGACGGCGGAAGAACCGGTGGATGTGCGCATTCTCAGCGCGACGCACCAGGACCTCGCGCGGCTCGTCTCAACCGGTCGCTTTCGGCAGGACCTGTTCTATCGTCTCAACGTCATCGAACTGCGGGTTCCCAGCTTGCGCGAGCGCGCCGATGACATCCCGTTGATCGCCGACGCGCTGCTCGGTCGGATCGCCGAGCGCAGTGGCGAGCGACGCGCGCATCTGTCGGACGACGCGGAGCAGGCGCTGCGCCGTCATCCGTTTCCCGGCAATGTGCGGGAGCTGGAGAACGTGCTCGAGCGCGCGGTGGCGCTGGCGACTGAAGAACAGCTGCAGCCCATTGATCTGATGCTGCCGCAGCCGGAGGTGGATCTGCTGCTCGAGCCGGAGCCGGCCGAACCGGCAGACGCCGCCGTTGCAGAAACGGTCGACGAACCGCCGCCAACCCTGCTCGGTGCCGCGCTGCTGTCGGACGAGCGTCCCTACCGGCTCGAAGGCGGCATCCCCAGCGACCTGAGCGCCTACCTCGATGCGATGGAGCGCGATGCAATCCGCGCCGCGCTCGCTCGCACCGGCCATAACCGTACCGCCGCTGCGCAGCTGCTCGGACTGACGTTTCGGCAGTTGCGTTACCGCATGCATCGGCTGGGACTACGCTGAGGACGGGGCGGTGACGGCGATGCGGTCGGCACAGCGGATGCGGGTGTCGTTCTGATGCTGCTGCGCCTGCGCGTCAACGCCGACGGCTGGGTCACCGGCGCATCTCATCGTCCCTCGGCCAACTTCGATGAACGCCCGCCCGGCGTCGCGACCGATCTGATCGTCATCCACAACATCAGTCTGCCGCCAGGCTGCTTTGGCGCCGGCAATATCCAGCGCCTGTTCGCCAACGAGTTGCCCCCTGACACTCACCCGTTCTTTACGCAGCTGGCTGGCGTCCGCGTTTCGGCGCACTTCCTGATCGAGCGTACCGGCGCACTCACCCAGTTCGTCTCCTGCGCACATCGCGCCTGGCATGCCGGCGCATCTTCGTTTGCCGGTCGCGCCCGCTGCAACGACTACTCCATCGGCATCGAACTCGAAGGAACCGACTTCACTCCGTTCGAGCCCGCGCAGTACGACACGCTTGCTGCACTGGTGCCTTCGCTCGCAGTTGCCTACCCGATCGCCTTCGCGCGTGGACATGCCGATATCGCGCAGGACCGCAAGACGGACCCCGGGCCCTACTTCGACTGGTCCCGCGTCCCATCGCTCGCTGCGCTGAATCGTCCTGGCCTTTAGCGTCGATGCCGGCGCAGCGGCGACCGGAGGTTCAGGCGCGAGTGTCGTGCGGCACGAATCGCGCGCGCGGTGATTCGTCGATGTGCGCGAACGAGCAACTTCCTGTTGAGTTTCGTCAAGTGATTGCCTATGATCGCTGCACTAACTGTTGTGCAAGTCGAATCTAGTAGTACTAGATGTAGTAGGCAAACAAACCGTGCGGTGCTTGCTTTCAGAAGCATCGCTTGACTGCTAACCGAGCATGGCGGCTGCTTTCTCGAAGGATGCAGCCGCTTCTCTGGCGCGCCTCGGACCGCACGCATGGGCTGGTAGTCGAACGAGATTCGAATCAATAGATTGTGGTGCGGGTCAGCGACCGCCAGGTCGGCGCTGAACCGCCACGATCCGAACAAGATCAGTGGAGGCACGATGCAATACAGCGAGGCGATCACGGCGGGCACGGCGGGTGCGATCACGGCTATGCAGTCGCCGGCGTCGGCCATGACACCGGTCACTGCCGGCGGCGCCATGGCCACGACCCTCGCCGACTACCGGATCCTCCGGCGCAATGGCGCTGTCGTCGGCTTCGAGCCGAGCAAGATCGCCGTGGCAATGACGAAGGCGTTTCTCGCCGTGCGTGGTGGCCAGGGTGCGGCCTCCGCAGCCGTGCGCGAACAGGTGGAGAAGCTCACCGGCATGGTCGTGGCGGCGCTGATGCGCCGTCAGCCGGCCGGCGGCACCTTCCACATCGAAGAGATCCAGGACCAGGTCGAGCTGGCGCTGATGCGCGACAGCGCGCACGACGTTGCCCGCTCGTACGTTCTATATAGAGAGCGTCGTACGCAGGAGCGCGCGGCCAAGGCCCGCGAGCACGCGGCCACGACGGCGCCGGTCGAAGCGCAACTGAGCATGCTGGAGAACGGCAGCCGCGTGCCGCTCGACCTCGCCCGGGTGCGCGGGCTGGTCGAGTCGGCGTGCGTCGGTCTCGGTGATCAGGTCGCTGCCGACCTCATCCTCGCCGAGACAGTCAAGAACCTGTACGACGGCGTGCCGCTGGACGAGGTCTACAAGTCTGCGATCCTTGCCGCACGCGCGCTGATCGAGAACGACCCCGCCTACACCTACGTCACTGCCCGCCTGCTGCTGCACACGGTGCGCCGGGAGGCGCTTGGCGAGGAGGTCACCCAAGGGCAGATGGCCGCCCGCTATGTGGACTACTTCCCGCAGTTCATCAAGTACGGCATCGAGGCCGATCTTCTCGACGACAAGCTTGCCCTGTTTGACCTGAAGCGGTTGGCGCGGGCGCTCAAGCCGGAACGCGATCTGCAGTTCAACTACCTTGGCCTGCAGACGCTGTACGACCGCTACTTCCTGCATCACGACGGGCGTCGGTTCGAACTTCCCCAGGCGTTCTTCATGCGCGTCTCGATGGGGTTGGCGCTCAACGAGGTCGACCGCGAAGCGCGCGCCATTGAGTTCTATGAGGTTCTCTCGAGCTTCGATTTCATGAGTTCGACGCCGACGCTGTTCAACAGCGGCACCCGGCACTCGCAGCTGTCGTCGTGTTACCTGTCGACCGTGTCAGACGACCTCGACGGCATCTATGAGGCGATCAAGGAGAACGCCCTGCTCGCAAAGTACGCGGGCGGCCTGGGCAATGACTGGACGCCGGTCCGCGCCATGGGGGCTCACATCAAGGGCACCAACGGGAAGAGCCAAGGCGTGGTGCCGTTCCTCAAGGTGGTCAATGACACCGCGGTGGCTGTGAACCAGGGCGGCAAGCGCAAGGGTGCGGTGTGCTGCTACCTAGAAACCTGGCATTTGGACATCGAGGAGTTCCTGGAACTGCGCAAGAACACCGGCGACGATCGTCGCCGCACCCACGACATGAACACCGCGAACTGGATTCCGGACCTGTTCATGCGGCGCGTGATGGAAGGCGGCGACTGGACGCTTTTCTCGCCGAGCGATTGTCCGGACCTGCACGACAAGACCGGCCGCGCCTTCGAAGAGGCCTACACGCGCTACGAGGGGAAGGCGGCGCGGGGCGAGATCAAGCACTCCAGGACGATGCCTGCGCTGCAGCTGTGGCGAAAGATGCTGTCGATGCTGTTCGAAACCGGGCACCCCTGGATTACGTTCAAGGACGCCTGCAACCTG
>LNFM01012356.1_pt1 | contig 11238 bp, 10 predicted proteins | sample 596031 | NCBI WGS metagenome assembly LNFM01 (sample SAMN04254537, study PRJNA301005) | activated carbon metagenome | isolation source: dual media filters at the Ann Arbor, Michigan drinking water treatment plant | place: USA: Ann Arbor | reverse complement strand
CTAGAAAGATACGCGGTGAAGATCGCGGCGTTGTCTGGATCGCCTAGCACGTTGACCGTGATCCAGAGCGGGAAGGTCAAGAACAGCGCTACCGCAGCCACCGTCCACGCCGCCAGATACTTGCCAAGCACGAGCGACCATGTGGGCGCGGGCAGCGTTAGCAGAAGCTCGATCGCGCCAGAGCGACTCTCCTCGGCCCACAGCCGCATGGAGACGGCGGGCAGAAACACCATGAAGATCCACGGATGGAACGCGAAGAACGCCATCAAGTCGGCGCGGCGCGTCTCGAAGAAGCCACCCACCTGGAAGGTGAAGAGGCCAATGGCGAACAGAAACACCGCGACAAAGACGTAAGCCGTCGGCGTGGTGACGTAGGAGAGCATCTCGCGGCGATAGATCGCCGCCATGCTGGCAAGACCGGGACGCTTCTTCACACCCGTTCCTCCCCGCCGGTGAGCGTCGTGAAGGCGCGCTCTAAGCTGCCGTGCTCGTCGCGGAGTTCGGCCGGCGTTTTGTCCGCAACGATGCGGCCCTTATCGATGACGATGGCGCGCGTGCAGACCGCATCCACCTCTTCCAACGAGTGCGTGGAGATGATGAGACCTCGTTCCTCGCCGAGCTTGCGGATGAGATCGCGCACGGCGTGGCGCTGGTTGGGATCGAGGCCGTCAGTGGGCTCGTCCAGAATGAGCAGCATCGGATCATGCAGCAGCGCGGCAGCGAGGCCCACGCGGCGGCGGTAGCCTTTGGAAAGCGTATCGATCGGCTGATCGATGGTCTCACCCAAGCGCGCATCCTGGGCAGAACGGCGCACGGCGTGGCGCGCGGCTTCGCGGCTCATGCCGCGCGTTTCAGCGACAAAGCGCAGGAACGTCCACGGCGTCATCTCACCATAGAGCGGAGCGCCTTCGGGCAAATAGCCCACGCGCTCCTGCGCGCGGCGGCGCTCCTGGGCGACATCGATGTTGAAAATCTTCGCGGATCCCTCGTCGGGCTCAAGATAGCCCGCGATCATGCGCATGGTTGTAGTTTTGCCCGCGCCGTTCGGCCCCAAGAAGCCGACGATTTCACCGACGTCCAGCGAGAACCCGATGCCGTCGACTGCCTGGCGGCGGCCGAAACTCTTACGCAAGCCATCGACCTGCAACAGCATGTGGATGGATACCCCGTCAGAAATGAGCGCCGCTCTTACGGCCCTTCGCGCGAAAACACCACCGCTCTTTATCCACAGAGGCGCATGGTCGCGGACGAATCAATGCGTGTTATTCCGTCTCCGGTTTCGACCCGGTTAAAGCCGATTCCGTCGAGCGCCGCTGATAGCAAACATGCGCGTGCGTGGCGCCCGCTACACGCCGAAACGTCTCTACCGCTTCGCCCACTGCAGATGCGCAAAACGGCTCATTTCAAAGGAAAAAGCGGCACCCTTGATGCACAAAAGCCCGCGAGGTTCGCGGGCTTTTGGAGAATAAAGTGTGGACCGACCGAAGCGCGTACTGGGGGGGCTGGGGGGGCTGATGGATACCCAGCACGAGCCTTTCTCCGGCCGGCCACATGAGTAAGCTTGCTCTCTAAAGCGGCGTAAGCAAGGCTAAATGCGGACGTGATCGAAACTTTAATGAAGACGTTGTTTTGCCAGGAAAGTTCTACACAGGATGCTCACATGAGGAGTCGTTCGGCATGAGCGCAAGGACGATATTCTTCTCGCGTCCCGAGTTTGATCTTCTGCTCCGTTTCTACGGTCGCATGGTCGCCGCCGGCGAGTGGCGCGACTACGCGCTCGACGCTCTACCAGACCGCGCAGTTTTCAGCGTCTATCGCCGTGCGAGCGAAGCGCCGCTTTTTCAGATCGAAAAACGTCCTGAAGACGCACGCCGGCAAGGCGCGTTCTCCGTGCGCGCCGTCGATGGCCGCATCCTACGTCGCGGCCACGAGCTTGAGCCCGTGCTGGCCGTGCTGGAGCCCAAGCGCATGCGGGTGATTGGCGACTAAACAAAACGCCCCGGCTTTGCGGCCGGGGCGTTGGTTCTTACACCTAGCGATCGCCTATTCGCGTGGCGACAACAGGGTCAGGATGAACCGGAACAGGTTGATGAAGGTGATGTAGAGGTTGAGCGCGCCATAGGTTGTCGCAACCGACATCGCGCGCTGATCACCGCCCAACTGATAGTACTGGTACTTCAGCTGCTGCGTTTCCCAGGCCGTAATGGCCGAGAACAACAGAACGCCGATAATGCTGATGATGAACGAGAAATTCTCGATGCCGGCGCCCGTGAAGGCAGCGAAGCCGAAGTTCACGAGCGAGGCGATCACCATGCCGATGACGCCCATCATCAAGAACACGCCCCAGCCGGACATATCCTTCTTGGTCGTGTAGCCCCAGAGGCTGAGCGCGCCGAAGGTGGCCGACGTCACCAGGAAGGCCTTGACGACGTCCATCAAACCGCCCGGGCGGCCTGCGTAAAACATCAACGTGGCGCCCAAGCCGATGCCGATCAGAGCCACGATCGACCAATAGAGAATGTTCGCGCCGGTCGGCGACGGATTACGCATCGCGAACATGGAGATGAAGATCAGCGCCAGCGGGCCGAACATCACCACGTAAAGCATTGGCGTGAAGAAGAAAAACTGACGGAGCGGCTCAATTGTGGCCGCAGCGTACGCAAGCCCCGCCGAAACCAGCAGGCCGAGCGCCATTTTGTTGTAGACGCCCAGCATGAAGGCCCGCAGGCCGGCGTCGACCGCCATGTCCGCCCGGCCGGTCGGGATAGATCGGGCCTGGGATAGGTAGTCGTTCATCCGAAATAACCTCCTTGCCGCAGGGATTCCCGCGGACGTTGCTCCTTTATATGGCGGGCTCTCCACGCCGGGCAAGCGGCCAGGCGATCATCGCCATTGCCGAAAGCGTCGCATCGGCCCAAAATCTCTCAGGACGAAGCCGAGAAACTTGTTCCACCTGCCGCGCGTTCACCTGTTCAGGTGGTTACCGCCTGACAGGCGCGGGGCGGGCAGCGGCTCGAATCGCGCTAGGTCATGGCTCGGAGGTAGGCCGGGGTGGCTGACGAGAACGATCCAAACAAGCCGGGCGATGGTCCGGTCGACCCTCCTGAGGGCGCGCCGCCGCAGGCTGAAGCCAGCGCCGAGCAATCGTCTGCGTCTGAAACCCCAGAGGAGTCTCCGGAACTCGAACGCACAGAGCCGGAGGCAGCTGACGCGTCAGAGCCGATGGTCAGCGCCGTCGAACCGACTGAACAAAGCGGTGACTTGCCGCCCACCTTCTTTCGCGCTGCGGGCGATCCTGACGAGAGCGAAGTCGAGGCGCCGCCCTCACAATGGGAACGGATCAAGACACGCATCAGTGAAACGGCGCGCGATGTTTGGCGCATAGTCGAGCCCAAGTGGGTGGCCTTCTGGGGCGCTGTCGGCGCCTTTTTCCGCACGCTCTGGGATCGCATTCGCGGCGTTCGAAGCCCGCGCAATCTGAAAGAAGCAGCCGTCTGGACCGGCTACGCCGCCGGCGCGGGCGTGCTCTTCGTTGTCGGCTTCTTCTTCTACGTCACGTGGGGCATGCCCTCGACCGACGATCTATGGGAAGCGCGCCAAGGCCAGTCGATCACCTTCCTTGATCGCAACGGCAATGTGATTTTGCGCGAAGGCGCGCAAAACGCACCGCCCGTCGATCTCGAGACACTGCCGCCTTATGTCGAGCAAGCGTTCCTCGCCATCGAAGACCGCCGCTTCTACGACCACTTTGGCATCGACATTAGCGGCCTGATGCGCGCGGGCGCGGAGAACTTACGCGCCGGCCGCGTCGTGCAAGGCGGCTCAACGATCACGCAACAACTCGCCAAAAACCTCTTCCTCACCAACGACCGCACGTGGCGGCGGAAAGCCCAGGAAGTGGTGCTGGCGCTTTGGTTGGAGAGCCGCTTCACCAAAGAAGAGATCATGGCTCTCTATCTGAGCCGCGTGTATTTCGGCGCAGGCGCCTACGGCATCGAAGCGGCGTCAGAGCGCTATTTCGATCGCCCCGCGCGCGAACTCACGTTGCTGCAAGCCTCGATGCTCGCAGGCCTCGTCAAAGCGCCCTCACGTCTCAATCCAGCGCGCCAGGACATCGGGGCGGCGCGCGAGCGCGCCACCGTCGTGCTCAACGAAATGGTCGCTATGGGATACATCAGCGCCACTGAACGCGATGCGGCGCTGCAAGAAGAACTCATCATCAGCCGCCGTAACCCAGCGGGCGTGCTCTCTTACTTCCGCGACTGGATCGATCCGCTCCTCAACGAAGTGATCGGCCAGCAGCGCGACGACTTCATCGTCGAAACCACCATCGACATCGCCGCGCAACGCAGCGCAACCGAAGCTGTCGAGACGCTGCTCGCAGAGCAAGGCGAAGAGCGCCGCGTCGATCAAGCAGCCGCGCTCTTCATGGACGATGAGGGCGGCGTCCGCGTCATGGTCGGCGGTCGTGACTACGATCAGAGCCAGTTCAACCGCGTCACCCAAGCGCGCCGCCAGCCCGGGTCGTCGTTCAAGTACTTCATCTATCTCGCGGCGATGGAAAACGGCCTGACGCCGTGGACCGTGCGCGAGGACGCGCCGATCACGATCTATATCGACGGCCAGCCGCCCTGGTCTCCCGGCAATTACACCGGCGAGTATCACGGACCGGTGTCGCTCAATTCGGCGTTCGCCAACTCGTTCAACATGGTCGCTATCCGTGTTTCGAACGAGATCGGCGGTCAGAATGTCATCGATGTCGCGCGCCGCTTGGGCGTCACCTCGCCACTGTCGAACTATCACTCGCTCTCGCTCGGCGCACAGGAGATCACCCTCTTTGAGATGACGCAGGCTTATGGCGCGATGGCGTCTGAAGGCTATCGCGTTGAAGGTCACGGCGTCGCCCGCATTCGCCGCGCGAACTCAAACGAGACGATGTGGTCTTGGCGACCGACCAACCGCTCGCGCGTCATCGAAGAGCGCCCGCTGCGCTACATGAACATGATGATGAGCTCTGTGGTCCAACGCGGCACGGGCACACGCGCGCGTATGGGCAATTTCCAAGTCGCGGGAAAAACCGGCACCGGCAACGATTATCGCGATGCTTGGTTCATCGGCTTCACGCCTGGCATGGTCGGCGGCGTCTGGGTCGGCAACGACAACTTCACCACGACCGCCCGCGTCACCGGCGGCTCGCTGCCGGCCGATATCTGGGCGCGGATCGCACCGACCGTGCTGCGCAATACGCAGGCGCGCCAGTTACAGATGCCGCGCGATAGCGACTACGATGTCGGCTTGAGCGATCCAAACGCTTCGCCTGAGCTGACGGCCGTTGGCGCCCCTGTCGGCGCGGTTATCGGCGGCCCCCCCGCAGTCGCGCCGCCGGACGAGCAAGATCGCTCACTCGATTTCGGGCCCGAAGGCTAGCAAGTCGCCGCTTTTGACACGCATTGGCGCCATCGCGACGCGTTGGATGTTATAGGGCTAGCGCATAAGCTCTTCGCTCAGCAGCACCAGGAACGCGATCAATGCAGTGGACCAACAGCAAAGACGGCTACGGCTGGCTCTCGATCGCGCTCCATTGGACGGCGGCCATCGCCGTCATCCTCATGTTGGTCACCGGCTTCCGCGCCGACATGGCGGCAGAAGCGGGTGATCGCGCGGCGCGCGCCGCCCTGATGGGCTGGCACATCGGTCTCGGCGCCAGCTTCTTTCTCATTCTGTTGTTGCGCGTGGTGTCGAGCTACGCACAGCCGCGCCCAACTCCGCCCGAACAAACGCCGTTGCTGAAGTTTCTCTCAGTGGCGACGCACCAGATTTTGCTGCTCGGCATCCTGATCCAGATCATCAGCGGCCCGCTGGCGATCTGGTCAGGCGGGCGCGCGATCAATGTGTTCGACGTGTTCTCGATCCCAAGCCCATTCGCTGAGCGCAACGAGAGCATCCACGAAATCGCGGAACTCATGCACGCTGTTGGCCGATGGGCGCTGATCGTCTTCATCGGCCTGCACGTGCTAGGTGCGCTGAAGCATGTCTTCATCGATCGCGACGGGATCATGCGCCGTATGCTGGCGCCGCCGAAAAACGCCTAACGCGCCAGTCCCACTGCGTGCAGCGCGTAGCCGTGCTCGTGCAGCCAATCACGGCCGCGTTCGTACTCAGGCATGCAGCGTTTCACCTGCGCCCAAAAGCGGCGCGAGTGGTTCATCTCGCGCAGGTGCGAGACTTCATGCGCCGCGAGATAATCGAGCACATAAGGCGGCGCCAGGATAAGCCGCCACGAGAACGAGAGTACGCCATCCACCGAGCACGAACCCCAGCGCGAGCGTAATTCCTTCACCTGGATCTTCACCGGCTTCACGCCGAGCGTCACCGCATGGTGGGCGACGCGATCAATCAGATCTTCGCGCGCCTGATCTTTGAAGTACCGCATCAGCCGAGACTCGAAGAGCGCCGGGTCAAGCGTCGGCACGACGATGCGCGGGATGAGATCCTGCTCGATCCGCGCGTGCCCGCGGCCGCGCTCGATCATCAATTCATGCTCGACGCCGCGAAATGTCACGAAGGAGCCTGGCGAAAGGTTCACACCCTTCGGCAGCCGTGAGAGCTCCGCTGCGATCCAGCCCGCGCGCTCCGCCGCGAACTGCGCGGCATGTTTCAGATAACGCTTTGACGGCGCCGTTGCGATCGCTTCGCGCCGCGTTGGATCGATACGCACCGACACATGCCGCGCGCGCGGATTGACGATCAGCTTCACCGGCACGCGCTTACCGTCGATCGTTTCGATCTCGGTTTGAGTTGGCTCTTCTGCCTTGCGGTGCGAATCAAAACGCATACGCAAGAATCTCACGTCGCGCCCATTAACGCACTGTCGCGCATGCGTTAGCTTTCGCCAAAGGGTGAGCAAATGCCTGTCTATCGCGGATCGTGCCATTGCGGCGGTGTTCAATTCCAAGTCGATGCCGACATCACGGAACTCTACACATGCGATTGCTCGCTCTGCAGCAAGAAAAACGCGCTGATGACGAACCTACATGAAAGCGCGCTCAAAGTGCTCGCCGGCGCCGACAAACTCACGCTCTATCAGTGGAACACCAAAATCGCGCGCCACTACTTTTGCAGCGTCTGCGGCATCTACCCGTTTCACCGCAAACGCTCGATGCCTGATCATTACGGCGTCAACGTGCGCTGCCTCGAAGGGCTGGACATCGCCGCTATCCCTGTCCGCGCAGCGGAGGGGAAAGGCATGTCTCTCGTTGAAGGCAATCCGGCAGGTGGATGGTCCGGCCCGAAAGCTTAGCCTTCGCTTACCAACTTCAGCTTCGCGCGTTTGTCTGCGCGTGACGCAGCGCTTTGAAAGCCTCGCATGAAGTCGCGCACGCGCGGATAAATTTCCGTGCGGAAGCGACGACCGGAGAACACGCCATAGTGGCCGACGGCCGGCTGAATGTAATCGCGGCGCATGTGCTCTGGAATGTTTACGCAGAGATCGTGCGCGGCTTGCGTTTGGCCAATGCCGGAGATGTCGTCGTTCTCGCCTTCGACAGTGAGCAGCGCCGTTTTGGTGATCTTGCCTGGATCAACGCTGCGGCCACGATGCTTCATCGTGCCGTTGGCGAGCGTGTAGTCCTGAAACACTTCGACGAGAGTCTGGATGTAGAACTCTTCGGAAAGATCCATGACAGCGAGATATTCGTCGTAGAAGTCGCGGTGCTTATCGGTCGAGTCACCGTCTTCCTTCACCAGGTTCTGGAAGTAGGACCAATGCGCATCGACGTGGCGCGACAGGTTCATGCCCATGAACGAAGCGAGCTGCACGAAGCCCGGATACACCCGCCGGAACGCGCCCGGATAAATCGCCGGCACCGAGTGGATCATATTGTTCTTGAACCAGTCGAGATCGCGCGTTTCGGCGAGCTTGTTCGGCGCCGTCGGCGATTTGCGCGCATCGATGGGCGAGCCCATGATCGTCATCGTCGCCGGCGCGCACGGATCGTCTTCCTCCGCCATCAAAGAAACAGCGGCGAGCACAGCAGGCCCCGGTTGGCAGACAGCCACGACATGCGTGTCCGGCCCGAGCGCGCGCAGCATGCCCATGACGTGATCGATGTAGTCGTTGAGATCGAAGCGCCCCGCGAGCACCGGCACCATGCGCGCATCGGCCCAATCGGTGACGTAAACTTCATGCTCCGGCAGGAACGCCATCACGGTATCGCGAAGCAAGGTCGCGTAGTGACCCGACATCGGGGCGACGATCAACACCGTTGGATCGACGCGCTCGCCGCGAGCGGCGTTGAGCGCCTCTGCATCGCGCGCGAAGTGCAGCATGTTGCACCACGGCGTCGACCAAGCGATCTCGACGCTCACTGGCACTTCAACATCGTTCACCGACGTCGTCGGCAATTTCCACTTCGGCTTCGCATAGCGTCGCGTCACCGATTCAAAGAGGTCCGAAGCGGCCGCGGCCGTGCGCCCGATTTCAGTGTCGGCCATCGGGTTCATAGGCGAGCGCAGCACCGTCGATTGCATCAAAGCGGCAATGCGAAGGGGCGCCACAGACATGTGGCCCAGTTCATAAAGCGAGTAGAGCATTCCGGCCCTTCCGTGCTGCGCCGCAGCAATCCGAGTCTCGGATCGTGCGCGCTCCCCCATTTCCAACAAGCTAAGACGCCTGATAGCCGCAAACGCTGCACTGCGGCGCCAGACGGGCGAACTAGCCTCAAGCCCTAGCAGACCAAAGGGTTCCCCGCCCGGCCGTACCGATAAACGTAATGTTAGTTACCAGCGCCGCAAGCGCCGAATGCCCCGCCGCTTCCCATAATGTCAGCTGGGCAGGTCCGTCCGCTCAAGCCCGGCGGCGATGCAAGCAGCCACCTGCTCGGGGCTCGCGCCGTTCGTGCGGATAATCGAGCGCGTGCGCCATTGATCATCCAGGACGTAGAAAAATGACGAGTGATCCACGTTGTAGACGCCGGCCGGCGCGTCCGGGATGTCGACGCGCTGCGAGAAGACCTGGAAAGAACGCTTTGCCGCCTCGACCTGCTCAGGCGTTCCAGTGAGGCCGGTTAGACCAGAGGGAAAACCCTCGGTGCGCGCATAAAGGCCCATGACTTCAGGCGTATCGCGCGCGGGATCGACGCTGATCAAAATTGGCTGGACGTCAAAGCCGCCAGGCAACGCTTGTGCTGCGGCGAGCGCGTACATCGATGTCGGGCAGATATCCGGGCAATGCGTAAAGCCAAAATAGATGACCGCGGGCTGGCCCGCGAAATCGGCCTGCGTTACGCGCGCGCCATTTGAATCCTGCAACTCAATCGGCCCGCCCACGGCGTCGGCATTATTGAGGATGCAGTTCTCCATTGAGACGCCGTTCGAGGCGCTCTTCTCCGCGCCACCATTGCGGCCGACGAGCAGCATCACGGCGAGCGCCGCCAAAAGCGCAGCCGCAATCGCAGGCACAACCGCCCCCGTCAGCCTGCGCCGCGGCGTCTCAACCGGCTCGTTCATGGTTTAAAGCTAAGCCCGGCGCGCCCTGCACTAGCAACGCGGCGCGAGCGCACAGGGGGCGCAATGCCGCAGCTTGTGCTTGAGCCGACACGCAAAGCAGGCTTTTACGGGCGCTAATGAAAGTGTCACGTCGGATCTTGGCGCTCGGCGTCAGTGTTGCCGTTCTCGTGCTCGGCTTAACCGCGTGGTCTGCTTGGCCACGCGAAAGCGAACCGCCGCCCTGCAGCGTGCGCACGTTCGAGGGTTCGCGCTTCACGGTGTGCGTGTTCGACGCGCGCAGCGAGGATCTGGTGTTCGCGTCACGTGACGCGGAAGGCGCTTATTTGCGTGGTTTCGAACGCCTCTCTACGTTTCTCGGCGACGACGCCGCGCGCTTACGCTTCGCCATGAATGCCGGCATGTATGACGACAGAGGCGCACCAATAGGCCTCTACATCGCCGATGGCGCGCAAGAACATCGGATCAATTTGAACGACGGCCCAGGCAATTTTCACATGATGCCGAACGGCGTGTTCTGGCAGAACGAAAATGGCGAGGTGCATGTCAGCACGTCCGAAGTCTATGCTGCGGAGCCCCGCGCGACGCGCTGGGCCACGCAATCGGGGCCGATGCTGGTAATTGATGGCGCGCTGCATCCGCGCTTCCAGGACGACGGCCCCTCGCGCTATGTGCGCAACGGGGTCGGCGTCCGCGGCGGAAACACGGCGTATTTTGTCATCAGCTCGGGCGCCGTCTCATTCGGCCGCTTCGCGCGCTTCTTTCGCGACGAACTCGGCTGCGATGATGCGCTCTTTTTGGACGGCTCGGTCTCAAGCCTCTGGGCGCCCCACATGGAGCGCAGAGACGGCAACCAAGAGCTTGGGCCCCTGATTGCCGTTCTCGCACGCGATTAAGCTTGGCTCGTCGCGATCGCTATGGCCGAGCGCGCTTCGGTGATGGCCGGTGGAGTGGTGATCTCGCCGGCGTGGATGCGGTCGGCGAGGCCCATCAGCGTAGGGCCCGTGATGGCGCCGTTTTGCGCTTCTTCCTCGACCCACACGCCGCGGCGGCGCGCGATCGCCTCGTCCCAGGCGCCGCGCACGCCCGCCCAATAATCTGCGGTCGATTGCCAGTACGCGTCAGCTGCAGCGACAGGATAGTCGCTGAACCGATCGTAAGTGTTCACACCGTCCTCATGGACGATGGCCACCATCGCACCTCCGCGCTCGCCAATCTTCTCGTTGTCCTGCTCATGTACCCAGCCGGTCGGCGTCAATGCATGGCGATTGATCGACGTGTAGCGGATGTAGGGCGGGTTGCGGATCGCATCGCGGCGCGCCAACGGACGCGCGGTGCCGCCGCTGATCCAGATCGTGCGGTTGTTATCGTAGTTCCACGAACCGACGCCGCCATAACGCGGTGAATCATCCGTCTGCCAAACAGTCTGCGACCACGCGCTCCTGCGGTCGGCTGACGAGACATTCGCGAGCGACCAATAGTTCAAGCGATCGTACACGAGCACGGTGCGCGGCTGGTATGTCCAGTCCTGACGCCAATGCTTGATGATGAACGTCTGCCCCTCGTGTTCGGCGACGAGCAGGTGTTGCAGCGAAATGAAATCGCCACGATCCTCGATCACGCGCACGCTCTCATAGCCGCCGCTCGTGGTCGGCTCGCGCGGCGTGTAATCGCCTACGAAGGGCACTGTTTCATCGAACTTGAAGCGCACGCGATAATCGCCGGCCATAGCCA
>LNFM01025418.1_pt1 | contig 11240 bp, 11 predicted proteins | sample 596031 | NCBI WGS metagenome assembly LNFM01 (sample SAMN04254537, study PRJNA301005) | activated carbon metagenome | isolation source: dual media filters at the Ann Arbor, Michigan drinking water treatment plant | place: USA: Ann Arbor | reverse complement strand
CGAGACCCCGGGGCTCGGAGGAGAGATCGACAATCCCAAGTGGCGGGCACAATGGACGGGCAAAGTCCTCTTCGACGAGAACTGGAAGGTTCAGATTGAAGTGACGAAAGTTGCGGTTGACAGTTCCACACCTGAAGCACAGCACCAGGTCGACGCGCTCGCCGGCGCCACCATCACCTCGCGAGGCGTGGAAAACCTGCTGAAATTCTGGCTGAGCGACAAAGGGTACGGGCCGTACCTGTCCCGTTTGCGTCATGAAAGGAGCTAACTCCCATGTCGTACGAACACCGAAAAATTCTTATCGACCCGATCGTTGACAATAACCCGGTCATCCTGCAGGTCCTGGGGATTTGCTCGGCATTGGCCGTAACGTCGAAGCTCTCAACCACGATCACCATGTGCTTCGCGCTGACCATCGTGACCGCCTGCTCCAATGCCGCCATCAGTGTGGTCCGCAATCATATACCGAGCAGTATCCGTATCATCGTGCAGATGACCATTATTTCGTCGCTGGTCATCGTCACTGATCAGTTCATCAAAGCCTATGCGTTCACCATCAGCAAGGAACTGTCGGTCTTCGTCGGGTTGATTATTACCAATTGCATCGTCATGGGACGCGCGGAAGCCTATGCGATGAAACATCCGCCGCTTCCAAGCTTCCTCGATGGGCTCGGCAACGGCCTCGGCTATAGCGCACTATTAATGGTCGTCGGGACCATACGCGAGCTCTTGGGGTCCGGTTCCCTGTTCGGATACCAAATCCTCCTTCTTGAACGGGATGGCGGGTGGTATGTGCCGAACGGCTTGTTGCTCCTCCCTCCAAGTGCATTTTTCCTGATCGGCATGATCATTTGGGTGGTGCGTTCCTGGAAACCGGCACAAGTCGAGCAGCCTGAATACCGAATCTATCACGCGCCCCGTCCCGAGGTGGCCTCATGATTGACCTGGTCAATCTCTTTATTAAGGCGGTCTTCGTTGAAAATCTCGCGCTGACGTTTTTTCTCGGCATGTGCACGTTTCTTGCTGTCTCGAAGAAAATCGGCACTGGTCGTCGTCCAAAGTCTGACCATCCCGATCAATAATCTGATCTACCGGTTTCTGATCCGTGATGGCGCGCTGGCATGGGCGGGGCTCTCTGATACGAATCTGAGCTTCCTCGGGCTCATCAGCTACATCAGTGTCATCGCGGCGATGGTGCAGATACTCGAAATGTTTCTCGACCGGCATGTCCCGACACTCTACAACTCGCTGGGGATCTTTTTGCCGTTAATCACCGTCAACTGCGCCATTCTTGGAGGCAGTCTGTTTATGGTCGAACGCGACTATACCTTTAGCGAGAGCCTCACCTATGGTGTGGGCTCGGGTGTCGGGTGGGCGCTTGCGATCGTGGCGATGGCAGGGGTGCGTGAGAAGCTCAAGTATTCCGACATACCCGAGGGGTTGCAGGGACTGGGCATCGCGTTCATCAGCGCGGGGCTGATGGCTCTCGGCTTCATGGCCTTCTCAGGAATCCAACTCCGATTCTGACGAGAGACCGCGCATGATCGAGATCATACTGGGAGTCGGTTGTTTCACTGGGATTGTCCTCATCCTGGTAAGCCTGATTCTGATTGCGCGCTTGAAGCTGGTGGCGCGTGGCAACGTAACGATTATGGTCAACAATAAAAAGAGTATCGAGACTCCGATCGGCGGCAAGCTGCTCGGCGCGCTCGGGAACGCCGGGCTTTTCGTCAGCTCCGCCTGCGGCGGCGCCGGCACCTGCGGCGTGTGCCGGGTCAAGGTGTTCGAGGGGGGTGGCGCCGTTCTGCCGACGGAAACCTCGCATATCACCAAGCGCGAAGCGCGGGAGGGATACCGCCTTTCCTGTCAGGTGGCCGTCAAACAGAACATGAAGATCGAGATTCCCCAGGAGGTCTTCGGTGTTAAGAAATGGGAATGTACCGTGCAGTCCAACCAAAATGTCGCCACCTTCATCAAGGAACTCATATTGGAGCTGCCCCCGGATGCACAGGTCGATTTCCGCGCCGGGGGGTACATCCAGATTCAATGCCCGCCGTATGCGCAATCGTTCAAGGATTTCGACATCGACGCACGGTTTCGCGGCGACTGGGATCGGCTGAACCTCTGGGAACTAACGTCCAGAGTGAGTGAGCCGGTTGAGCGCGCCTATTCCATGGCGAACTATCCTGAGGAACGCGGCATTATCACGCTCAACGTGCGAATTGCGACTCCTCCACCGCGCACCCAAAATGTGCTACCGGGGAAAATGTCATCCTACCTGTTCGGACTCAAACCGGGCGACAAGGTCACCATCTCCGGGCCTTTCGGCGAGTTCTTTGCACGTGACACCAGCAGTGAAATGATTTTCGTCGGCGGTGGCGCAGGGATGGCGCCCATGCGTTCGCATATCTTCGATCAATTGCGCCGTCTCAAGAGCACACGCAAGATCTCCTTCTGGTACGGTGCTCGATCGAGGCGCGAGATGTTCTATGTCGAAGATTTCAACAAGCTGGCCGCCGAGCACGACAACTTCGAGTGGCATGTCGCCCTGTCCGACCCTCTCCCCGAGGACAATTGGAGCGGCTACGCCGGCTTCATCCATAGCGTACTTTACCAAGAGTATTTGAAGGCCCATCCGGCGCCCGAGGACTGTGAATACTACCTGTGCGGACCGCCGATGATGATCACCGCGGTCATTAAGATGCTGCTCGATCTTGGTGTCGAACGCGAAAACATCATGTTCGACGACTTCGGGGGCTGATTATCCATGCATCCATCCACTCCGCGCTCCCGTGCTCTCATTGCTTCGATAGCCCTGCTGGCTGCTGTTGTCGTCTTCAGCCTGCTGCGCCCTGAGGCGCACGTCGCAGAGCTGCACCTGAGCGGTCGTACCATGGGTACCACCTATAGTGTGAAATATCGCCCCCGCCAGGACATCCCGTCTCAGAAGGCTATGCAGATAGAAGTTGACGCATTGCTGACCGAGATCAATCAAACCATGTCCACCTACGACCCGGAATCGGAACTATCGCGCTTTAACCGTATGCGCACCACCGACTGGGTCCCTGTATCCGCTTCGCTGCTTGCCGTACTCAAAGCGGCGCTCGAAATTGGAGCCCAGAGCGAAGGGGCGTTTGACATCACAGTTGGTCCCCTGGTCAATCTATGGGGCTTCGGCCCCGAGTTTCATCATGACCACATCCCGCTGGAAAGCGACATCGCCGCCGCACGCACGCGCAGCGGTCTCGATAAAGTCACACTCAGTGACACTCAACCGGCGATACGTAAACACCGCCCTGATGTGTTCCTGGATCTTTCCGGGATCGCCAAGGGCTACGGGGTGGACCGGGTTGCTGAACTCATGACCGCGCACGGCCTTGAACATTATATGGTTGAGATTGGTGGCGAGATACGGGTACGTGGGCTCAAGGCACACGATACACCCTGGCGGATCGCGATTGAGAAACCGTTGTCGGGAGAACGTTCGGTACAGACGATGCTGGCGCTCAGCGACATCGCCCTGGCCACCTCGGGCAATTATCGGAACTTTTTTGAAATCGCCGGGAGACGCTATTCCCATACCATCGATCCGACAACCGGCTGGCCGGTCGATAATCATCTGGTGTCGGTGACCGTGCTGGCCGATACCAGCATGCGGGCCGATGCCTGGGCCACCGCGTTCCAGGTGCTGGGACCTGAACGTGGCCTGGCCATCGCCGAACGGCTCGGCCTGCCCGTCCTCTTCATCATCGAACGTGACGGACAATTCGAGGAGCGCGTCTGCTGCGGCTTCCAGCGTTACCGCAGACAGGAGATATCATGACAATTTTTCTGGCGACCTTTCTCGTCATAGGTATCGCCATACTGGCTATGGCGGTGGGTGTCATGGTCGGTCGCCGTCCGATGGGTGGCAGTTGTGGCGGCCTTGAACGCATTGGTCTGGAGTGCGATGCCGGCTGCGACAAACCCTGTCCGAAGCGCCTTGCCCTCATGCAGCTTAAAGGCAGAGAATAGCCCTAAGAGCAAGCATGCTGTTGTGAGGCAAGCTGGAAAAAATATTTGGTCTGTTCGGTCTGTCTGTCTTGTTTGGTTGTATGAGACTAGAACCTATCTCAAAATCATCCTGACAGGCATCACAGCTCTCTATCTGTTCCCCTCCTTCGTAAGGAGGGGCAGGGGAGGTCGAAGCTCTGATCGGTCACCATGGCCATGTTCGTCGATATGAGCAGTAGCGGTCAGCCGAGACTCTACCCCTCCCCTTACAAAGGGGAGGGGTAGGTTTTGAGATAGGTTCTAACCAGATGGACCAGACAGACCGGATTTGTCCCAGACAGGCGGCCCATCGAAGTTCTAGCGTGCCAAAATAGTTTTTCCGAAGCCTGCTAGGTTCGGTCGAGAGGGAGCCATGCTGTCATCCTCACAAACCACCGGGAACCTCCGGGCCAACCCCTATCTGATCCAGCCTGCCACCATTGTGGAGAAGATCAGAGAAGCGGAAGATATCGACACCTATCGATTGCGGTTTGTGGATGAGCAGGTGCGGCGGAGCTATCGCTTCACTGCCGGCCAGTTCAACATGGTCTATCTGTTCGGGGTCGGCGAGGTGGCCATCTCGATTGTCTCGGATCCCGAGGAGCCTGAGTCCCTGGACCATACGATCCGTGCCGTAGGGCGAGTCACCAGGGCCATCGCACGACTGCAACCTGGCGATGAGCTGGGCATCCGCGGTCCGTTCGGGCGTGGATGGCCGTTGGAAGCCATCCGAGGTAAAGACATCGTCATCGTGACCGGGGGCCTGGGCTGCGCTCCGGTAGTCGGCGCGATTGAATACATCTTCCGCCGGCGCAGTCAGTATGGAGCCGTAAAAATTCTGCATGGGATCAAGACGCCGCACGATTTGCTCTTTCGGGAACGATTCGATGCCTGGCGGCGGCAGCCCGATACTGAGGTGCTGTTGACGAGCGACCAGCCGGATAAGACATGGCACTATCACGTCGGCGTGGTGACGGAACTGTTCGAGCAAGTGGCGCTGGATCCGGTCCGCACCGTGGTGCTGATGTGCGGACCGGAAATCATGATGCGGCTGGGCGCCCCGATCTTGATGCAGCGGGGGATTCCGGCGGCCGCGATATACGTTTCGCTTGAACGGCATATGGAATGCGGCATCGGCCTGTGCGGCCATTGCCAATTGGGCCCCTACTTTCTATGCAAAGACGGCCCGGTCATGCGGTATGACCGGGCCGCGCCCTGGCTGGGGCGGGCGGGAGTATAAGCGTGAAGCGTCGTTCGTCGCTCGTATCTCGCAGCGGGTCTTAATCTTCGCTGAAAACGGAGTATGGATAATTTCTTCCGAGATACGCTTCGCGAGAGACGCGTCACCAGCAGTTCTAAAAGGAGAGGATTTTGGATCGATCGAAAGACATCAAGGAGGGGAAGCGGCCAAAGCTGGCGGTGTTCAAGTTCGCCTCCTGCGATGGCTGCCAGCTCAGTATCTTGAATCTGGAAGATGACCTCCTGGCCTTGGGCGAGGCGCTGGACATCGCCTACTTCCCCGAAGCGTCAAGCGACATGCAAGAGGGCCCCTACGATATTGCGCTGGTCGAAGGGTCGGTCACCGCACCGGAGGATGCGCACCGGATTCTATCCGTGCGAGAGCAAGCCACGGTGTTGATCACGATCGGGGCCTGCGCCACGGCAGGCGGGATTCAAGCCCTGCGCAACTGGGCGGATGTCGAAGCCTTCAAGCTGGTGGTCTATCCGAGTCCCCAGTGCATCCAGAGCCTCAGCACCTCGACGCCGATCTCGGAACATGTGCGCGTCGATTTTGAGTTGTGGGGCTGTCCCATCGACAAAGAGCAATTGCTCCGGGTGCTCACCGATCTGTTGGCAGGGGTTCAACCGCGCCTGCCGACACACAGTGTGTGCATCGAGTGCAAACGCCGTGAGATCGTCTGCGTCATGGTCGCCAAGGGGATTCCCTGTCTCGGGCCGGTGACGCGCACCGGGTGCGGCGCGATTTGTCCCAGCATGGGTCGGGACTGCTACGGCTGTTTCGGCCCGGCCGAAGGGATGCATGAAGGTCCCGGACTCCCTCCGAATACGGCCTCACTGGCCAAAGAGTTTTACCAGGGACTCCACCTCATTCCGGTCGAGGCGCTGCGGCGGTTCCGCGGCATCAACGGTTCCGTCAGGCCGTTCCGTGAGGAGAGCCAGGCATGGGAACGAGACGAAGGGTGAAGCATCCGTTGTCGAACCGTTTGTGCCATGTGAGTGTGTGGGCATGAGTGAGTCAAAAGAAACCACAACCAGAACCATCGCGATTGATCTGATTGCGCGGGTCGAAGGCGAAGGCGCGCTCCGTGTCATCGTGAAAGACGGTGTCGTGCAGGATGTCGAGCTGAAGATCTTCGAGCCGCCGCGGTTCTTCGAAGCCTTCTTGGTAGGTCGGCATTACGACGAAGTCTCGGACATCGTGGCGCGGATCTGCGGCATTTGTCCCGTGGCCTACCAGATGAGCGCCGTCCATGCATTGGAGCAGATCTTTGGTGTGAGAGTGGAGGGGGCGCTACGGGATTTGCGGAGGATGATCTACTGCGGCGAATGGATCGAGAGCCATACGCTCCACGTCTACATGCTGGCCAAAGACCATCCGGAGATCGTGACCCGTGGCCTGCGGCTGAAGAAAGCCGGCAATGCCTTGATGACGTTGCTGGGCGGTCGCTCCGTGCATCCGGTCTCGGTCAAGGTTGGCGGGTTTTCCCGCGTGCCCCTGCGCCGCGAACTGGAGGGCCTGAAAGAGGAATTCTTGTGGGCGCGTGACGCGGCGGTCGAGACCGTCCGCTGGGTCGCGGGATTCGAGTTTCCTGATTTTGCGCAGGACCATACCTGCGTCGCGCTCCGTCCTCCCGATGAGTATCCCTTCAATGAGGGACCGATCCTGTCCAGTGGCGGTGTGAATATTCCCGCAGGGGAGTTCGAGCAACATTTCAGGGAAGAACAGGCGCCTTATTCGACGGCCCTCCAATGCAGACTCAACGGAACCAGCTATTTAGTGGGACCGATGGCGCGCGTGAACCTCAATCACCATCATCTGTCGCCGCTGGCGAGGCAAGCCTTGACGGACGCCGGTCTCTCGCTGCCCCTGCGTAATCCCTTTCACGGCATCGTGGCCCGGTCTGTCGAAATTCTGTATGCAATCGAGGAGACGTTGCGGATTATCGACCGCTACGAACCGCCACCCGCTCCCTCGGTTCCGGTCAGCGTACGCGCCGGCAGCGGTATGGCCTGCACCGAAGCGCCGAGAGGAATGCTCTATCATCGGTATGGTGTGGATGATGAGGGACTGATTTGCGAAGCCAAGATCGTGCCGCCGACCTCCCAGAACCAGCGGCGGATCGAAGAGGATTTGCGTGCCTATCTGCCTCGTATGCTGGATCTCTCAAACGAGCAAGTGGCGTTGGGATGTGAAAAAGTTATCCGATGCTATGACCCTTGTATCTCCTGCGCGACGCATTTCTTGAAACTGGACATTCAGCGTGACGGGTAACGTATGACAAACATCGGAGCGCAACATTCCGTCCGCATCATCGGAGTCGGCAATCTGTTCAGGGGCGACGATGCAGCGGGAGTCCTGGCCGCACGGCGGCTGAAGGCCCTGGTGGGCGGTCGTGCCGAAGTAATTGAGGCAGAGTTAGCCGGTCTCGACGTGCTGGACTTGATGGCAGAAGTTTCCGTCGTCATCCTGATCGACGCGGCCAGGAGCGGACAGCCGGCAGGAACCATTCATCGTCTCGATGCGTCCGCCGGTCCTCTCTCCGGAGACCTGTTCCCGCATTCAACACATGTCCTCAATGCGGTAGATGCGATCGAGATGGGCCGTACACTGGGCCTTCTTCCGCCCCGCGTGATCGTATACGGCGTGGAGGTCGGTGACACCACGGCCGGCAACGATCTGTCTCCGGCGGTTGCCGGAGGATTGGATCAGGTTGTCGAGCAAGTCTTGGGCCCAGGTGGTCAAGATGGTGGAGGAGGCGCTTCGCCAGGCTCCCTGTTCGAAGCCGTCGGTCGTGAGGCTCAAAGTCAGTACGCAATCTCATTTCTTCGAACACGATGAGGCGACGTTGCAGTCGGTCTTTACAGCGGTCGCACAGGGAACTGTGGCTGAGCGCGCCGCGCTGGAGATTCTGCCGGTTTCCGTCACGGCCCATTGCCGGATGTGCGGGGCCGCCCGCGAGATGAACGAGCTGTTGCCATGTTGCCCGCGGTGCGGGTCGGCCAGCTTGGATGCGGAGCCAGTCCCTGAAGTAGTGCTTCACGAGGTCGTGGTGGAGGAATGACACCGGACACCATTGTTCGCCTGCGTGTCACCGTGGAGGGAACGGTCCAGGGGGTCGGATTCAGGCCGTTTGTCTTCCGTGTCGCGCAGCAACTTGGCGTGGCCGGATGGGTCACGAACAGTTCTCATGGTGCACTGCTGGAACTTGAGGGGCCGGTTGCTGTGGTGGAGAGCTTGCTAGAGCGGATGCAGACGGAAGCACCGGCGGCGGCGAAGGTGGATCGGCTGACCGTAGAACCTGCGAGTCCGATGGGAGAGACAGGCTTCGGGATTCGGACCAGCGAAGGTGTTGGCGCACGGCGTCTGGTGGTGCCGCCGGATCTCGCGACCTGTACTGATTGCCTGCATGAGCTGAATGATCCGATGGATCGACGTTTCCGCTATCCCTTTCTCACCTGCACGCAATGTGGCCCACGCTTCAGCCTCATCACGGACATTCCCTATGATCGCGCCAACACCACGATGGACCGGTTCCCACTGTGCCGGGATTGCCGGGCGGAGTATGAAGATCACACGCATCGCCGCTTTCATGCGGAAGCGATCGCCTGTCCGGCCTGCGGCCCTCGATTAGCGCTGTGGGATGTCCAGGGACAGGAGGTGGCTGGTGAGCAGGACGCCTTGCGGCAGGCCTGTGAGATCATTCGAGAGGGTGGGATTCTCGCGGTCAAAGGAATCGGCGGATTTCAGCTCTGGGTGGATGCCGGTTCGGACACCGCTGTGCAACGGTTGCGCCTACGCAAGACAAGACCGGATAAACCCTTCGCGGTCTTGTTTCCATCTGTCCACACTGTGCGGAAGTCATGCCTCCTCACTCCAGAAGAAGCCATCTCGCTGTGTTCACCGGGAGCGCCGATTGTGTTGCTGCGACAGCGTGAACCGTCCGGGCTGGCCCATGCGGTGTCGCCCGACAACCCCTACGTCGGCGCCATGGTGCCCTACAGCCCGCTCCACCATCTGCTGATGACGGAGTTGCAAGGTCCGGCAGTCGCCACCAGCGGCAACCGCTCTGACGAACCCATCGTGATTGATGAACAAGAGGCGCTCGTTCGACTCGCCGGAATCGCGGATGCATTCTTGGTTCACGATCGAGCGATTGCACGGCCGGTCGATGATTCGGTCGTGCGGGTGCTTCCCGGCGGGCGAGAGGCGAGAGGCAAGGGGCGAGAGGGAGGGCCGAAGGCGAGTGTCGTCGTCCTGCGTCGGGCGCGGGGCTTTGTCCCGCAGACGATCACGCTCAGCGAAGAGGTCTGTCAGGGCCGGACTGATGCACCGATTCTCGCGGTCGGGGGCCATCTCAAGAACACGATTGCGTTGGCGCACGGCGATCGGGTCCTGCTGAGCCAGCACCTTGGCGATCTGTCTACGCTGGAGGCCTTCGAGGCGTTTCGCCGCGCCGTCGATGATTGGCAACGGCTGCTTGACGTGACGCCTCAACTGGTGGCCTGCGATCTCCACCCGGATTATCGGTCCACGATCTTCGCCCGGACATTGGCTGAATCGTCCGGCGTGCCGCTCGTTCAGGTTCAGCACCATCATGCTCACGTGGCCTCCTGCATGGCCGAGCACAACTTAGATGGCGAGGTGCTGGGGATCGCTTGGGATGGGGCGGGCTATGGCTCCGACGGCACGATCTGGGGAGGCGAGTTCTTGATCGCAGGGTATCGAGGCTTCAGGCGCCTCGCCCATCTTCGACCGTTCCGCTTGCCGGGTGGAGAGGCGGCCATGCGCGAACCATGGCGCTGCGCCTTCTCAGTCCTATGGGAGACCTATGGTGGGAGGGGGGCCATTGAAGAGTGTGCTGCCCGGCATGTTGTGAAAGGGAAAGGCGACGTTCTCGCGGTCCTACTGCGAAAAGGAATTGCTTCTCCCTGGACCACCAGCATGGGAAGACTCTTCGATGCGGTGTCGTCGATAGCTGGCTTGTGTGATGAAGCAAGTTATGAAGGGCAGGCGGCCATGGCCTTGGAGTTTGCGGCGGAACGGTATGAAAAGAATTCTCCCGGTGATGAGACGGGCTACGTGTTTGCTGTCACGCGAGGTGAGGGCAACGAGGCTGTTTGGGTGGCAGACTGGCGGCCGCTGATCGAGTCGCTCATAAAAGAGAGGCGCGAAGGAAGCAGCCCCGACCGGATCGCGTATCGGTTCCATCTTGCGTTGGCGGATCTGATCGGTCAGATTGCGGAACAAGCTGCGTTGCCGCGTGTGGTGCTGACTGGCGGATGCTTTCAGAATGCCCTGTTGCTCCGGCTTGCGCGTCGCCGGTTGGAGCAAGCGGGGTTTACCGTCTATACCCATCGCCTGGTGCCGCCCAACGACGGGGGGCTTTCCCTTGGACAGGCGGTCGTGGCGGCGCATCGTTCCGGTCACGCGTCAAACGTACGGATCGGGAAGGGTGCTTGAGAAGGTGGCGGATGTGAGGGATGACACATGTACCGTCGTGTGATGGCGTTTGATTTTGACGGGACGCTTGCCGTGGATGGGGTGGTGCCCCGTGAACTCGAGTGTGCGCTCGAGCAATGCCGTGCTGCAGGCTATGCGCTGTTTCTTGTCACGGGCCGGCGCTTTGAGACTGTCCCGCTTGGCCGCCTGGGCGACCTGTTCACCGGTGTGGTGTGGGAAAATGGCGCGGTCTTGGTTCACACCGCCACCGGTGAGGTCTATCTGCCATTCGGGCAGCTCGAGGAACGCCTCGTGAAAGCGCTTGTGGACGCGGAGATTCCCCTCGAGCGCGGGTTGGCCATTGCGGCGACCTGGGTGCCGCATGATCAGGTGGTGTGGCAGGTGCTCGGCGCTCACGGTGGCGGCGCGGTGGTCGAGTATAACAAAGGGGCAGTGATGGTGCTGCCGTCTGGCGCGGCGAAGGGGACGGGCTTAGAGCGACTGCTCACCATCTGCGGGTTCTCGG
>LNFM01033968.1_pt1 | contig 11241 bp, 12 predicted proteins | sample 596031 | NCBI WGS metagenome assembly LNFM01 (sample SAMN04254537, study PRJNA301005) | activated carbon metagenome | isolation source: dual media filters at the Ann Arbor, Michigan drinking water treatment plant | place: USA: Ann Arbor | reverse complement strand
CCAAACGGTTCGAGGAGCAGGCTTTGGGCGGTGGCCAGACGGGCCAGGGTGGGTTCGCGTGAAATCATGGGGTCATTGTAAGAACGACCCGCCTTGCGCGCTCGCGTCAGGGTCTTGGAGCGTTCTGGCGCAAGAAGGAGAGCAAGGCAGCGTCGTCCAGATCGGCCATGCCCGCCTCGTGGGCCGCCTGGAACACCCCGGCCGCGCCCGCGCCCAGCGGGCCCTCAAACCCGACGCTGCGCGCCGCCGCCACCGCCAGCCGGGTGTCTTTTTCCAGCAGGGTCACATGGGCGCGCGGCGCGAGGTCACCGGCGATCGCGCGGCGCATGCGGTCCGAGCCGATCCAGCTCTGGCCGCTGGAGCGCTCGATCACGTCCAGCGTGGTGGCGAGGTCCAGCCCCATGCGCCCGGCCAGGGCCAGCGCTTCGGCCGCACCCACGAGGTTGATGCCGGCGAGCAGGTTGTTGACCAGCTTGGTGCGCGCGCCATCACCCACGCGTTCGCTGATGCGCATCACATTGAGCGACAGGGCGTCGAGCAAACCAGCCTGACGCTGCACCACCGCAGCAGGCGCGGCCACCATCAGGCTCATTCGACCGTCGCGCGCCCGCTGCGGGCCGCCCGACATGGGCGCGTCGATGCAATCGATGCCCTGCTCGGCCAGCCGCTGGGCGATGGCCACGGTGTCTTCGGGCGCGATGGTGGGGCACAGCACCACAGCCTGGCCAGGCCGCAAGCCATTGGCCGCGCCCTGCTCGCCCCACAACAAGTCTCGACACTGCTCGGCGTCCACCACCACGATCACCAGCGCGTCGAGGGGCCCGAGCTGGGCCACGGCCGACAGCGGTGTGTCGGCCAGGCTGGCGCCGGCGGCCAGCGCCTGCCGCTGGCGCAGCGGGTCGGTGTCGTCCACCAGCGCACCGCCCATGTTGCCGGCCCCGACGAAGGCAACCGTCATGACTGCATGAAGCGCCGGGACTTGGCGATCGACATCAGCATGCCCAGCCCCACGCCCATGGTCACCATGGCGGTGCCGCCGTAGCTCACGAACGGCAGGGGCACGCCCACCACCGGCAGGATGCCGCTGACCATGCCCATGTTGACGAAGGCATAGACAAAAATGTTGAGCGTGAGCGCGCCGGCGAGCAGGCGCGAAAACAGCGTGGGAGCCTCCATGGCAATGACCAGACCGCGCACGATGAGGAAAATGAACCCGGCCATGAGACCCAGCACACCGACCAGGCCGAACTCTTCGGAGAAGGCGGCGTAAATGAAGTCGGTGGTGCGCTCGGGAATGAACTCCAGGTGGGTCTGCGTGCCCTGCATGAAGCCCTTGCCCCACACCCCGCCGGAGCCGATGGCGATCATGCCCTGGATGATGTGGAAACCTTTGCCCAGCGGATCCTTGGACGGGTCGAGCAGCGTGCACACCCGCTGGCGCTGGTATTCGCGCAACACGTGCCAATCCACATCGGGTGCGCACAGCTGCCCCTCGAAGGTGATCAGCAGCACGATGCCCACTGCGCCAAAGAGCACTGGCGGCAGGATCAGCTTCCAGCTCAGGCCGGCAAAAAAGATGACGAACAGGCCGGAGGAGAGCACCAGCAGCGAGGTGCCCAAGTCGGGCTGCTTCAAGACCAGCGCCACCGGCAACAGCAGCAGCAGCCCGGCGGCAGCGAAGTCCAGCGTTTTGAGCTGGCCTTCGCGTCGGTGGAACCACCAGGCCAGCATGAGTGGCATGGCGATCTTCATCAATTCGCTGGGCTGGATGATGACGCCGATGTCCAGCCAGCGCTGCGAGCCCTTGCGTGCAATGCCGAAAAACTCCACGCCCAGCAGCAGCACCACCCCCACCGCGTAGGCCGGCAGCGCCAGGCTCATCAGCCGGTGCGGCGGGATCTGTGAGACGAGGAACAGCACGCCGGCGGCGATCAGCATGTTGCGGCCATGGGCTTCGAAACGCGTGCCGTGGTCAAAGCCCACCGAGTACATGGTCAACATCCCGGCGCCCGCCATGATCAGGATGGCCAGCAACAGCGGGAGGTCAAAACCCTGGAAGATCGGGGCGATGCGTTGCAGCAGGGAGGGTTTGTCGAAGACGGCGGACATCACCGCGGATTATCCTTCCCCGATGCGCGATGCCACCACCCACCTGCTCTATCTCCACGGCTTTCGATCGTCGCCGCAGTCCATGAAAGCGCAGAAGGTGGCCGCGCGGGTGCGGGCCGAACACCCCGGCGTTGTCTGGTGGTGCCCGCCGCTGCCGCCCTCACCCGCCGAGGCGATGGCGCTGGTGATGCAGGGCACGGCCCACTGGCCGAGAGACACCACGGCGGTGGTGGGCTCGTCGCTGGGCGGCTTTTACGCGCGCTGGTTCTCGCTGCAGACCGGTTGCCCCGCGGTGCTGCTCAACCCCGCCCCGTTCCCGGCACGCGATCTTTCGGCTTACATCGGTGAGCAGACGGCCTGGCACGACCCGCTGGAGCGTTTCTTTTTCCAGCCCGGCTTTGTGGACGAGTTGCAGGTGCAGCAGGCGGACATCCACCGGCTGGCGGCACGACGGCCCACCACGGCGGACCACTTGTTCGCCATCGTTTCCAAGGGCGACGAGGTGCTGGACTGGCGCGAAATGCAAGCCTTCTGCGCTGGGGGCACGGTGCGTCTGCTCGAAGGCAGCGACCACGCCATCAGCGACTTCGACGGCCACATGGACGCGCTATTCCAGTTCCTGAACCTGTAGCGCCCCCATGGGACAATCCAGCCCATGCACATTCTGTTTGATGAAGCCGGCAAGTTGTTGACCGGTCGCCTCCTGTCCGAGGCCGAAAGTTCCCTGCAAGTCGAGCTCGATTCCGGCAAGCGCGTCAAGGTCAAGGCGGTCAATGCGCTGCTGCGGTTTGAAAAGCCCGCCCCTGGCGCCTTGATGGCCTCGGCCACCGAGCTGTCCACCGGGATGGACCTCGCCCTGGCCTACGAATTTGCCCCCGAAGACGAGTTCGGCTTCGCCGACCTGGCGCGCGAGTACTTCAGCAGCAGCGCCAGCACCGCCGAGCAGGTGGCCGCGCTCCTGTGCCTGCAGGGCGCACCGCACTACTTCCGCCGCGCCGGCAAGGGCCGCTACAAGAAGGCGCCGGCCGACATCCTGGCGCAGGCACTGGCCGGCATCGAGAAAAAGAAACAGCAGCAGGCCCAGATCGAGGCCTGGGCGGCCGAGCGTGCGCCAGCAGCTCTACAAGATCCTCTTCAAGCCCGACAAGAACGCGCCCGAGTACAAGGCCGTGGTCGAGGCCGCGCGCAGCAGCCACACCGCGCCGCTCACCCTGCTGCAGAACGCCGGTGCCATCCGCAGCGCCTACCAGTTCCACTGGCAGCGCTTCCTGTTCGACCAGTTCCCCAAGGGCACCGGCTTCCCCGCGCTGCAGGCCCCGGTGATCACCGACGAGCTGCCACTGGCCACCGTGCAGGCGTTTTCCATCGACGACTCGCACACCACCGAGATCGACGACGCGCTTTCGCTGCAAGGCCTGGGCAGCGGCTCGGTGGTGCTGGGCATCCACATCGCCGCACCGGGTCTGGCTGTTCTGCCCGAGAGCGCCATCGACCAGGTGGCGCGCCACCGCCTGTCCACCGTCTACATGCCGGGCCACAAGATCACCATGCTGCCCGACGAGGTCGTGCAGGCCTACACGCTGATGGCCGGGCGCGACTGCCCTGCGGTGTCGCTCTACGTCACGTTCGATGAAGCCACCCTGGCCATCACCGACACCCGCACCGTGCTGGAGCGGGTGCCGATCGCGCAGAACCTGCGCCACGACCAGCTCGACACCGTGATCACCGAGGCCTGGCTCTCGGGCGAAGCCCCGGCCGACAACGCCTTGCCCGAGATCGCCGAACTGCAGCCCACGCTGGCCTTCATCTTCACGCTGGCGCGGCATCTCAAGGCGCAGCGTGAGGTGGTGCGCGGCAAGCCCGAGAACTTCACTCGACCCGACTACACCTTCCGCCTCGAAGGCAAGACCGGTCGGCACGCGCCAGCGCGGCGCGCCGCTCGATTTGATGGTGGCCGAGGCCATGATCCTGGCCAACAGCACCTGGGGCAACTGGCTCAACGACTGTGGCGTGCCCGGCATCTACCGCAGCCAGGCCAGCATGGCGCCGGGCGTGAAGGTGCGCATGGGCACCAAGGCGCAGCCGCACGCCGGTATCGGTGTGAAGAGCTACGCCTGGAGCACCTCGCCCCTGCGCCGCTATGTGGACATGGTCAACCAGTGGCAGATCATTGCCTGCGCGCGCCACGGCAAGACGGCCGCGCTCGCCGCGCCCTTCAAGCCCAAGGACGCGAACCTGTTTTCCATCATCAGCGCGTTCGATGCGGCCTACACGGCCTACAACGGGTTCCAGAACGGCATGGAGCGCTACTGGACGCTCAAGCACCTGCAGCAAAGCGGCACCACCGAACTCACCGCGACGCTGGTGAAAGACAACCTCGTGCGCGCGGACTCGCTGCCGCTGGTGCTGCCGGTGATGGGCGCCGATGGACTGCCCCGCGGCGCGCATGTGCGCATCAAGCTCGGCGAGATCGACGACATCACGCTGGACGTGCACGGCACCGTGATCGAGCGGCTGGATCTGCCGGTGGACGAAGTCACGGATGAGGGTGCTGGCGAAGACGGCGAAGAAGAGGAGCTGTCCGCGCCGCTGGCCCTGGCCATCGACGTGAGTGAGGGCGACAGCACCGAGCCCGCCGCCCAGCCGTCCGAGGCCACCGACCCGACGGGCCATTCGGCCTGAACGCACGGGCCACACCGATAATCGCCGCGTGAAGACCACCCTCCTCGCGTTCCTGAAAGGCCTGAGCACACTGCAGCTGGCGCTGGGCATTTCCATCGCGTTGCATGCGGCCGTGCTCACGGTGCGCTTCGTGAACCCCGAGGGCTTCAACCGCGCTTTTCAGGACACGCCACTGGAGGTGATCCTGGTCAACGCGCGCAGCAATGAGCGCCCAGAGAAGGCCACCGCCATTGCGCAGACCTCGCTGGCCGGTGGAGGCGACGCGGTGCGCGGTCGCTCCACCTCGCCCCTGCCACCCACCACCGTGGCGCGCGTGGGCGACACGCCCGAAGAAGACGAACGCAGGATCGAAGCGCTGAAAGAGCAGCAGAACCAGTTGCTCGCCCAGGTGCGGCGCGAGCTGGCCAAGATGCCGGCGCCCGACACGCAGGCCGTGAACCCCAGCCGCGAGGTGATCGAACGCGAAGAGAAGCGCAAGGCGCTGGTGAAGATCCTGGCCGAGATCGAGCGGCGCATCAACGAAGAAAGTGCGCGGCCGAAGAAGCGCTACATCAGCCCGGCCACGCGCGAGGCGGTGTACGCCATTTACTACGACGAGCTGCGCCGCAAGATCGAAGACCGGGGCACCACCAACTTTCCGGAAGCCGCTGGCCGCAAGCTCTACGGCGAGCTCACGATGATCATCACCGTCAACCACAATGGAGCGGTGCTCGACACCGAGATCGTGCAGACCTCGAGCAACAACCTGCTGGACCGCCGCGCCCAGGCGATCGTGCGCAGCCTGGCCTTTGGCCAGTTCAACGATGCGATGCGCCGCCAGGCCGACCAGATCGTGGTGGTCTCGCGCTTTCGCTTCACCCGCGACGAGACGCTGCAGACCCAGCTGTCGGGCCAGTAGATGCGATCGTTCGGGCGCTGGCTGTTGTGGATGGTGCTCGCCGGCGTGGCGCTGCAGGTGTTCTTTGCGCTGCGCATCGCCGCCATGGTGGTGATCGACCCGACCAGCACCGCCTTCATGCGCTCGGAGGCCTGGCGCGTCGGGCACGAAAGCATGACCACCGACAAGACCTGGCGCTGGTCGCACCAGTGGGTGGCGGGTGACCAGATCAGCCCGAACCTCAAACGCGCGGTGATCGCCTCGGAAGACGCCGGTTTTCTGGAGCACGGGGGCGTGGACTGGGAAGCGATCGAAACCGCCTGGCAGAAAAACGAGAAGCGCCAGCAGCAAGCCGAAAAGCGCGCCGCCGCACAACCCAACCGACCGGTGCGCGAACCCAAGGTGGTGGGCGGCTCCACCATCACGCAACAACTGGCCAAGAATCTGCTGCTGTCGGGCGAACGCCAGTTTTTGCGCAAGGGTCAGGAGCTCGTGCTGGCGGTGGCGCTGGAGGCGCTGCTGAGCAAGGAACGCATCCTGGAGATTTACCTCAACAGCGTGGAGTGGGGCGAAGGCGTGTTCGGCGCCGAGGCCGCCGCGCAGCGTTACTTCAAGAAACCGGCCAGCAAGCTCAGCGCATCGGAGGCCGCGCGCCTCGCGGTGATGCTGCCTTCGCCCAAGTTCTTTGAAACGCGCCAGGGCTCGGCCTACCTGGCCCGGCGCACCGGCACCATTGTTGCGCGCATGGGTGACGTCCGCCTGCCATGAACCTGCGCGCCACCGCCATGAACGTGTTCCTGCTGGGCCTGGTGCGTCTGCTCACCGGCGCCCAGGCGCGCTGGCACGGTTGCCCGCCCAAGGCCGAGCAGCGCATTTACTTTGCCAACCACCAGAGCCACGCCGACCTGGTGCTGATCTGGGCCGCGCTGCCGCACGAGCTGCGCAGCATCACGCGCCCGATCGCCGCCAAGGACTACTGGACGGCCTCGAACTTCAAGCGCTGGATCACCACCGAGGTGTTCAACGCGGTCTATGTGGAGCGCGAACGCAAGGGCGACGAGGACCCGCTTCAGCCGCTCATCAACGCGCTGGACAGCGGCGACTCGCTGATCCTGTTTCCCGAGGGCACACGCGGCCATGAAGAAGACCCGCAACCCTTCAAGTCGGGCCTGTACAACCTCGCCCAGCGCTTCCCCGGTGTGGTGCTGGTGCCGGCCTGGATCCACAACGTGCAGCGCGTGATGCCCAAGGGCGAGGTGGTGCCGGTGCCGGTGCTGTGTTCGGTGACGTTTGGTGAACCGGTTGCACTGGGTGCCGAGGAACCACGTGCCGATTTCCTCAAGCGTGCTCGTGAGGCGGTGATCGCCTTGCGGGAGGTCTGAATCCATGGGCACCTTCCTGCGCGGCCTCACCGGCGACCAACAGGTCAGCCTGTTGTTCGTGTTGCTGTTCGGCCTGTTGTTCATTGCGAGCGGCGTGAGCGTGTTGCTGTCGGTGCGCGAGCGCCGCGCAGGCGAAGACGAGTCCGGTGAACGCGAACTGCGCCTGCGCGACAACCAGGCGCTGTTGCGCAGCTCCTGGGGCATGGCGCTGGTGTTCTGGATCGGCTGGGCACTGGGCGAGGGTGTGGCCATCGTGCTGTTCGGCTTCGTTTCTTTCTTCATCCTGCGCGAGTTCATCAGCCTCTCGCCCACGCGACGCGGCGACCACCGCAGCCTGGTGATGGCCTTTTTCATCGTGTTGCCGCTGCAGTACGCGCTGGTCTGGACCGAGCGCTTCAACCTCTTCACGGTGTTCATCCCGGTGTATGTGTTCCTCGCCATCCCGGTGGTAAGCGCGCTGGGCAACGACCCGCAGCGGTTTCTGGAGCGCAACGCCAAGCTGCAGTGGGGCATCATGGTCTGCGTCTACGGCATGAGCCACGTGCCCGCGCTGCTGCTGCTCAGCTTCCCCGGTTTCGTGGGCCGAACCGCCTTTCTCGTGTTCTTTCTGGTGCTGGTGGTGCAGACTTGCATGCTGGTGCAGCACATCGCGTCGCGCCGCATGGGCACGCCGGTGGCGCCCGCCATCAGCGAGAGCTTCCATTGGCGCAGCTGGGCCATGGGGCTGGCCGCGGGCGGCTTGCTCGGTGCGCTGCTGGCCGGGCTCACGCCCTTCAAGCCGCTGCCCGCACTGGCCATGGCGCTGGTGGCCTGTGTGGCCGGGTCGATGGGCCACCTGGTGATGAAGGCGATCAAGCGCGACCGCGGCGTGACCCACTGGGGCTCTGCCGGCCGCTCCACCACCGGCGCCAGCGGCCTGCTCGACCGGGTGGACGCGCTCTGCTTTGCCGCGCCGGTGTTCTTCCACTCGGTGCGCTGGACCTTCGACCTATGAGAATCCTCGGTATCGACCCCGGTCTGCAGTGCACCGGCTTCGGTGTGATCGACACCGACGGCCCGAACCTGCACTACGTGGCCAGCGGCACCATCCAGACCAGCCTGTTCGACGGCATCACCGAGGTGGTGGCGCGCTACCAGCCCGAGGTCTCGGCCTGCGAGATCGTGTTCGTCAACGTCAACCCGCAGGCCACGTTGCTGCTGGGTCAGGCGCGCGGCGCCTGCCTCACCGCCCTGGTGGCCAACCACCTGCCGGTGGCCGAGTACACCGCGCTGCAGCTCAAGAAAGCGGTGGTGGGCTATGGCAAGGCGGCCAAACCGCAGGTGCAGGAAATGGTCAAACGCCTGCTGAAGCTGCCCGGCCTGCCCGGCAAGGACGCGGCCGACGCGTTGGGCTTGGCCATCACGCACGCGCAGGTCAGCCGCACGCTGCAGGCGATCAACAAGGTCTCGCCGCTGCAGGCGCGGTCGAGCGCGGCCTACAAGGCCGGCCGGATCTACTGAAGATGGGCCTCGCTCCACGCCGCCTCAGCCTGGGTGCCTGGCTCGCGCTCGCCTTCACCTTGCTGTCCTTGTTGCTCACGGTGCTGCTCACTGCGTTCAGCGACCGCACCGCCAGCACCCAGGTGCGGCGCAGCATCGGCAACAACCTGGCCGAGCTGGCGAACCAGACCACCAGCCGCCTGGACCAGGCCATGTTCGAGCGCTACCGCGAGGTTCGTCTCATCGCCAACCGGTTGAACGGCACGCTGGACCTGGCCGAGGTGCAGAGCGAGATCGACGCCCTGCAGCAGAGCTATCCCACCTACGCCTGGATCGGCGTGACCGACCCGGCGGGCAAGGTACTGGCCGCCACCCGCAACATGCTCGAAGGCGCCGACGTGTCGCAGCGCCCGTGGTTTCAGAACGCGCTCAAGGGTCGGTCCATGGGCGACGTGCACGAGGCCCTGCTGCTGGCCCGGCTCATGGGCAGCGCGGGCGGTGAGCCGATGCGCTTTGTCGACATTGCATTCCCGCTCAAGAACGACAACGGCCAGATCACCGGCGTGCTGGGCGTGCACCTGTCGTGGAAGTGGGCGCGGGACATCGAACAGGCGATCTTTGTGCCGGTGGGCCGCAGCCGCACCATCGACCCACTCATCCTCTCCAGCACCGGCGCGGTGTTGCTTGGTCCCCCCGAGTTGGAAGGCACGGTGCTCCAGCTGCCCAGTGTGCAAGCGGCCCAAGGCCGCGAGGGCGGCTTCGTGCGGGAGACCTGGCCGGACGGCAAGGAGTACCTGGTGGGCTTCAGCAGCGACCAGGGCTTCGAGGACTACCCCGGCCTCGGGTGGCGCGTGCTGGTGCGGCAAGACTTGATTGAGGCTTACGCACCGGTGGACCAGATGCACCGCCGCATGCTGCTGGGCGGTGGCGTGGCCGCCCTGCTGTTTTCGTTGCTGGGCTGGGGCCTTGCACGCTGGATCACACGCCCGCTGTTGGGTCTGGCCGACGTGGCTCGCGGTCTGGAGGCCGGCTATGCGGTGAAGGCGCCCGCGTCCCATGCGTATGAAGAAGTGTCCATTCTTGGCAGCGCTTTCAACTCGCTGGTGCACACCTTGCAGCACAACGAAGAAGAGCTGCGCCAGCTCAACGTGTCACTGGAGCGGCGCGTGCTGGAGCGCACCGCCGAGCTGCAGGACAGCTTTGAACGCGTTGACGAGAACGAAGCGCGCACGCAAGCGGTGATCGACACCGCGCAGGAGCCCTTCATCGGGATGGACTTCGAGGGCTGCATCACCGACTGGAACGCCCAGGCCGAACAGTTGTTTGGCTGGACCCGCGAGGAAGCGCTGGGCGAATCGCTGGCCCACCTGGTGGTACCCGTGCGTTACCAGGTCGCATTCATCGAGGCCCTGGCGACGTTTCACCAGACGGGGGACGCGCCCTTTGTGGGTCAGCGCATGCGCCGCATCCTCGTGGACCGCCGCGGCGAGGAACTGCCGGTGGAGATGAAGATCGGGCTGATCAACACCGAGCGGCTCAAGCTCTTCAGCGCCTTCATCAGAGACCTGCGCGAGCAGGCCTGAAGCGTCGGCGGATGCGGCTCACAAGAGCCGTTCGAGCACCAGCACCGCAAAGAAGCCCAGTGCGGCGATCACCGTCCACTTGAGGATGATCACACCCCAGGTCCGGAAACGGGCCTGGCCCGTGCCCACATAAAACGCAAAGCACACGCCCGCGGCAATCAGCAGCAGCAGGACGGTCCAGCGAAACAGCAGCATGGGGCTGATTACCAGGCGGGTGCCAGCTGGGTGAAGCCCTGGGGCGCCTCACGCTCCTGCTCGAAGCTCACGATCTCCCAGGCGTCGGTGCGCGCGAGCAAGGCGCGCAGCAGCTGGTTGTTCATGGCGTGACCACTGCGGAACGCGCTGTAAGCGGCTAGCAGGGGCTTGCCCACGATGTACAGGTCGCCCATGGCGTCGAGGATCTTGTGTTTGACGAACTCGTCCTGGTAGCGCAAACCGTCGGCGTTGAGCACCTTCACGTCGTCCATCACGATGGCGTTGTCCAGCCCGCCACCGAGCGCCAGGCCGTGCGAGCGCATGGCTTCCACGTCCTTGGTGAAGCCGAAGGTGCGGGCACGCGCAATTTCCCGGGCGTACTGGCCGCTGCCAAAGTCGAACTCCACGCGTTGCCCGGTGGAGTTGACGGCCGGGTGGTCGAACTCGATTTCGAACGCGAGCTTGTAGCCATGGAACGGATCGAGCCGCGCCCACTTCACGTTCTTGCCTTCGCCTTCGCGCACCTCCACCGGTTTCGTCACGCGGATGAACCGTTTGGGCGCCTTCTGCATCACGATGCCGGCGCTCTGCAGCAAATACACAAACGAGGCTGAAGAACCGTCGAGGATGGGCACTTCCTCGGCGGTGATGTCCACATAGAGGTTGTCCAACGCCAGGCCGGCGCAGGCGCTCATGAGGTGCTCGATGGTGTGCACCTTCACGTTGCCGTTGGAGATGGTGGAGGCCAGGCGCGTGTCGGTCACGGCGGTGGCGTTCACCGGTATCTCCACCGGTTCGGGCAGGTCCACCCGGCGGAACACGATGCCGGTGTCGGGCGGCGCCGGGCGCAGGGTGAGCTCCACGCGCTGACCGCTGTGCAGGCCGACGCCCACCGCTTTGGTCAGGGATTTGAGGGTGCGTTGCGCGAGCATGG
>LNFM01012354.1_pt1 | contig 11241 bp, 15 predicted proteins | sample 596031 | NCBI WGS metagenome assembly LNFM01 (sample SAMN04254537, study PRJNA301005) | activated carbon metagenome | isolation source: dual media filters at the Ann Arbor, Michigan drinking water treatment plant | place: USA: Ann Arbor | reverse complement strand
CCTCTCCCGGCCTTCGGCCGACCTCCCCCCGCCGGGGGGAAGTCGGGCGGTTCCAGCGCAACACGTCGGCGAGGGCGACCTACGCGGTCGTTTCCCCCGCCTCGACCTCGTCGGCAGGGCCGCCGTCGTCACGCTCTGCTCGGGTACCCCGACCTGGCTGTTCTCGGCCGAAGGCGAACTCGGCCGCGACCAGCTCGCCCGCCTCGACGCGCTGCTCGCCGGCCTCGACCGGAGCGCCCACCTGCCGGTCATCGCCATCCACCACCCGCCCCATGCGCCCGGCCTGTCGCGGCTGAAGCGGCTGCGCGATGGCGAGGCGCTGATGGCGATCCTCGCCCGCCACGGCTGCCCGCTCGTCCTGCACGGCCACCTGCACCGCGCCTGCGACATCTCCTGGACCGGCGAGGGACGGACCATACGCCTCGCCGGGGCGCCCTCGGCCTCCTCGGCCGGCCGCCACGGCGATGATCCCGCCGGCTTCACCCTCGTCCATGTCGACGCCGATCTCGGCTTCCGGCTGGAGCGCCGGACAGTCCCCTGATTTCGCAACGGGCCCCTGCATCAATCAGGTTGGCATCCGCGCGGCTTGGTGCTCTTGATGACGGCCCCCCGCCGCCTGCCCACAACGGTTGAGACCCATGAACGCTCCCCTCGCGGCCTCTGCGATCCATCCCGCCCTGCTCGAGGGCCTGCGCGCCCTTCTCGGCCCCCGCGTCTCGACCTCCGAATCGGACCGGGCCCAGCACGGCCGCGACGAGTCGCGCCATGCCGCCCGCCTGCCGGACGCCGTCTGCCGGGCCATGTCGACGGAAGAGGTCGCGGCCATCGTGAAACTCTGTGCCGCCTACGACACGCCGATCGTGGCTTATGGCGCGGGCTCGTCGCTCGAGGGCGCGCTGATCCCGCTCAAGGGCGGCGTCTCGCTCGACCTCACCGGCATGAATCAGATCCTCAGCGTCCGGGCCGAAGACCTTGATGCGACGGTGCAAGCCGGCGTGACGCGCAAGCAACTCAATGCCCATCTGCGCGACACCGGCCTGTTCTTCCCCGTCGATCCCGGCGCCGACGCCACCATCGGCGGCATGGCGGCGACACGCGCCTCCGGCACCAATGCGGTGCGCTACGGCACCATGCGCGAGAACGTCGTCAACCTCACGGTCGTGCTCTCCGACGGCCGCGTCATCCGCACCCGCTCGCGCGCCAAGAAGTCCTCGGCCGGCTACGACCTCACGGGCCTCTTTGTCGGCCAGGAGGGCACGCTCGGCATCATCACCGAGGTGACGGTCAGGCTCTACGGCATCCCCGAGGTCATGGCCGCGGCCACCTGCTCCTTTCCTACCGTCGAGGCGGCGGTCGACACCGTCATCCAGACCATCCAGATGGGCATTCCCATCTCGCGCGTCGAACTCCTCGACGACCGCGCCATCGAGGCGGTGAACGCCTATTCGAAGCTCACCCTGCCGGTGACGCCGACCCTCTTCTTCGAGTTCGCCGGCAGCCAGTCCGGCGTCGAGGAACAGGCCGCCATCGTCGAGGAACTCGCCAAGGGGGAGGGCGCCAGCAACTGGCGCTGGTCCACCGATGCCGACGAGCGCTCCAAGCTCTGGCAGGCCCGCCACGACATCCACTGGGCCATCCGCGCCCTGCGCCCCGGCGCCAAGGGCTGGGGCACGGACGTCTGCGTGCCGATCTCGGCGTTGGCCGAGGTCATCCGTGAGGTGCGCAAGGAGACCTCGCAGCAGAGCTTCGGCACCACCCTCGTCGGCCATGTCGGCGACGGCAACTTTCACCTCGGCATGCAGATCGACCCGGACGATCCGGTCGAATGGGCCAAGGCCAACGAGATCAACGACCGCATGGTCAAGCACGCCATCCGCCTCGGCGGCACCTGCACCGGCGAGCACGGCGTCGGTATCGGCAAGATGAAGTTCATGCGCGAGGAGCACGGCGAGGCTCTCGACGTCATGCACCTCATCAAGAACGCCCTCGACCCCAAGGGCATCTTCAATCCCGGCAAGGTGCTGCCGGAGGAGACGCGGCAGGCCGCGGAATAAATCGGACTCAGGCGCGCCGAAGTGATACCTTGGCGCATGTCTCAGACGGATTTCACCGCCGCGGCCGAACTCTTCGCCAACAAGCGAAAGTCGTTCCGCTCCCGCGTTCCGCTCAAATACAAGCGCTTCGACAGCCTCGCGGAGGCCGTTCGCTTCGCCGTCGAGGAACTCGGCGACGACCTCAACGGCATCAACATCCGCACCGAGAACGACGACGTCTCGGGGGCGGCCATCCGTGCGCTCTACGACGAGGCCGGCTATCCCCTCGAGCGAAAGGCGCTTCGGCAAGCCTCATGACCCATCCCCTCACTGCCGCCGCCCCTGCGGGCGTTGCGGCCCTCGTCGAGGTGCGCAGCCTGGGCGGCGTCAATTTCGTCCGCCCCGACCGGGTCATCGCCATCCAGACGTCGCCCACCGGCACGTCTCTGATCGTCATGGAGGGCGGCACGACCGTCCATTCCTCCGAGGCGACCAAGGTCATCGCCGAGCGCATCGCAGCCGCCGACCGTGACCGCTGACGGGCGCACGCCTTCCCCTATCGCCGCCGCCCAGGCAGGCGCTTCTCGCAACCACAGGTGACATCATGGCTCAGCACAGGTTCAAGGTCGGCGACGTCGTCACCCTCGGCCGCTCCTTCCTCAAGATGCCGGAAGGCCCCTTCGAGGTGATCCGCCTGCTGCCCTCCGATTCCGCCGATCCCGCCTACCGCATCAAGAGCCGTTCGGAATCCTACGAGCGCGCCGTGCGCGAATACGAGATCAAGGCCGCCTGACACTCGGCTGCATGGCTCCCATGGCCGGCGGCGCTTGCCCGCCGGCGCCGTCCGCCGCTCACTGTCGCGCCCCTGACCCGACAGAGCGAACGAGCCGGCCATGCTGCACCTGACCTCCGAAGCGCTTCTCGATGCCGTCCGCCAATGGGTGGCGATCGAAAGCCCGACCCAGGACGTGGCGGCGGTCAACCGCATGGCCGACCACGCGGAGACGCTCCTGCGCGCGGCAGGCGCCCGCATCGAGCGCATCCCCGGCACGATGGGCTACGGCGACATCCTCATCGGGCGGATCGCCGGCGAGACCGAGGGGCCCGGCATCCTGCTGCTCGGCCATATCGACACGGTCCATCCGGTCGGCACGCTCGCCTCCGACCTGCCCTGGCGGATCGAGGGCGACCGCGCCTATGGCCCCGGCATCTACGACATGAAGGGCGGCAATGCGATCGCCGTCGCCGCTCTCACCCATCTCCACGCGACCGGCCGCCGGCCGCACATGCCCGTCTCGGTGATGTTCATCCCCGACGAGGAGGCCGGCAGCCCGTCTTCGCGCGCCCGCATCGAGGCGGAGGCCCGCCGCCACGCCATCGTGCTGGTCGCCGAGCCGTCGGGGGAGGGCGGCCGGCTCACCGTCGCCCGCCACGGCATCGCCCGCTACTACCTGAAGACCACGGGCATCCCCGCCCATGCCGGCGCCTATCACGCCAAGGGCCGCAGCGCGATCCGCGAGATGGCCCGCCAGATTCTCGCCGTCGAGGCGATGACCGACTACGACCGCACCATCACCCTCAATGTCGGCACCATGTCCGGCGGCACCCACGAGAACATGGTGCCGATCCATGCCGAGGCCTGCGTCTACGTGCTGGTGCCCTCCGCCGAGGCGGAGGCGGAGGTGCGCGCGAAACTCCTCGCGCTGAAACCGCACGATCCCGACGTGAAGCTCGACGTGACGCTCGGCCTCTACCGGCCGTCCTACCGCAAGACCCCCGCCATCCAGGCGCTCTACGACCACGCCGCAGGGCTTGCCCGCGAGCTCGGCTTCGAGGTCGCGGGCGAACGCGTCGCGGGGGGCGGTTCGGACGGCAACTTCACCGGCGCGCTCGGCATCCCGACGCTCGATGGCCTCGGCGTCATCGGCGACGGTCCCCACACCCACCACGAGCATCTGCTGGTCTCGTGCCTCGTGCCGCGCACCAGGCTCTACGTGCGTCTGTTCGAGATCCTGTCGCCTGGGCTCGTCGCCGGCTGAAGGGCTGCCGCGCCGCCTATTCCGCCGCGGCGGACAGGGTCCGGCGGCTCCACCAGTCCTCCAGCGCGGGGCGCGTGCAGGCAAGCTTCACGTCCATACCGCCGGCAAAGGCGTCCCAGGCGGCGGCGAAGCGCTGCGGCACGCCGATCAGCAGGGGCATCTCCGCCGCGACCGCCGCGCCGATCTCGCCGACGAGCCCGCCGCCCTCCGCCTCCATGCGCCCGAACTTGTTGATGACGACGAGTTCGGCCGGCTGGTCCAGGGCCTGCCGGAGCGCGGCTGCCGCCTCGGCCAGCCCCGCCGGATCGAGCCTGCAGGCATTGACGCTGCCGGGGCCGAGATCCTGGCAGATGTTGATCCGCCGGCCGGACCCCAGCGCCTCCAGCTCCATGTCGAGCTCGGCGCAGCCGGCGCCCGCGTTGATCTGGATGAGCCCGGCCACCGCCGTCCCCGCGGCCATCAGGTCGTGGGCGAAGGCCGCCAGCAGCGCGTCGCAGTCTTCGTCGGGGCCGTAGGTGACGGCGGCAATCTGGCTCATGCGGACGATCCCGGGTTGAACGGCGAAGATGGGTCGGGATGGCTCCCGGGTAAAGGGGCCTCGCCGTGCCGGCCAGACGGGGCTCGGCAGAAGGCGGGACTCATGGTTTGATGGCGACCATCACGGTTGGCCGGTTGCTCGGCCGCCAAGGCAGGGATCGATGCACATGCTGAAACTTCCGATGGTCACCCTGGCGCTCGGGACGCTTCTCGCCGCGGCCGCCCCGGGCACCGCAGAGGCGAGCCACCGCCGGCTCGGCATGCACGGCTGGTGCCGCGCCGATGCCGCCCAGATGATGGGGGTCAGCCGCCGCGCCGTCGTGCTCGAGCGCCATGTGGCGCGGACGGTGGGCGGCCGTTACGAGATCCGCGGCCTCGCCTCCCACGGCCGCTACGGCTCCCGCGCCTTCACCTGCCAGTTCAACGCCCACGGCGTCCTGCAGGGCGCCGTCTGACCCGTTCACGCCTTGCGGACGAGGAAGGTCAGCGTTCCCTCGCCCTTCTGCTGATCCTCCAGCACGTCTCCCGTCTCCCTGAGGAGATGGGGGATGTCGATGCCGGCCATGGGATCGGTGCAGACCACGGAGACCCGCTGTCCCGCAGCCATCCGGCTCAGAGCCTTGCGGGTCTTCAGCGCGGGAAGGGGGCATTTCAGCCCCTTGAGGTCGAGGATCGCGACGTCCGCCGGCGGGGGCGCGCCCGCGCCGGTCGAGGTCGTGGACATCTCAGGTCAGCGCGTCGCCGTCGGGGCGTTCATGCCGTCCCAGGACTTGCCGACGAGATTGTAGCCGGCCTCGGAGCCGCGCAGCTGCGCGCCGGTCGTGCTGAAGCGCGCGTCGGCCGTCGTCTGGTAGGTCGTGTTGAGAAGGTAGCCGGCCCCCACCGCGATGACGATGGCGGCAGCGAATGCGAGCACGATGGCCTTCATGGTGGTCCCCTCTCGGAAGTTCTTGTTTCCGCGCGCAATTTATCATGCGTCTGGAACCGTTCAAGGGCCGCGGCGTCGCAGCCTCCGCTATTCGATGACGATGGCCGGCGGCGGCTTGATGGTGACGTCGCCGGTGCCCGACAGGCTCGCCCAGACCTGCCGCGCGACCTCCCGATAGACCAGGGAATGCGGGCTCGACGGGTCGGTGGCGACGATCGGCCGGCCCGAGTCCGACCGTTCCCGCAGCGCCATGTCCAGCGGCACCTCGCCGAGGAAGGGCACGCCGAGCCGCGCGGCCTCCTTGCGGGCGCCGCCATGGCCGAAGATGTCGTAGCGGTTGCCGGTGTCGGGGGCGATGAAATAGCTCATGTTCTCGACGATGCCGAGAATCGGCACCTCGGTCTTGCGGAACATCGCGACGCCGCGCCGGGCGTCGATCAGGGCGAGGTCCTGCGGCGTCGACACGATGACCGCGCCGGCGAGCGGGGTCGCCTGCGCCATGGTCAGCTGCGCGTCGCCGGTGCCGGGCGGCATGTCGACCACCAGCACGTCGAGCTCGCCCCAGGCGACCTCGCGCAGCATCTGGGTGATGGCGCTCATCACCATCGGGCCGCGCCAGATCATCGGCGTCTCTTCCTCGACCATGAAGCCTATGGACATGACCTTGACCCCATAGCCCTCCAGCGGGGCGAGGGTGCGCCCACTCACCACCCGCGGCTTGCCGTGCAGGCCGAAGAGCTTCGGGAGGGAGGGGCCGTAGATGTCGGCGTCGAGGATGCCCACGCGCTGCCCGTTGGCCGCCAGCGCCAGGGCGAGGTTGCAGGCCGTGGTGGACTTGCCGACGCCGCCCTTGCCCGAGGCCACCGCGATGACGTGCCTGACGCCGGGGATCGTCGCCGCCTTCGGCGAGGGCGGCTGGGAGGGCCGGCCGGCTGCGACGTGCGGCTGGGTGGACGGCGGCGGCCGCATGCCCGTGGTGGCCGGACCTGACGGCCGGTCGGCGGTGAGCGACACGAGCGCCTGCCCGACGCCCGGCACGCCGCCGATGGCCGATTGCGCGGCCGCCCGCACGGGCTCCATGGCGGCGGCTTCCGTCGGATCGATGGCGATGGCGACCATCACCTTGTCGCCGTTGACCAGGATGTCGGAGAGCCGGCCCGAGGCCGTGAGCGTCTGGCCGCTGGCCGGCAGCTTCACCTGTTCGAGCGCCCGCGCAACTTCTTCGCGTGTGACCATGATGCCCCCGTGAGACGAGGGGTCACATAGGCCATTGCGGCAGGGAGCGGAAGGGTCGCGTCCCCGTCAGGGCGTGACGGTGAGCCGCAGCACGTAGGAATCGAGCGGCATGGGCCGGTTGGCGGTGGTCAGCTCGCGCGGCGGCGACACCAGTTCGCCGAAGGCCACGAAGCGGCCCTGCACCGGAACGAAGGGGGCGCCGAGATGGGCGGCCGGCGACAGGCGGAAGGTCGGCGCCTGGGCGCCGACGGCCTCGATCTCCACGACGGGGGAGCCGGTGCGGGTGCAGCCGCGCGGCGAGGCGCACTGCCCGTCGGCCACCACCTTGCTGAACCTCAGCTTCATGACGCGGCCGTCGGGGCCCTGGACCTCGACGGTCTCGCCGCCGCGGATCTCGACCCGCTGCGGCTGCGGCGCCTGCGCCTTGCTCGGCCCGGTCACGAGCAGGAGCACGGTGCTGGCGGCGAGGAACATCAACGTGGGGGCAGCGATCATGGTCACGTTCGCGATCGTCGGGCTGTACAGCGTCATATGCGGCTCCGGATGTTGCACCCGTGTGTCGCGATGGCGCGTGAAATGGTTCAACGCCGATATGGAGAGCCGGCTGCCGGCCCGCGCGATCCCGCTCCGGTCACGAATGCGCGAGCCGCGCCGCAGGCATGGCAGGCCCGCCGACATTGGACCGACCGCGCCGCAAATCCATGTTGGACCTGTCATCGAGTCGTGGTAGCAGGCTGCGCCAACCCATAACCGAGCCGACATCCATCCTCCCGCCGAGTCGAGAGGGGGGAGAGGGCTTTATCCGCAGCGGAGTTGGCCATGGCCGTCATCAAGTCCATCGAGGAAGCCCTCACCTTCGACGACGTCCTGCTGCGGCCGGGCCTGTCCGACGTCATGCCGGGCGACGTCGACGTCAGGTCGCGGATCACGCGCACCATCTCGCTCAACATTCCGCTGATGTCCTCGGCCATGGATACGGTCACCGAGTACCGGATGGCCATCGCCATGGCACAGGCCGGCGGCATCGGCGTCATCCACCGCAACCTCGAGCCGGAGGTGCAGGCCGACCACGTGCGGCAGGTGAAGCGCTTCGAGAGCGGCATGGTGCTGAACCCCATCACCATCCATCCCGACGAGACCCTCGCCGACGCCCAGGCGCTGATGCGCAAGCACAACTTCTCCGGCTTCCCCGTGGTCGAGCGCGGCCCCAACGGCAAGGCGGGCAAGCTCGTCGGCATTCTCACCAACCGTGACGTGCGCTTCGCCACCCGTCCGGACCAGCCCATCGCGGAGCTCATGACCCGCGACAGGCTCATCACCGTCGGCGAGGGCGTCACCCAGGACGAGGCCAAGCGCCTGCTCCACCAGTTCCGCATCGAGAAGCTGCTGGTGGTCGACGAGCACTATCGCTGCACCGGCCTCATCACGGTGAAGGACATCGAGAAGCAGGTCGCCAATCCCAATGCCTGCAAGGACGAGCAGGGGCGCCTCCGGGTCGCCGCCGCGACCACGGTGGGCGAGCAGGGCTACGAGCGCACCGAGATGCTGATCGACGCCGGCGTCGACCTCGTCGTCGTCGACACCGCCCACGGCCATTCCCAGAAGGTGCTGGACCAGGTGACGCGCATCAAGCGCCTGTCCAACAAGGTGCAGGTGGTGGCCGGCAACGTCGCCACCGGCGCGGCGACCCGGGCGCTCATCGATGCCGGCGCCGACGCCGTGAAGGTCGGCATCGGCCCGGGCTCGATCTGCACGACCCGCATCGTCGCCGGCGTCGGCGTGCCCCAGCTCACCGCCATCATGGAGAGCGTCGAGGCTGCGCAGGCGAGCGGCACGCCCGTCATCGCCGACGGCGGCATCAAGTTCTCCGGCGACCTCGCCAAGGCGCTGGCGGCCGGCGCCGAGGTGGCGATGATCGGCGGGCTCCTCGCCGGCACCGACGAGGCGCCGGGCGAGGTCTATCTGTGGCAGGGGCGCTCCTACAAGAGCTACCGCGGCATGGGCTCGGTGGGCGCCATGGCCCGCGGCTCGGCTGACCGCTACTTCCAGGCCGAGGTGAAGGACACGCTGAAGCTCGTCCCCGAGGGCATCGAGGGTCAGGTCGCCTACAAGGGGCCGGTCTCGACCGTGGTCCACCAGCTCGTCGGCGGCCTGCGCGCCGCCATGGGATACACCGGCGCCCGCGACCTTGGCGAGTTCCGCACCAAGACCGAATTCGTCCGCATTTCCGGCGCGGGCCTGCGCGAGAGCCACGTCCATGACGTGACGATCACCCGCGAGAGCCCCAATTACCCCAACGGCGGCCGCGTCTGACCGCCCTGCGGGTCCATGAAAAAAGGCGGCCTGCGGGCCGCCTTTCGTCGTCGTGGAGGAGCGTGCGGTCAGTCGCAGACCCGCACGCGGCGCACCTCCGGCCCCCAGGGGGTATCGACCCAGCGACGCTCGATCCAGCACTCGCGATAGGGTGAGGCGGCCGCGGCAGCCGCGCCGCCGATGATCAGCGCCGCCGCGCCGGCGCCGACCCACGGGCCGGGACCCCGCCAGCCACGGCCGCGATAGTAGCCGGGGCCCGGACGGAAGCCGGGACGTCCGGCGAAACCCGGGCCGGGGCGGAAGCCGGGGCGGCCGCCGAAACCCGGACCGCCGCGAAAACCGCCGCCACGGCGCTGCATTTCGACGGGCTGGCCGTCGCCGATCGCGGTGCCGAGGGCCGACCGCTCGGCCAGGGGGGCGGCGAGAGCGGCGGACGACGCAAGGCTTGCGCCGCCGAGGGCGAGCGCGCCGAAGGCGGCGGAGAGCGCGAGGCTCCTGAAGGACATCTGACGCATGACGAAATCTCCCCATTTACGCGGCGGGCGTCCTGCCCGCCGGGCCGCGACGCGGTCGCCGCGCCGTTCAGGCCATAGGACCGGTCAAATCCGGTATTTCCTTGACCAACCTTCGCGCAGCATGCTCGGTTCCGCCGCGTTGACAAGATTGGTCAGGCCATTCCGGCCGCTAGCGGAGACAATTTCATGGGTTTGATGAATCCCGGCGGCGCCTCGCTCGTCTGGCCGGTGCTGGCGCAGGTGGCGTTCACCTTCGTCGTCCTTTTCGTCATGGGCTTTTTCCGGCGCCAGGCGCTCTATGCCCGCGAGGTCCGCCTCAAGGACATCGCCCTGTCCGGGGACACCTGGCCGCCGCGCGCGCGGCAGGCGGCGAACAATTTCACCAACCAGTTCGAGACGCCGGTGCTGTTCTACGTGCTCGCCATCATGGCGATACACGTTGGCGCGACGGGCTGGCTCATGGCGACCTTCGCCTGGCTCTTCGTCGCCACCCGCGTCGTCCACGCCTTCGTGCACATCGGCTCCAACGACCTGCGCCTGCGCCCGCTCGTTTTCCTGGTCGGCTGCATCGCCCTCATCGCCATGCTGATCGGCGTGCTGGTCGCCGCTCTATGACGCGAAAAAGGACCCCGGTCTTGCGACCGGGGCCGAGGTCAGGAACGGGAGGTCGGCAGAGGCCGCGGCTTACCAGCCGCAGACGTTGACCAGCCGGCGCTGCAGGCCGTAGGGCGTGTCCACGAGGCGGTAGCGGTAGCAGCTGGCCCCGACGGTGGCGACGCCGAGCCCGCCCACCCAGACGCCGTGGCGCCAGACGCGGTGCCGGTGGCCGTGGCCGTGGCGGTGGAAGCCGAGGTGCCGGCCGCCGAAGTGGCGCCCGCCGCCGAAATGCATGCCGCCGCCGCCGCGGTGGAAGCCGCCGCCGCCCCCGCCGCCGCGGAAGCCGCGGGCTTCGGCATCGGTCGTGGCATAGAGGCTGAGGCCGGCAACGGCAGCGCCCGCGAGGGCCATCGTCTTGATATTGAACATGGTCGTCGATCCTTGAGCTTGGGTCCGAGGGAGGAAGCCACCCTTCCCCCATGGGTGCTCGGGGCGCCGGAAAAGGTTCATCGAAAAGATGCCGCGAAAGGCCGGATTTAATTTACGCGATCCGTCGCAGTGGAATTAAGGGGCCGTTCAGCGTCGTGGGCCCATGCTCCGGCAACTCAGGCTCGGCAGAGGACATGGCTGAGGTCACCGGCATCACGGCGCAGGACATTGCCGAGGCGAAGGCTGCCCGGCGCTGGAACCTGACGTTTCCCGAACCTGTCGAGAGTCGTTTCGCCGCGGAGATGGACCAGCGGCGCAGCAGCGCCGTGCGGCGCGTCCTGCCGCGGACCCTCCTGATCTACAATGCCTTCCTCGTCGGCGACCACGTGCTCACCCCCGACGCGGTCTGGCTGTCGTGGATCGTCCATTTCGCGCTGGTGACGCCCTGGATCATCGCGGCCATCGTCATGATGCCGAAGATCCGCTCGCGCCTCTGGCGGGATCTTCTGGTGGCGAGCCTGCCACTGTCGATCATTGCCGGCATCCTGGCGGTCTTCGCGGTCTCCCGCTCGCCTCTCGCGGAGCACTACCAGTATTTCGTCATCATCGCGCTG
>LNFM01025425.1_pt1 | contig 11243 bp, 11 predicted proteins | sample 596031 | NCBI WGS metagenome assembly LNFM01 (sample SAMN04254537, study PRJNA301005) | activated carbon metagenome | isolation source: dual media filters at the Ann Arbor, Michigan drinking water treatment plant | place: USA: Ann Arbor | reverse complement strand
CGCTGGTCGCGCTGCCGTTCGTCTATCGCCAGCCCTATCACCTGCATGTGCTGGTGCTGATCCTGATCTGGTCCTTCGCCTATACCTCGTGGTCGATCATGGGCCGCTTCGGGCTGGTGTCGCTGGGTCATGGCGGCTTCATGGGGGTCGGTGCCTACGTGACCGCGCTCTTGTGGAACCATCTCGGCATGTCGCCGTGGCTCGGCATCCCGATCTCCCTGGTCTGCGCCGGGGCACTCGCGCTGATCGTCGCCTATCCGTGCTTTCGCTTCCGCATCACCGGCCACTATTTCGCGCTGGTGACGCTTGCCCTGTCGGGCATCGTGCTGCAGATCATCACGGCGACCCGCAACCAGACCGGCGGATCGCTGGGCTACACGCCCGAACGGACCAAGGGCAGCGGCTTCGTCGCCTTGCAGTTCGACGACAAGGAAACCTGGTACCTGATCGCGCTCGCGATCTGGGCGGTCGGCATCGCGATCTGGTACTGGATCGATCGCAGCATGATCCGCTACGCCATGGAGGCGATTTCCGAGGACGAGGACGCGGCAGCGGCGGCCGGCATCAACGTCACCGCCGAAAAGCTCAAGATCACCGTGCTGAGCGCGGTGATGACCGCGCTGGCCGGGGCCCTCTACTGCCAGTACCAGATGTTCATCTCGCCCGACACCGTGAGCGGCATCTCGGTGTCGTTGCAGATGGTGTTCGCGGCCGTGGTCGGCGGCATCTATGTCGCACTTGGCCCGACGGTCGGCGCCATCATCACCATCATGCTGGCGGAAGGGCTGCGGATCGGCTTCGGGACCAAGGCGGTGGGCTGGGATAACCTCGTCTACGGCGTTTTGCTGGTCGTTTTCATCATCTTCCTTCCCAAGGGCATTCTTGGTAGCCTGCTTGCGCGTATGAAGTCGTCAAGCAAGCGATAGAATGGATGAGTTCGATTTTGTCGTCGTCGGGGCCGGATCCTCGGGGGCGCCTATCGTTGATCGCCTGACGGCGTCGGGGCGCCATAGCGTCCTGCTGCTGGAGGCCGGACCGGACGACAACGGCAATCGCTGGCTGTCGATCCCGCTGGGTTTCGCCAAGACCTTCCTCGACCCCAATGTGAACTGGAAGTTCGCCACCCAGCCGGAGGCCGAACTGGGCGGTCGCCGTGTCTACTGGCCGCGCGGCAAGGTCGTGGGCGGATCGAGTGCCATCAACGGCATGGTCTATATCAGGGGCCTGGCCTCGGATTACGATCATTGGCGCCAGATGGGCAACACGGGATGGTCGTTCGACGATTGCCTGCCGTATTTCAAGCGGCTCGAATCCTATCCCGGCGGCGCATCGGACCTCCACGGCGGCGACGGCCCGGTGAAGATCACGCGGGACGAGTACCGCAACGAGATCGGCGAGACGTTCCTGGCCGCTTGTGCCGAGGTCGGCCTGCCGTCCATCGCCGACTTCAACGGTCGCGGTGAGGAAGGTGCGAGCCTGTATCACGCCACCATCAGCGACGGCCGCCGCGTCTCGACCGGCAACGCCTATCTCGCGCCGGCGCGTCGTCGTTCCAATTGCCGCCTCGTGACCGGCGCCCTGGTCGAGCGCATCGACGTCGAGGGCGGCCGCGCTACGGGCGTGACCTACCGCAAGGACGGCCAGACCTTGACGGCGCGGGCGCGCTGCGAGGTCGTGGTTTCTGCCGGCACCGTCGGATCGCCGCAGCTGCTGCAGCTTTCGGGGATCGGGCCGGCCGCGCTGCTGGGCGGCCTCGGTATTCCGGTCGTCCGGGATCTGGCCGGAGTCGGCGAGAATCTGCAGGATCACTGGGGTGTGAACTCGACCTACCGGACGTGGTGGCGCCTCACCGTGAACGACGACATTAACCTGTACCATCGCCGCATCAGCGCCGCGCTCGAATATGCGCTGCTGCGGACCGGGCCGCTGACCGCCAGCCCGGCTTTCGCCGGTGCCTTCGTTCGGCTGATGCCGCAGTCGGACGAGCCCGACACCCAGTTGCATTTCTTTCCGTGGTCGACCGACCGGATCGATCGCGGTCCCCACAAGTTCTCGGGCTTCACGATCCTGGTCAATCAGTCACGGCCGGAGAGCCGTGGCCACATCCGCATCTCATCGCCAGACCCCGCGGCACCGCCCGCGATCGTCGCCAATTACCTGTCGTCGGACCTCGATCGGAAAGCCACGGTGGCCGGCATCAAGTTCGTGCGCCTTCTCGCCCGGACGACCGCCATGTCGCGGATCGTCACGGAAGAGCTCATGCCGGGGGTCGAGGCCTGGAGCGACGAGGATTTCCTCGACCATGCCCGCAAGGAAGGACAGTCGGCGTACCATCCGGTCGGCACCTGCCGCATGGGAAGCGACGCCGGCGCCGTGGTCGATGCCCGGCTGCGCGTGCACGGGGTCCAAGGCCTACGCGTCGCCGATGCCTCGATCATGCCTACCCTGGTGTCCGGCAACACCAATGCCGCCTGCATGATGATCGGCGAGAAGGCCGCCGACCTGATCCTGGCCGACGCGCGCTAGCGCGAAGATCTCGAGCGGCGCGTTGCGGCCTCGGATGGTGAGGGTGGACAGCCGCTCGGCGCGCAGGTCGGCCGGCAACGCCACCGACTTCAAGAGATCGGCAGAGACGAGGATATCGCGGCCCCGTGCCTTTGCGGCCTCCAGGAGGCGCGCCGCCACGTTCAGCGTGTCGCCGACGTAGGCGATCTCGCGTCTGAGGTCGCCGATTTCGCCAGCGACGATCTCGCCGCAATGGAGGGTCGCCCGGAACTCGGGGACGCCGCCGAATCTTGCGCGGTACCGTTCGCCGTGGGCGGCGATGACATCGCGGGCCATGAAGGGGCAGGCGAGGCAGTCGCCATCGGCCAGCGCCGGGCCGGCGGGCCAGGTCAGGATCGCCTCGTCGCCCACGTACTTGTGGATCTCGGCCTCGCATTCGAGGGCGGCGTCGGCGATGTCGCGGAAGAAGGTGTTGAGCAACTCGTGGAAACGCACCGGTCCCAAACGTTCGGCGAGGCCGGTCGAGTCCTTCATGTCGATCAGCAGGAAGACCTTCTTTTCGCGCCTCGGCTGGACGTAGCGGCCGGTCATCAGGTTCCGGAGCGTGCCGAAGCCCAGCAGGCGGCCCATCTCGAAAGTAAAGGTGCCGACGATCACCATGACTGTTCCGAAGACGAAGGAGTTGACCATGATGCCATCGAACTCGAGCGGCCGGCCCATGACTCCATTGAAGACCAGCCGCACGAGGACCGTGCCGCCGACGATGCAGACCAGGTAGAAGACGTTCTTGAACGCAAGATAGGCGAGCAGCGGCAGGCGCCGCAGGCGTCGCGCAAACCCCCAGTGCTTGCGATAGGTTTCGAACAACACGATTGGCGTGGCCACCGTGAAGGCGTTCGCGACCCCCAGCAGCGTCGACATGAACCGCGGCGTACCCGGCGGCGCCGCCAGATAGCCGAACACGGCGCTGACGGCAGCGCTCACCACGAGCACGATGACGATGATCTGTCGGTCCCGCTGCGCGCGCTGGCTCACCCTCATCGCAGGCGCCGGGCGAGCGCGCGGGCGAAAGTCGCATGATCGACGTTGCCGCCGGAGCAGACCACGGCCACGGCGCGGCCTTTCACCGGCAGCTTGCCGGTGAGCGCTGCCGCCAGGGCGACTGCGCCGCCGGGCTCGACCACCAGCTTGAATTCGCGGAAAGCCGTTTCCATGGCATCGAGCACCTCGTCGTCGGTGACGACCAGTCCCGGTCCCAGGAGTTTCAGCGCGAGCGGGAAGGTGACGTCGCCCGGCGTCGGCGCCAGCAGGGCGTCGCAGATCGAGCCGGTGAGCTTGGCGTTGGTCTGCTTGCTGCCCGAGCTGAGCGAGCGCGCGAGATCGTCGAAGCCCGCCGGCTCGCCGGCGTGCACGCTCGTCGTCGGGCTGAGGCCCTTCACGGCCAGCGCGATGCCCGTCGACAGGCCGCCGCCCGAGCAGGGGGCCGCGACGGCATCGAGCGTGACGCCCGACGCCTTGGCTTGCTCCACGATCTCGAGACCGGCCGTGCCCTGGCCGATCAGGATCCAGGCATGGTCGTAGGGCGGCACGACCGTGGCGCCGGTCTTCCGGGCGATGCCGAGGCCGATCTCCTCGCGGCTGTCTTTGACGCGGTCGTAGAGCACGATCTCCGCCCCCGACGCCCGTGTGTTGGCGACCTTCAGCGCCGGCGCATCGGCCGGCATGACGATCGTGGCTTTGACGCCGAGCAGGCGCGCCGCTTCGGCCAGTCCCTGCGCGTGGTTGCCCGACGACCAGCCGACCACGCCCTTGCTTCGGTCGGCCTCGCTCATCGAGGCGAGGAAATTGTAGGCGCCGCGCAGCTTGAACGAGCCGGTACGCTGCAGGCATTCGGCCTTGATGAACAGCCGGCCCCCCAGCATCGCGTTGACGCGGGCATTCTCGAGCAGCGGCGTGCGGATGGTGACGCCCTCCAGGCGGCGGGCGGCGGCCTGGACGTCGGCGAAGGTGGGCAGGGACGAGGAAGACATCAGGAAACATCCAGGAGAGCAGGAAGTTGCGAAAGGTCGCGGAGCTGAGCGGCCAGCACGCCCGGCAGGCCGTCGTCGGGCGCGCCGGCGCGATTGACCCACACGCTACGGAAGCCGAAATGCGCCGCACCATGGGCGTCCCAGCAATTCGACGACAGGAAGCAGACCTTGTCCGGTTTCACGCCGCAGCGCTCTTCGACCAGGCGGTAAACCCTGGGGTCGGGCTTGAAGACGCCGACCGGATCGACACTCAGCACGGCCTCGAAGCGGTCCGCCAATCCCGACGCCGCCACCATGGGATCCAGCATTTCCGGATTGCCATTGGACAGGATCGCCAGCCGCAGGCCGGCGCGCTGCAAAGTGTCGAGCATCGCCGGCACCTCGGGGAAGGGATCGAGGGCGAGATAGGCGCTCATCAGTTTCTCGCGCGCGCCGGCCGCGGAGATGTCGTGCGCGGCAAGGCAATGGTCGAGCGCCTCGCCCGTCACCTGCCAGAACGGTGCGTAGGCGCCCATGCCGTTGCGCAGCCAGGTGTACTGGATCTGCTTTAGCCGCCACATCTCGGCCAGCGCGTCGGCCTTCGGTCCGATCGCCCCGCGATGGCGTGCGACCGCCGAATTGAAGTCGAACAGCGTACCGTAGGCGTCGAACACGCAGAGTGTCGTCATGAATTGCTCCGGAGCACGCAAGACCGTAGGCTAACAAGCATGTTCATCGCCATCGTTCAAATCCCCATGGAAAAGCGGCCGCGCGACGCCGCCGTGGAGGCCGCCGCGAAATCGGCGCCGACCTACACCGCGCTCGGCGCCAGGGGCCTGCTGCGGAAATACTACCTCAACGGCGAGGCCGGCGGCGGCGGGGTCTATCTCTGGAAGTCGGAAGCCGCGGCCCGCGCCTGGTACACACCGGCGTGGGAGAAGCGCATGGAGGCGGCGTTCGGCGCCAAGCCGACCGTGACCTACTATGACAACCACGTCGTCGTGGACAATGAAGCTGGCGCGGTTCGCGTCGAGGGGAAAAACTGAGATGCAAATGCGTAGACTGGGACGGACCGGCCTCGTCGGCGGGCTGTTCACCAAGGGCACGGCGGCCGACCAGGAGCGCGCCGCGGCGCGCGCCATCGAAGCCGGCATCAACTATTTCGACACCGCCTCAACCTACGGCAACGGCGAATCCGAACGAAACCTCGGCCGCGCGCTGAAGAGCCTGAAGGCCAACGTGATCGTTGGCACGAAATTCCGGCTGACCGCCCAAAACCGCGCCGACGTCGCGGGCTTCGTGGCAAGTTCGCTGGAGGACAGCCTGAAGCGCATGGGCCGCGACCATGTCGATCTGCTGCAGCTCCACAATCCGCTGGTCGCGATCGACGCCGGCGACAGGCTCGCCATCGACATCGCGCTCGGCGAAGTGGTGCCGGCGCTGGAGAAGCTTCGCAAGGCGGGCAAGACGCGCTTCATCGGCTTCAGCGGCGTCGGCGAGCCCGCGATGCTGCTGCGCGCCGTCGACTCGAAGCTCTTCGACACGGTGCAGGTCGTCTACAACGCGCTCAACCCCAGTGCCGGCGGGCCGCTGCCGAAAGGCGCGCCCGGCCTCGACTACGGCCGCCTGCTCGACAGGGCGATGGCGGCCGACATGGGCACCATCATCATCCGCGCGCTGGCGGGTGGTGCACTCAGCGGCACGACCGATCGCCATCCGCTCGCCATGCAGGAGGTCCCGCCGATCGGTTCGGCGCCGGACTTCGCGGGCGACGTGGCGCGCGCCAGGCAATTGGAGCCGCTGGTGCGCGAAGGCGTGGCCACGAGCCTCACCGAGCTGGGCGAGCGCTTCGTGATCTCCCATCCGGCGGTGTCGACGATGCTGATCGGCTACTCGACGCTCGAACATCTCGAGGAGGCGATCGCGGCGATGAACAAGGGGCCGCTGCCGGAAGCGGTGCTGAAGAGGATTGGGTAGGAGGCAATGCCAAGGTGAATTCTCAAGCGAATGAGAACGTACTTTAGTGAACGCGAACATGAGTTCGCCCACGCACTTTTGGATATGATTTGCTTGCCTATGTGTAGAAAGCAAGCTGATCCAAGATCAGCAGCGCCTGCAAGCTTCTGGCCTTCGTGTAGGTTGCAGCCGGTGCGGCTCCGTGTCCGACCGCATGACGAGACCCTGCTGTTCCTGTTGCTGCTTCAGGATCAAAGTTTGCAAAAGTGGATGCAATTAGATATTGCGCGAACGCGCCCGGTAAGAGAAGCGAGTCCGAAGAGCCGGACTTCTTCTGCGCTGATGCGATTGCAAACTCCAAAAGGTCTTTGGTCTTTGCACTCTTGCCGTGCACGCCGCGATAGGCGTCGGCAAGAACACCTTCTATTTCGGTGAGCACGATTTTAACTACTGGTATAGGATCACCGGTCTTGAAGGCGTTCATGGCGGACTTGAGGAGTGGCTCTTTCGATGCAAAATGTGGCTTCCGCAACCACCGTCCAAGCATTCGATCCAAACGGGCGCTATCAAATCTAGAGATCAATGAAGCCTCGGCCTCGGGCGGATCAAATCCGGCTTTGAAATGATTCGCCAATGCTTGGAACTCACTTCCAATGATTTCGATGAACGGGAAGGCGAGTGGGATCAGCCAGGTTTCTAGTTTGTCCTGCGAGCGGCTGGGTATCATTGCCGCTATTTGGCTTGGCGGTTTCGGTCATGTGCGCGGTTTCCGTTTGGAAATGCCTCTTGCGAAGGCACTAGCCAGATAATATATACGCGTATATACTTGGGAATCCAAATGTCTATCGCTCGAACTCGAACCTTCCGAAGCGGCAACAGCGAAGCCATTCGCCTGCCGAAGGACATTGCCTTCGGTGAAGACGTCGAACTCGTCATCGTCCGCTCCGGCGACGTGATGACGATCTATCCGGCCGCCACGTCCATCCCCGCGATGATCAAGCGCCTGCGCGCCCTGCCCGCGCCGCCCAGCATCGAGCGGCGGGACGATGAGGAACTGCCGGAGCGGCGGGGTCTCTGAGTCGTGGCGTTCCTGCTCGACACCGATGTCGCCATTCATCTGCGCGACGGCGATCCGGCGGTGACGGAGAAAGTGGCCGCGCTCGACGATGCCGTGCTGATGTCGATCGTCACCCGCGTCGAACTCGAAGGCGGCGTCTATCGGGAGCCCGCCCATGCGCAGATAAGGCGCGCGCGTCTCGACGCCATCCTTGCCGCTGTGCCGACGCTCGCGTTCGATGACGAAGCGGCCGAAGCCTACGGTGCTATCGTTGCCAGCGCAGGCTACTCGCGCCGCAAGCTGCTCGACCGCATGATCGCGGCCCAGGCGCTCGTCCATCGCGCCTCGCTCGTGACCATGAATGCCGGCGACTACGCGGACATCCCGGGGCTAGCATTGCTGGCATGGTAAAGCGCGGCGAAAATTCGGCAAGTTCAGCAGGTTCTGCTAGATATTTTTGATAGGCTGGCGCTCTTTGTGCCGGCCTTTTTCATTCCGGCAAAGACCTGCCTGAAGCAAGGCTCACCGTCCGAGCGCGTCCTTTGTCCAGCGCTCGATGGCGCCTGCGTCCATGGCGCCGGACTGGCGGGCGATTTCCTTGCCATGCTTCAGGAGGACCATCGTCGGGATGCCGCGGATGGCGAACCGGCTGGCGAGTTCCTGTTCGTCCTCGGTGTTCACCTTGGCCAGGCGGACGGCGGGTTCCAGGCGGCCCGCCGCCTTCTCGAACTGGGGCGCCATGGCCTTGCAGGGCCCGCACCACGGCGCCCAGAAATCGACCAGCACCGGGATGTCGCTCTTGTTGGCGTGGGCCTCGAAGCTCCTGGCGTCCAGGGCGACGGGATGCCCGGCGAACAGCGGCGCGCCGCACTGGCCGCATTTGCCGGCGTTGCCCGCCTCGAGCTTTTCGCGCGGGAAGCGGTTGAGGGTGCTGCAGGCGGGGCAGGCGAGGATGAGGGAGTCGGTCATGGAGAGCGTAACGGCTCAGGCATCTGGAGGATGCGCATGTGTGCCCCTCAAGAACGCCCCGTCGCCGGCGGCACCGTCTTGAACGGGCCGTTCAGGCGGTCTCGGTAGACGTTGACGCCTTCCATGATGCGCTGGACGTAGTCCCGCGTCTCGCGGAACGGGATCATCTCGATCCAGTCGACCATGTCGATCTTGCCGGCGCGCGGGTCGCCGATCGTTTCCAGCCAGCGCGCGACGCGGTTGGGGCCGGCGTTGTAGCCGGCCGCCGCCAGCTCGTAGGAGCCGCCGAACTTCTGCAGCATCTCGGCCAGGTACTTGGTGCCGAGCTGGACGTTGTAGGCGGGGTCGCGCGTGAGCTTGTCCTGGATGAAGGGCACGCCGACACGGCCGGCGACGTCGCGCGCCGTGCCGGGCAGCAACTGCATCAGGCCGAGCGCACCCGAGCTGGAGACGGCGGCGGCGTTGAACGAGCTTTCCTGGCGCGTGAGCGCCAGCGCCAGCGCGCGCTCGATCGATCCGGTGGGACCGAGGTCGACGACGGGGAAGGACGCATCGAACAGGGTGACGCCGCTCACGGCCCCGCGCCGCGCGATGGTGAGCGCCACGTCGGGACGCCTCAGGTCGACGGCGAGCTGGGCCAGCAGCGCCGTCTCGCCCGGCGCCGTCACCATGCGGGCGAGTCGCAGCAGGAACGGCCCGGCACGCTCATAGGCGCCGGCCTGGCCGAGATAGCGCGCCACCGTCACCAGTTCGCGGCCACCCAGCGCCTGGCGGTCGGCGGCGCTGGCCACGGGATCGCTCGGCAGTTGCGCGGCCGTGTTCGGCAGTTTGCGCGCGGCGAGCTGGCCATAAAAGGTCTGCCCGAAGCCCGCGGCTTTGGCGTACCACTCGTTGGCGTCTTTCGAGCGCCCCGCCGTCTCATGCGTGCGGCCCAGCCAGTAGGCGGCGCGGCTTTTCGAGATCGCGGTCGAGACGCCGTCGTAGAGCGTCTGGAAATGTTTCTGGCCGTCCGCCGGCTTCTTGAGATGGCGAAGCGCGATCCAGCCGGCGAGGAACTCGGCCTCGGCGAAAGGCACGCCCTTGGTGAGGCCGTGGCCCACGACGACGGCGTAGGCATCGGCGGGGCGGTTGGCGGCCAGGAGATCGCGCGCGAGCTGGTTGCGCTCGTTCCACCAGGCGTCGGTCTGGTTGGCGCCCCCCTGGTTAATGGGGTTGCCCGACATGACCGTCTTGGCCTCGTCGAGATTGCCGGTGCGGCGCAGCCACTGCGCACGCTCCAGCCGGACGGTCGGTTCGTTGAGGCGGGCGGCGGCGACGCCACGCAACACGGTGGGCGCGTCGGCGGCGCGCGTGGCCATCGCCAGGCGCGCATTGGCCACGGGCTGATAGTCGGGCGGCAGCTTGGCCACCAGGTCGGCCGCGACCTGCGGGCGGCCGCCCTGCAGGATGCGGTCGAAGCGGGCGATGTGATCGAGCCCGGTCAGAAGATGGCCGTAGTGGTTGAGGAAATCGTTCTCGTCGGCATTGCGGAAGGTCGCGTTCTGCCAGCTCTCGCGCGCGAACTTCGCCACGTCGTTCGGGCTCACCGTGTTGGCCGCTTCCAGGCGGCGCATGTGGCCGGAACTGGTGAGTGGCGGAAACGCCGTGAAGTAACGGAACACGTCGTTGGCCGGCACCTCGGGGCCGATGCGCTCCTCGGCCTGGCGCCGCAGCACCTCCGGCTCCGGCCAGTCCGGACTCTCGCGCAAAAACCGCCATGTCGATGCGAAGTCGGCCTCGGTCCTGGGCGCGGTGCGCAGGATGCTCCAGTCGACGATGCGGGTGAGCGCCGGATTGCGGAAGTTCGCCACCATCGCGCGGGCATCGGCCCAGCGGCTTTCGTCCACGGCTTTGAGTGCGGCCGCGAGGGCGGCGGCCTCGGCCGCGTCGAGCGGCTTCGAGGAGACGATCGCCTGGGCCATCTCGCTGGGCGGGGCTGCCGGCACCATGCCGCCCGGCGAGACGGCAATCGGTGCGGTGGGGACGGGCGCCTGCGCGGGGCGCGGGGCCGCGTTGCGGTCGGTCGGCACGCGCCGGACGCCGGTGTCGGGCGTGGTGGGCGCCGGCTGGTCCGCGCCTTGACCGCGCAAAATCGTGACGCCGCCCTGCTGGGCAAAGGCGGGCAGGCCCGAGAGCAGGGCGACGAGCAGGAGAGGGGCAAAGAATGTCTTCACACCAGGAATCGTAGGCAGGGACTTGCGGCATCACAATGGCTGCTTGGGGGCAAGTTGCTCACCTTGCAGGGGCAGGGGGCGGGGCCTAGACTGAATTTCGAAGAAAAATCGGAGGAAATTCCATGTTCACCGGATCGCTCGTGGCGCTGATCACCCCGTTCAAGAACGGCGCGGTGGACGAAAAGGGATTCGAGAAGTTCGTGGCCTGGCAGATCAAGGAAGGCACCGACGGGCTGGTGCCCTGCGGCACCACCGGCGAGTCGCCGACGCTCTCCATGGAAGAGCACAAGCGCGTCATCGACATCTGCATCGCCGCCGCCAAGGGCTCGGGCGTTCCGGTGATCGCCGGCACCGGCTCGAACTCGACTGCGGAAGCCATCGAACTCACCCAGCACGCCAGGAAGGCCGGCGCCGATGCCGCCATGCTGGTCGTGCCCTACTACAACAAGCCGACCCAGGAAGGCCTGTTCCAGCATTTCAAGGCGGTGGCCGAGGCCGTCGACATCCCGATCCTGCTCTACAACGTGCCGCCCC
>LNFM01012351.1_pt1 | contig 11243 bp, 12 predicted proteins | sample 596031 | NCBI WGS metagenome assembly LNFM01 (sample SAMN04254537, study PRJNA301005) | activated carbon metagenome | isolation source: dual media filters at the Ann Arbor, Michigan drinking water treatment plant | place: USA: Ann Arbor | reverse complement strand
ATCGCTGGTGCTTGTCATGGGACCTCCGAAAAGAAAATGGCGCCCAAGGATAACCTCAGGCGCCAAGTCGCGGAACGAGGGACAGTGAAGAGAGTACGGGGTTCCGGTCCCGTGCCTCTACACATTCATTTAGGAAGCAGGACGCAGGATTGAAGACCCGTCGCAGAGTCGTGATCAAGCGACGCCCCTTGTCGCGGCATAAAGCGAAACCGCAGCGGCGTTCGACACGTTCAGGCTGCCGAACACGCCCGTAAAGGGAATGCGCGCCAGCACATCGCAGGTCTCGCGGGTCTTTTCCCGCAGTCCCGGACCTTCGGCACCCAGGACCAGCGCGATCGGCCGACCGTTCACGTCCGCCACAGCCTTGTCCAGCGCAAGCTCTGCCTCGCCGTCCAGCCCGATCAGGGTGAACCCCATGTCCTTCAACGCCTGCATCGCCTCGGACAGGTTCGTCACCTTCAGATAGGGTTGCCGTTCCAGCGCCCCGCTGGCGGTCTTCGCAAGCGCCCCCGTCTCGGGCGCCGAATGGTGCTTGGGGGCGATCACGGCGCGCGCGCCAAAGACCTCGGCAGACCGCAGGATGGCACCCACGTTGTGCGGGTCCGTCACGCGGTCCAGCAGAACCACCAGCGGCAGGCCTTCTCCGGCTGCGCAGACATCGGTGAACTTGCCCCAGTTCAGGGGCCGGACCTCGACCGCCGCGCCCTGGTGGACCGAGCCTTCGTCAATCGGCACGTTGAAATGGCGCGGCTCGACCACTTCGGGCGCCATGCCCGAGGCTGCGACCGCCTCTTCCAGCTTGTCCAGCGCGTTCTTGGTGACCACCAGCCGCAGCTTTTCGCGATTGGGGTTCGCCAGCGCATCCCGCACCGCGTGCAGGCCGAAAAGCCACACGGTCTCCCGCGCCTCGCGCCGCTCGCCGCGCTCTTTGTCAACCACCCAGGCTGGCTTCTTTCCGCCCGCTGCCATCCGAAAACCCCCAGAAATCAGGCCCGGACCTTGACCTGCGGACCGCGCCCGATGCAAGCCGAAATCTTGGCCCCGCCGCCGCTGATCCGCCCTTGACGCCTCCGGTGCCCTTGAGTACACGACGCCTCAGTGGGCGATATGCTACAAGGTGTGGCAGCGGACTGTAACTCCGCCGAGGCGACTCATGCCTGGTTCGATTCCAGGATCGCCCACCATCAGGAAACCTAATGTGTGATTTGTATTGCGTTTTTGGCGGTTGAGGCTGCTCGACGCTCCAAAAACCCATCAAAATCAATGCGGCTGAAGCAAACGTAGTGCGACAAGCTGTGCTTGCTCAGCCTTTGTTCCTCGCAGACAATTCGATGCGCCCCGAGAGCAGTTGTTCCAGCCCCGGCACTCTGGGCGCGGACTCGCTGTAGCGGTTGCAGCTCCCGCTCTAATCCTGCTTTGGGCTCTTCCTTGCGAAGCCAAAGTGATCGCGAGATAGCTATAACCACTTTGCAGCCGACACTGGAATTGGAACTTTTCGGAATGCATTTCGGAAGAATTCGGACCGCTTCAGGACGATGATGGCCCTCGTCTGACAGGTTTGTCTGGTCAACCAGGACCGGAGGAACAGACCATGACAGACCTTCCCATCAGCCATTCGCAATCGGCCGACAGCACCGGAAAAATCGCCGCGGCTTTCACATGGCTGATCACCCTGTTTCGGACCGCTTGCGGCGCTCTGGCCCAAGCCACCGCGCGGAATGCCGAACGCAGAGCCATGCGCCGCGCGCCCGAGGAAATCCTGGCTGCACAGGCCCGCCGCGAAGAGGCGCGCCGTACTGTGGACCGGCTTTTACAGCGGCGCTGATCACTCCGGTATGCCGATGCCGCGCAGACAAGCCCCCATCCTGCGATGGTCATCGGGCACCTTGTCAGGTTGGCAAAAGGCTGTACCGCGAGCGACGGCTTGTCCGGCAATGGCGGGGCCTTTGCCGGATCTGCCTGAGCTTCGGCGGAAAGCGTCAATTGATAAGGCGACACTCGGCACCGTCGACGATGGTCCGCGCTCCGATCAGCTTGTGCAGGCCCAGACATGCTCCAGCAGTTCCACCTTGGTCACCACCCGGCCGGATGGCGCGTCGAGATAGTACAGCACGTCAAAGGCCCGCGCGCCGATCTCCCCGGTCTCGCCATCGATCCGCACCGCGCGCCCGGCGGGCAGGATGACGACCGACTGTGCAGGGGGCGCGGTCATTCCGGAACTCCCAGCCCGCGCAACGCCGCTTCGACCAGGACGCGGAAGCTTGGCAATCGCTGCGGCATGTCATTCAGCAGTCCCGAGATCGTCAGGTCCGGGACTTTCTGCATCAGAATCGAGCAATGGCGAGCGGCCTCCTCCTTGCGACCAGCGGACCAATAGGCAACGGTAAGGAACTGGTGCAGCGTCCCCATTTCCGGGACCTGCGTCAGCGCCTGCTCAAGTGTGGAAATCGCCGCATCCACTTGCCCAGCCATCAGCAGGGCAAGTCCCAGTCCGACGTAGGCATGGCCAGTGTTCGGCGCCAGCGGGTCCAGTCGGATCGCTCGGCGAAAATGATCAGCAGCGATGTCCAGCTCTTCGGCGTAGGTGTGGACATAGCCTGAAGATATCAGCACGAAGCTGGAATTGGGATGGAATCCAAGGGCCTGTCGCAGCAGGCCTGCCGCACGCACGGACTGACCGCCGACATAGCCGATCAAATGTCCGGCATATGTCAGGACGAGTGGATCGGCCGGTGACGACTCCAGTATCTCCTCGGCCAGCGGCAGCGCTGTGCGGGCCTCGTCGATACTGATGAAGCGGGCCCCGTAGGCGACCAAATACAAGCGACACATCAATGCCTTTGCTTGCGCATAGTCCGGATCAAGCGCGATCGCACGCTCCAACAACGCTTTCGCCTTGGTGAACGACTCCATGTACGCGACCCGATGCGCCAACATAGCGGCCTGCTGGCACAGGTCATAGGCCATGAGGTCGGTCGTCGGTTTGGAGCTGGCGTGCCGCTGTTCGGCAAGGATCAGGTTGGGCTCGATCACGGCGGCTATTTGTGCGCTCACTTGATCCTGCAACGCGAAGATCTCGTCCAGAGCGCCATCGAAACGCTGACTCCAGATCGTGTGTCCGGCCGCAGCGTCGACAAGCTGTGTGTTGATCCTCAGTCGATCGCCGGCGACCTGAATGCCGCCCTCCAGAATGTACCGCACACCCAGTTGCCGACCGACCTCGGCCAGATCGACGCTGCGGCCCTTGAAGGTGAAGCTGGTGTTCGCTCCGATCACAAAAACCGTAGGAATGCGGGACAGCGTCCCGATCAGGTCAGAGACGATCCCATCCACCAGATAGTCCTTGCCCGCATCGCCCGTGAGGTTGGCGAAGGGAAGCACCGCGAGCGAGGGCTTGTCCGGCAGCGGCAAGGCCTTTTCCGGATCTGCCGGAGAGGTGGCCGCCAGGGTCAACTGATACCCGACACCCGGCACCGTCGCGATGGCCCGCGCGCCGATCAGCTTGCGCAGCGTGGCGATCTGGACCGTGAGGTTGCTTTCCTCGACGTTAAGATCGGCCCAGACATGCTCCAAGAGTTCCGCCTTGGTCACCACCCGGCCGGAATGCGCGTCAAGATAGGCCAGCACGTCGAAGGCCCGCGCGCCGATAACCTGTTCAGAACCGTCGATCCTGAGCCTGCGCAAGCTACGCAGTAGCTCAATGTGGGGTTGAACGGGATCAATCACTGCAACGCCCAAGAAATGGATATCGGGCGACGATAGAGGCCAAGGGGCTACATGCCAAACTCTATTCCGCCGGCGAGGTTCGCGCCCCTAGACGCCGGCCTTCCCATCACTTCCTGAACCAAGGGGCAGCTTTTGCGGTTGCCGCGCTGAACTTCGTACAAACAGCGAGCGTCTGCATCCCGCCCCTGAAGGACATTCAAATGCAGCCGAAACACCCTGTCGTCGTCGGCATGACCAAAAAGAGCGCCGCTCGTCCTCGCATGGGTCCGACCAGGTCACTGACTTGCCGCCAGGGTGGAGCCTCAATCTACATCGATGAACACCAAGCCATCCTTAGCCTTCACGGGAAATGTCCGCAGATTGACGCAGACGGGGGCACGCTTTGCCTCGCCCGTGCGATAGTCGAATTGGCCGTTGTGTTTCGGGCATTCGATCAGATGTCCCATTACCAGCCCGTCACAGAGATGCACGTCCTCATGGGTGCAGCGGCCTGCGGTGGCATAGAACTGGCCGTCGGGTGCGTGATAGATGGCATAGGTAGATCCGGCGTGGTCAAAGCGGATCAGATCTTCGCGCTCGATATCGGTTTCCGCGCAGGCGCGAATCCATTCCGGCATGGTGCTTCTCTCCTGTCCTTTCGTCGGTTTAGTCCGCGGGAATGGCGGCTTTGAACGCTGACAGTTCCTCCGGTAACATTTTGACGACGTGCTTGTCTTCGGGATAGGCCGACGAGGCGACATCGGCGATGAATTCTCGAAACGCCGCCACCCGTTCGGCCTGCAGGCGGTCATATTCCTCGGCAAAGTTGCGATAGACTTTCGAATGCCGGGGCATGTGGCCGCGGTTGGTACCCAGAATGTCTTCTGCGAACAGGTATTGCGCATCGCAGCCCGGGCCCGCCCCCATCGACCACAAGAGGATGCCGACCCTTCGGCTGATTTCGCTGGCGACTTCGACGGGGACAACCTCGATCTCGACCGCAAAGGCCCCCGCCGCCTCATAGGCGCGCACTTCATCCAGCAGGGCCATGGCACCCTGTGCGGTTTTGGCCACCGCCTTCATGCCACCGGTCCAGGTGGCGCGGCTGGGCACCAGACCGACATGGCCGACCACGGGGATATGTTCCCGCGCCACATGTTCCACCGTGCCAAGCCCGCCCGAGCAATAGACCGCGTCCGCCCCCGCCAGCATTACCTTGCAGGCCCAACGCAGATAATCGTCGCGCGTCCCCGCCTCCAGATGGGTCTGGCCGGTCATCGAAAACAGGGTCGGCGCCACTTCGCGGTAGCGCGGATGGGTGACGATTTCGGCAGGCACCGAGACGATGTCGATGCCCGCGTCTTCGGCGGCCGCCGCCTCCTCCAGCGACATCACGCGCAGCATGGTCAACTGTCCTTTGCCCTTGCGGGCCCGAAGATCGGCGATGGTGGGTTTGGTCCGGGTCATGGCAGTCTCCTTCAGGTCCCAGGACGGGCGATGTCGAGGTTGTGAAACTCTTCGCGGTAGGGCCGGGCCGTGGGGGGCAGTTCCTTGCGCAAATAGTATTCTGGGTCGATCTTCTGCTGGCGCAGAGAGGCCAGGATCTCGCGGTAGCCATCCAGGATCGAGGGGTTGGGCGGCGGCAGATCGTCCTTGATCAACGCGTGCAGGCGCGGAAGTGCGTGATAGGGCACCATCGGGAACATGTGATGTTCGATGTGGTAGTTCATGTTCCAGTAGATGTAGCGGCTGATCGGGTTCATGTAGACGGTGCGCGAATTCAGCCGGTGATCCAGCACGTTCTCCGCAAGCCCCGCATGCTGCAGGTGCCCGCACATCACCATGTGCCAGCAGCCGTAGATGCGCGGAAAGCCGATCAGGAACAGGGGCAGCCATGACTGCATCCAGAGGGCCGTGACCACGGTTGCAGCATAGATGGCCATATGGACGCGGGCGGCAAAGACGGTCCTGCCCCATTCGCTTTGCGGAATGAAGTCCTTTTCATCCGGCGAAAGCCTTCCCGAAGCGTTGCGGAGAAGGATCTGCAACGACTTGAACGAGCCGATGACATCGAAAAAGGCGAGGAAGTTCATCAGGGTCCTCGGCGGACGCATCCAGGCGATTTCGGCGTCGCGACCGACGATGTAGGTATCGGTGTGGTGGCGGGCATGGCTCCAGCGCCAGGTGACGGGATTGCGGATCACCATGAAGCTTGCGATCTGGTAGATGACATCGTTCATCCAGGCGGTCTTGAAGGCTGTGCCATGGCCGCATTCATGCCAGCGGCTGTCGCAAGATGACCCATAGATCACGCCGTAAACGATGAAGAACGGCACGGCTGCCCAGGTGCCCCAGAAGTATATGCCCCCCCACGCCCCGCCGATCAGCAGCGCAAACCACAGGATCGTATCGCGGATGGCCGGGCCGTCGGTGCGCTTCATCAGGTCTTTCATCACGGCACGTGGCACCTGGGAATGATACCATTCCGCCGATGCCAGTCCGATCTCGACGGCGCGGCGGCTGTCGGCACCGACCAGACTGTAGTCGCGTTGTCCGACGGGGATTGTGGCTGTGGTCATGGTTGCACCTTTGGTCGGCGAAGCGGGGTCATGCGGCGTGCTCTCAGTTCAGGGTCATTGAAACGATGAAATCTGCACCGGGGGCAAGGCGGACAAGTCCGGGTTGACTGGGCAGATTATGCGCGTCGACCGGATGCGAAACCGGCTCGAAACAGAAGAAGTCGGCTCGATCGGACGGGGAATAAAGCAGGGCCGTGCCAAGGCCTGTGCAGGCGATCCGCAACGACATGGCCGCATTGCCCTGAACGATCCGGGCCTTGCCGTCCCAACCGGAAAACCCGCTGTTGATCCAGCCGTGCGGCAATGGTTCAGGCCGCGCCCAGGGGCAGGTCGTGCCGAATGGTACCGGGACCGGCGATGTCGGCAGGTGGTCGGGGCCCTCGGGCCACTGACCGGTGGCGCTGAATTGCAGGCGGGTATCTTCATCGCGCGGGAACCAGGGATGAAGACCCAGACCAAAGGGCAAGGCCAGATCGCCGGTATTGGTGACGGAAAGCCGGGTTTCCAGCGACCCTTGGGTCAGGTGGTACCGGACAGAGGCGGAATGACGGAACGGGCCGATTTCACCACCCACCAGGCTCAGTTCGGCACGGTTCCCGGTCACGTCCACCACTTGCCAGGGCCGCTGAAAGCCATCGCCATGGATCGGACAGACCTCGCCCGGCAAATTGGGGTGAAGCGAGTGCCGTGCCCCCTCATAGTCAAAGCCGCCACCCGAAATCCGGTTCGAAAAGGGCACCAGCAGGTTGCAGGCCAGCGCAAAGAGGCCATCTTGCACACGGCCTGACCAGGGCCGGAGCACAGGCTTTTTGTCGGCCCACAGACCAGCCAGCCCGGCCCCCATTTCGGCAATGATCTCGGCCTTCGACGGACCTGCGGTCAGCGTGATCATTTACCAGCCCCCGTCGATGCCGATGTTCTGGCCCGAGATCATCCGCGCCGCATCCGATGCCAGAAACACCGCCAGATTAGCCACGTCTTCCGCCTGGATCCGGGACTTCAGGCTCTGGCGGTCAAGGATGAAGCGGTTGTATTCGTCCAGACGGTCGGCAAACACGCGGTTCTCGGCCTCGGACACCACGGCACCGGGGGAGATGGCATTGACAGTGATGCCATGGGGCCCAAGTTCTCGCGCCAGCGCATGGGTCAGGCCCAGCAATGCGCCCTTCGAGGCGACGTAAGGTACAAAACCGTCCCATTGGCCGTTCAGCGTCAGCGAGGTCAGGTTGATGACACGGCCCCAGCCCCTAGCCTTCATCGCGGGGGCGCAGGCGCGGGTCAGGGCGAAGGCGGCCGATGAGTTGATGCGGATCTGCTCCTCGTATTCTTCAAGGCTGAATTCTTCGAAAGGCTTGTTGATGATCAGGGCCGCGTTGTTGATCAGGATGTCAAAGGGGCCTGCCGCGGCCACCCGGGCCTGCACGCCCGACAGGTCGCCAAGGTCCACGCCAAGCCAGCCGTGGCCGACAGGTGGCGGGGCGGAGGGGCGGTCAAGCACCGTCACCCGCGCCCCGGCTGCGGCCAAGGCCGTGGCAATGGCGGTGCCGATGGTGCCGACGCCCCCGGTGACCAGGGCATGTTTTTCGGACAGATCGGTCATGGCGGTCACAGCATTTCCGAGACTTCCTCGATCGAAGTTTCAGACACGGGCTTGTCCAGCACAATCTGACCCAGCGCCATGGCGACGATCCGGTCGCAGCAGGCAAAGACGTGGTGCATGTTGTGGCTGATGAAGATCGCAGTCACGCCCTGCGCCTTGAGGCCTTGGACAAAGCCGATCACCTTGGCCGTTTCCTTGACTGACAGGTGGTTCGTCGGCTCGTCCAGGATCATTACCTTGGATTTGAAATGCATGGCCCGTGCAATTGCCACGCCTTGCCGCTGGCCGCCCGACAATTCACCCACCAGCGCATCGGGTGAGCGCAGATGCAGGTCAACATCGGCAATCGCCTTGACCGAGTCTTCACGCATCTTGCGTTCATCCAGGATACCAAAGCCGCCAATCGACCACTTCAACGGCTCGCGTCCGATAAAGACATTGCGCGAAATCGTCATCAGCGGAACCATCGAGTTGTACTGGTAGATCGTCTCGATCCCCAGACGCATCGAATCCTTGGGGTTGCGGATATTGACCGGCTGGCCTTCCAGCAGAATCTCGCCTTCATCCTGCTGGTGCAAACCAGAGAGGATGTTGATCAGGGTCGATTTGCCCGCGCCATTGTCGCCCACCAGACCCAAGGCCTGTCCAGGTTCCACCTTAAGGCTGACACCTTTCAGCGCATGCACGCCCGAGTACCATTTGTGCAGATTGCGGGTTTCGATGATGGGGGTGGTCATTTGTCCGTCTCCACCTTCATGGCGCGGCCACGGCGGCGCAGCCACGCATTGCCGACCACCGCAAAGATCGTCAGCGCGCCGATGGCGAACTTGAACCAGTTGGCGTCGATCTGCGACAGGACCATGCCATTGTCGATCACCCGGATCAGCGTGGCACCGATCAGCCCGCCCAGGATGGACCCGACCCCGCCTGACAGGGAAGTGCCCCCGATCACGGCGGATGCCACGGCCTGCAACTCCATGCCTTCGCCAATCGACGGCAGGAAAGAGTTCAAGCGCAGGGATTGGATCATGCCCGCAAAGCCGGCAAGCACAGAGCAGATCATGAAACAGGCAATCTTGACCTTGCCCGTCGATATGCCCATGGCCGCCGCCGCAGGGGGAAAGCCGCCCGTTGCACGGACCCAGTTGCCGAAATTCGTGCGGGACAGCAAAAGGCTGATCAGGATGGCAATGCCCACAAACCACAGCACCGAAGCCCGCACCAGCCCGCCCTCATCGACAAAGCCGACGAACAACCAGCTTGGTACCTCGCCGGGTTTGATCCGGGGTGGGAAGCCGCCAGATATCACCACCGTCAAAGAGCGTGCCATGAACAGCATGCCAAGCGTGGTGATGAAGGATGGGATGTCGTAGCGAATGGTGATCCAGCCGTTCAGGAACCCGATGAGGGCGCAAAGGGAAAGTCCTGCCAGCACGGCAATCCAGAACGGCCAGCCGCCCACGACAAGTACCGCCATAGTCATCGGCATCAAGGCAAAGACCGACCCGACCGACAGATCAAACTCACCACAGATCATCAAGAGCGTCACACCCAAGGCAACGAGCGCGGTTTCCGGCAAGATGCCCAGAATTCCACGGATGTTGTTTGCCGAAAGGAACACGCTGTCGGACCGGACCTGGAACACGATCACCAGCAGCAATAGCAAGAGCGCGCTGGCCAGCTCGGGCTTTTGCAGGGACAGTTTGAAAAGGCGACGCATCTGGCGGATATCCCTTGATGAGAAGGTGGTTGGCGCAAGGACATCCCGCGCCAACCGGTTTCGAACTGTCAGCGCAGGCCCTGCTCGGACAGCTCACGCACCGCGGCTACATCCTTGGGGTAGACCAGTGCCTCGCCCGTGTTGATGTCCACCGGGGCCAAGCCGACCGTCTTGGACTGATAGACCATCATCACCGGCATGAAGCCCTGCATGAAAGGCTGCTGGTCCACCTCGACCTGAATATAGCCCGCGTCCATCTCGTCGAGGACGATGGGAACAAGGTCAAAGCCCGCAAGCAGAACCTTGCCCGGTTCGATCCCACGGTCGCGCAACACGCCCGCGACGCCTGCATGCCAGAAACCGGTATCGAAGTAGGCGTTGGTTTCAGGGCGTGCCGAAAGATACGCCCCGACACGGTCTGCCACGATTGCCAGATCAAGGCCGGAGTCGATCTTTTCATAGGTGATGGCGCGGTCTGGATTTGCCGCGATCATCTCGTCAAGGAAGGTCGTCACCCCCAACGCGCGGGTTTCAGACCAGTTTTGACCCGGGCCAGAGACGCCAACAAGCACATGGATCGGCCCTTCGGCAGGCATGTTGGCCCATTGGGCGCGCGCCAGGCCATAGCCGGCAGGCTTGAAACCCTGCCCGACGAAGGCCTGCCGCGCGTTGCCGGCAGCGCCTTCAAGATCATCCACGTTGGCCGCAATCACGATCACACCGGCGTCACGGGCGCGCTGGATCACCTCGTCAAAGGCGGTGTTGTCGATGATCGAGGTGATCAGGGCGTCAGGGCTGCGGGCAAGGGCTGCCTCCATGTTGGCAACCTGCTCGGGGATCGAGCCGTCGGTCTGCAAATAGACCATCTGGCAGGTTGCGCCGATCTTGCCGCAGGCATCCTCATACCCCTTTTGCACGGCCTGCCAGAAGGTGTTCGACGCACCCGAGTGGACGGTGAACACAATGTCCAGCGGGTCTTGGGCGAATGCCCCGGTTGCAGTCGTCGACAACATGGCCGCGATGGCCAGTCCCTTTAGCTTCTTCATCTTTTGCTCCTCCCATGAAGCAGGTTGCGGCCGTTTCAGACCGTAGTTGCGTCGGATATCTTTCGCGACGTCGTGAAAGCCCGGTCAAGGTCGGGATGAAGCGCCATCCCAAGCCCCGCCCCTGGCGGAACCGAGATCATGCCGTTCTTGACCTCGGGCAAAGCCGTAACCAGATCGCGGTACCAAGTGCGGTAGAAGGCGCGCACGCTTTCCTGTACCAGCGCGTTCGGCGCGTTCAGCGACAGATGCGTGCTGGCGCACAAGACCACGGGACCCGTACAATCATGCGGGGCTATTGGCAGGTGCCATGCCTCGGCCATTGAGGCGATCTTGCGCGCCTCTGACAGGCCACCGCACCAGGACAGGTCCAGCATCACCACCCCTGCAGCTCCGGTTTCCAGAAGGTCGCGAAAGCCCCAGCGGGTGGCCAGCGTCTCGGACGCCGAGATCGGCGCGGGCGACACCTCGGCATAGCGTTTCAGGCTGGACAGGCTGTCCATCTTGATGGGGTCTTCGTGCCAGAACGTTTGAAATGGCGTCAGGGCCTTGGCGATCTGCATGGCGGGCAGAAGCTGCCACATCGAATGAAACTC
>LNFM01005273.1_pt1 | contig 11243 bp, 10 predicted proteins | sample 596031 | NCBI WGS metagenome assembly LNFM01 (sample SAMN04254537, study PRJNA301005) | activated carbon metagenome | isolation source: dual media filters at the Ann Arbor, Michigan drinking water treatment plant | place: USA: Ann Arbor | reverse complement strand
CTCATCCCGATTGCGCCCCAACGCGGCCACTTCCAGACCGTGAACAGACTCTCAAGCACGTACCAGGCGCTGCAGCAGGCCGCCCGGCAGGCGTGCCACCTGGCCGGCCAGTTCCAGGGCCATCAGGCCGGCCTGCAGGGCTGCGATGTCCATACCCGTGCGCTCCAGCAGGGCATCCAGGCTGACCGGCTCCAGCCCCATGGCCTGCAAAAGAGGAGGGTCATCCTTGCCGGTGTCGACAGCCACAGGCGCGACGGACACGCCGCCGCCCGGCCATTCTTCCAGCACATCCTGTGCCGATTCGACCAGCTTGACGCCCTGGCGGATCAGGGCGTGGCAGCCGCGTGATTGCGTGGCGTGGATGGAGCCCGGAATCGCAAAAACATCCTTGCCCTGCTCGGCCGCCAGCCGCGCGGTGATGAGCGAGCCGGATTGCAGGGCCGCTTCCACCACCAGGGTGGCGTTCGACAGGCCGGCGATCAGGCGGTTGCGGCGGGGGAAGTTGGCCGCCAGCGGCGGCGTGCCCAGCGGGTACTCGCTGACCATCCAGCCATGCTCGCAGATGCGGTGCGCCAGCGTGTGGTGGCTTTTGGGGTAGACCCGGTCCAGGCCGGTACCGACCACCGCGACGGTGGCCAGGCGATCCGGGGCCTGGGCCCCCGCAGCCAGTGCGCCTTCATGCGCCGCGCCATCAACGCCCAAAGCCAGCCCGGAGACGATGCTCAGACCGGCCTGGCCCAATGCCATGGCGAAATGTCGTGCGTTCAAGGCACCCTGCGGGGTCGGGTTGCGGCTGCCGACGATGGCCAGGCTGTGTGTGGGTGCCAACGCCAGGTCAAGACGACCGGCCAGATACAGGAGCAGGGGCGGATCCTCGATGTCGAGCAGTGAGGCCGGGTAAAGCGCATCACCCAGGGGGACCACCGCGCGTTGCCGGGGTGCCTCCTGCAGCCAGGCCCAGGTGCTGTCGAGCAGTGTCGCGAGGCCGTCGGGCTCCTCCCGTAGGGCTTGCGCCTGCGCCGGTTTGAGCAGGTCTTGCAGCGCGGTCGGGTCTTGCTCGAAGATGGCGGCGGGTGGGCCGAAGGCCGATAACAGCCGGCGCGCGCTCTCGTTGCCCAGGCCGGGTGTCAGGGTCAGGCGCAACCAGGCGCCCAGTTCATCGCGTTCCATGGCGTCGTGCGCCGCCATGGAGGGTCTATTGCGGCGAAGCCAGTCGGTCGCCGATCCTGACGCTGTCGGTGACATCCAGGATCAGGCCGTAGGACAGCTTCTCATAGGTGCGGAACACCATGAGCAGGCCGTTGCGTTCGTTGGGCAGCTTGATCAGCGTGCGGGTTGCATCGGTCTTGTCGATCAGTTGCTGGCCGTCCTTGAGGATGGCCAGGACATGGCCGCTTTCCATGCCGTCGCGTTTGCCGCGGTTGATGACCACCACCTGGTTCTGCGAGGCATTGGCTACGACGTTGCTGCCGTAGATCGAGACGATGCGACCATTCACAGCGCCCGTTGGCGCCCGCGGTGTGAAGCTGAGGAACTCGCGCTCGGGCTCAGGGGCCATGCGGTCACCGGCCAGGATCTCGCTCTTGGCCGAGGTGATGTCGATGGTGGCCGGCACCAGCGCGGTGCTGACATTGCCATCGGTCGAGGTAATCTCCGTGCTGCCTTCGCTGCGTACCAGTGCGGCCTTGCCCAGGAACTCGGCTTCATAGCCCAGCACCTCGCCGTTGTCCGGGTCCTTGAGCGGCTTGGCGTTGCGGAAGACGCGGTACTGCTTGACCTTCTGCTGATCGTCCAGCAGCGGTGCGCTGGCCGGGCCGCGTGCATAGACGCGGTCGCCGCGACCGATGATGACGCGGTTTTCGCCGGCGGCCACGATGCGCGGTGCGGTCTGGAGCTCGTTTTCCTCGACGATCAGCGGCTCGGCCAGAAAGGCTTCGATGTCGCGGGTCCGCAGCGTGGTCAGGGGGGTGCGTGCGGCCTCGGAACGGATACGCGGCGACAGGCGTACCGTTTCAATGCCGCCGCTGCCTTCGCGGCTGCTGCCGACGGGCGCAGCACCTTCGGACCCGGCAACGCCAGCAACGGTGCCGGGCGGGGTGCCGGTCAGGCGGGCGCGGCCATCACGCTTGTCCAGGTACAGGGTCTGGCCGGGATAGATCAGGTGCGGGTTGAGGATCTCATCAATGTTCATGCCCCAGAGCTCGGGCCAGCGCCAGGGGCTGCGCAGGTACATCCTGGAAATCGCCCACAGGGTGTCACCGGACTTGATGACGTAGGTGTCGGGGGCGTCCGGTGCCAGCTCGGACAGCGGCACACCGGCCTGGGCCACTTTTTGCGCCGTGGCGGTCTGCTCGGAACTGATGGGCAGGTTGGGGAATTTCTGGCCCCAGACGGGCAGGGCCAGCAGGCCACCCAGACCCAGGGCCGCAATGGTGGAAATACGCGCGCTGGCCCTCAGGCTGCTTTTCGTCATGTCTTGCTGCTTCACGTTGCCCCCAGCTCAATCCAGGCGCGGACTGACCGCCCACTGCACCCGGAAACTTAATAAATCACGCACGATTTTGCGCCCAAGCCCTTGATTGGGCAATGTTTTCTGAACTTTGTTGCAAACTCGCGCGCCAAAAGTGGCGAAAATAGCGACACCGACGAGCTTTTTTTATGGCCCTGCTATCCATCCTCACTTTTCCCGATCCACGCCTGCACACGGTGGCCAAGCCGGTGCAGACGGTCGATGCGCGCATCAAGCAACTGATCGCCGACATGTTCGAAACCATGCATGAGGCGCACGGCATCGGCCTGGCCGCAACCCAGGTCGATGTGCATGAGCGCCTGATCGTGATCGACGTCTCCGAAGGGCGCGACCAGCCCCTGGTGCTGATCAATCCCGAGATCGTCTGGGCCAGCCCGGAGATGAAGGTCAACGACGAGGGCTGCCTGTCCGTGCCCGGCATCTATGACGGCGTCGAGCGCCACGAGCGCGTGCATGTGCGCGCGCTTGACGGCGAAGGCAAGGCGCGCGTGATCGAGGCCGATGGCCTGCTCGCCGTCTGCGTCCAGCACGAGATGGACCACCTGCTGGGCAAGGTCTTCGTGGAGTACCTGTCGCCGCTCAAGCGCAACCGCATCAAGACCAAGATGCTCAAGGCCCAGCGCGAGGAGCGCCGTTGAGGGTTGTTTATGCGGGCACACCCGAGTTTGCGCGGGTGGCGCTGGAGCGCTTGCACGCAGCCGGTTTCGAGATCTCCCTGGTCCTGACCCAGCCCGACCGGCCCGCCGGCCGCGGCATGAAGCTGCAGGCCTCACCGGTCAAGCAGTTTGCGCTGGAACATGGCATCAACGTGGCCCAGCCGCACGGCCTGCGTCTGGACGGCAAGTACCCCGAGGAAGCGGCTGCCGCGCGCGCGGCGATCGAGGCGGCCCGGGCGGACGTGATGGTCGTGGCGGCCTACGGACTGATCCTGCCGCAGTGGCTGCTCGATGCTTTCACGAGCACCGCCGGGCCGTCCCAAGGTGCGAGGGCCCCCTCGGGGGGCAGCGAGGACACGCCAGTGCCGAGCGTGGGGGTTAAATACGGTTGTCTCAACATCCATGCCTCCCTGCTGCCGCGCTGGCGCGGCGCGGCGCCCATCCACCGCGCCATCGAGGCGGGTGATGCCGAGACCGGCGTCACCATCATGCAGATGGACGCGGGGCTGGACACCGGCGACATGCTGCTGGTGGAGCGCCTGCCGATCATGGCGAACGACACCACAGCCAGCCTGCACGACAAGCTGGCGGCTCTGGGTGGTCGTCTGATCGTCGAGACACTGGAGTTGTCGGCCTGTGGCGGCCTGCGGCCTGTGCCGCAGCCGGCCGAGGGCGTGACGTATGCGCACAAGATCGAGAAGCAGGAGGCCGCCGTCGACTGGCGCCTGCCAGCGGCCGTCATCGAACGCCGCATCCGCGCGTTCAACCCTTTTCCCGGCGCGGCAACGCTCTGGCAAGGGGAGCCCATCAAGCTTTGGCAGGGCCATGTCGAGGCAGGGGCCTCCAGTGGCCAGGTGCCGGGTGCTGTGCTGGCCGCTGGTGCCGAGGGCATCACCGTGTCATGCGGCCAGGGCGCGCTGCGCCTGACCGAGCTGCAGCGTGCCGGCGGCAAGCGCCTGCCGGTCGCCGATTTCCTGCGCGGTTTTGATCTGCCGCCAGGGGCTGTGCTGGGGAGCTGAGGCATGAGCAGCGTGCGCCAGATCGTCCGGCACCCCGAATTCCGCCTGGGCATGCGCGACATGAGTTCGGTTGCGCCCGGCCTGGCGGCCTGGGGCATGATGACTGGCGTGGCCATGGTCAAGTCCGGCATGAGCCTGGCCGAGTCCATCGCCATGACCCTGCTGGTGTACGCCGGCAGTTCACAGCTGGCAGCCATCCCGCTGATCGCGGCCGGCGCGCCCGTGCTGGTGATCTGGGCCACGGGTTTCTGCGTGAACCTGCGTTTCGTGGTGTTCAGCGCGCACATGCGGCCCTACCTCATGCATTTGCCGCGGCGCTGGCGCCTGCTGGCCGGTTACGTCACGGCCGACATCAGCTATGTGATGTTCACCAGGCGCTTCCACCAGCCGCCGCAAACGGCCGAGGAGCGCCAAACCCAGCTGGCCTACCTGATGGGTGGCTGCGCTACCAACTGGAGCAGCTGGCAGGTCGCCAGCCTGCTGGGCATATTTCTGGCGCACTCCGTGCCTGCGCACTGGGGCCTGGGTTTCGCCGGTATCCTGGCGCTGCTGGGTGTGGGTTGCTCCCTGACCAGCAACCGTCTGCGCCTGGTCTCGGCCGGTGTGGCCGGGACAGCGGCGGTGGCGGCGTTTGCCCTGCCCTTCAAGCTCAACATCGTGGTGGCCATCGCCGCGGCCGTGGCCCTGTGCCTGCTGCTGGAAAAGACCCCGCCGTTCCGGCGGGAAGCATAGGTCCTATTCATCCCGATTTCCCATGTGCGAACGGGGTGCAAAGCGTGCCACTCGTTGTTGCACTCCTAGCCCAGGCGGCCAGTCTGGGCGTCGTCGCGCGCCTAGATTGGCGCGCTTTGCACCCCGTTCGCACATGGGAAATCGGGATGAATAGGACCTTACGATGAAGGAGACCGATCTCTGGACCCTGGGGGTCATCCTGGGCCTGGCCGCGGTGACTGTCATCACGCGCTCCTTCTTTTTCATCTCCAGCAAACCCTGGAGCCTGCCGCACTGGGCCCAGAGCGGCCTGCAGTACGCACCCATCGCGGCGCTGTCGGCCGTGATCGTGCCCGAGATCGTGACGACCCAGGGCCAGCTGGTGCAGACCTGGCAGGATGCGCGCCTGTTTGCCGTGGCGGCCGGAGCGGCCTGGTACTTCTGGCGCAGGAAGAGTGCCTGGGCCATGCTGGGCACCATCGTGGTCGGCATGGCGGTTTACCTGCCCCTGCGGCTGGGGCTGGGCTGGTAAGGGGCGCGACAGCGCAGCCCCTAAAATCGCGGGTTACACGCCGGTTTCACGAACGGCGCCCCGCTTTTTCAACTCCAGCCTCGATCCCCATGAACTTCCTCCGATTCCAGAGCCTGTGCGAACAGGGCAAAGCCAAGGGCCAGCGCGTGTTCATCCGCGCCGATCTCAACGTCCCGCAGGACGACAGCGGCGCCATCACCGAAGACACCCGCATCCGCGCCAGCCTGCCCTGCATCCGCATGGCGCTCGATGCCGGCGCCGCCGTCATGGTCACCTCCCATCTGGGCCGCCCGGTGGAGGGTGAATTCAAGCCCGAAGACAGCCTCGCGCCGGTCGCCAGGCGCATGGCGGAACTGCTGGGTCGCGAAGTGCCGCTGGTGGCCAACTGGGTCGACGGCGTCACCGTTGCCCCCGGTCAGCTCGTGCTGCTGGAGAACTGCCGCCTCAACAAGGGCGAAAAGAAGAACAACGAAGAACTCAGCCGGAAGATGGCCGCCCTGTGCGATATCTTCGTGCACGACGCGTTTGGTACCGCCCACCGCGCCGAAGCCAGCACCTATGGCATCGCCGAACACGCCAAGACCGCCTGCGCCGGTCCCTTGCTGGCGGCAGAGATGGACGCCATCACCAAGGCGCTGAGCAAGCCCAAGCGCCCGCTGGTCGCGATCGTGGGCGGCTCCAAGGTGTCCACCAAGCTGTCCATCCTCAAGACACTGGCGTCCCGCGTGGATCAGCTCATCGTGGGTGGCGGCATCGCCAACACCTTCCTGCTGGCGGCGGGCAAGCGCATCGGCGATTCGCTGGCCGAGCCCGAGATGGTGCGTGAGGCGCAGCAGGTGATGGACATGATGCGCGAGCGTGGCGCCGAGGTGCCGCTGCCCGTGGACGTGGTGGTGGCCGACGAGGTCTCCTCGCTGGCACGCGCCAACCGCGTGTCGGCGGACCAGGTGGGCCCGCACGACCGCATCCTGGACATCGGGCCCAAAAGCGCCGCCCAGCTGGCAGAGATCATTGCCCACGCCGGCACCATTGTCTGGAACGGCCCCCTGGGCGTGTTCGAGTACGACCAGTTTGCCGGCGGTACCAAGATGCTGGCCTCGGCCATTGCGCATTCGGACGCGTTTTCGATTGCCGGCGGCGGTGACACCCTGGCCGCCATCGCCAAGTTCCACATCACGGACCAGGTGGGCTACATCTCCACCGGTGGGGGCGCCTTCCTGGAGGTGCTGGAGGGCAAGACCCTGCCGGCCTTCGAGGTCCTGGAGCGCCGGGCGCAGGGCTGAAGCACCGGCGTCGCCATGCACCACGGCCCCCTTGGGGCCGTTTCATCTTGTTGTTCCGATGTAACTAATTTCATGTCAGAATGGAAACTAAGTTACAAAGGAGACTGATACATGACGCGTCGTGAGACCAAGATTGTGGCCACCCTCGGCCCCGCTTCCAGCGATCCGGCCCTGCTCGAACAGATGATCCGCGCGGGTGTCAGCGTGGTGCGGCTGAACTTCAGCCACGGCAAGGCCCAGGACCACATCGACCGCGCCCGTCTGGTGCGCGAAGCCGCCAAGCGCGCCGGCCGCGAGGTGGGCATCATGGCCGACCTGCAGGGCCCCAAGATCCGGGTCGGCAAGTTTGCCGAGGGCAAGGCCCTGCTCAAGACCGGCCAGAAATTCGTGCTCGACGCCACCCGCACCGAATTGGGTGACGCCAACGCCGTCGGCCTGGACTACAAGGAGCTGCCGCGCGACGTCAAGGCTGGCGACGTGCTCCTGCTGAACGACGGCCTGATCACCATGAAGGTCGATGCCGTCAAGGGTGAGGCCGTGCATTGCACGGTGACCATGGGTGGTGAGTTGTCCAACAACAAGGGCATCAACAAAAAGGGCGGCGGCCTGACCGCGCCGGCCCTGACCGCCAAGGACATGGAAGACATCAAGACCGCGATGAGCTTCCAGGCCGACTACGTCGCCGTGAGCTTCCCGCAGAACGCCACCGACATGGAGATGGCGCGCCAGCTCTGCAATGTGGCTGCCGCCGAGTACAACCACAAGCCGCACCTGATCGCCAAGATCGAGCGCGCCGAGGCGATTCCGAAGCTGGAAGAGATCCTGCGCGCCAGCGACAGCATCATGGTCGCGCGTGGCGACCTGGCCATCGAGGTGGGCAATGCCGCCGTGCCGGCGCTGCAAAAGCGCATGATCAAGATGGCGCACGAGATGGACAAGACGGTCATTACCGCGACCCACATGATGGAGTCGATGATCAACAACCCCATGCCCACGCGTGCCGAGGTGAGCGACGTGGCCAACGCCGTGCTCGATGGCAGCGATGCCGTGATGACCTCGGCCGAAACCGCGGCCGGCAAGTTCCCCCTGGAGACAGTGGTCGAAATGGCTGCCATCTGCGTGGCCGCCGAAGCCGCCGAAGAGGTGAAGCTGGATGCCGACTTCAGCGGCAAGAGCTTCAAGCGCATCGACCAGTCCATCGCCATGGGCGCCCTGTTCACGGCCTACCACCTGGGTGCCAAGGCCATCGTGGCGCTAACAGATTCTGGCTCCACCGCCTTGTGGATGAGCCGCCACCGCATCCACATCCCGATCTACGCGCTCACGCCCAAGGTGGCAACCCAGCGCAAGATGACGCTGTACCGCAACGTGAGCCCGCTGCTGATGGACACCAGCGCCGACCGCGACACCGCGCTGGAGCAGGCCGAAAAGCACCTGAAGGACCGGGGCATCGTGAAAAGCGGCGACATCTACGTCATCACCTGCGGCGAGCCCATGGGCGCCCCGGGCGGCACCAATATGCTGAAGATCTGCAAGGTGAGTTAAGGGCCCTCGCGCCTTGGGGCGCGGCGCCTGCGGTGTTCACCTCCGCGGGGGAGCGGGTAAAATTGGCGGCAGTTACCGACCAGTTACCAACTTTCCTGGGGATATCACATGGCACTCGTCTCGATGCGCGAGCTGCTGGACCATGCGGCAGCCAATGGCTACGGCATTCCAGCTTTCAACGTCAACAACCTGGAACAGGTCCAGGCCGTCATGGAGGCCGCCAGGGAAACCGGCGCCCCCGTGATCCTGCAGGCCAGCGCCGGCGCGCGCAAGTACGCCGGTGAAGCCTTCATCAAGCACCTGATCCAGGCGGCGGTCGAGGCCTATCCGAACATCCCGCTGGTCATGCACCAGGACCACGGACAGAGCCCGTCCATCTGCCAGGGTGCCATCGACCTGGGCTTCGGCTCGGTCATGATGGACGGCTCGCTCAAGGAAGACGGCAAGACCCCGGCCGACTTCGCCTACAACGTGGACGTGACGCGCAAGGTCGTGGACATGGCGCACAAGGTCGGCGTGACGGTGGAGGGTGAGCTCGGCTGCCTGGGCAACCTGGAAACGGGCGACGCCGGCGAGGAAGACGGCATCGGCGCCGAAGGCAAGCTGGACCACAGCCAGATGCTGACCGACCCCGAGGAAGCCGCCCAGTTCGTCAAGGCCACCCAGCTCGACGCCCTGGCCATTGCCATCGGCACCAGCCACGGCGCCTACAAGTTCAGCCGCCCGCCCACCGGCGACATCCTGGCCATCAGCCGCGTCAAGGAAATCCACAAGCGCATCCCCAACACCCATCTGGTGATGCACGGTTCCTCCAGCGTGCCGCAGGAGTTGCTGGCCCTGATCAACCAGTACGGCGGCAAGATGAAGGAAACCTACGGCGTGCCCGTGAAGGAAATCCAGGAAGCCATCAAGCACGGCGTGCGCAAGATCAACATTGACACCGACATCCGCCTGGCCATGACCGGTGCGGTGCGCAAGTTCCTGGCCGAGAACCCGGACAAGTTCGACGCCCGAGAGTGGCTCAAGCCCGCGCGCGAAGCCGCCAAGCAGGTCTGCAAGGCGCGTTACCTGGAGTTCGGCTGCGAAGGCCAGGGCGCCAAGATCAAGGGCCAGGGCCTGCAGATCATGGCGGGCAAGTACGCCCGTGGCGAACTGGCCCAGCTGGTGAACTAAGCCTTCGATCGCGAACTTGCGATAATCACGAGCCCGGCCTCATCGCGCCGGGCTTTTGCTTTTCAGAGCTACTCATGACCAACGCCCTGCACACCTCTTCCCTCAGCTCCCTGCCCCTGCTCGCACGTGGCAAGGTGCGCGACAACTACGCCGTGGGTGAAGACCGCATCCTCATGGTGGCCTCCGACCGCATCAGCGCCTTCGACGTCATCATGGGTGAGCCCATCCCCGGCAAGGGCGAGCTGCTCACGCAGATGGCGCTGTTCTGGTTCGGCCAGTTGGGCCATATCTGCCCCAACCATCTGACTGGCGAGAACCCGGAGAGTGTGGTGACCCCGGCCGAGGTGGCGCAGGTCCGCGGCCGCGCCATGCTGGTCCAGCGCCTCAAGCCCATCCCGGTGGAAGCCGTGGTGCGCGGTTACCTGGCCGGCAGCGGCTGGGCCGAGTACCAGGCCAGCCAGTCGGTCTGCGGCGTGAAGCTGCCGGCGGGGTTGAAGAATGCGAGCAAACTGCCCGAGCCGATTTACACGCCCGCGGCCAAGGCCGAAGTGGGCGAGCACGACGAGAACATCACCTACGAGAAAACCGTGGAGATGATCGGCCCCGAGCTGGCCGCGAAGATCCGCGAGATCTCGATCGCCATCTACAAGGCCGCCAGCGAGATCGCGCTCAAGAAGGGCATCATCATCGCCGACACCAAGTTCGAATTCGGCCTGACCAAAGACGGCAAGCTCGTGCTGATGGACGAGGTGCTCACGCCGGACTCCTCGCGCTACTGGCCGGTCGAGGGCTACAAGGAGGGCGCCAACCCGCCCAGCTACGACAAGCAGTTCCTGCGCGACTGGCTGGAGACCGCCATGGTGGACGGCCAGCCCTGGGGCAAGAAGGCGCCTGCGCCGAAATTGCCGACGGAAGTCATCGAGAAAACCGCCGCCAAGTACCGCGAAGCGCTGACCCGGCTGACGACCTGATTTCAGGACGCAGCGATAAAAAACGGCACCCTCGGGTGCCGTTTTGCATGGACGTCGTGTCTCAGTTCAGCGCCATGCTGAGCTTGCGCCGATAGGACGATACCAGCGCCGCCTGCTCGTCCTGTTCGACGCTGGCGGGGCCCGCCAGTTCGATGCCGCCGGCGCTCTTGCCGCTGACTTCGGGGCCTGCGTTCTTGGGCTTGGGCGGCGTCAGCAGCTCCAGGATGCCGACAAAGGTCTTGCGCGGGGCTTCCCCGTCCCACTTCTTGTCGCGCATGATGATTTCCAGCAACTCGTCCAATGCGGCCACCCACTCGTTGGCCACCATCAGCACGCGGGCCTTGGCGAAACGCGCCTCGAAGTCACGCTTGTTGGCGGCGATCAGCACCTCGAATTTCGTCAGCGGCCACTGGCCGCGCGGGTCAGTGGTGACGAACTCGAGCGCGTTGAGCCACTGTTGCAAGGCCTCGAAACGCAGCGCCACCGGGATCTGCGCCAGCGCCGGGGCCAGTGCAGCGGCTGCCTCGGCCAGGTGGCCGGTGCCGATCAGCAGCTTGACGTAGTCGTAGCGCAATTCATCGTTGCCCGGCTCGGCCAGCAGGGCCTCGTTCATGCGGGCGATGGCACTGGCGATATCGCCTGACTCCAGGGCTTGCTGCGCTTCGCTCAGCTCTTCCGGCGCCGCTTCCAACGGGCCCTCAGCGCCCAGGTGCTTGTCGAGGAATTCGCGCAGCTTGCCTTCGGGCAGGGCGCCCATGAAACCGTCCACGGGCTTGCCGCCCACCTGCGCGGTTTCCAGCCAGTCGCGCAGGAACTGCTTGTC